>QXGG01241292.1_pt1 | contig 12094 bp, 4 predicted proteins | sample 1982491 | NCBI WGS metagenome assembly QXGG01 (sample SAMN09924614, study PRJNA488089) | Wastewater metagenome, whole genome shotgun sequencing project. | isolation source: South African research farm wastewater | place: South Africa: Irene, Agricultural Research Council, Animal Production Institute... | reverse complement strand
CTGGCCGCGCAGAACATCAACCCCGACATGGTGGTCACGCGTATGCGCTTTGACACCAAGGCCGAGAGCCCCAAGCTCTTCTTCAAGCCGATGCGCTGGCTGACCGAGGATGAGTACGAGCGTGCGCAGGAGATGGGGCAGTCCGAAGACGCCGTCAAGGCCATCACGATGAGCGTCAACCTGGACGCGGTCAAGGCGCCTGCTGCCGACGACACGTTGCCGGGCAAGCGTCCGGGCAAAGCCAAACCCGCTCCGGTCGATGATGACGACGAGGACGAAGCCCCCGCCCCGAAGGCCCGGGCCAAAGCCAAACCCGCTCCGGTCGATGATGACGACGAGGACGAAGCCCCTGCCCCGAAGGCCCGGGCCAAAGCCAAACCCGCTCCGGTCGATGACGAGGATGAGGACGAAGCCCCCGCCCCGAAGGCCCGGGCCAAAGCCAAACCCGCTCCGGTCGATGACGAGGATGAGGACGAGCCGAAGGTGCGCAAGCCAGCCCCCTCGCCAGCCACGAAGGCAGACCCCAAGTCGACGCTGGCCAACTTGGCGTCCAAGTGGGATGATGAGGAAGACTGATCGAACATGACAAGGGGGCCTCGTGCCCCCTTCCACACAATGGCCTACTCCGAAAAAACTATTGAAATGGTGGCACGTGCACCTCGTACCCTGGGCACCCGCCTGGGGCGCTGGGCCATCCACCTCGACTTCCCCGTGACCAAGGTGTCGCGCTGCACTGGTGCCACGCGCCAGACGGTGTACAACTGGTTCGCCGGTGGCGATATGCTAGCTGCCTACCACGACCGAGTGTCCGCGCTGATCAAGATCCTTGAGTCGTCCCCCACAGCAGAAGAAGCCTGGAGAAAAGCATGCAAGCAGTTCAACATTCAAGGGTGACCGACACCAGCGCAGGCCTCGCCAGCCTGAACCCGCGCAACCTGACCATCGGGGAGCTCAAGCGGTACGCCAACCTGGTGCCCGCCGACAAGCTGCCTGAGACCTGGCGTCAGGAGATCATCAAGCGTCACATCGACATCCGCACCATCTGACTCCCGAAAGGCTCCCATGTCACCGCTCGACTTTCTGGCGGTGGTTCTGCCGTCTTCGGGCCAAGGCCACTACTGCGTGGCGGAACTCACCACACGTACGCGAAAGCACGTTTTCAAGGACACCCTGGAGGATCTTCAACCCACAGTCGACAGCTTCATCGAGCGGGAGCTGGACGCATACTTCGCACTGGCTGCGTTCAATGACCCCAGCGCCGGCCGCACAGCCGACAACGCCGCATTTATGCGCGCCTTGTTCGTTGACATCGACTGCAACCACAAGAAGGACATACCCGATGACAACGGAAACATCAAAGCCAAGGCGTACCCCAGCGCCAAAGCCGCCGTCGAGGCGCTTGAGCTTTTTCTCCAGAACACCGGCCTGGACGCGCTCGGGCAGCCCTGGCTCGTCTCCTCGGGCGGGGGCGTCCACGCGTACTGGCCCCTCGACGAAGACGTCGAGATCGACACCTGGAAACCGGTAGCCGAGAACTTCAAGTCGCTGTGCCTGCAGCACAAGCTGGGCATCGACAACACTGTCACCGCCGACGCGGCGCGTGTCCTGCGCCTGCCGGGCAGCATCAATACGGGCGTCAAGGCCGGCAAGCCTGTGCGCCTGCCCACGCGCTGCAGACTGGTGAGCGAAGGGGACGTGTTCAACCTGGAGCAGATCGCTGCGCTGGTGCGCAAGCAACTGGTCGGGCGCACGTTCGAGTCCAAGCAGAAGGTGGCCAGCAGTCTGGCCGGCAAGCGCCTGACCGCGGCCAAGGGCACCACCGGCTTCAAGATCGTCAACGACGCCCAGACCTCGTTCAAGCGCATCGTCGCCAAGACCGTGGCCGGCACCGGCTGCGCCCAGGTGGCCTACTACATGGAGAACGCCAGCGAGGACGGCATGGAGCCGCTGTGGCGCGGCATGCTCAGCTTGGCCAAGTGCTGCGAAGAGGATGGCCTGAAGTACGCCAAGCGCCTGTCTGCACTGCACCCCTACGACGAGGGGCGCATGCACGCCAAATGGCAGGAGATCAAGGGGCCGTACTCCTGCGTCAAGCTCGACAGTGAGAACCCGGGCGTGTGCGATGGCTGCCCGCACTTCGGCAAGATCACCAACCCGCTGGCCCTGGGCCGCGTCATTCCTGAGGACACAACACCCAAAGAGGTTGTGCTGGCGCCGGTGACACCCGCCAAGCCGTCCAGGCTGCCTCAAAGCGCTGGCCTTGCGCTGCCGCAAAAAGGTGAGGACGCGCCGCAGGACGATGAAGAGGACGACGACGACGACGACGACGCGCCGCGCTACACGCTGCGCCGCCCGGACCCACCCCGTGGCTACGGTTACACGCGAGGCGGGGGTGTGCACGTCAAGAAGATGGACAGCAACGCCGATGGCGACGAGGTGGTACGCGAGGTCCCGATCCTGAACTACGACCTGTTCGTGGTTCGCCAGCTGTCCACGCAGGACGAGCAGCTCGTGCAGTTCTACTATGACCACGTCACGGGCGGCAAACACATCCTGTTCCCCCAGCGCTCGTCGGTCTCCAAGGACGAGACGCTCAAGGTGATGGCGCAGCAAGGCGTCGTGGCCCTGTATGGCTCCGGCAACGACAAGAACCTGTACGAATACGTCCGAGCCTGCGTCGGCGACGTGGCCAACGGTACAAAAGACGCGGTCAAGCTGCCAGACCACTACGGATGGCAGGAAGCGGACGGCACCTACGTGCACGGCGGCAAGATCTACAGCGCCCACCAGCCGCCCCTGGACCTACCGCTGCGCGGCTTGGAGAACCTGACCCACGCCACGACACCGCAAGGCACGATGGAGGGCTGGCGCCGGTTCATGGACATGCTCATCCGCAAGGAGCTGTACGACATCCTGGCGATCTTCCTGGTCTCCGCTGGCGCCCCGCTGATGCGCTTCACCGGTATCAGCGGCATGACCTTCCACTTCACCTCGCGTAACTCTGGAACCGGCAAGTCGCTGGGTCTGGACACGGCAGCGTCTATCTGGGGTGTGCCCAACCGTTACCGGGTCAGCCGCGACACCTCCGCCGTGGCGATGCAGCAGCGCCTGGGCCTGCTGCACAGCGAGCCCCTGATCACCGACGAGATCACGCAGAAGAACCGCAACGCCGACATGGAGTGGCTGCCGTCCTTCCTGTTCGACATGTCCGAGGGCAAGGGCAAAGAGCGCATGGAGGCGTCGTCCAACAAGGAGCGGCGCAACACGACCTACTGGTGCACCGTGGCCATGCTCTCGTCGAACAACCCAGCGGTGGACTACCTCACCGGCACGCGGGCGCACTCATCCGAAGGTGAAATGCGGCGTCTGCTGGAGCTGGTCATGGAGAAGCAGCTCGACCTGGATCAGGAGGACATCGCGCTGATCAAGGCGTTGCCGCACAACTGCGGGCACCTGGGGCACAAGATGATTCAGTATTGGCTGGACAACCTGGATACGGTGCGCGAGGTGGCCAACACCACGTCGCAGGAGCTGTACAAGCACCTCAACGCCAGCAGTGACGAGCGCTTCTGGATGGCCGGTATCAGCTCGGCCATGACCGCTGGGGTGTTGCTGAGCAAAGAGCACTCAGGACTCTTGCCACTGCCACTCAAGCGCATCCTCGCCGTGTTCCGGCGCATGCTGGACGCCATGCGTGAGCACACCCGCCAGGGCCAGCGCAGTGCCGTGGACATACTCAACATGTTCGTGCGCGAGAACTACGGCAACTTCGTCTCGATCACCTACATCGACCGCAAGCCTACCGTCGACGGCCAGACCAAGGACATCACGGATGACTCCAAGTCTCTAGCCCGCAACCGGGTCATGGGTCGTGTTGAGCGTGGGTTGACCAAGGGCATGGTCGACCTGTTCATTGAAGAGCGCGTCATGCGTGCGTTCTGCGCCACCAAGAGCTTCGGGTACACCGACTTCAAGCGCCAAATCGAGCGGCAGTACGCCACCCGCTATCTCAAGAAGAACCTGACGGCCAAGACCCAGGGTCCTGAGATGCGTGTGTCGGCCATCTGTATAGCGCAACCTGACACGGACTTCCAAGATGAAGAGACGCAAGCAGGTCCTTCACCCCTGGACTGAAGTGAAGCCAGGGCAGGGGTTTTTCGTCCCTGCCCTGGATCTGGAGCGAGCCCGTGAGGAGGGGCTCAACGCAGCCATGAGACAGCGGGTCTTCGGTGCCCGCTGTGCTTACGTCATCCGCGACGGTCTCATTGGCGTGTGGTTTTACCGAGGGCCTGCAGCTGCTGTGCGTAAGCGATCTCGAGCTTCCGCAGCGCGTCGAGCTGCTCCCGCTTCTCCTGAGCCGACAGATTTGGACTGGCCTGAATGAAGCGCCGGTACTTGGAGAACTCCCCCATCTGCTGGCGGAACCGGCCTGCCTCGGACGCTGCGGCGATCTCCCCGACGTACCGCTGAGCGAAGGCCTGTGCTTCGGCGCGGCGGCCCTGCTCAACCAGCGCCTTGTAGGTGCGTGACTTGCGCTCGAACTCCTGGGAAGTCTTGTACGCCTCGTCGATGATGCCGCGCCCGTCGGTCGGCTGGAACAAGCTGCCCATCACCGGCAGCTCGGAGAGCTTGCGCTCGGCACGCTCGACCTGCTCATCCGGAGCACCAGGGCGGAACACGATGTTGGGCAGCTGCGCCACCAGCGCCCCCAAACCGCCGAAGTACCCACGGATCAGGTAGTCGATCTGGATCGGAGATACGCCTGCGGTGCTGCCAAACATCTGCGCCAGCGCGGTGGTATTCTGACGGATCTGGGCCTCCGGCTCCAGCGCCTGCTCACGAGCCGACACGATGTCCCGCCCGCTGTAGAACGAGTAGTTTGTGGCCACCTCAATGCCGGGCTTAAGCGCTTGGGGGATGCCCAGCGGGATCGAGTTGTACACCAACTTGGCGATGCCGGCCACCACGTCGCTTGTGTTTTTGTCCTCGGCAGCGGCGTTGATGAGCATCTCGGGGAGGGCCTTGAACACGTAGCCCAGTTCAAACGGGATCGGCACGCGCACAGGCTCGTCAAGGCCGGGAAAGCGCACGAACCAGTTGAGCGCCCGCTCCTGCTCGGTGGCATTCTTGTAGGCCTCGTCGTCTTGCATCGCGGCCGCGTACAGCAGGGTGCTGACAAACATCAGCGAGCCGCGGGCGAACAACTTGCCACGTGCGTTGGTCTCCTTCTCGAACAGCGAGACTCCTTTGGCCGCCCGATAAATCACGTCCAGACCCTGGATCTGCGCGTTGAAGAACGGGATCATGGTGGACAGGAAGTGCATCGTCGGGGAGACGCCACGCCGGCTGAAGTTCATGGACTCCAGGGAGCCCAGCAACGCCTCCATGTGCGTCATGCCGCGCTCGCGGTACATGTTGTAGAGCACCGCCCGGGTGGCCGTGTCGCCCTGCGTGGCGAAAGCGTCGAGCTTGGCCAGCGCTGTGTCCCAGGTGTTCTTGCCCGCGCTGATGTCGCGCAGGGTCCTGCTCCAATCCGCCTTGTCACCGGTGAACACGTTGGAGCTGATGGCGCCGGCTCGCTGCAGCACGTCTTCGACAGGACTGCGGCCGCCCTGCATCTTGGCCATCTCAGCCAGGGAGCTGAGCAAAGGGGTGAAGTTGCCGCCGGTCACCAGCCACGCGTTGATCGGGTCACGGATGAGCTGGCGCAGTGCGTAGGTCGGCATGCGTGTCACACCGGCACGCAGCCAGTTGGCGGGCACGCCCATGGCCTTGACGGCCCAGGGTAGTGTGGTCTTGATACCCTCCATGCCTTTGACCAGCAGCTCGGCCGGTATGCCGTACTGATCCAACGCCGCTTCGTCCATGATGAGGAAGCGATCAGCGCCTTTTTCCTTGAAGTGCAGGGTATTGCGCTTGGACCGCGCACCGGTGGGGCCGACGCCGGAGCCGACTTTACCCATCCCCAAGTCACGCATGGTGTATGCCGTGTCCTTGACTGCCTGATTGCGCAGGCCCATGTCCAGCAGCATGGCCGTGTTCTGCAGTGCGCTGGTGAACACCGGCAGGATCTTCTGGTCGTCGCCCAGCAGCTCCTTGAGGTACGGCTGCGAGGCGATGTCGCCGATACGTACGGGGCCTTCGCCCATGATCATCAGCTGCACCACGCCGTCCGGTGTGCTGCGGTAAAACGGCACGAAGTCGCCACGCTTGAGCGCGTCAGCCTTGACCTTCTCCATGGCGCCAGTCTGCACGAGGAAGTCCAGCAGGTTGGCGTTGTATTGGCGGTAGACCTCCGCCGCATGCTCGAAAGCCCGCTGGCGTTTGGGGTCTGCGGCCACGTCCGCCATGAACGCCTCGGCCTGGGCCCGGGTCATCGGCTCCTTGGTGTTGAGCTTCTCGAACCCACCGGGCACCTGCATGGCGCGGCGGATGGCCAGGAACGCGGTGAACTCACCCTCAACCTGCTGTGCATCGCCGATGTCAGCGTCGGACAGTATGCGCGAGATCTCAGCCAGATTGGGCCCTTCCTTGGCCTCGTAGGTGAAGCCGCCGTCCGGGTTCTTGACGAGCTGCGGCACGCCACGCGACGCAGCCTGGGCCAGGAACTGGTTGCGCTGCTTGCCAAAGCGCAGGTAGTACATGGTCTGAAACGCCCTCATGGAGTCCAGCTTGCCGCGCTCAACGCCCATGCGTGTGAGTTGCTCGATCGGGGCATAGTTGTCCAGGAACTGCGTGCGAAACGCCAGCCCCGCCGCGTTGGCCTGCACCTTCTGCCACCACGACTGCTCACCACGCCCGACAACCTGACTCACCCCCCTGCTGATGGCGTTGGGCGTGCCGGCCGCAGTCTTGATGTCGGCGCTTGGGAACACACCGCGCATGACGGAGGCCACCGTGCGTTTGTCGACCACGACAAAAGGGCGCGAGGGCATGAACAGCGCCTCTGCAGCCTTGCGCGCGCGCTCAGAGCGGCTGCTCTCCGGGGTGATACCGATCAGGCGCATCAGCAGCTCGTGCAGTTTGCTCAGCAGGGTCGGCTTGCGGGCGTCGAGTTTGGTACGGACTTCGCCGTTGCTCAGCACCTCAGCCACGAACTCAGCCAGATCCTTGCGAGCGTACTCCTCGGCAAACGCGGGGTCGCTCTGGATCTCGCGGTACAGGTTCTCCAACTCCCGCTTGGCGGCCACCTGCTGCGCAGACAGCTCGTTCTCGGGCATGGCCAGGGCGCGCAGCGTCGCCGCGTGCGAAACCTCGTGCATCAGCGCCTCTTCCATCAGCGCTTCGGGGTCCATGCGGATGGTGTTGGTCTCGGGATCGTATTGACCTTCCAGGCGGACACCGCCCACCACGAGCTGCTGCGGCTCGACCTGCAGCTTGGTGCGCAGCATCAACGGTTTGAACTTCGCCGCCAGCTCACGCGTCAGCGGGTCGGTGCTGTTGGCGCTGATGTCGTCGAGCACGTCCAGCAGACGGCCGTCGCTTGCAGCTTCTTGGGTCTGGGCGGACAGCGCCTGGGTCGGGCGACCGACGAAGTCACCACCTCGCTCCTCGGACTGCACCCTCTTGGCAATCTCGATGGCCACTTGGTAGTCGGCGTACATCTTCTTGGCCTCGATGCCGCCACGTGCCTTGTACACGGTGCCCTTGGCTTGAGCGGCCTTCTTGGCCTGGGTCCTGGTCAGGGGCTCGCCGCTGGTGGAAGGAGCGTCAGCGCGAGCCGCAGCGGCTTCGGCAGCGGCTTTGTTCTCGGCAGCGCGGCGCTCAAGGATAGCGGTGGCAGTGCGGGCGAATGTCTCAGCAGCTCGCGGACGGACGTTGTCAAACTCCCCGCGGTTGATGGCCGCCTCAAGCCACTCAGCTTTGAACGTCACATCATCGAGCGCGTCCATCATACCTTTGGCGCCGGGCCACAGTACGGATTCGGTCTTGAAACGCTGTTCAGCAGCACGCAGCGCCTCCGCGGCTTGGTCATACTTGGCGCCGATAGTGTCGCGCTGCTCGGCCGTCTTGGCCTGACGGTACTGTTCGTACAGGCTGTCGTGGGTCTTGCGCAGCTTCTCCAGGTTGGTGCCGGCAAAGGCCTTCGACTTGCGGAAGCCGGCCATGATCTGTTTTTCAAGCGCACGGATGCGTGCGCGGTAACCACCGAGCACCTTGTACGGGTCGCCCTGCATGCGCACGCGCTCGGTATCGGGGATCTCCGGGTTTTCACCGTTGAGCAGGCGCTCGCGTGCACTGCGCTGGGCTTCATCGAGAGCGTCGAAGCGACGGCGATCGACTGCAGCGTTGTGTACCGCCTCCAGACGCTTCTGCTCTGCCCGGAACTTCGCCCGCTCCTGCTTGCGCCGGTTCGACGTGTTGACCGCTTCAGCCGCACGCTGCTCCGCTGCGGTCTGGGCCTTGGCCATGCGCTCCTGAGCGCCGACCTCAACAACAGCATCACTGAGCGTGACTTGCGCCGCACGCAGCTCAGCTTCGGCTTCCGCCAGCTCGTAGGGGAACGGCGCTGCGTTGCGCAGATCTGCAATCCGGTTGGCGGCTTTAGCCACGCGGATCTGACTGTCAAGCGTCTTCAGTGCGATCTGCAGTGCCGCGTGTTCAGCCTGCAGCGCCTCAAGATCGTCACGGGTCTTGTTCAGTTCTGCACTGAGATCCTTGTAGGCAGGGGTGCCACGCGCCATCTCAGCAGCACGTTCAAAAACGGCGGCGTCTTCCCGGGCTTTCTGCAGCGCACCCCGAAGCTGCATGTCGTCGAGCACACGTTTGGTCAGCGACTCAGACAGGTCACGCACGGTCCGTTGCATGGACATCAACTTGCGCCCATCCTCCAAAACTGCACTCGTTTTTTTGTACTCTACCGACGCTTTGCGCATCGCCTCGACCTTGGCCGTCAGGGCGTCGACCTGCTTCTTCATCTGCTCGATCGGCTTGCGCTTCTTCAGCAGCTCCTTGCTCTCCCGCAGGTTCTTCTGCAGCTTGCGCACGAACGGGCTGTTCATGAAGCGCTTGAAGGCCTCGGGGTCGGGTTTGATCGCCCCACGCTCTTTCTCGACGTCCTTAAATAGCGGTAGCTGCGCCGCTTGGTCTTCCGTGCGGGCCTGTTCGTACAACGCCAGCTGTTCACTGAGCTGACGCGGCACTTGCATCGGTTTGCCGCCACGCCGTGCGGGCACGTTGCCCTGAAGATCGCCGGAGCGAACAGAGGTGCCAGGCCCGCGCAGTGTGTTGGGCGTCGTGACTGTACGGCGCTGCGCAGCAGGCACCACACGCGGTTCCTGTTCTCGACGCTCAAGTGTGTCCGGCTGGCCGCGAGGTACGGGCTCCTTGACGGGGCGCCCTTCGAGAACTGCTTGAACTTCCGTGCCAAAAGCCGGGCGCATGGCAGCAGTGCTTGCGGCGGCGGGCTCGCTGCGGTACGCGTCTTCTTCGTACTTCGGGGCGCCCTCTGTCACCACACCCTGTTCACCACGTTCAATCGCGCCGATCTGCGCGTCCAACGCGTCATACAGAGATCCGAGCTGGGCCACATCCTGCTCGTACCCCTGGGTGGTCTGGCCTTTGCGAAGCTCTTGCACCTGGGCATCGGCGCGAGGCAGCGTGTCCTCGACGCGGCGCAGGAAAGCGTAGCCTTCGTCGGACAGGTCAGGGCTGGCCAGCAGGCGTGCCACGCGCTGCATCAGCGGGCGAAAACCGACGTCAGTCGCCGGTGCTCCAGGTTCGTTGAACAGACGGAAGCCACCTTCGACACGTCGGGCAGGGCCTGTGACCTGGGGCTCACCGGTGCCGACAGCCTCCGGGCCCAGTGCACGGTTTCGGTCTTCATTGAACTGCAGATCCAAACCTTTGGTGGCGCCGGCAAGTTGCTGTGCAGCCTGTCCTACAGACGGTGCTTCGGTGCGAACCAGCTCGAACTGTTCAGGCGCAAACATTCCCCATTTTGGGCGCTGACCTATGCGGTGCAATGCCTGCACTTCAGGGTTCACCCGCGACAGGCGTTGGGCTTCTGCCTCCCACTCAGAGCGCATGCGCTCGTCTTCGGCACGCGCACTCTCCAGCGCTGCGGCCTCTTCGGCCTCGACATCGCCGATACGTGCTTGTGCAGCTTGCGTTGCCCGGAGGCCGGCTTGCGCGGCTTGGCGCTGCAGCCCCTGCAGTTGAGCGTCCACACGCTTGATGAGCTGCGTCTGCATCTTCACCGGCAGGCCGGGGATGTTGGGCTTCCTGGCCACGAACTCCACGGCGCGGCGCGGGTCCTGGGCAATGTACTCCGCCATGTCCTCGATGGTGGCGTCGGGGAGTTGATGCTGGGCCAACTGCATGCGCTCGTTGACGAACTGCACCAACTGCTGATCAGGTGTTGCGGGTCGAGCGGGGGCCCTGAAGCCGGCCTCGTCCACCTCTTCGGAGATGGTCGCCGGCCCTTTGGTGCGCTTCGTGGGCTGCACCTGCACCTCCGGGATTCCCTCCAGAAACGCCTCCTGCGGTGAGAGCTTGGCCAAACGCTCCTGCTCGGCCTGCTGGGTGCGCAGCTCCTCGATGCGAGGCTTGACGGAGCGGTACTCACGCACCAGTTCACGGTTGGTGATGTCCTGGTCCAGCTCCTGCATCTGGCGGCGGGCGTCTTGCTTGGTCTGCTGTCCCTCCAGATCATCCTTCTCGACCTTACGGTTGATGATCTCACGCAGTTGCTGGCGCTGCTCGATCAGGGCGTCGTAGCGCTGGCCGATGTCCAGCAGGTACTGCGGGTCGGCCATCTGCTCGGCCTTGGCCTTGGCCTCTTCAGCGGCGGTGCGCTCCTGGGCAGCCCGCTCCTCCTCACGCTTGGCACGTGCAACCTCGGCACCACCACGCCCGCTGTTCATACCGGTAACACCGCCCAGCGTCACAGCACCGAGCGTCGCCTGCGCAGCTGTCTCGCCAAGCCCCTGGGTCAGCGAGTGTGTGGGGTCGACGTCCTTGAGCGCGATGTTGCGGGCCAGCGCACCGCCGATCTCCTCGACGTTCTCGCTGGGGATCTCCTTGAGCGCACCGGTTGCAGCACCCGTGACCATACCGACGCCCGTCTTACCGCCAAACAACGCCTTCTCCAGCGCTTTACCACCGGGGAGGTAGCGGTTGGCCAGCACAGAGAGGCCATACCCGGCCACACCGGCTGCGCGGGCCCGGTTGAGCGCGGCTTCGGCGGCTTTCTGCGGGTCGTTCGTGCTCTGCAGCACGTGCTTGTAGATGGCGTCGTACGTGCCCGCACCGACGTCGGTGCCCTGCATCACGGCGCCAGTCTGGATGGCTGCGGTCGTACCGATTTTGAGCGCAGCGGCCTGGGCGGCTTCTGCTGCGGCTTTTTTGGTGGCCCCCTTGGCAAGCGCAGCGGCGCTGGCCCGGCCGGCAGCAAGACCCGCGGCGGTACCGCCGGTGGCGATGATGGGCAGGAGCTGGGGGAGCTGTTCGGCAATGAAAGACGAGATCAGCGCCGGGTCTTTGATGGTCTCCATGAAGGAGGTCTTGAACGCCTCGATGGCGCCTTGACCTTCTGCTGCCTGGACCTTCTGCTGCACAGCGGCGCGGCGCTGCTTGAGCACATCGGACTCCATGCTCTCACCGGCTTCACGAATGCGGTTGCCTGCGGCCAGCACCCCGGTGTCACTGAAGTCGCCGGTGGCCAACCCGTAGAGTTGGCCTGGCAGCTGCACCAGATTACCGACGCCTTTGACCAAACCAGCGCCGGTGTCTGTGATCGCCTCCCCCCACGTACGCTCGTCCTTGGGCTGCTCGACAGGCGTTTGGGACTGGGGCTGCGCAGCGCCGAATGCGTCTGGGTAGTCCTTGCGGGCGAGCTGCATCGCCTCCCCGTAAGACATGTTGTCAGGCACCTCGTAGAGGGAGCCGTCCGGGAGGCGAAGGTACTTGGCCATAGCTGTGATCTGTGCAGATGTGAAAAAAGGGTAGCCGCCTGCGCGACTACCCCTGGATTATGCAGGCGTTGGCGTCGTGTGTCACTGTGCCATCGCAGAGCTACGACGTACTTGAGCACCGGTGGCCGGCGCTGTGACAAACGCGCCTTCACCCAGGTACGGGTCGAGCTGCAGCGAGG
>QXGG01034424.1_pt1 | contig 12096 bp, 12 predicted proteins | sample 1982491 | NCBI WGS metagenome assembly QXGG01 (sample SAMN09924614, study PRJNA488089) | Wastewater metagenome, whole genome shotgun sequencing project. | isolation source: South African research farm wastewater | place: South Africa: Irene, Agricultural Research Council, Animal Production... | reverse complement strand
GTCATGCACGGATGCACGGATTGTGATGGTGCGGTCAGACATCACTTTCAAGCCTAGGTTGGCAGGCAAGGCTTGCCGCAAGGCGGGGATCAGCTTGTGGATGCGGTCGACCACTTCGATCACGTTCGCCCCTGGCTGACGCTGCACATTGAGCAAAATGGCCGGCTGGCCATCGGCCCAGGCTGCAAGCCTGGCATCCTCGGCCGCAATGACTGCTTGGGCAACATCGGAAAGCCTCAGTGGTGCATTGTTGCGGTAGGTGACGATGAGATCCATGTACTCATCGGGGGACTTGAGCTGGTCATTGGCGTTGATGGTGGTGGCGCGCAGGGGACCATTGAGCGTGCCCTTGGGCTGGTTGACGTTGGCAGCAGAGATCGCGTTGCGCAAGTCGGCCAAGGTCAGGCCATACGCAGCAAGCGACTGTGGATTGGCTTGGATGCGCACGGCAGGTCGCTGTCCTCCCGCCACGCTCACGAGACCGACGCCCGGTATCTGGGACAGGCGCTGCGCAACCCGCGTGTCCACCAGATCACGCACCTGCGGCAAGGGAACCGTCGGTGACGTCACCGCCAGCGTCAGCACAGGCGCATCCGCGGGGTTGACCTTGCTGTACACCGGCGGTGCCGGCAGATCCTTGGGGAGAAGGTTGCCCGCTGCGTTGATGGCAGCCTGCACCTGCTGCTCGGCGACATCCAGCGGCAACTCCAGGCTGAACTGCAGCGTCAGCACAGAGGCACCCGCTGAACTGCTGGAGGACATCTGGCGCAAGCCAGGCATCTGCCCAAATTGCTTTTCCAAAGGCGAAGTCACAAGCGATGCCATGACGTCGGGACTGGCACCCGGATAAAACGTGCTTACCTGTATCGTGGGGTAATCCACCTCGGGCAGGGAGGATACTGGCAACCAACGGTAGGCGATCAGGCCCGCGATGAATATCGCAATCATGGCCAACGTGGTGGCCACCGGTCGCAGAATGAATGGGCGGGAAAGACTCACGGCTTGGCAGCAGGAGAGGCGTTGGTCACGCGAACTCGCGTGCCTGCACGCAGACGATCCGTTCCCTCCAGAACAACTCGATCACCCGGCTGCAGCCCATCCAGGATCGCCACCCGATCCCCGCTGCGCGGACCGACCTTGATGAGCCTGACGGCCACTGTCATGTCCGGCTGCACCAAATAGACAAAGGCGCCCTGATTGCCTTGCAAGATGGCACCAGACGGGACGGTGGTCGCTTGATGGAGGGTACGGACTTGGAGCCTGACATTGACAAACTGATTGGGAAACAGCATGTCGTCACGATTTTCAAATTCGGCCTTGAGCTTGAAGCTGCCTGTGGCCACATCGATCTGGTTGTCGACGGTCAACAATTTCCCCTGGCCCAGGCGCTCCTCATCCGCACGATCATAGGCCTCCACCATCAAGGTTTTGCCGGCCAGCATGGGCTGCCGCACCTCAGGCAGGTCAGTCTCTGCCAGCGTGAACATCACGGCAATCGGCTGTGTCTGGGTAATGACCACCAAGCCCTGGGGATCATTGGCTGTGATCAGGTTGCCAACATCCACCTTGCGCAGACCCAGCCGGCCAGAAATGGGGGCCGTGATGCGCGTGTACTCGAGCTGGAGCCGGGCGTTGTCCACCGCCGCCTGGTCACTGCGGATGATGCCTTCGTACTTGCGCACCAAGGCCTGCTGCGTGTCAACCAGCTGAGGGGCGATCGACTCCTGCTTGCGCAGGGTCTGGTAGCGCACCAGATCCCTTTTGGCATTGTCGAACTGAGACACGTTTTGCTGTTGCATGCCCAAGGCTTGCTGCAGCGCGACCTCATAGGGTCTGGGATCAATCCTGGCCAAGAGCTGCCCTGCCTTGACCTGCTCTCCCTCTTTGAACAGAATCTCGTGCAACTCACCCTGAACCCGGCTGCGGACCGTCACGGTGTTGAACGCGGTGACGGTGCCGAGCGCCTTGAGATAGATGTCCAGGTCCTCACGCATAACAACCTCGGCCCTGACAGGGATGGCAGGCGCACCCGAAGGCATGGACGCACCCGGCCCCGACGCTGGCGCAGGCTTGCTCTTGGGATACCACCACCAGGCAGCGGCTCCCAACAAAAGCAAAACAGCAACCACCCAACCTACCCGCCGTCGTACAGACGGGGAGGACGCATTCGAATCAAGCATTGGAATTCCGTCTATGGAACGTGTTGAGCCTTATTTTGGCTCAAACCCGTGAAATCTGCAGCGCTTAACCCGCCGCCTGAAACAGACTGCAATATTTGAAGGTGAGAGTCGGGATGCTCAGAGCGAGCAGAGCGCCAACCGAAACGGCACTTCCCTGATGACCTGCTGAGGCTTGAGCTCGCCATCCTGGGAGGAAAAACGGATCCAGACCATGTATTTGTTGGCGCTCATCTCGGGAAACACGCCGCTGACCGGGTCAACCCACACCCTGAGCAGCTGATAGGTTTTTCCAGCCAGCATCTGTTGGAACCCACCCGATGGGGCAAGGGCGTCCTGAGCCCGGCCGGACTCTCTGAGCAGGCCCAGCACAATCGCGATCCCAGCGTGCATGGGCATCAGGGACGACATCCAGCGTTTGAGGTCAGCGGCACGGTCCTGGTCCGGTCGATTTTGCCAGGCATGAAAAGACGGCATGTCCACCTGTGTGCCACCACCAGGCACCACCAATCGACCTCTCAGGCTGGTGAGCCACTCGTTTTCGCGCAGCGACTGTCCAGTTTTACCGGGTGCGGCAAGATTGGCTGCTACGCGCTCAATCTCAGCCACAGTGGAAGCCACACGCTCGCCATCGACATCAGGATGGGCTTGCAGCGAGACCAGCACTGATCGCTGTCTCTCCAGGTCCTGCAGGACGCTGCCCTTCATGTCGGTGCGTTCAGTCGCATCCAGCAGGTCAAACAAGGCGCTCAGCGCCACCTGATGCATGCGGGGATCGCTCTGCTGCGAGAAAAAAATCATCCGATCAAAGAGAAACTCGAGCCTCAGCAGCGCCCGCACCCTCTCGTTGAACGGATATTCGTAAACAATCACTCTTGTTTTGCCTATTGTGCCTGTTGTGCTGACGATGCCGGCTGACGCAAGCCGATCCCCATCATGCTAGGTTACACCAGGCGCTGTGCAAGTCCAATACCTGTTTGCGCAGATCCTCAAGGGTTGTCGTGCCATCGTTGATGACAACGTCATCTGCTGCAGCGAGCCGTTGCGCTCGAGTCGCCTGGGCTGCCATCATCTGCCGGACTGTCTGCTCACTCATGCGGTTGCGTGCCATGACACGGTCAATCTGCGTCTGCTCATCGCAGTCCACCACGCAAACACGGTCAACCCGGTCGATCCAACGGCCCGACTCCACCAGCAAGGGCACCACAAACACCTGATACACCCCCCCTCTGGACTCAGCCTGCCTGAGGACCTCCTGGGCAATCAAGGGATGAATGATGGCCTCGAGCTGCTTGCGCCGGCCAGGCTCGGCAAACACAAGCGTGCGCATTGCGGCACGATTCAACGCGCCCGCCTGGTCGATCATTTCGGCACCAAACACCTCGCGGATCGGCCCAATGGCCAGCCCTCCCGGGGCGGTCAGCTGGTGAGCGATCTGGTCGGTGTCAATGATCGCCGCCCCCAGCTCGCCGAGCATATCGGACACCCGGGTTTTCCCGGATCCAATCCCGCCTGTCAATCCAATCTTGAGCATGCCCCCACCGCTATGTCATGACCTGAAGACCTATGCCTCATGGTCTGTTGCCTGAATGCAAGCAAACTAGATCCAACCAAATAGCCGCAGAATACCCCCAAATGCCAGAAAAGGTCCAAATGGCACGCTGGACTGGAGCGTCCACTGTTTGATGGCCATCCCGATGATGGCGACAGCCAAGGCCGTCAACGAGGCCACGAGCAGAATGGGTGCCAGGGATTCCCATCCAAGCCAGGCACCCAGCATGGCAAACAGCTTGAAATCCCCGTACCCCATGCCCTCCTTTTTCGTCATCAGCAGATACAGCTGAAAAAACAGCCACATCAGCCAGTAGCCTGCCAAGGCGCCGATTGCAGCGGCAACCCATGGAACCCACACAGCCCAGACATTGATGGCCAGCCCCAATGCCAAGCCAGTCTTGGTCAGCACGTCTGGTAACAATCGGGTTTGAATGTCGATCCAGGTCAATGCGAGGAGCAAGGACATCAGGACCATGGCTGTCACAGCTTGTCCTGTCGCCCCCCATGCCATGACGCAGCAGACAAACAAGGTGGCAAGGCATAAACAGGCCGTCACATCCCAGGCCATCGAGGCACCCATCCGCCTCCTATCCCCGGACGAGGCTGTTTGTGCCATCGGCTGGGGCATCCATCCGGACCCCACTTCCACTTCCGGCCTGGGTACACGCTCGGCCTGGTTCAACCAACTGGGAATCCAGAAGACCATGCATCGTATACACCACGCCACGGGCAGGGCGGCCAGAAAGGCAACAACTGCCAGGGCTGTGACTGACATCACCTACCCCTTGCGATAAACCATGCCACTACATGCATCCTGAGCAACGAATGCGTAGAATGTGCTTGTCGAATCAATTGCTCTATTTGCCCAGGATCACTCATGAAGCGCCCGCCCCTATTCCTTGATGCTCCGACCCGACGTGTCGGCCTGATGGTGGCCATGACCATCGGACTGGCTGGTTGCGCTCAGATGCAACAGCCAGACTATTACAACAAACCCAAAGCCAGCTCGCAGACAGATGCCATTGCTTGGGCAGAGAACGCCGATGCACTGCAGACCATTCGTCCACCCATGCAAATCCAGTTCGGGCTCAACACCCGGCAGCCAAACGCCAATCAACCAACCGGCTCACAGGCAAGTGCGCCATCCGGCACAGGGCCAGCAAACACGAAGCTTTCTGCTGATGCGGGTGGCATACCAGGTGGCACAGCCAGCGGCACACCCGCTCCCGTTGCCAGCGCCCAACCAGTGGTCGCCCCTGTCGGATCTGCGACCGCCATGCCGAACTCGACAGGAGCACCACCGAGCGATGCGCCACCGCAAATCGCCAGTGGCAACACCGCCGACAGCGTCCAGAGCGCGTCTGCACCACCCAGCCCCCAGGCACAACTGATGCCTGAACCACAAACCTTTGCAGGCACCCTGCCGTGCTTTCACCGAGAGATGCAATGCACGGCGCAGCGAGTCACACTGACACTGGCGCCCAACGGACGCTGGCGGGCACGCGCGACCTACCTTGAACAAAACAACCAGAGCGGCAAGCCCCTGACATCACAGGGATGCTGGAAAACTGTTGCCACCCGTCAGCCGGTCATCATTCTGCTGGACGTGAAGGGCAACGTGCAAGCGGAGATGGTGATGGTTTCAAACAATGTCTTGCGTCTGCGGACACTGGATGGACAAGCGCCCAACCTGACCTACAACATCACCAGGCAACCTGACCTTGATCCGATCGATGAGCTGAACAAAGCCCCCGTGCCTGCCTGCCCCTGAGTTGCCAGGGGAGTCTGACGCGGGTGAGATCAGCCATGCGCATTTGGATGCTCTGCTGCGCCTGAGCATGATTCCAAGTCTGGCAATGGTTGGCTTTCATCCCCTTGCGCTGGCTCAGGATGCTGACAGACGGTGCGGGCCAGCTGGACAGCGTTGCGAACTCCCATTTTGTAAAAAATGCGTGCCCGATGGGCCTCGACGGTCCGCATGGAAATACCCAGCTCCATGGCAATGAGCTTGTTGGACTTGCCCTCTGCAACAGGGTAGATAACATCTCGCTCACGTGCTGTCAGGACTGACCATCCTGCTCCAGCCAGATCTTCCATTTGTTTCATACTGCCTCCAACAAAACAACCGGGACGCAGTCTGGCAGACACTGTCAAGTACGTGAAGCTGTCAAATCTGACAGGAGGAGAAACCCTATGTACGTATTGACAAAATGGATCTGTTTTAAATTTCGAGATTATCGATCAGGCGAGTCGCCCCTAGGCGTGCTGCGCCCAACACCACGAGTGGCTCACGCGCGAGCACCTCGTCAGCAGTGGGACGATGCAAGTCACGCTGTCGGCGAATCGCGATGTAGTCAACATCCCAGCCTTTTTCCTTGAGCATCTGCTGGGCTTGCTGCTCAATCAGGGACATATCCCTTGCACCATCGTGGACACACTGCTGGACATGCTTGAGGGTGGCGTAAAGCCTGGGTGCCTCAGCACGCTCCTCGGGCTTCAGGTACATGTTGCGGGATGAGAGGGCAAGCCCCTGCTCATCGCGAACTGTTTCATGGGCCAAAATCTCGACAGGTAACTGAAACTGGCGGCACATGTTGCGCACCACCATCAGCTGTTGATAGTCCTTTTTCCCAAACACGGCCACTCTGGGCTGCACGCAGGAAAACAATTTCAGCACCACGGTGCTGACGCCACCGAAAAAGCCAGGCCGGTGTTCGCCCTCCAGGATGTCACCGAGCTCTGCGGGGGGCTGCACACGATAGTTCTGCGGCTCGGGATAAAGCTCGCGCTCATCCGGAGCAAACAGCACATAAACATCCCGCTCGCGCTCCATTTTTTCAATGTCGTTCTGAAGCGTGCGGGGATAACGGTCAAAGTCCTCGTTTGGGCCAAACTGCAGGCGATTGACAAAGATGCTGGCCACCACCGGATCACCATGATGCCTGGCAAGCTTCATCAATGCCAGGTGGCCACTGTGCAGATTGCCCATGGTCGGAACAAAAGAGACACGCAACTGCCCGCGCAATTGATCCCGCAGCTCTTCGATGGTGTGAACAACTTTCAATGATGTCTCCGAAAATCAGCAGGGCTCAGTTTGCTGCCGTGGTGTAGGCAAGCCTGACATAGATGGGAGCATAGGGCTCTGCCTGCGTGATTTCAAGCAAAGACTCACGCGACAGCTCGAGCAAGGCTAGAAAATGCACGACAACAACGGCCACTGCTGCACCCTCCTGGATGCGCTCCATGAACAATTCACCAAACTCGATGAAACGGAGATCAGAGAGGCGACGCAGAATATGCGTCATGTGGTCGCGTACAGAGAGCTGCTCCCGCGTGATGTGGTGGTGCGCATTGAGCTTGGCTCGCTTGATGATGTCAGCCCAAGCCAGCCGCAGATCCTCCACACTGACATCAGGCAGGATCCGTTCGACCCTCAGATCGGCCAGAGCCTGCGCACGCAAAAAATCTCGACCAAGCTGAGGCAAGGCATCGAGCTTTTGGGCGGCGAGCTTCATCTGCTCGTACTCCAGCAACCGGCGAACCAGTTCAGCACGAGGGTCCTCCGCCTCCTCTCCGGTGTCCGTCTTTTTGACCGGAAGCAGCATACGTGCCTTGATCTCGATCAGCATCGCTGCCATCAGGAGATACTCTGCTGCCAGCTCAAGGTTGTGCGTGCGGATCTGCTCGACATACGACAGATACTGGCGAGTCACCTCAGCCATCGGGATATCCAGCACGTTGAAGTTCTGCTTGCGGATCAGGTAGAGGAGCAAATCCAGCGGACCCTGAAATGTCTCGAGGAACACTTCGAGCGCATCAGGCGGAATGTACAAATCCTGAGGCAGCGAGAACAACGGCTCCCCATAGAGCCTGGCGAGCGCGACCGCATCCACCACATCAGGCGTCGTGTCAACGGCTGGCTGAACAAGTGCGTCCAGGCTTTCGCCCTGCAGGTCAGCCTGCACAGGATGTCCGGGTGTCACGTGCAATCAGTCGTTCTGATAGACGTAGGGGCGCATCAGCACGCGCGCCTGACGAAAGCCCTCAGCGAGCTCAGGGTCCTGGGACTTGTCCCACAGGCGTGCTCTGCCCTCGCGCTGCCGTTGCTCGACATCCGGGTGGGTCTGTTTGTAGGACTTGAGAAACTGCGTCACATCTGATTCGTAATGTTTGGCCATATCAAAACAGCTAAAGGTTAGACTACGCCTAGTTTACTCGAGAGATCTCCTGACACCGCCCTCCCCTCATGCCGGCTTCGCCCCCTCCTGCTGCGTCTGCTCCGCCCCCGCCAGAACCCTGCGCTCCCAAACACTCCGGCAGTCGAGTGTTGCCTCTGCTGGTCGGTTGTGCCCTATTCATGCAGATGCTGGACTCCACCGTGGTGACGACGGCCATGCCAGCCATGGCAACGTCACTGGGGACAGACCCCGTCAGCATGAACATCACCATCACGGCTTACCTGCTGGCAGCTGCGGTGTTTGTGCCAATCAGCGGCTGGGCGGCCGATCGCTTCGGCGCAAGACGCATGTTCATGACATCGGTGATCCTGTTCACGCTCAGTTCATTGACCTGCGCGCTGTCCAGCTCACTTGGCGAGCTAGTAGCCTGGCGGGTGGTTCAGGGCATGGGAGGCGCCATGATGGTGCCAGTCGGGCGGATTTTGCTGGTTCGGGGCATCCCCAAACACGAGCTGCTCAAGGCCATGGCGTTTTTGTCGATTCCCGGACTGATCGGACCGATCATCGGCCCGCCACTCGGCGGGTTCATGGTGACCTACGCCACCTGGCACTGGATTTTTCTGATCAACCTGCCGATTGGGTTGCTCGGCCTATGGATGGTGGTTCGACACGTTCACGAACTCCCCCCACCCACGGTCAAGCCCAAGCTTGATGCCATCGGTTTTTTGCTGACCGCGGTGTGCATGGCCACGCTGGTTGGTGCCTTTGAGTTGCTGGGCCACACGGGCCTGAGTTCGCCCGGATTGGTCTTGCTCATGATAGTGGTTGGGTTGCTGTGCGGCTGGCTATATGTATTGCACGCACGCAGGCATGCCGATCCCATCATTGACTTGACTCTCATGCGGATCCCAACGTTTCGTGCCACTGTATTGGCTGGAAATCTTTGTCGTTTCACCGTCGGCGCCACCCCCTTTTTGCTGGCGCTGCTCATGCAAGTGGGTTTTGGCATGAGTCCACTCGCATCTGGGATGATCACCTTTGCCAGTGCTGCCGGTGCGTTGATGATGAAGTTTGTCGTGACTCCCATCTTGAGACACTGGGGCTATCGTCGCGTGCTAGCAGTCAACGCTGTCCTGACAGGCGTGTCACTTGCACTGTGCGCCAGCTTTTCAGCGACCACGGCCACGCTGGTGATGATCGGCATGATTTTGATGGCAGGATGTTTTCGCAGTTTGCAGTTCACTGCCATCAACTCGATCGGCTACGCTGACATCACCGAACAAAAAACCAGCCGTGCCAGCAGTTTCATCGCGATGGCGCAACAGCTTGGTCTGAGCCTGGGAGTGGGCGTCGCCGCCGGCACACTTAACCTCTCCATGCTCGCCAGAGGGGCAGATAGCCTCAACGATGTGGACGTGCGGGTGGGATTGATCGTGGTGGGGATGGTATGCGCAAGCGCAAGCGTCTTTTTCCTGAGGCTTGCGGCCAATGCAGGCGAGTCACTGCAACATCCCAAGTAAACTCGACAGGCCCAGATGGAGCCAGGCTCCATCTGGGCAGCATGTCATCACACCCAGGGGAGATCAGTTCACCTTGGCGCCGGACAGCTGAACGATCTCGCGATACTTTTCACGCTCTTGCTTGACCATGTCGGCAAACTGGGCAGGGGTCATCGGGACAGCATTGGATCCCATGGTCTGCAAGCGCTTGACCACCTCGGGATCAGCCAACGCTGCCGCGTAAGCCTTGTGGAGTTTGTCCACGACCGGAGCAGGCGTGCCGCCCGTGGTAAACACACCAAACCAAGTGCCGATGTCAAACGGTTTCACGCCGGATTCTTCCATGGTGGGAAGATCCGTGAGCACAACGGAGCGCTTGCCGGTTGTGACAGCCAGCGCCTTGACCTTGTCGTCCTTGATCAAGCCTGCAGCAGCAGCCTGGTTGTCAAACATGAACTGCGTCTGACCTGACAGCAAAGCGAGCTGGGCAGGTGATGCGCCCTGATAGGGCACGTGCACGGCATCAAGCTTGGTGCGGGCCTTGAGCAGCTCGCCAGCCAGGTGACCCGCACTGCCATTTCCGCCCGAACCGTAGTTGAGCTTGCCAGGGTTGTTCTTGCCATAGGCAATCAGATCAGCCACCGAGTTGATCTTGTTCTGGGCGGCGAAGTCCTTGTTGATGATCAGGACGTTGGGCACCGAGGCCACCAGCATCACCGGGGCAAAATCCTTGATCGGATCATAAGGGATCGAGGAGTAAAGCCAGGGGTTGATCGCGTGTGTGGCGACAGCACCCATCACGAGCGTGTAGCCATCTGGCGAGGCCTTGGCCGCCACATCGGCGCCAATGTTGCCACCGGCACCGGGCTTGTTTTCCACCACAACCTGCTGACCGAGGGAGGTCTTTGCCTTTTCAGCCAACAGCCTGGCCATGGTGTCCAGCGGACCGCCCGGAGGATAGGGAACCACAAATTTGAGTGGTTTGGTGGGGTAGTCGGTGGCTTGACCATGCGCAACGGGCAAAAGGGACAGAAGTCCAGAGAACGCCGCTGCCATCAAGCAGGCACGACGGGTAAAGGATTTGTGGAACATCATGAGCATCTCGTTTTCAACAAAACAGTTCAGTGGAGGATCTGGCTCAGGAACAACTTGGTGCGCTCGTTCTGCGGATGATCAAAAAATTGATCCGGGGTATTTTCCTCGATGATTTCACCTCGATCCATGAAAATCACGCGGTCCGCGACTTTGCGCGCAAACCCCATCTCGTGGGTGACGCACAGCATGGTCATGCCGGACTCCTCGGCAAGCTCCACCATCACATCCAGCACTTCCTTGACCATTTCGGGGTCAAGCGCGGACGTTGGCTCATCAAACAGCATGATCTTGGGCTGCATGCAAAGAGAGCGGGCGATCGCCACACGCTGCTGTTGGCCTCCGGAGAGCTGGCCTGGATACTTGTTTGCCTGCTCGGGGATGCGCACACGCTCCAGATACTTCATGGCGCGTGCCTCCGCCTCGGCCTTGGGCGTCTTGAGCACCCAGACAGGTCCGAGGGTCAAGTTTTCCAGCACGGTCAGATGGGGAAACAGGTTGAAGTGCTGAAACACCATGCCAACCTCGCGGCGGATGGCCTCGATATGCCTCAGGTCATTGGTCAGCTCGGTGCCTTCCACAATGATTTGCCCTTGCTGATGTTCCTCAAGACGATTGATGCAACGAATCAGCGTGGACTTGCCAGACCCAGAAGGGCCGCACACCACAATGCGCTCCCCACGCTCGACGTCGAGGTTGATATCTCGCAGCACGTGAAACTTGCCGTACCACTTGTTGACCTGCTTCATTTGAATGATGGCTTCTGCCATGCAAACTCTCCAAGTTCGAACTCGCCAGGATGTTGACTGGCCTAGCGTCTTTGAGCCTCAGACAGCCGGTTCTCGAGAGACTGGCTGTATTTGGACATCGAATAACAAAATACGAAATAAATGAGCGAGATGAAGATATACACCTCCACCCCAAACCCTCGCCATGCTCCATCCGCCAGTGCAGCCTTGGCTGCCTGGGTCAGGTCAAAAATGCCAATGATGACTACCAATGAGGTGTCCTTGAACATCGCGATGAAAATACTGACCAAGGGTGGAATGACAACCTTGAGTGCCTGAGGCAGGATGATCAGCCGCATCTGTTGCCAGTAACCCAAGCCCAGGGACTCCGCCCCCTCGTACTGGCCCTTGGGGATCGCCTGCAACCCACCACGAACCGTCTCTGCGATGTAGGCGGCAGCGAACATGATGAAGGCAATGAGCGCGCGCAACAGCTTGTCGATGGTGAAGCCCTCTGGCAAAAACAGTGGCAACATGACAGAGGACATGAACAACAGGCTGATCAGTGGGACACCACGAATCAGTTCGATGTACACCACGCACATGGTCTTGATCGCAGGCATGTTGGAGCGTCGGCCCAGTGCGAGAATCACGCCAAAGGGAAAGGCAAACGCAATGCCGAACGTCGCCAGGATCAGCGTCAGCGGCAATCCACCCCATAGGCTATTTTCCACATAGGTGAGACCGAAGACACCGCCCCACATCAACACGGCAACCAAGGTCAGGCCAATCGTCCAGATCACCAGCAGGGAGGGCCGCCAGAGCTTGCGCCAGGCGCTCAGCACCAGCAGCGCAATCAGGATGAAGG
>QXGG01366466.1_pt1 | contig 12105 bp, 6 predicted proteins | sample 1982491 | NCBI WGS metagenome assembly QXGG01 (sample SAMN09924614, study PRJNA488089) | Wastewater metagenome, whole genome shotgun sequencing project. | isolation source: South African research farm wastewater | place: South Africa: Irene, Agricultural Research Council, Animal Production Institute... | reverse complement strand
GGGGAATACGGCCTCCTTGACGCTGTAATACGGCGGCAAGACTTCTTTGTTGATGCCCTGGGAGGCCAAGGTGATGCCTGCCATGGCGCGCGCTGCTATCTTGGCCAGCTGTAGCCCAGTCGCCTTGGAGACAAAAGGCACGGTCCTGGAAGCGCGGGGGTTGACCTCCAGCACATACACATCGCCATTTTGAACGGCGAACTGTACGTTCATGAGGCCAGTCACGTTCAGGGCCTTAGCCATTAATGCGGTTTGGCGCTTGATTTCGGAAATCACCTCAGGTGACAGGGAATAAGGTGGCAAGCAGCATGCCGAGTCGCCGGAGTGCACCCCAGCCTGCTCGATATGCTCCATCACACCCCCGATAAAGACCTGCTGGCCATCGCTCAGGCAATCCACGTCGACTTCGATGGCGTTGTTCAAAAAGTGATCGAGCAACACGGGGGAGTCATTGCTGACCTTGACCGCCTCGCGCATGTAGCGCTCCAGGTCGGTCTGCTCATGCACGATCTCCATGGCTCGCCCACCGAGCACATAGCTGGGGCGAACCACCAGCGGATAGCCGATCTCGGACGCATGGGCAAGCGCCTCCGCTTCGGTGCGGGCAGTGCGGTTGGGAGGCTGACGCAGGTTGAGCTTGTTGAGCAGTTTTTGGAAACGCTCACGGTCCTCAGCTACATCGATCGACTCGGGGCTGGTGCCGATGATCGGCACGCCATTGGCCTCAAGCGCACGGGCAAGCTTCAGCGGCGTCTGGCCACCATACTGCACGATCATGCCAAAGGGCTGTTCCTTGTGGACGATTTCAAGCACATCCTCAAGGGTCAAGGGCTCGAAGTACAAGCGATCTGATGTGTCGTAATCGGTTGAGACCGTCTCAGGGTTGCAGTTGACCATGATGGTTTCAAAGCCGTCTTCGCGCAGCGCCAGCGCTGCATGCACGCAGCAGTAATCAAACTCGATGCCCTGGCCAATGCGGTTGGGCCCGCCGCCCAGCACAATGATTTTTTTGCGATCGGTTGGCTGGGCCTCGCACTCCTCCTCATAGGTGGAGTAGAGGTAGGCCGTATTGGTGGCAAACTCGCCCGCACAGGTGTCCACGCGCTTGTAAACGGGACGCACATTGAACTGATGGCGTACCTTACGCACCTCGCTTTCGGAGGTGTCCAGCAAAAAGGCCAGGCGACGATCGGAAAAGCCTCGTCGCTTGAGCTGCCAGACGGTGTCACGATCAAGGTCGGCCAAGGTTTTCTGCTCAAGCGCAAGCTCGATGTCCACAATCTCTTTGATTTCGTGCAGGAACCAGGGATCGATCTTGGTGAGCTGGTGCACCTCTTCAAGGGTAAAGCCCTGGGCGAACGCATCACCCACGTACCAGATACGCTCGGGGCCAGGCTCGCCAAGTTCCACCTGGATTTTTTCACGGTCGGTAGTTTTCTGGTTCAAGCCGTCGACGCCAACCTCCAAGCCACGCAAGGCTTTCTGGAACGACTCCTGGAAAGTACGGCCGATCGCCATCACTTCGCCCACCGACTTCATCTGCGTGGTCAGCCTGGCATCAGCTTGTGGAAACTTTTCAAAGGCAAAGCGCGGCACCTTGGTCACGACATAATCAATCGTGGGCTCAAAGGATGCTGGTGTCGCGCCTCCAGTGATCTCATTGCGAAGCTCGTCCAGGGTGTAGCCCACTGCCAACCTGGCAGCTACCTTGGCGATTGGAAAACCCGTCGCCTTGGATGCCAGTGCGGATGAGCGCGACACACGTGGGTTCATCTCGATGACGATCATCCGGCCGTTTTGAGGATTGAGGGCAAACTGAACGTTGGAGCCGCCTGTGTCGACACCAATCTCACGCAACACGGCGATGGAGGCATCGCGCATGATCTGGTATTCCTTGTCGGTCAGCGTCTGCGCAGGTGCAACCGTGATGGAGTCGCCCGTATGCACGCCCATCGGATCCAGGTTTTCGATCGAGCAGACGATGATGCAGTTGTCGGCACGGTCGCGCACCACTTCCATCTCATACTCTTTCCAGCCAAGCAGGGATTCCTCAATCAGCAACTCGCTGGTGGGAGAAGCCTCCAGGCCACGGCGGCAGATCGTCTCGAACTCTTCAGCGTTGTAGGCAATGCCACCACCGCTGCCACCCAAGGTAAAGCTGGGACGAATGACAGCGGGAAAGCCTGAGGTGCCAGTCTCCACAGCGATGCGACGCTGCACTTCCCAAGCCTCCTCGAGGCTGTGAGCCACGCCAGACTTGGCGGACTCCAGGCCAATCGAGGTCATGGCCGTTTTGAATTTTTGCCGATCTTCGGCTTTTTCGATGGCGGCAGCATTCGCACCAATCAGTTCGACGCCATACTTGTCGAGCACGCCTTGGTTGGCCAGGTCCAACGCGCAGTTCAGCGCGGTCTGTCCGCCCATGGTGGGCAACAGCGCATCTGGACGCTCTTTTTCAATGATTTTCTCGACAGCTTGCCAAGTGATGGGCTCGATATATGTCACGTCCGCCGTTTCGGGGTCGGTCATGATCGTGGCTGGATTGCTGTTGACCAGAATGGTGCGATACCCCTCGGTCTTCAAGGCCTTGCAGGCCTGCGCACCGGAGTAGTCGAACTCGCACGCCTGGCCAATGATGATGGGGCCGGCGCCGATGATGAGGATGCTTTTGATGTCTGTACGCTTGGGCATGGTCTTCTTTATTTCTGTCCGGCCATCAGGCCCATGAATTTGTCAAACAGCACGGTGATGTCGTGCGGCCCCGGGCTTGCCTCGGGATGACCCTGAAAGCAAAAAGCCGGTCGATCCGTCATCTCGAAGCCTTGGAGCGTGCCGTCAAACAGAGAAACGTGTGTGACGCGTGCGTTAGCTGGCAGCGATGCCGCATCCACGGCAAAACCATGGTTCTGGGCAGTGATGAATACCCGTCCAGAGGCAAGATCCTGGACCGGATGGTTGGAGCCATGATGACCGGTTTTCATCTTGACTGTTTTCGCACCCACAGCAAGCCCCATGATCTGATGACCGAGACAAATACCGAATGTGGGAATCTTTTTTTCCAATAAGGTCTGCGTTGCCGCAATCGCGTAGTCGCAAGGTTCTGGATCGCCGGGCCCGTTCGACAGGAAGACGCCATCCGGGTTGAGCTTGAGGACCTCCTCGACAGGGGTCTGGGCGGGGACGACGGTGAGCTGGCAGCCGCGCTCGACCAACAGACGCAAAATGTTGTATTTGACGCCAAAGTCGTAAGCCACGACGTGCTTGCGTACCTCGCTGCCGCTGCCATAACCCTTGCCAAGCGTCCAGGTCGACTCGCTCCAGGCGCTGCGCTCCTTGGCCGTGACCACCTTGGCCAAGTCCTGGCCGGACATGCCAGGGAAGCTGCGAGCCAGGCGCAACGCCTCATCTGCATCGTCACCGACCATGATGCAGGCACCCTGCGCGCCACCCTCACGCAAAATGCGGGTGAGCTTGCGGGTGTCAATATCCGAAATCGCCACGATGCCTTGGGATTTCAGGTAGTCCGGCAGGGACTGTGTCGCACGGAAGTTGGACATACGTGCCGGGCAGTCACGGACGATCAAGCCAGCAGCATGAACCTTGTATGATTCAACGTCTTCGGTGTTGACGCCGGTGTTGCCAATGTGGGGATAGGTCAAGGTCACGATCTGCCCGTTGTAGCTCGGGTCAGTCAGGATCTCTTGATAGCCTGTCATGGAGGTGTTGAACACAACCTCGGCAACAGTATGGCCTGGGGCACCAATCGACACGCCTCGAAAGAGAGTGCCATCCGCCAAGGCTAGAATTGCGGGGGGAAACTGTTGATTTCCCTCGGGAAAAATTGACGGAAGCACGCTTTACACCCCGGTATCAAATTTCAGTAATCAAACCTTGGAAGTATAACCCGATGGCCAGCACCCTCGATTCTTTGCGTTCCGCCACCACCGTCGTCGCCGATACGGGTGACTTTGAAAACATCCGGCGCTACCGCCCGACCGACGCCACCACCAACCCCTCCTTGATTCTCAAAGCCGTGCAGCAGGACGCTTATCGCCCGTTGCTGGAGCGCTGCGTCAGGGACAACCCGGGTCAATCGACTGCTGCGCTGGTGGACCACCTGCTGGTGGCTTTTGGCAAAGAGATCCTCGATATTGTCCCTGGCCGCGTTTCCACCGAGGTTGACGCCAGGCTCTCATTCGACACCCGTGCAACCGTTGAGCGAGCCAGAAAGCTGATTGCCCTGTACGCTGCCGCTGGCATTTCCAGGGAGCGCGTCCTGATCAAGATTGCCTCTACCTGGGAGGGCATTCAGGCAGCCCGTATCCTTCAGTCCGAGGGCATCCAGTGCAATCTGACCTTGCTTTTTTCCCTTGTGCAGGCAGTTGCATGCGCAGAGGCCAAGGTCAGGCTGATTTCGCCGTTTGTCGGCCGTATCTATGACTGGCATAAAAAGAGCCAAGGCGCCTCCTGGGATGAGTCGGCCATGCAAGGCGCCAATGATCCTGGCGTTCAGTCCGTCTCGGGGATCTATGCCTACTTCAAAACCCACGGCATCGACACCGAGATCATGGGGGCCAGCTTCAGGAACACGGGCCAGATCATTGCCCTGGCGGGCTGCGACCTTTTGACCATCAGCCCTGAATTGCTGGGCAAGCTTGATGCAGAACATGGCGATGTTGCTGTCAGATTGAGCAGCGACTATGCGCGCCAGCATGCTCCTGCCGAGATCCATGCCGAGGAAAAAACCTTCCGGTTCATGCTAAACGAAGATGCCATGGCCAGCGAGAAGTTGTCCGAGGGGATTCGCTTGTTTGTGGCGGATGCACGCAAGCTGGACGCACTGATTGAGGCGCTTAAGTAATTTGTTGCTCGCAGAGCCTGTTTTCAGGCTCTGCGAGACTGCCTGACATTGAACAAGGCGACATGTGATGCCTCATCACAGCTAGTGAGGCAAAACCGTCCAACACGCAAGGCTCAGGTCGGCTTGCGCTCCATCAGCGCCCATGCGACTGTGCTGGCATCGACGTATTCGATCTCACTGCCAGCAGGCACGCCTCGTGCAATTCTTGAGACGGTGAGCCCTCGGGCACGCAATGCTTCCGATAAAAAATGCGCCGTGGTTTCCCCTTCGGCAGTGAAATTGGTGGCCAGGATCACCTCCTTGACCACGCCATTGTCTGCTCGCTTGAGCACACGATCAAAATCGATTTCGCGTGGCCCCATGCCTTCTAGTGGAGCCAGCCGGCCCATCAAGACGTAATACAGTCCCTGATAACCATGAGTGGATTCGATGGTGTTGAGGTCTGCCGGGGTCTCAATAATGCAAAGCAGAGATGAATCACGTTCGGCGTGCGCACAGGTGACGCACACAGGCACCTCGGTGAAACCGTTACAAAGCTCGCAGTGCTGCAAACGCTCCACCGCATCAAGTAGTGTTTGGCCCAAGGACAAGGCAGCCTGAGGGTCATGCTGCAGCAAGTGGTAGGCCATGCGCCTGGCGGTGCGAACACCCACGCCTGGCAGGCGCCTCAGCGCTTCGACCAAGGCGACAAGAGGCTGTGGTTCCGCAGCGGGATGCTCCATCTGCAAGTCAGAAGGGAAGCTTCATGCCGGGAGGCAGGGGCATGCCTGCCGTCACAGCAGACATTTTTTCCTGGGCAGTGGATTCGGCCTTGCGCAGGGCATCGTTAAAGGCAGCGGCGACCAGATCCTCTAGCATGTCCTTGTCGTCTGCCAGCAAGCTGGGATCAATGGCCACGCGCTTGACATCATGACGGCAGGTCATCGTGACCTTGACCAGGCCACCACCTGCTGCCCCTTCTACGAGGATGTCAGCCAGCGCTTCCTGGGCTTTTTTCATGTTTTCCTGCATCTGCTGCGCCTGGCGCATCAGGCCGGCAATCTGACCTTTCATCATGGTGAATTCAATCCAATGAGTTGTTCAATCCAAACCGGATTATTGCAAAGATGGGCCAGGCTGTATGGAGCCTGGCACCACTCGTCCATCAAAATCGTGCAAAAGCGACCTGACAAAGGGATCTTGCTCGACCGCCTGCTCTGCAGCGCGCTGGCGTGCCTGCTGCCTGGCCAAATCCTTGGCATGGGCAGACTCACCCACCACCTCCCCCACCTCAAGCTCGAGCAGCAACGGTTCGCCAAGCTGTTCAACCAAGACGGCTTTGAGTCGGTCCGCATGCGCCCCCTCTGCAAGTGCACGGGTTGGCACACGCAAACAAAGCGTTCTGCCCTGAATGCGAATGAGCTCAGACTGTCTGGCCAACTGGGCAGCCATGCCGGACAAAGGGAGCTGTGCAGCGAAATCAGGCCAAGGCATGGGAAGGCTCAGCAATCCAGGATCAACGCGTTGATCCTGGGAGATCGGGACCGTTGGTGGCGCTTGGTGGCTCGACGCGTCCAAGGCCATTGACTGTGGATTCGCCTCAGCATGCTTGATTGCTTGCTCAGAAAGGTTGTCTACCTGTTTAGAGGTCTTGGCTGCCTGCTGAGACAGGTTTGCTGGCTGCATCGAGCGGGAGCCAGCCTGCTCAGATAGACTCTCTGCCAAGCTGGGAGGAGCTGCTAATTTCTCAGGTGTTTTTTTTTCAGCCGAGGGGCTGGACTGGCTCGCAACAGATGGGGCCGGTGCACCATTGAGGCTCAACATCCTCAGGCACGCCATGACAAACCCCGCATACTCATCAGGTGCGATGGCAAGCTCAGAACGGCTGTGAACAGCGATGGTGTAAAAAAGCTGCACGGCATCCGGATGCATCTCGGCAGCAAAGCGATTCAGGTCCTCGGCCAGCGGGTCAGCATCATCGATCACGCCCTCCACGCGCTGAGCCATGGCCACGCGCGACAGCATCACCGCAAGGTCAGCCAAGGCCGCGCGGTACGACAAACCCCGCTCGGCAAGCTCATCAGCAATCGCCATCACGGCCGATGCCTGTCCTGCGTTAAGCGCATCCAGCAATCGGGCCAGGTGTCGCTGGTCGATCGTACCCAACATACCGCGCACGGATGCTTCGGTCAGGTTGCCGGCGCTGTAAGAAATCGCCTGGTCGGTCAATGACAAGGCATCGCGCATGGATCCTGAAGCCGCCTGGGCCAGCAAGCGCAGTGCGGAACGCTCAAACGGGATTTCCTCTTGGCCCAGCACATTGTCCAGATGCCCGACGATTGCATCGGCAGGCATTTGCTTGAGGTTGAACTGAAGACAGCGCGACAGCACCGTCACCGGGATTTTTTGTGGGTCTGTCGTGGCCAGAATGAACTTGACGTGTGGTGGAGGCTCCTCAAGCGTCTTGAGCATCGCGTTGAACGCATGCCCGGAGAGCATGTGGACTTCGTCAATCATGTAAACCTTGAATCGACCCACCGAGGGCGAGTAAACGGCCTGCTCCAGCAGCTGGGTCATTTCATCGACGCCACGATTGGAGGCGGCATCCAGCTCCACGTAGTCGACGAATCGCCCCTCATCAATTTGGACGCAGGCATTGCATACGCCACAGGGAGTGGGGGTAATTCCGGTTTCACAGTTGAGGGATTTGGCCAAAATCCTGGACAAGGTTGTCTTGCCAACGCCACGGGTGCCCGTGAACAGCCATGCGTGATGCAGGCGCTGCGTTTTGAGTGCATGCGTCAGCGCCCGCACGACATGATCCTGGCCAACCAGGGTATCGAACGAACGAGGACGCCACTTGCGAGCCAGCACCAGGTAAGTCATGGAAACACCACGCGTCATCAAATAAGGAGGCGAGCCTGACTTCGGCACTGATTCTGCACGGCTGTGGCTGCTTCGTTCCCGACCTGACCAGGTTTACCGCCGAACCATGCGAAGGGGCCCGCCCGGTGTCATTCTAGCAGGGTTGAGACACTCATCGATTTTGCTGCGTTTCCATTGGCAGCCAAATGTCATCTCTCGGAAAATACAGTGCGGCCTCGACCGGCCGGCCATCCATAGCATGGAGTTGATCAGCATAACGCTGCATCTGAGGCTGATAGCGCAGTCTCATCCGCTGGCAGAATCCGTCTCTGGATTCCCCCAAGGCCGGACGGCCTGTTTTGAAGTCGATCACCAGCCATCCGCTGCCTTGGCTGAGAGCCATGTCCAGCACAGAGACTTTGCCGGACACATCCACGAGTGCCCATTCACGCCGAGAATCGGCCTGCTGCAAGATCCATCGACCCTTTTCGTTCGTCAGCATGGCATGGATCGTTTCACTGACAGTCTGAACACACCCATCCAAGCGTGCAGGCGGAACACCTGCTTGACTCAGCTGAACACGGATGACACCTTGCAAAGATGCTACGCGCTGAACATCCCAGGCATCCAGTCCCTGATCGGCGATATGCGCAATCCATGCATGGCAAAGAATGCCTGTCTGCCGATCGTCGCTGGATACAGGACTCCAGACAAAAGCGGTGCCGGCTGCGGCAATCCTTTTCGCACTCAAATCCAACGCGGTTTGTAAAGGATGCGCGCGACGCTTGAGAGGCGCACCGACATAAACCGGAACCGCTGCGTCCGACTGGACGGCCAGTTGGATGTTCGCCGGAATCGGCGGTTCAGGCAAATGAGGCCACAGCCTACGCAGGAGACTGGACTTGGGAGGGGGTTCGACTGTTCCATCAGCGTCTTTGACTTTGCACTCGGCGACCAAGTGCAGGGCTTGACATGCACGGGTGGTTGCCACGTACAGCAAACGATCCAGCTCAAACTCAGCACGCCTTTTTTCGCGTGCCCCGAGATACAGCGATACCGGATCTTGTTCTTTTTCGGTGCGTGGCTTGACAGGGCCAAACAACACGCGATTGTGCGAGGTGTCCACTCTCACCAATGGTGCACGATCCCCTCTGGAGACATGGTGCAACCCAAACAAGATCACTTCCTGGAACTGCAACCCCTTGGACTTATGCATGGTCATGATGTCGACGGCATGCTCGGATGGGTCTGGGGCAGCAAACAATTTCTTGATCTCCAGGTCGAACCGATCGAGGTCCAGGCCACCATAAGGAGCAAGCTTCTCCAGCAACCTGAAGACACTCTGGGCATCCTCCAGGTCCGCAGTGGTCGAAGCCAGTGATGGACCATCCAGCTGTTTCCAAAGCTGCTCGATCACAGCCGCATAAGGTCGAACATGATCCTCACGCAGGACATCCAGCATGGGGGGCACTACCGCTTGCAGGCGTTGATGTTCGAGCGGCTCCAACGCCTGAGGCAAGGCCAGGATGCCACTCGCCCAGCCTGCCAGCACATCCGGGACACTCATGGATTGATGCGCAGCCAGCAAGCGATGCAGGGAGCTCAACGTCAGTCCGCAGTAAGGGGAACGCAAAAAAGATACCCATGCAGCCCGGTCACCCGGATGGGACACCGCACGCACCATCTGAACCAGGTCGACAACATAGGGGCGCTCATGCAGCCTGACAAGCTCGATCGCACGGCAGGCGATCCCCTGCTCTGACAAAAACCGGGTGGTATCGCGCAAGTGCGACCGGGATCGAACCAGAATCGCGACGGCATCTTTTTTGCCCGGATGCCGCGCAAGCGCTTGTCTGACAAGATCAACAGCAAGCTGTTGAGGCTGCTGGCCGGACTGAGGAAAGATCGCGTGAAACTGAACAGCCGGCGTGATGCCGGGCGGGTTGAACGCGATGGACCTTGCATACGAAATGGCGCCCTCGCCTGAATTGTCATTTGCCGGAAGCATGCGCGAGAAGACTTGATTGACCCAATCAACAATGCCTTGCTGAGAGCGAAAGTTGTCGGTCAACTGCAGCAAGGTCGGATGCAGCCCACCCAACCCGTGGTCCCTGACTTCCAGAAAGAGGCTGACTTCGGCCTTGCGGAATCGATAGATCGACTGCATCGGGTCGCCAACCAGAAACAGCGTTCTGCCATCACCTGGCATCCAGCCCGAGGTTAATTTGCGGATGAGCGAGAGCTGGGTTTGGCTGGTGTCTTGAAACTCATCAATCAGCAAATGGCTGATGGTCGCATCGAGCTTGAGCAACAGTTCACTGGGATCCTCCGCACGACCGAGGGCGAAATCAGCGCGCTGAGCGATTTCGATGAAATCGACTTCGGCTGACTCACGAAAACACACGACCAATTGAGCTGCAGCGATCTTCAGGCATTGAAGCTGCGCCTGCAGGACTGCCAGCTGCTGCGCAGTGAACTCAGGCTCGGGGACACTCTTGATCGCATGCAGCCTGGCAGCCCACTCGGGCAACTCACCCTGGCTGAAAGCCTGAAGCCACTCAATGAACGCATTGCGTTGCGCCGACCCGGCTGCCAATCCCATCCTGGCGTCCGCTGTCTTGCGAAGAGCAGGATCACTGCCGCTTTTGACCATCAAGAGGTTGGCCAGTGCTTTCCACATACTCAAGCAACTCGCCGTTGGTCCAATGGGTGTTCCATCCCAATCGATCAAGGCCAGAAAGGGATTGTTGCCAGGAGACTTGGCTTGCATGGTGGCTGCCGCGACTCTGGCAACAGGAGCCAAGCTGCCAGCCCAACCAGGCGGCATCATGCTGGAAAGCCGCTCCAGGTCTGCCGCCACAGCTTGTGCCAGACTGTTCTGAAGCGCCTCTTCATCGCTGGCGTGATCGAGCAGAGGTAGCCACTGGTCTCGCTGGGAAAGCATCGCAGCAAGCGCATCTGCAGCAGACTGCAAGTCAAGGTCAAGGTGCAGCAACAGCGCACGCACGCAATCAAACGATCCGGCCAAGTCGATCGTGCGGCGTGCTGCCTCCAAGTAATGCTTGTTGGCATCATCGACAATCGATGGCACACCGCCCATGCCTGACAGCCAAGGCATGCCGCGAACCAGCGAGGCACAAAACGAGTCAATCGTCCGGATGGACAGCCTGGCGGGATGCTCCAGCAACTGCCATCCAAGACGCTGGTCGCGCTCGTAGGCTGCACGTGCGAGCTGCCAGCTTTTGACGGCATGGGGACGGGCATCTGCGGGTTGAGGCCCTCGGCCACGCAACAGCTTCTCCATCACCCGCGCATGCATTTCGGACGCAGCCTTTCGGGTAAAGGTAATGGCAACGATCTCCTCAGGCTTGTTGACAATGGCCAGCAAGGCAAGAATTCGGTCTGTCAGCAGCTCCGTTTTGCCAGACCCTGCAGGTGCCTGCACCAGAAATGACTGCGCGGGATCAAGAGCTGCTTCCCGGGCAGGCTGGTCAAGGGGCGCGCGCTCACTCATCTGACTCTTCCTCATCGGCCAAGTCAAAACAGCGCAGGATCGGCAAGACATCGCAAAACTGGAGGTCGTTTTTCCTCCAGGAGACATTGTGGGCAATGCCTGCACAAAATTCGTCAGCCAGGCGCTGCACAGACAGGCCCAGCCTCTGCACTGCCTCATCCCAGTCAGCATCCGTCCATTTGCTGTCATCGAATGAGGTCAAGCCTGGCAGGCCTATCGCCTCCGAGCCATGGACTCCTATGGCACCGAACTCTCTGGGATGCAGGTGGGCCAATACCATCGCTCCCATGCCGCACGCCCCAGCCTGCCGTTGGAGATGGTCAGCGTAGGCAAGCAGCTGCACCTGAACCGGTCGCGTGTGCGCCCAGTCTTTCAGGACATCTGGGACATCAGATCCTGTTTTGTAGTCAACGACAACCTGGCGTCCATCCGGCAACACGTCAAGACGATCCAGTCTCATCTTGAGCGCGAGAGGTGCGTGCTCGTAGACGACCTCATGTTCAACACCCAACACCTGAAATGGTGCACGTTCTGACTCAATCTGCAGCCACCTCATCACCAAGTCACAGGCCCTTGAAATCTCCATCTCACGAATGACAACCGGAAATGCCGTCAACTTTTGGCTGGCAACTGCCTGAGCAATGTGTTGGAGATGATCTGTGAAATGATCCGAGGCAAGCGCAAGCCGCAACGGGTCGCGACCGTGAATGTCCGCCCAAACCTGCTCCAGCATGCCATGTATCAATATCCCTCTCAGGGTCTTGGGTGGCAATAGCGAGTAAGGAATCAAGCCACGCACATTGAGCCGATGACGCACGAAAGCCCACAACGGATTGCGCGACTGTGTCTCAAGCAGGCTCACTCCGCCCACGATGTGATCGTGCTC
>QXGG01350197.1_pt1 | contig 12133 bp, 10 predicted proteins | sample 1982491 | NCBI WGS metagenome assembly QXGG01 (sample SAMN09924614, study PRJNA488089) | Wastewater metagenome, whole genome shotgun sequencing project. | isolation source: South African research farm wastewater | place: South Africa: Irene, Agricultural Research Council, Animal Production... | reverse complement strand
GTACCACGCCAACCAGCATGAACCACAGCAATTACACCCGAGTCAGGTTCAGAAATTGTAATGGGTACACAATCGGCAGTTGCCACTGTTAGCAAAACTTTTGGGATATTGGTAATCAACCCATCAACACCCTGAATTGCATTTTCTTGCTCTTGGTGCGTTAACTCTAAGAATGCCTCATCAATCTTCAAGACTTTATCTTCGTGAGTCTGATAGGGTCGAACTACTAAGCGGGGCTGAATGTTGCTATGAGATAGTATTCGATCCCAATTCCGATCAACTAACTCTTTTTCATCTCCTGAATAGTAAGATCCGTTCAAACTGGCATAATTGCCCTTACTAAAACCACCTTTACGTGTAGTGGTAAAATTAAAAATGTTGGGGTAGCAGTCTAAACTGCCAAACCCCAACATTTCTTTATTCTCTGTCAAATAATACATATATTATTTTTCGTTTTCAGCTTCTTCATCAGCCTCTTCGTCTTCAAAATATTCTTCGTCGTATTCGAACTCAACATCGTCGAAATCTTCGTCGTCAAACTCATCGTCTTCACCAGAATCTTCGTATGTATAATCGAAATCTAACTCATCATCTTCAAGTCTAGACTTATCAATCTCTAAGGGACCGTGAACAATGCTAATCTTATTTTCTTCTTTATTTAGTTCTTCCCAAATGATATCTTTCAGCACGTTCAAGTTCTTGTGTGTGACAGAAGAGATAAACACATAAGGCAAACTCTGGGGTAGAGTTGGCGTCAACATTTCTATCAATTCATCATCCAATATATCCGACTTTGTAATTGCTAAGATTCGTTGTTTGTCCAACATCTGTGGATTAAACGTTCTAATCTCATTGAGAAGAATCTCGTACTCTTTACTAATATCATCTGCATCAGCAGGCACCATGAACAACAACACTGAGTTACGCTCAATATGTCGCAGGAATCGTAAACCCAGACCTTTGCCTTCGCTAGCACCTTCAATAATTCCAGGAATATCAGCCATTACAAACGACTTGTTGTCGTGGTAAGAAACAATCCCTAAATTAGGCTCAAGCGTTGTAAACGGGTAGTTGCCAATCTTAGGTTTAGCTGCCGAAACAACCGAAAGCAAAGTAGATTTACCTGCATTAGGGAAACCAACTAAACCAACATCAGCCAAAAGCTTAAGCTCTAGGATAACGGTCATTTCTTGCATTGGCTCTCCAGGCTGAGCATAGCGTGGTGCTTGATTGGTTGATGTCGCAAAATGACAGTTACCCAAACCACCTCTACCTCCTTGAAGAAGCTTTACTTCTTGACCATCCTCGGTAATATCACAAACGTACTCTCCTGTTTCACCGTTGTAAACGACAGTTCCACAAGGTACTTCAATCACCTTGTCGGCACCATCTTTACCGAAACACTTTTTACCACTACCAGACCCACCATGATCAGCAAACACATGTCGCTCATATCTAAGGTGCAATAAAGTCCAATAGTTACGGTTACCCTTAAGGATTACATGGCCTCCTCTACCTCCATCGCCACCGTCGGGACCTCCCTTAGGTACGTATTTTTCACGCCTCATGTGCGTAGAGCCTCGGCCACCTTTGCCCGAACGGCAATATATTTTTACATAATCAACAAAATTCGATTCAGCCATTTTACTATCTTATAAAGGTTCTAAAAAGAAGTGTGACACTAGGATGAAGGCCTAACCCTCACCATATGTCACACTTTATATAACTCAGTAATTATAAATTATCAACTACTTGAACAATGCTATTAAAAATTTCGTCCATAGAACCCAAACCTTGAATATGTGCATGAAGGTTTTCCTTCTTGTACCAATCAATTAGGGGTGCAGTTTGTGAATGATAAACATCCAAACGCTTTTTAATAGTCTCTTCGTTATCGTCAGCACGACCTGATTCTTGACCACGTTTGATTAGACGAGTCATCAATTCGTTTTCTGGAACATCAAGTTCCAACATAACAGCAATCTTTTGGTTACGTTTTTCCAACATCTCTTTCAACGCTTCAGCTTGAGGAGTTGTTCTTGGAAAACCATCAAATATAACACCTTTGCCTGCTTTGAAGCCATCAAAAACATGTGCTAAAATGTCAATCATCAAAGTATCAGGAATAAGCTGACCTTGATCGATATAACCTTTAGCTGTTTTACCCAACTCAGTGCCATTTTTAATTTCGTTTCTCAAAACGTCCCCAGTAGAGATGTGGTTTAAACCATACTTCTCAACGATACGCTCGCTTTGTGTTCCTTTTCCAGAACCTGGCGCACCAAAAATTACGATATTTAACATGATTATTTAAGTTTGATATTAATCTACTACAGTATAAATTTCTGGTAAGTTTCTAGCATAGCCATCATAATCTAAGCCGTATCCTAAAATAAAGTCATTAGGAATCTTGAAAGCAACAAAATCAATGTTTAAATCCACTTTCAACTTACCTGGTTTAACAAGAAGAGAAGCAATATAAATCTTCTTTGGATTACGAGTACCTAAAGTTTCTAGAAGACGTTGCATGGTAAGTCCTGTGTCAACAATATCTTCAATAATTACTATGGTTCTATTTGTAATATCCTCGTTTATACCTATTACTTCTTTTACCTCACCTGTCGAAGCTACGCCCTCATAAGAGGCCAACTTTACAAATGATATTTGATTAGGAATTCTAATATGCTTTAGCAAGTCAGAAGTAAACATGAACGAACCATTGAGTACACTAATAAATAAAGGCTCTTCACCTTTAAGTTCCTCATTGATTTCTTGGGCTACACGCTCTACCTCCTTAGCTATTTCCGCTTGGGAAATCGATACCTTAAACTCCTTATCTTTTACTCGTATCCTATCCATAAATGGTTGTTGTTTTTAAAAGTTGGTGCAAAAATACAATTTTTATTCTAGTTAGGTGGTAGATACTTATCAATATTTGAGCATAAAATAAAGTGCACTCTTCTATTGGGCATACTATAGTGAGTTGGAATCACAAAACAAGCCGCATCTAACCCTGTTTCGAGCTTAGATACGGCCTATTGTATATTATATAATTTAGATCTGTCTTAGAACGAACAGAATAATGTCACTAGGAATATCACACTAAAGTCGACTACCAAACCATGAAAGATAGCAGTAACAACAAAATCTTTTCCAGAATACTTTGTAATGATTGGCAATGTGGTATCCATCGAAGTAGCACCTCCTACAGAAATTGGAGCTAAACGACCAAAGTACTTGACAAAAAATGGAGCTAGTAGCAAAGCAGAGAGCTCACGTATAATATTCGACATCAAAGCAATTACGCCTAATTCTGCCCCTTTAGTATCGGTTATAATAATACTCGAAAGAGAGTAATAAGCAAAACCTGAGCCTACAGCCATGCAGTCGGATGGAGAACGATGAGGCAGTACAAAGCTAATTAAAAAAGTCCCGGCCAATGTTCCAATAATAGTCATCAAAGGAAGCAGTAGTAAGCGAGGATTGAGGCTTCTAAAACTATTCAATGTTTTTTTGTCGTGCCCAATACTAAACCCTACAAACAACATCAAAGCACAAAGCGCATAAAAACTTAAATAGCTTTCAATAAGAGATTCGGGCATTAGTCCATACATGGCTAGTAAAACACCAATCACAAAGAATGCAACAATAATAAGACTTCCTAACATAGTATCTTTATTTATTCTTTTCCCTCTTTAAATAATTCCAAAGCAATTTGGCACAAATCACACTACCCAGCACAGCAGCTGCAGTAATAATGACAGCTTCCATTCCGATGGTAGGTAAACTATTGATTACAGATTCGTCACTTCCAGCCTCAACACCGAGGAGAAATAACAGTGACCAAATTAAAAAAGTAATTAGCTTTTGGAGCCAAGTAATCTTTACACCACGGAACAAATAACCGAGTAAAATACCGACCGCCATAAATGCTATCACAGAGAACTTTGACATATTCTTGCAGTTTTTATGCAAAGATAATTAGATTTAGATGAAATTCTAACGATTGAAATAGATTTATCTAAAAAAAATGCTGCAGACAGCACTTGTCTACAGCATAGTCTAATTATTCTCTACGAAAATTAGATTATTTAATAATTTCTAAAACCGTACCATTCCATAAATAGCTGAGTGTAGGTTTCAAAAAAGGTTTTACCTGTTTTTGCATCGGTTCATCTAGATACTCAGGAGTGGTATAAGTAGCCACTAAAATGGGTTGATCAACAGCAAAATCGAAACGAATCAAGCTCATATCAAGTCCTTTGAGATCAATATATTTCGTATCACTAGTTGAAGATTCAAACTCAGCCAAATTCAAAAAATCAGAAGCCCTTGGAGATGCTACAAAATCAGCTACATCCAGAGGTTTCCACTCAGAGTCATAAAAGGTGATACAACTGTTTTCAACAGGTCCTTTTACGGTTTGAATAACACCCAGAATATAAGCTTCTTTAAAGGGTAAGATTTTCATTTGCCAAGAACTGTTTTTTGTCATTTGAATGCGTGTATAGTCATCACTCAAAACCTGCATTTCACTATCACCACCCAGTGAGTTTTTTACTTCGGCTTTCATCTTACTGTCCAAAAAGTCGATAAAGTCGGCTTTATTAACAGCAGAAAGCAGCGGAGTTATGGAGTCGGGCATATTCAAGAAAACATCTTTCATGTGTTGCGCTCCAAGCGTAGAGCACAAAAAGAGTAAAGACAATAAAAATCCTACTTTTTTCATATTTCTTATTTTGTTCCTAGGTACAAAAAGATCATACCTATGAGTATTAATGATAAATCGACCAGCTTGTTTTTCAGGTTACTCTCATGCAAAACAAAAGCACCAAACAAAAAGGAAACCAATACGCTACCCCGTCGGACCATGGATACAATAGATATCATGGAGTCGGAATAGCTAAGTGCATAAAAGTAAGCAAAATCGGCTATCGATAAAAATACTGATATCATTAAAATCGACCACCTCCACTGAAAAGGAGTATTTTGTCGTCTGCGGGGATACCAAATAATAAGTAGTATCGTCCCCATGATAAGGATTTGATATAAATTGAACCAAGACTGTACAGCCATAGGCTCGACGATTCTAAGCAAATAGCGGTCATACAGACCACTTGTAGCACCTGCAAGCGAAGCAATAGCAACGTAGATGATCCATCTGTTTTTGACAAAATTAATTCCCTCTTTTTTTCCAGACCGGCTCAACAAAAAAATCGAAGTTATCGCAAGTATTACACCAATCCACTGATAAAGGTTCAAACGCTCTCCATAGATCAGCATTGCACCAACCAAAATCATTACTGGACGAGTCGCGTTGATAGGGCCGACCAAGGTCAAAGGCAAGTTTTTAATACCGTAATAACCAAAACACCAAGAGGTCAATACAATAGTTGATTTTATAAAGATGAGTCCGTGCGATTTCCAATCAATCGGGGGGACATAAAATATAGTCCCCGATAGCGTATCTGGAAAGAATGTAGAGACAAGAAGAAATGGAAGGAATATCAAACTACAAAAGACAGTATTTAGAAAGAGAACGGGTAAAACCGAATTTCCTTGAAGAGATACTTTTCGAGAAACATCATATAAACCCAGAAATAGAGCCGAGAAAAAAGCTAAGAGTAACCACATAGTTATAAATTAAATTTCGAACAAATCACTGGGGTAATCTACATCAAAGAGAAACAAAGCATGCCCAGGAACCGAGGTACCTGCAACTCCCCTATCGTGGGATTCGATAACTCGACGAAAGCCGTCTAAATCCATTTTACCTCTACCTACCTCAAGAAGAGTCCCAACAACAGCACGCACCATATTACGAAGAAAGCGATTAGCCTTAATTGTAAAGACTAAGCTATGCGCATCAACCACAACCCAATCGGCTTGCATAATGGTACAAAGATTAGTCTTTGCATCGGTATGCAACTTGCTAAAACTCGTAAAATCGGTATATTCAAAGAGAATCTGAGCAGCAGCATTCATCTTATCCACATCGAGTTCAAAGGGGATACGGTAAGCATAGTTTCGCTGAAAAGGATCTTTACGAGTAGTTATATAATATTTGTACGTCCGAGCTGTTGCATCAAAACGTGCATGCGCATCGGGTTTAACTGCTACAACCTTGTAAACTGCAATATCTTGAGGGAGAATACGATTAAGCTTATCAGCAACAACTGCTACATCAAGCACACGATCAATATCAAAGTGGGCAATCATTATTTTGGCATGTACCCCAGCATCGGTGCGCCCAGCTCCGACCACTTCGATCTCCTGACGCAAAAAAGTCTGAAGAGCTTTCATTAAAGACTCTTGGATACTACTTCCGTTGGGTTGAATCTGCCAGCCATGGTAATTTGAACCATCATAGGCCAAGTAAATAAAATACCTATTCATCATCACTATCTTTTTAAAGAAGTACAAAGGTATTGTTTTTTGGGTAGAACAGTAGATGAAAAACCTTTTTTAAACAAGTGTTACCTCTGCCAATAGTAAAATGCCCTACTCGGCCTTAGCATCCGAGTAGGTAGTTTGCTAAGTGCGAGTAAGGCATTTTATAGAAACCACAAGGTGGTTTATCAATCAAGTAAACAGATTCAGTTAGCTGCCACGATATTCTTTATAAAGTAGTAACAGATGCGATGCACTCCAGCTAAAATGAGGAGCTTTCAGACATCCACCCGTATGGCTATCGTAGTTTTCGTGAATGGGCTTGTCACCCGTTAAACCATCCAGACGATCAAAAACTTGTCGGGTATATTCATCGGCTAAATTATCCTGACCATAATTGCGCAACCCTTTGATTCCAAAGTAGGTTTGGTCGAGCCAGATAGGCCCTCTCCAATAGCCATTTGGAAGATACTTCGGGTTATTGGCTGCAATGGTTGGGAAAGGTATGTAAGTGGCAAACATTGTGGTATCCGTAAAATAGGTCATAGCCCTATCCATTTGTTCTTTCGATGCCAAGCTTGCCCAAAAAGGAATATAAGCTTCACTACCCGGATCTTTTACAAATTCACCTGTGAAAATTCTCTTATCGTAGAAAAAACCTGTATCCTGATCAAAGAAATAATCTTGGATATGCTCTGTGTAATTGGGCTCTTCAAAAGGTAGGTTAAGCACTTGTGCAAACTTCTCAAGCAATCCGTATTCGTATGCTAAGAAGAAATTTAAATCGACGCTTTCTTGATCAAAGCTCCAAGCATTAGGCCCATTTTGAACCATCTTAGCTCCATCAAAACGAATGGCATTGTCCATACCACTCTCCCAAGCAGCAGCAACGATTGTTCCATCAGTCGAGCCAAACTCACAGATTCCATTTTTATTATGGTCTCTTTGCTCATACCACCAACGGTGATAAGCCAGAAGCTGCGGATACATCTCACGCAGAAATGTTGTATCGTTAGTTGCTTCGAACACGGCATCAATAGCCCAACCCGCCAAAGGAGGCTTGCTATCTCTTGCATTGTTTTCGGCAGTATCGACATAGATGCAATCAATGATCATTCCATCTTCGAGTTGATAATCGAACATCGAACGAATCATATTTTTGGATAGTTCGGGGGTTAAGGAAGCCAATGGAACAGCAAACTTCCAAGTGTCCCAAGCCCAATAGCCCATAAAGTATCCAACAGCATGACTGGGTACCATGCCCTCGTGAAGCAAACCACCACGACTCACTTTCCAGTTAGACATCAGTGTAACCATCGCTTTGGCAGCAACACGATCGTAGGCCTGTGGCATATCGTCTCTTAAGATTGCACTAAGGTAACCGTCCCACCGAGTATTATTATTTGCAAAGACCCCAGCTGCATTTGTTAGATAAGCCTGAGCTTTTTGTAGCCCACTCAACTTCTCTTTTTCATTCACAAAAGTAGAAATTGCAACAAAGGTATCCCCACTGCCAAGTTGTACACTGTAGTTTTGATCGGTCAACTCAATCTCTAAGTCGGATGGAAATGAAAGTACTGTTATTTCTCCCGTAGGATGAGTAACTAGTAGAGTGTGCCCATTCTTTTCAAACTTAGAGTCAACCAGCCAGTCCTGCCCCGAGAGTTTAAACGACTGCGCTTGATCTGCCTGAATCTTTAAATGAAGCAAAACGGTATTCGAATCAGCAAAGACGAGTCGCTGATCAACCTGAACCCCTTTACCTACAGACTGCATCGAAAGCAAACCTGGGTAGTAATTCACCTCACCAAATGAAAGTTTTTCTTGCTCTTGGTTATCTGGTGAAACCACAACAGCCGATTTGGCTAACCAACGCCTACTATCAAGACTAAATGGTCCACAAAACCCATCCAACCACAGATCTTGTTGTGGAGGTGTAAAGCCTATCCAAGCACCTTGGTCAACAAACCAACCTCCACACCTACTCTCTTGGTTAGGGGTATAACTCAGGTCTATAATTTGGTTTAAATAATCTCTTACTATCGGTTTATCCTCGCCTTTTTTGGCTTGAGTACAACTTAAAACACCCACCGATAGACATATCAGAGAAACCCATGTCTTAATTTTATTCATAATATTCTATATTTAAAACCATAACTTACCACTCTCCTGTACTAAATCAACTTCTGATTTGAATAACGGTATAAAAGTAAATGTATATTCTTGAGCATCTGGAGTAATAGTATATTGAGGATGTACTTGTGCTCCCCAAGTAGTATCTCCACCTACACCCATTTGTTTGCTATCAATATTAAGCCAAACCAGGTCTTTCTTCTGAATGCTACCTCCATGCTTGCGCTCAATATCAAACGGTACATAACCAATATCCTCTTGCTCAAAGTTCCAAGCACTTACACTCAAGGGCTGCTGTCCTTGAATTAGGAAACCTTGGTTCTTAGAATTCAGCAAGGCAACCCAGCGTACATCACACTTATTTGCAGTCTCTTGCGGACGTACATAAGGATGGAACTGATCCCATACATTGTCGGTATAAAGACCAACTAAAGCTGAAGATTTGCGGTCAGCATAGTTTTCGTGTGGCCCTCGACCTAGCCAAGTCATATTATCAAACTCCTTAGGAAGAATTACACGCATTCCAAATCTTGGAATTTCCGGTAAATCCGATTTTAAAGGCGTAAACTTAAGACTCAACTGAAGCATACCTTCGGCTCTAAGCTTATAAGTTAGATCTAACTTAAATGCCCCTTCTTTATGAAGATATGAAGCAACAGCCAAACCCACTTTACTATCCTTAGCCAGACTAACCTCAAAGTTTTCAAGGGTAATATGATCGGCAATATCTCTCCAAATAGCACAACGCTCTAGCGTCTTATTGGCAACATCGTTATCGGTCAACGCGCGCCAGAAGTTAGGGCTAAAACCATCGCTAAGCATACGTTTACCATCATAGTCATACGCTATCAACTCGCCTAAACTATTATCAAACTTAAGATTGACCCTGTCCGATTTTAAGGTTGTAAATCCACCCTTACCTGTCAAGCTAAGCTTTCCGATATAGGGTTCAACGGACCTTTTTTTAGCTTCTTGTTGTGGCAATTGCCATTGCTCATAAGCAACCAAAAACTTTTCAGGAACCAACTCTGTTTTTTGTTTCGTATAAGCTTCCACTTTAAGGAAATACTCATTATGTGGGTTAAAATCGGTATCGTTATAGGGGATTGACATCGCATACGATTTACCTGGTCCTAGTGGTGGCAGATTAAGAAATCCTTCTTGGACAACAGCACCATTAGTCTCTACCACCCAACGGAATTCAAAATCAGAAAGATCAATAAAGTCATATTTATTGGTTATTGTTAAACCCCGATCAACAAAAGCGCTAGGCTTAAAATCAATGTATTGATATACTTTTTTAACCTCCCAAATATGCGGATGTAATTGTCTATCGGCAGTCACTAAACCATTAGCACAGAAGTTTGAATCGTTGGGTACTCCCACAAAACCAAGATCTCCACCGTAAGCCCAAATATTATTACCATTTTTGTCTTTAGCCTCAAATACCTGATCGACCCAATCCCAAATAAAACCACCTTGCAACTGTTCATAACTCTCGATCGTATTCCAATAATCTTGCAAGTTACCTACACTATTACCCATAGCGTGTGCATATTCACACAAGATTAACGGACGAGGTTGACGTTGGTTAACAAATTGCTGTAATAACCAAATCCGACCATACATCGGGCAATAGATGTCGGATAAACCTTTAAATCCGCCACCCTCATACTGAACAGGTCTTGAAGGATCAAACGCCTTAGTCCAATGATAAATTTGCTCAAAATTCTTGCCATAGCCCGATTCATTACCCATTGACCAAGTGACAATAGAAGTAAAGTTTCGGTCTCTAATCACCATACGCTCCATGCGCTGCTGAAAAGCATCAGCCCAATCGGGATAATTTGCCAAAGTATAATCGGGATGGTGCATCATGCCATGACTCTCAATATTGGCTTCATCAATAAGATATAAGCCATAATAATCGCATAGAGCATACCACTCTGCATAGTTGGGATAATGACTACAACGTACAGCATTGATATTAAACTGTTTCATAAGCTCAATATCTCGAATCATACTTTCAATTGAAATCGAACGCCCTTTGATGGGATCGTGTTCGTGTCGGTTGACTCCCTTGAAGAGCACAGCCTTATCATTGATCAGTATTTGTCCATTCCGCATCTCTACAGAACGAAAACCAAAGGGATGCACTATGGATTCTAACTCTTTGCCTTTACTGTCTTTAAGATTAATTAATAAGGTGTAAAGATGAGGCGTTTCAGCATTCCATTGCTCTACCTGTAGAATTGAAGAATGAAAATCATACGTAGCCAAATTCTTAGCAAGCTTAACGTTCTTACTAAAAACAGTGTTCTGTTTGGGATCAAGAATACGGACATCTACTACATAGCCCTTATCAGAACCGTCAAAATCAAGTGCCAAATTAAAATCACCGTCTTGATAGTTATTAACAAGCTCTGCAGATAGCTTAAAGTCATTTAACCTTGTTTTTGGACGAGCATAAAGAAACACATCGCGCTCAATTCCACTATATTTCCAATAATCTTGATCTTCAAGATATGAGCCGTCACTATAACGGAAAACCTTTACGGCTAACTTATTTATACCCGCTTCTACAAACTTGGTTACATTAAAATGTGCTGGAAGACGGCTATCTTCACTATAACCTACCTCTTGGCCATTAACCCAAAGATAAAAGGCCGACTCAACTCCCTCAAAGTCTAAATAGATATCCATACCATTCCAATCCGCAGGTACCTCAAACTCATGCAAGTAAGACCCTACAGGATTATAATCGGTAGGTACAAACGGAGGATTAACAGGAAAAGGATAACTAACATCCGTATAAATTGGAGCATCAAATCCTTGCAACTCCCAACTACCAGGTACCTCTATGGGTTTCCAGTTGGATGCATTAAAGTCGGCTTTCCAAAACTCTTTAGGTGCTAACTCGGGGTTTTTGGCATATTTAAACTTCCATATCCCATTTAAAGAGAGTCTTCGTTCTCCATCAACGTTAAGTTTTAAACGCTCTAGTATGGGTTTCTTTAATTGTTCCAATGCCACTTGTTCAGAAATATAGGGCGTAAAATGAGCACGCATCGGCTCCCTATTTATCTCATTTATAGTCGGGTTTTGCCAAGGCTCACTACTCATCGAATAAGTAGGGCTCTTAGAAAACAGAAATATAAATAATAGTAATAAATTAAGCTTTTTCATAAACCGTATTTTAAGATATAAAGAGGGTAGCTATAAACAGACAACTACCCTCTTTAAGTCATTCAATGAATATTTATTTTAGAAGTTCGTTCGCATTGAGCTCTGTCAAAGGTATAGGGTAGAAAGCATTTTTATCCATTTTAAAGCTTGGTCGTTGCGCTGCTTGCATAGCTGCTTCGAGTTTACCCCAACGACGTAGATCGTACCAACGCCAGTTTTCGAGTGGAAACTCAATGATTCTTTCATGCTCTATCTGCTTACGGACATCCTCTTGAGATGTTCCAACCATCGGAGGCATATCCCCATGAGCATCCCGAACCTGATTGATTAAAGAAATAGCTTGGGGGGTTTGTCCCAGCTCATTTAGGGCTTCAGCTTGCATAAGCAAAACATTAGCATAACGCATTAACGGAATATTATTGGC
>QXGG01016225.1_pt1 | contig 12135 bp, 19 predicted proteins | sample 1982491 | NCBI WGS metagenome assembly QXGG01 (sample SAMN09924614, study PRJNA488089) | Wastewater metagenome, whole genome shotgun sequencing project. | isolation source: South African research farm wastewater | place: South Africa: Irene, Agricultural Research Council, Animal Production... | reverse complement strand
TCTTGTCGCGGCGGATCAGGTCGCGGACGTACTCGCTGATGTTCTCGTAATCCCCCTGCTCGCCCACCTTCGCTGCCACGAACTCGCTGAGCGTCTCGTTCAGGCGAACGGTCATCGTCATTCCTCTGGACATGCGCAACTCCACAATCAATCGAAGATGTATTCAAACTACTCAATATTAACGACAACCGCAAGGCGGCTGCGCAGTCAGCAAACTGCTGCCCACCTCGCATTCAAGCTCTCCGCCACAGCGCACCTTGTCGCCGTCGCAACCGAAATCGATGTCCGCTACTTGTGGAGACCGAACCTCCGCGACGAAGGCGACAACTTCGTGCTCGAAATTGCGGTCGCCGCATGGCCGTGCACCATCGTTACCCACAACATCTCTGACTTCGCCCACGCCGAACTCCGGTTTCCACAGGTTGTCACCTGCACACCCGGACAGCTGATGCAGTCCCTCACGCACTAGGAGAACACGATGTCCAAGACCGCCTTCCCCCTGCGAATCCAGGAAAGCGAGCGCGACCGAGGCCGATGCCACCCCCCTGCCAACCGATCGGTATTGACGCTGAGTCGCCCGCGGGGGCGGCTGTGACATCGACCGCGCCGTCGCCACCGCGAAGGCCGGCTCTATAATCGTCGGCACACGGCGCACGAGATGAGGACGGCACGATGCAATCCCGACCCTACCGACTGCTGGACGAATCCGAGTACCTCACCCTGGAGGCCCGCTCCCCCGTTCGCCACGAATACGTCGCCGGCGAAATCTTCGCCATGACCGGGGCGAGCATCCGTCACAACATCATCGCAGGCAACCTCTACACCGCTCTTCGCACCCACCTGCGCGGCTCGCCCTGTCGCGCCCTAATGGAAGGCGTGAAGCTGTACCTGAAGAAGGAGCGCAGCTACTTCTACCCCGACGTGATGGTCACCTGCGAGTCCCGGCTGCTCGAGCTCGACGCCCAGATGCAGATCGTCGACAGCCCGACCCTGATCATCGAAGTCCTCTCGCCCACCACCGAAGGCATCGACCGCCGCGAAAAGCTGCGCGCCTACCGCACGCTCCCCAGCCTCAAGGAGTATGCCCTGGTCAGCCAGGACGAATGCAAGCTCGAGCTCTACCGCCGCCGCGGCGACATCGCTTGGGACATCATCACCTTCGAGCCCGGCGACGCGGTCGAATTCGCCAGCGTGGAGCTGCAGATGCCGATCGCCGACGTCTATTTCGAGGCCGGGGTGGCGTGCTCGGGGTAGCGATCGAGGATGAACCATTGAGCAAATGCAAGACCTGACCCCTTGCACCACCCCACCCCCTTCTTCTGTTGCACGCGTAAGAACTACGCTTCTAGCGTACAATCCAACGCATGGTCTTTGTTGAGCTCCCCATCTTTGTCCGCTGTGCCCAAGATCTGTTTTCGGACGATGATCTGCGCGAACTGCAGTTGACCTTGCTGGAGAACCCGGTCGCTGGGGATCTGATTCCTGGCGGTCGCGGTCTGCGCAAGTTGCGGGCACCGCTGCAAGGCCGAGGAAAACGAGGAGGAGCCAGGGTGATCTACTACCACTGGGTCAGCCACGACCAGTGCTACCTGGTCTACGCCTACGCCAAGAACGTGGCGGCGGACCTGACCAAGGATCAGTTACGACGTTTGGCCGAGTTGATGGATGTTGAGGTGAATCATGAATGACAAGCAATTTGACGAACTGCTGGACAGCGTTCGTGACATGGGTCGCCACATGCGGGGCGAAGCCGTCCCCGGAGCGATCACGCGGGAGTTTCCCGAGCCCGACGTCAAGGCGATCCGGGAGCGGACTGGCTTGAGCCAGACCCGTTTCGCCTACCTGATCGGCGTCAAGCCCAAAACCTTGCAGAACTGGGAGCAGCACCGTGTGCGCCCGGCTGGCCCGGCGCGTGCGCTGCTGAAGATCGTCGAAGCCAACCCCAACGCCCTGTCGGTCCTTCACATCTGACGTGGGAAGGTCGTAGCGCAACCCGGCCGCAGTCATCGCGGCCCGGAGCGCGTAACCGCGCCACCAATATCCTTCGGACGCCGCCGGCCGATCACTGACGCCTCCCGCGCCTCACCCCACCACGACCGCCGCGCGATACCGCCGGCGGTCGCGGCGTTTCAGGCGAGGAGAAAACGTGGTCTGTCCCCGATTTCCTGTCCCCGATTTCCCGATTTCCTCACTCCCTCGAGGTCAGTAGCCCTGGAACAGAAAATCCAATGCAGCGGTGATCTGCTCCTGCGCGTGCGCAAGCGAAGTCACGGGCGACTTCAGCGCTCGCAGCGGTACAGCGCCCATCTTTGGTGTTTCCAGAAGGCAATCCGTGCCCTCGATGGTCAACACCGGCGTCAGACGGGCAGGCAGCCTGATCTTCGGGAAGTGCGCGAGACTGCGCAATGGAATCACCACACGGCTGTCCAATCCATCGAGCAGATCGCTCTGCACATCCAGCAGGTAGGGCGTTGTGTCAGCGTGGCCTCCCGTATTGGCATAGACGTCGAAACGCGCCATTAAAAATTTCTCCACGCTTCGAGCGGCAAGCCTTCTGCTTCAACGGTCGCATTGTAGGCAGCGATGAAATCGGCATGATTCTCGCGCCACTTGCGCTCCTGCTCGCGGCGCACAAGCTCACGCAAGTAGGAATCGCAGACCTGGGAAATGTTGATGTCGAGTTGCCTGGCCGCCTCCAGAACATCGCTGCTCAGGCTCAGGTTTGTCGCGCGCTTGCCAGATGGACTGGTGCGCGCGCGTTGGGTACTCCGTGTGGCTGGCATCGATCCCTCCATGCGCATTCATGTGTGCGCATAGGTTATGCCTGCATACCCTCGTTCGTCCATAGCGCTAACCTGTCGTTTCAGGTAGGCGAGCAGGCGAAGCCGCCACGGCAAGCGACGAGAGCCGCGCGCCCCCGCCGGCGGTCGTGGTGCTTCAGTTACAACAGAACAAGGTCGAGCCTCACCGGCGCACCTTGCCAGAGCATGCCAAGCAGATGAAGATGCGAGCAGACAACGTCATTCGCATAATCAGCATCTTCCCTCATGACCGCATCCCACGATACCGGCTACAAACTCCTCTTCTCCAACCCGCTCATCGTCCGCGACCTCATCCAGGGTTTCATCGACGATCCCTGGCTGCAGAAACTCGACTTCTCCACCCTCGAACCCGTCAAGGGACACTACGTCAGCGAAGACCTGCGCGACCGCGCCGATGATGTCGTCTGGCGCGTCAAATCCGGCGAGGAGTGGCTCTACCTCTACCTGCTCATCGAATTCCAGAGCCGCAGCGACCGCTTCATGGCGCTGCGCATGATGGTCTATGTCGGCCTGCTCTATCAGGATCTCATCCGCAACAAGCAGCTCGGTCCGCACGGCCTGCTCCCACCCGTGCTGCCCATCGTGCTCTACAACGGCGAACGCCGCTGGCACGCCCCTGTCTCGCTCGCGGAACTCCTACCCAAGCCCCCCGCCTTTCTCGCCCCACTGCAAGCGCAGATGCGCTACCTGCTCATCGACGAAGGCGCCATCCCCGCCGAGACGCTGGCCCGGCTACCGCAGAACCTCGTCGCCGCGATCTTCAAGCTCGAGCAACCTCAGACCCCCGAGGCAGTCCAAGCCCTTGTCACCGAACTCGAGGCCGCGACCCGTTCCGACGAATACGCCGCCGTGCGCCGCATCGTCGCCATCTGGATCCGCACCGCCTTGATCCGGAACCGCAAATACCCCATCCTCCTCCCCGAACTGGATGACTTGCAGGAGCTGCGCATCATGTTGTCGCAACGCATTGAACAATGGGCTGAAGGCTACCTCGCCGCCGGCCGCATGGAAGGCCGCATGGAAGGCGAGATCGGCGTGCTCTCACGCCTGCTCAGCCGCCGCTTCGGCCCACTCCCCACCTGGGCCGCGACTCGCCTCCACGCCGCCACCGAGCAAGCGCTCGCAGAATGGACCGACGCCGTCCTCGACGCCGCCAGCCTCACCGACGTCCTCGGCCCGCCACCGGCCGATCACTGACGCCTGCTGAGCCTCACCCCACCACGACCGCCGCGCGCCCCTGCCGGCGGTCGTCACGTTTCTGGGGACTGGAAATCGTGGTCTGTCCCCGATTTCTCAAGGCCCTCCTGCCCTGGAATCTCAACGCTGAGCAGTTGATCACAGCGTAGCGAGACGGGGAAGGATGGGGTTTGTGGAGCGCTTACAAGGTGTCGAGGAAGGCGATGAGCAAATGAAAGACCTGACCCTCGGCACCCCCCCTCGTCAAACCCCCTGCAGAACCCGACATTGCTCGAGCACCCGCGCTGCCGACAACTCAAGCCCATTCGGCCAGCACACCCCCCCTGCATCCACGAAAGCCCGTGCGAAGTAGGCACTGTCCCTCAGGGGCTCCAGCAGCGGACCGCTTCGCGCGAGCAACGCGCGCCCATCGAACAGTCCCTCCACTCCATTGGAAAAAGCGACGCGCAGCTCGAAATCACCCGCGGCCGATACATCAAGAATCTTAATCATCGTAGTCGGCTCCCCGAATCCGCTCCATTGGCTCGAAACGCTGGGCATGCTCCCAGTTACGGAGCAACTCGTCCTGATGGCGCAGACACCACTCCTTGACGATGGTTGCAGCCCGACCGGGCAAGCGCCCGTGACGAACCTCCCCCGTACGCACGTCGACAAGTGCCTCGAAGCCCTGGTATTCCACATGGATGTGCGGCGGCGGATGGTCGTCGTGCCACATGCGGACGATGATGCCGAAAAATACCGAAAGAATCGGCATAGGCCTCTCCGTGTCGAGGATCGCTAGTCAAGCTGCGAAGTGTGGTCGAGGCGCTTGCCAAGATCAAGGCAGCGCGGTCAGGCGGCACCACATTCTGGGAGGCAAAGGCGTCGAAGCAGGCGATGAGCAAACGAAAGACCTGACCCTCGGCCCTCCCTGCGACAGCGACCCCGGCGCCCGCCGCCCACCTCCCCCTCAAGTTCCCCCACCCCGCGCCGTAAAAGCCCCCAAGCGCAGGAAACGCGCGCGGCACCGAAAGAAATTCCTAAAGAGTTTTACCCCGGGGTCGTAAAAGCAACCAAGAGCACAAACAAACGCTCCGCACCCGCCAAGGCAAGCGATGCAGATACGGGTGTATGACCAACCTGACCTACCAGGAGAAACATCATGGCCCAGACGATCAACACCAACGTTGCTTCGCTGAATGCGCAGCGTCAGCTCAACTCTTCCCAAGGCTCGCTCGCGACCTCGCTGCAGCGCCTTTCCTCCGGTCTGCGCGTTAATAGCGCAAAAGACGATGCTGCAGGATTAGCGATTTCGCAGCGCATGAATGCTCAAATCAAGGGGCTGAACCAAGCCGCACGCAATGCAAACGACGGCATCTCCATGATACAGACAGCAGAGGGAGGAATGAGCCAAGCTCAAGACATGCTCGTCCGCATGAAAGAGCTGGCAACGCAAGCATCGAGCTCGACTCTTGGAAATGATGAGCGTGTGTACATCGCCAAAGAAATGGAGCAACTGAAGAACGAAATCGACAACATCGCAAGCAGAACGAAGTTCAACGGCCAGACGATCCTTGACGGCTCGTTCGGTAAAAGCCTCGCAACCGACTCTGGCGTCCAGGTTGGATCGCCGATTTCAACCACCGCAGCAGTGACGGCTATCGACATCAGTGGCGCCAACGCAGCAACTACCTACAACCTAACCGTAGATGGCGCCAAGGTGTCTCTGGGTGGCGAGGAACTAGACCTGACCGCTGTTAGTGTTTCGGCTGGTAGCAGTTACACCCTGGATTTTAAGAATGCAGGCGTATCGATCACGATCTCGGCCGCAGCAACTACCGCTGGCGCCGATATTGCAACGGCGCTAGGAACTGCAGCAACGGTGAAAACAAGCGCCAATACCGACGCGGTGATTCAAGTGGGTGCAGACAACTCTTCCGAAAACCGGCTGAACATTGCCCTCGGTAACATGAAGATCACCGGTGGAAGCACTGAAATGAGTGCGTTGGCTACGGGAATCGACAAGCTCAAAAATGACAAGACCCCCGCTGATGCGCAAGCGCTCCTAGACACACTAGAGACCGCGATTGATTACGTAAGCACTCAAAGAGCATCCTTGGGCGCGCAGCAAAACCGACTGGAATATACGATCTCAAATATTCAAACACAATCAGAGAACATCGCTGCCTCTCGCGGCCGCATCGTAGACGCCGACTTCGCCACCGAAACCGCCAACCTCACCCGCGCGCAGATTCTCCAGCAGGCGGGCACCGCGATGCTTGCCCAAGCTAACTCGCTGCCGCAGAACGTGCTGTCGCTGCTCCGCGGTTAAACTCGGTTGATGTAACCAGCGTTCGGCGCGGAGCTCCCACGGAGCTTCGCGCCGTTGCCCCATGAAGGAGGCGAATCATGAGCATTCAAGGCATCGCATCGTCCAACACGGCGATGGACGCGCAACTGGCGCGCGTGGCCAGCCAGCAGTCGGCGGCCAGCAGCCAGCGCAGCAGCGGCAGCGACACCCCGGCGCAGACGGCGCGCGTGAACGAACTCGGTGGCACGCAAAACACCGCCCGTCCCGACCCGGCCGGCAACGAGGCGGGGGTGCCCGACCGTGAGACCCTGCTGCAGGCCGTCGACGAAGTGCAGAAGGCCATCGCACCGGTGGCACAGAACCTGCTTTTCTCCATCGACGACGACACCGGCCGCACCATCGTCAAGATCGTCGACTCGCAGACTGACGAGGTGATCCGCCAGATGCCTTCGGAGGAAGTGCTGGCGATCTCGAAGGCGATCGACAAGCTGCAAGGCCTGCTGATCAAGCAGCAAGCCTGAGCAAACCGGAACAGACACACACGAACAGGAGCAGATCATGGCATTGAGTGCATCGGGACTGGGCTCCGGGCTCGACATCAACGGCCTGGTCTCGCAACTGATGGCGGTCGAGCGCCAGCCGCTGACCGCGATGGCGAGAAAGGAAGCGAGCTTCCAGGCCAAGCTGTCGGCCTTCGGGCAGATCAAGGGCAGCCTGTCTGCGCTGCAGACCGCGGCCGACGCTCTGAAGGATGCGGCAAAATTTTCCGCCACCAAGGCCACGGTGGACAGCGACGCCGGCTTTACCGCCAGCACCAAGAGCGGTGCGGCGGCAGGCAGCTCTTCGGTGCAGGTGGAACAACTCGCCAAGGTGCAGCGCATTGCCACGGCGGCGGGCACCAGCTTCGTGCCCAACGCCGGCACGGCCGAAGCCCCCACCACCGTCAGCATCACCTTCGGCAAGATGGACGGCGGCAGCTTCGAGCCGGGTGAGGCCGACGCCAAGTCGATCGACTTCACCGGCAGCACCATCGAGGAGCTGCGCGACGCCATCAACAAGGGCGACCTGGGCGTGACCGCCAGCGTCATCGACAACGGCACCGCCAAGCAGCTCGTCGTCACCGGCAAGAACACCGGCGCCGAGCAGGCCTTCCAGATCGGCGGCACCGCAGGGCTGGCCTACGACCCGAGCGTGGCCATCGACCCCGACAACCCCAGCGTGCCCGCCGGCAGCAACACCAGCTACGTGCTGCAAGCCTCGCAGGATGCGCGCGTGAATATCGACGGCATCAGCGTGACGCGTGGCACCAACAGCATCAGCGATGCGCTCGAAGGCGTGACGCTGACGCTGACCAAGACCACGGAGGCCGCCAGCAGCCTGAGCGTGGCCGAGGACTTCGGCGGTGCACGCAGCGCGATCGACGCCTTCGTCAAGGCCTACAACGACACCCAGACCACGCTCAAGAACCTCACCGCCTTCAACGCCGAGACCAAGGCCGCATCGACCCTGACCGGCGATTCCACCGCGCGCAGCATCCAGAGCCAGGTGCGCAACCTGGTAGGCGGCGCCCTGTCCAGCTTGGGCGACACCAGCCGACTGGCCGACATCGGCGTCACCTTCGACAAGGACGGCAAGCTCACGGTGGACGGCAGCAAGCTCGACGCCGCGCTGAAGGACCCGAACCGCGACGTCGCCGCCTTCTTCACCGGCAGCGGCGACACCAAAGGCTTGGCCGCAACGGTGTCGGACGGGCTGAAGAACTTCATCGACACCGGCGGTCTGCTCGCCGGACGCACCGAGGGCCTCAACAGCTCGATCAAGCTGATCGGCAAGCAGCGCGAAGCCTTCGAGCTGCGGCTGGAAAACGTGCAGAAGCGCTACCAGGCGCAATTCACTGCGCTCGACTCGACCATCGCCAGCATGACCCAGACCAGCAACTACCTGACCCAACAGCTCGCCAGCCTGTCGAGCTTCGCGTAAACGATCGAACCCCAACGGAGAACCCCCAGCATGTTCGGTGGATTCCAGCAGAACCGCGCCGCCGCCTATGCCAAGGTGAGCGTCGAAACCGGCGTCAACACCGCCGACCCGCACAAGCTGATCCTGATGCTGTTCGACGGCGCCCTGCTGCAGGTGCGCACCGCCGGCATCGCCATGCAGAGCAAGGACATCCCCGGCAAGGGCATGGCCGTCTCGAAGGCGATCGAGATCATCATCAACGGCCTCAAGGTGAGCCTGGATATGAACGCCGGCGGCGAACTCGCCGAACGCCTGGCCGCGCTCTACGACTACATGAGCGAGCGCCTGCTCTACGCCAACCTGCACAACAGCCAGCCAGCGCTGGACGAGGTCAGCGGCCTGCTCGCCTCGCTGCGCGAAGCCTGGGCCGGCATTGCCGGACAGGTGAAGCCCGCCGCGGCCTGACCCCCGGAGCACATCCGCGCCATGCTCACGCCCGCCACCCTCGACGCCCTGCTCGCCCGCTACGAAGCCATGGCCGAGGCTGCGCGCGCCAACGACTGGGAACGACTGTCGGCCCTCGAGCGCGAAGCTGCCGAGCTACGCGAAACAGCCCGCGGCGGCGCCGATGCGGCCGCCGACGCAGCCACCCTGGCCACCCTCCCCGCCGCCGAGGCCGAATCCCTGCGTGCCGGCATCGAGCGCCTGCTGGCGCTGGACGCCGAGATCCGCACCCACACCGACCCTTTCCTCGCCAGCGTACGCAAGCTGCTCGCCGGCGGCCGGCAGGAGCGCGCGGTGCGCAACGCCTACGGCGCGCTCGCGCCCTGAGCGGCGCGCGGGCTGATCGAACGCCGGCCACGCAGGAGCCCCCGCGATGATCCCCGCCGACCTCGCCGCCCGCCTGCGCCTCATCAACGAAGCCAGCTTCTTCAACACCGAACCGCCGGTCGCGGGCCTACAGCGCGCGCGCGAGATCCAGGCGCAACTGCCCGAGCTCGTCCCCGGCCAGCGCTTCTTCGCCACCCTGCAGCGCACCCTGCCCGACGGCACTTTCCGCGCGCTGGTGGCCGGACAGCAGATGACGCTGTCGCTCAACAGCGCGGCCAAGTCGGGCGACACGCTGGAACTCGAGGTCTCGCAGGTCACGCCGCGCGCGGTGTTCGCGCGCATCGTCGGCGCCGAGACGGCGGCCGGCAACACCGCCTCGGCCCAGCCGGCGCTGAGCCAGACCGGGCGGCTGATCAGCTTTCTGCTCACCGGCCAGCCCACGCCACAGCCGGCCAGCCTTGCCGGCAACCAGCCACTGCTGAACGCGCCGCCGACCAGCGCCACGCCGCTTGTGCCCCTGCTGCGCCAGGCGCTCGGGCAGAGCGGCCTGTTCTATGAATCGCACCAGGCGCAGTGGGTGCTCGGCAAGCTCGACACCGCCGCGCTGCTGCGCGAGCCGCAGGGCCAGCAGTCGGCCCCGGGCGCGGGCGCCGGCCAGCCCGGCACGGGCGCTTCGACGAACGCCACCGGGCAGGCGGCGACCGCAACGGCCAGCGCCACGCCTTCGACCCCCGCCGCGCCCGCAGCGCAAGCCGCCCCCACTGCGGCCGCGCGTATTGCCGGTGGCGCCGACGAGGCTGCGCAGGTCGACTCCACCCGCAGCGCCGCCGCCCTGCGCGCCGGGGTCGAAGAAGCCGCGCCCGTGCGCACGCAGCCCATCCCCGAGCGCCTGATGCCGGTCGTCCACCAGCAACTCGACGCGCTGGCCACCCAGCAATACGTGTGGCAGGGCCAGGCTTGGCCGGGACAGCCGATCGAGTGGGTGATCGAGGACCCGCAAGGCGAAGGCAGCGCCCAGGGCGAGGATACCGAGCCCACCTGGAACACCACCCTGCGCCTGACCATGCCGCGCCTCGGCGGCGTCGAGGCGCAGTTGCACCTGACCCCCGCCGGCGTCGCGCTGCGCCTGCGCGCCGACGACCCGGCAACGATCCGCGCGCTGGATGCCGGCGGCGCCGCGCTGGCCTCGGCACTGGAAGCCGCCAACCTCAAGCTCACCGGCCTGGTGGTGGAGCCGCGCAATGGCTGACCCCCGCCCGCCCCTGCGCAACGAAGCCGTCGCCCTCGCCTACACCGCCGGCGAGGCCGCGCCGCGCGTGGTCGCCAAGGGCAAGGGCGTGGTGGCGCGCGAGATCATCGAGCGCGCAAACGAGGCCGGCGTCTTCGTGCACGAATCGCCCGAGCTGGTGAGCCTGCTGATGCAGGTCGACCTCGACGCCCGCATCCCGCCCCAGCTCTACGTCGCAGTCGCCGAGCTGCTCGCCTGGCTGTACCGGATCGAACAGGGCGGCGACGCCGGCACGGCGCCCATCGCCCGCGACCTGCCCGAATCCCTGCGCCCGCGTCCTGCGGCCGACGCGCAAGAAGGTGAAACCGCCCCTTGAACGTTGCGGCGAGCACCCGTGCCGTGGGTGGAGCCTGTCGTAAAAGAAGGCCCCTTTGGTGTGGCACAGCGCTGGATCACGGCCGCAAACGATGAAACCTTAACCTACTTGCCAAACTAACCTACTAGGTGCTATCAAGCCATGGAGAAAGGTACGCCTCACTGCAAGTTGCCAGTGGTGAAGGCCTTGATCGAAGCTGGCAAGATCAAAGCCACGGCCAGCGCCTTCAGTGGCGCTCGCGAACTGGGCATCAACGATCTGGGCGGAATGTGCGCCGTCGTCATGTCGCTCTCACCCGCCGACTTCTACAAAAGCATGACGACTCACGCAGACCATCGGATCTGGCAGGACGTGTATCGCACCAAGACGTCCGACAGTGCCGAGGTGTACTTGAAGCTGACCGTCATCGACGACGTTCTCATTGTCTCGTTCAAGGAGCTGTGACCATGAAATGTCCCTGCTGTGGAGCGGCTGAACTCATCCACGACACCCGCGATCTTCCGTACATATACAAAGGCGAAACCACCACGATCCCAGCGGTCACCGGCGACTTCTGCCCGGCTTGCGGCGAAGCGATCCTGAACCGCGAACACGGCGACCGCTACAGCGAGTTGCTGGGGCAGTTCCAGCGCCAGGTGAACGCCGCCTACGTGGACCCTGACTTCATCGCCAGAGTGCGCAAAAAGCTCGATCTGGATCAGCGCCAGGCCGCAGAGATCTTCGGTGGAGGCGTCAATGCTTTCTCCCGCTACGAAAATGGCAAGACCAAACCGCCGCTGGCCTTGGTGAAACTACTCAAGGTACTTGAACGCCATCCCGACCTACTCAACGAAATCAGAGCAGCCTGACTTGTTTGCCCCAACTTATTGTCTTGGCCACGGCCCCGCTGGTGCGGCATCGCCCGCGCATCTCGTGATATAAGCAGGCAAGCACAACCCGGCGCGGATCACGCCGGCATCCCGGGCACGCACGCATGTCGATCGACCAAGAAGACACCCGCATCGAACTCATCCACGCCGAGGACGAGGCCAAGTACCTGCTGCGCGACAGTCGCGAGATCCTCGCGATCCTCAAGCACATCGTCAGCGCCCGTGCGCTGGTCAGCGCGCGGCTGGCGCCCGGGCGCGAGTCCTACCTTTCCGCCCTCATCCAGGTCGACGACGGCGAAGACGGTGCGCTGCTCGACGCCAGCGCCGACCCCTTGCAGAACGAACGCATCCTGCGTGCCGACGCACTCGACTGCGTCACCCAGCTCGACAAGGTGCGCATCCAGTTCATGCTCAAGGGCGCGCGGCTGGTGGATGAAGGCGGCAGCCCAGGCTTTCGCTGCGCGCTGCCCGACAGCCTGCTGCGCCTGCAGCGGCGCGAGTTCTACCGCCTGCAGACACCGCTGTCGCACGCGGTCACCTGCACGCTCGCCCTGCCCCAGGCC
>QXGG01350733.1_pt1 | contig 12165 bp, 9 predicted proteins | sample 1982491 | NCBI WGS metagenome assembly QXGG01 (sample SAMN09924614, study PRJNA488089) | Wastewater metagenome, whole genome shotgun sequencing project. | isolation source: South African research farm wastewater | place: South Africa: Irene, Agricultural Research Council, Animal Production Institute... | reverse complement strand
TGGGACTCGCTCGATGTGCTTGAGGTCGTCGAGTACCTCGTCGCGACGTACTACCCCGACTACTCCCCGCTCTGGCGTGCCGACCTGCCCCCGGACCGGCACCTTCAGGGGCTGCTCGGGCGTGCGTTCGCAAGCCATCGGATGAACATTAGGGATGGCTTGCCATGGGGGTGGAAACTGTGCGAGACGGCGTACATCCTGCCTGTGCTCGACTACTGCTTCCCAGGCGCGCGGTACGTGCACCTGATCAGGGATGGACGCGATGTTGCGTTCAGCGACCACAAGGGCCCCGACAGCCCGTTCTGGCGCAAGGTCTACTTCAACACCGACCGCGTGCGTGCCTGCCACGGGCTGAGGCTCTCGGCACAGGCGTACCGGCGCCGTCCTCACGAGTACAACGCACTCCACTGGGTCAACAGCGTCCGCATCGGGAGGGACTTCGGGTCGATGCTCCGCGAGCGGTACCTGGAGGTGCGCTACGAGGAGCTTTGCGCTGACTTCGAGGCCGTGTCCTCGCGCCTGCTCTCGGCGGTGGGTGCACCGCGCGCTGGGGAGGCCATCTCGCACCTCAAGAGCCAGGTATCGGCTGCGTCCGTTGGCAAGTTCCGGAACGCTTCGGCCCGGATGCTGCGGCGGGTGATCGAGATCGAGAAGCCCCTGCTGCTCGAGCTCGGGTACCTGCACGAGGACCCTGCATCGGCACGTCCCGCGTTCCGCCTGGGTTCGGCCATGGACCGCGTGCTGGATCGGTGGCGACGTGCGTGAGCTCGTGCGCCAGCTCGGGCTCCTCCCGCCAGCGCTGCGTCGTTCAATCTGGGTGCATGGCGCCACTGCGCAGCAGTTCAAGGCAGCCTTGCCATCGATCCAGTCGCTCATGGACGGCCGCCCCCACATGGGGCTCGTCGCGACATCCGCGTGCCGCCGCAGCGAGCGCATCCTTCGCGCGATGTTCCCCGACGAGAGACCGCTGCCGCTGCCTGCAGCGCCCCTTGCGTCACGCTGGATGAGGCGACTCAACGTCCAGCACCTGGTGGCGCTCGACGGCGGCCAGTCTCTCGGCAGCGCGATGCATCGTGCAATTGCCCGGCGCAAGCTGCCCATCACCGCGGTCGACATGACCTCGTCGGATGCAGGCGCATCGCAGTTCGCTGCGCTTGATCGCGCTCTGAAGAGAGGCCCGTCACTGCCGCCAGCCGCCCAAGACTGGCGGATACCTACATGGAGAGACCGCCTCGGGCACAGCCGTGTGTGGGAGCTCGCATCGCGGCTCGTGGATGGGGGCCGCATCGACTCATGGGGTGAGCTCGCGCTCTCACTCGGCAGCCCACGCAAGATCCTGTGCCTCGGCAACGGACCCAGCTCCGAGGATCCGCGTGTGCAGGCTGTGGAGCATGACTGCCTGATGCGGGTGAACTGGCGCTGGCAGGAACGGGGGATACTCACCCGTCCCGCACTGGTCTTCGTGGGAGATCCAGTCACGCTTGAGAAGGTGCGGGGCACGATCTTCGGCCTCTGGAACCTGGACCTCGAGCGCGGCATGCTGCTGCGTCACCTGTGGGTACGCGGACTGCGCAACATGCGCCATGTCACAATGGAGCGGCTATGCCCGATCACCCGCGAACGCAGCGGGCCGGCGCGTCCCAGCAACGGCGCACTGATGGTCGCTGCGGCAGCCGCGCTCCAGCCTGATGAGCTCACGATTGCGGGAATCGACCTCTTCGCGAGCCGCCACGGGCGCTACCCGGGCGATCCGGTCGGAACCAACGCGTACTCGCGCGTCCATACCCGCGACACCGACCTCGCCATCATCCGCGCTGCGCTGGCCGGGTTCCGGGGCAAGGTCACCATCATCGGCGATGCCCTCCGGGACGCGCTCAACGGCACTGCAGGGTCCGTGCGATGAGTGTCCTGTCAGCGATGCGCGACTCCCCGATCCGTGTGCTTGTGGTGAAGCTGAGTTCGCTCGGAGACATCATCCACGCCACAGGCTGCTTCCGTGCGATTCGCGCTGCGCTCCCGCATGCGCACATCTCGCTCGCGGTCGAAGAGCGCTGGTCCGGCGCTGTGCGGCATGACCCGCACCTTGATGCGCTCGTGCGCTCATCCGCATCACCGTCGCTCTCGCTTGCGTACGCACGTGAGGTGCGCCGCACTGTGGCATCGCACGGCCCCTTCGATGTGGCCATCGACCTGCAGGGCAACCGCCGCAGCGCCGCATGGACGTACTTGAGCGGTGCGCGCATCCGGGTGGGCCGCGGCTCGTTCCGGCCCGGGTGGCAGCTCGCGCTGGAGCCCGACCTGACCCGGCATGCCGTGCACGTGTGCGCTGACATCTGCATCGCAGCGGGAGTTCCGGTGAGCGATCCGAGCCCGGAGCTTCACACGTGCGCCGAAGACGACGACACGCTAAACCGCATCCTCGACGGACGCGGGCTGCCGCGGTCAGGGTTCGTCCTCATCAATCCGTTCAGCCGGTGGCGATCGAAGAGCGTGCCCCCCGCAACTGCCGTAACCATCATCGAGCGGCTCGTCGCAGGCTCAGCTGCGCCGCTGCTGGTCAGCGGCGGGCCGGAGGACATGTCCGAGTGCGAGCGACTTCTTGGCACGCTTCGCGGCTGTCCAGTGCAGTCGCTTGTGGGGCAACTGTCGCTGGGCGAGGCGCTCTGCCTGTACCGGCGGTCCAGGCTCATGGTGAGCTGCGACTCGGGACCGATGCACGCTGCCGCGGCGCTTGGCGTTCCGGTGGTCGCGCTCTTCGGACCTACTCATCCGGAGCGCACCGGGCCTTGGGGGCGCGGCCACACCGTGATTCAGGCGATGCGTCCTGATCGCCATCACGCGTACCGGCAGGATCCGGAGTGCGTTCACATGCGGAGCATCGATTCGGGGGTCGTGGTGGACGCGGTGCTCAACCAACTGGCGCGAGAGGCGGCTGCATGAGGGTGGGCCTGGTCATCGAGCGCTTCTCGCGCGACGGTGGTGGGCTCGAGAGCTGGACGTGGCAACTCGCTCACGCACTCGACCGACGAGGGCACGAGGTGTCAGTCCTGGCCTTTCGTGCCGAGTCTCGCCCCGAAAGTGCCTCGATCCGCGTCATCGCCATGCCATGGGACAACCAAAGGTTGCGCCGTGCACACGTTGCGGAGCGGATGGTGGCCCAGATGCAACTGGATGTCGCTCACGACCTAGGCGTGTGCACACGCGCCAGCATCCTGCATCCGCAGTCGGGCAGTCGCCTTGCGAACGAGCGCCGCGAGTTCGAGGCAAGACCCTTCCTCGCCCGGCTCGCCGCACGCGCTGACCCACGCCGTGCAAAGTGGCTGCGCCAGCTTCGGCAGTTCGAGGAGTCGAGGTATCCGCCACCCGAGGGGTGCCTGGTGATTGCGGTGTCGCGAGTCGTTGCTGCAGACCTTGCATTCTGGCATCGCGTGCCTCCGCAGTGCGTGCGAATCGTGCCCAACGGCATCGACACGGCACGGTTCGCGCCGCCTGCGCGCACCGAGCGCGAACGCATCCGCGGGATGCTGGGGGTGGCGGGAAGGACCGTGTTCCTGTTCTCGGCGCACAATCCCCACCTCAAGGGAATCGACCCGCTGCTCAGGGCGTTCGCAGCCGCGCGATCGCTGCATCCCGGCATGCTGCTCCTGGCCATCGGCAAGCATCCCGATGCGCGCATCCGACGGCACGTGAGGCGCCTTGGGCTGCAGGACTCCGTCAGGTTTGACGGTCCCGTGGAAGACCCGCTTGCGCACTATCACGCTGCGGATGCATTCGTGCTCCCGACCTGGCACGATGCCTGCAGCCTGAGCGTGCTCGAGGCGTGCGCCTGCGGTGTCCCGGCGATCACCACCCGCACGAATGGCGCCTCGGAACTCCTCACTCACGGACTCGACGCGCTGATCATCGATTCCGCGGCCAACGTGGAGGCGCTCGCTGTGGCACTGGCGGAGCTGACGTGCGTGGACACTCGCGCGCGGATATCGGTGGCCGCGAGGCAGGCAGCCGTCGATCACGACTTTGCGCGAAATGTCGACGGTATCGAGGGCGTGTACCGGGAGATTGCCGACCGCGCGCAACACTGCGGCAAGGGAGGGCAATGCGCATGAGCAAGCGCCTGATTGCATACGTGCACGGCACGCTGAATCCTGCTGCGCGCTTCCGCATCGGGCAGTACATCCCGGCTCTCGCGCGGGCCGGATGGGAAGTCTCGTTGCGTCCGCAGCGGCCCGAGCGACCGTGGGAGATCGACTGGGGCCACTGCCTGCTGAACGCACCCGCACGCAGGATCGGGACGCTTGTGCGTCGGGCCAGCCGCCGGCGCGACATCGATGACGCCGCCGGATTCGACTGCGTGTTCCAGAACCGGGATCTCCTTGAGGGCCGCGTCGAGTACGAGGAACGGCTCCTCCGCCGGAACCAGCGCGTCATCTTCGACTTTGATGACGCCATCTATCTCGGCGCGAAGGCCGACCATGTGGGGCGCGTATGCGCACGCGCCGCATGGGTGGTGGCCGGCAACGAGGAGCTTGCGTCCTTCGCGAGGCGTCACACCAGCCGGGTGACCGTCATCCCCACAGTCGTCAATCACACGCTGTACGCACCGCCGCCACCCGTACCGACGCGCGGGACACGTCCGGTGCGGGCCGGATGGCTGGGCTCGCCGCTGTCGATCGCGCAGACGCTCTACCCGTTCGTGCCCATGCTTGCCCAGCTCCAGGCCGCACTGGGCTTCGACTTCATTGTCGTCACTGCGCCGAAGCCGGCACTGCCGCCGAGCGAACTGCGCTGGCAGTTCGTCCCGTGGACCCCCGAAGAGGAGACCAGGATCGCTCACCACTTCGACATCGGCATCATGCCGCTGACTGACGATCCGTACCAGCGCGGCAAGTGCGGATGCAAGCTGCTCCAGTACATGGCGGCTGGATTGCCTGCCGTCGCGTCGCCGATCGGCGTGAACGCATCGCTGCTCGGCGACGGCACGAGAGGATTCGCGGCGTCCACAGTGCACGAGTGGATGGAGTCCCTACGCATGCTGATCCTCGATGCGGATCGGCGGAGTGCGATGGGAACTGCAGGACGCTCGTTCGTGAGGGACCACTACTCGGTGCAGCGCTGGTGTCCGGCGCTGCTCGAGGTCATCGAGCGGGTTTCACGCCAAATCCGATGATGCGCGGGGGCACGAGGACCGTATGGACCTCCGTGTCGACGAGTCCCTCGAGGAACACCTCCGCCATGGCCTGGGGACTGAAGCGGTAGTAGTCACCTGGGTAGTTGTGGATCTGGAGCGTCATCGTCGACACTCGCCATGGATCGAGAGCCCTCGCAGGAACTCCCACGCGCGACAGCATCCGTGCCAGCCTTGAGGCCCTGCGCTCAACGGCGAGCTTCGCAAAGCCTGGCACCCCAATCCCGATCAACCCGCCCGGGCGCACGAGCCGCCTCATCTCCGCCAGCGTCATCCAAAAGCGCGGGTCATGCTCGAGCACCGCGTTGCAGAGCACGGTGTCGAACGACTCGTCGCCGAAGCCGTCGAGCTCGCTCAAGTCATTTGCGTTCGCGCGAAGGATCTCGATGCCATGGACCGAAGACGGACCGTCAATGTTCACGCCGATGCGCCGTCGTGCCCCACGGAGCGACGGCATGCAGAGCAGCGTGTCCTCGGATGGCACTGCACCGATCTCGAGCACATCGCCACCGCACGCGCGAGAGCTGCAGATGCGGTCAAAGGCACCAAAGACGGCGGGATGCATAGCCTCAATCTCCCTGATCGCGCGCAGTCTCAGCCCGCACCATCCGCACCTGGCGAACATTCACCACAGCCTCGCCGGGCTTCGAGAGCGCGCGCAGCACCACGGAGTGCGATCCCGCCGGCAGCGTCACGCGCCCGACATCGACCGCTCGATACGACTGCCACCCACCTGTCGCGGGAACGGTGAAGTCAAGTGACTGACCGCACGCCTCGAACCTCACGCGAGAACCCGCAGCCGTGTCGGCACACGCGAGCTCGATCTCGATGCCGTAGTCGCCCTCATGCCCGCCGCTGATGCCGATCGGCCATGACGCCGTGGCCGCCGGATCAAGCCAGTACCCGATGTTGTGGGTCACGTCGCCGATCACGCCTACGCGCTCCACGCGGATCGAGGGCCCCTCGAGGGTCGCATCATGCGGAGTGAGCGTGAGTGTTCCATCAGCGGACGGGTAGACGCAGAACGGCATCGGCTCCACATCGCCCGCGAGCTCCAGACGGACGACGGTCGCTGCCGCATCCACCGGCTCCGTCGGCACCGCGATGACCAGACGTCCCGACTCCTGCTCGCTCGCGCCCCACTTCAGCTCGGCGTCGCTGCCAAGCAGTCGCGCCGAACGCACCCCGCCCTGCATCGGCACAACCAGCCGACCATCGCGCGGCCAGTCGAACACGTGCAGGTACAGCACGTTCCCCTTGCGCGTGGCTCGCCCCCACGGCAGCCGGGCGAAGGGGCTTGCGGCAGTTCCGTAGATCGCCTCGCCGTTGACCTTCATCCAGGCGCCCACTCCGCGCAGGGTGCGCGCGGCCTCATCCGGGATGCGACCTTGCGCATCCGGACCGACATTCAGCAGCAGGTTCCCGCCCTTGGACACGATGTCGCACAGCAGCCGCACCACCGTGGCCGTGTCCTTCCAGTTCATGTCGTGCGAGCTGAATCCGTAGGACTCGTTGAGCGTGTGGTTGACCTCCCAGTCCATGCCTGGGATTCCCGTCGGCGGCACGTACTTCTCGGGGGTGCCATAGTCGCCGTTTCGGTTCTCGAGTCCGAAGAAGAGCCGGTTGTTGACGAGGATGCCAGGCTGCGCGGCGCGCATGTCCGCCATCAGCTGCCCCGCGCCCCACGCCGCGCCTTGCCGGGTCTCGTCCGAGTAGTCGAACCAGATCGTCGAGAGCGGCCCGTAGTTCTTCAGCAGCTCCTGCGTGTGCGCGCGGATGTAGGCCTTGTACCGCTCGTGGTCGCGCGGCGCACCAGTGGGCGGGTACGCCGGCAGTGCCATCTCGTACGCATCCGGATGCTGCCAGTCGAGCAGCGAGTAGTAGAAGCCAGGGCGCAGCCCACGCGCGCGCATCGCATCGGCATACTCGCGCGCCACATCGCGGCCAGCCGGCGAGATGTTCGTGCTCTGGGTGATTGGATTGCCAACCGAGTATGGCTCCGTCGAGTTGAACAGCGTGAACCCGTCATGGTGCTTTGACGTGAGCACCGCGTAGCGCATGCCGGCATCACGTGCGAGCTCCGCCCACGCATCCGCGAAGCCCTCCGCAGGCGTGAACAGCGGGCGCATCTGGTGCGCGTACTCCGCGCATGGCACTGCGGCCCAGTGCTGGATCCACTCCGCGTAGTGCTGCGGGTACACCTTGCCATCCCACACGCCACCGGCGCCCGAGTAGAGCCCCCAGTGGATGAACATCCCGAAGCGCGCGTCGCGCCACCATGCCATGCGGGCGTCGCGGTCCGCGGCCCAGGCGGCCACCTGCGCCGACTCCTTTGGCGGAACTGCAGGCGGCGAGTCGGGGGTTGAGAGCGCCATGATCAACGCGAGCGTCACGCCGTGCTGCACCGCCGAAGAGTAGTGCAGCACGCCTGCGCCCCCTCACGGTCACCTCGCACAACCTGCACGCAGGATTCGCACCCGCGACATGCAACCTTCACTGATGTGGCGAACACTGCTTGTGTGGGGGGCGTGGTTTCGCGTCCCAGACACGCAGTCCCCTTTCACAGCACCCCGGAGCGCACCCATGAACCGCCATTACTCCCTCGGGATCCTCCTTGCTGCATCCGCAGCGGCCTCGGCCTCCGCCCTGTCCGGAACGCCCCGCGTCAGCGTTGGCGACCTGCGCGATGGCACTGCGTGGGCCGTCGTGGCCCCAGGGTCGGGCACGGGAGCAGTGCAGTTCGAGGTGGCCTCCGATCCCGACTTCACCAATCCCGTGCTGTCCGCATCACTGCAGGTGGACGACGCGCTGGTGCCGGCAAAGGTCCGAATCGATGGGCTCGCGACGGGTGCGCGCTACTACTTCAGGGCCACTGATGGCGACAACACGCGGGTGGGCACATTCAAGGCTGTAGCCGACAGGGTGGAGACGCCCGCAGGGATGCCGGGCGGACGCTTCGGCGTCACCGGGGACTGGCGCGGCGACATCGGCCTGTTCACCAGCATCTCAAACGCCGACGAGCGGGACCTCGGCTTCTTCGTGAAGCTCGGCGATACGGTGTACGCGGATGTGGTGAGCCCCGCAGTGCCGACCGGACCCGCGCAGACCTTGCGGGACTTCCGGGCAAAGCAGGTCGAGAACGTCGAGTGCTGGCAGCACGTGTACGGCTCATGCCAGCTCGACCCATGGGGCGAGCTCTTTGCGGTCGTGCCCACGTACGCGATGATCGATGACCATGAGGTGACCAACAACTTCAGCGGAGGCGCACGCCTGGAGGATGGCTCCTGGTACAACCAAGGATCACTGTTCGCGAACGGGCTTCAGGCCTTTGTGGAGCACAATCCGATGGAGCCGCGCACCTACGCAACGGTGGGCGATGACCGCACGGACGGCCGCTACGACCTCTACCGCTCCTTCAGCTGGGGTCGCGACATTGCGGTCATGATGGTGGACACCCGGTCGTTCCGCGACGTCAACGTCACCCCCGTGTCCAATCCATTCGATCCTGCCCAGGTCTTTGCCTACCTGACCGCCACGTTCGACCCCACGCGCACCCTGCTCTCGCAGCGGCAGCTCGCGCGCCTGATCGGCGACCTTGAGGCAGCTGAGCGCGCCGGCGCCACCTGGAAGTTCATCATGACGTCGGTGCCGATGCAGAGCTTCGGACCGCTGCAGGGCGAGGACCGCTGGGAGGGCTACGCCGCCGAGCGCGCGTTCCTGCTGCAGCAGATCGCCGCACGTGGCATCCGGAACGTGGTCTTCGTGACCGCGGACTTCCATGGAACGATCATCAACGACATCACGGTGCCCAACCCGACCAATCCAACGCAGCAGCTGTTCACGGGTACGTGGGAGATCATCACAGGGTCGGTCGCGTACTCCGCACCCGCCGGCCCGACGCTTGCCCAGCTCGGGCTTTCCACCGGAGCCATCACTCCGGAGCAGTTCGCGTTCTACGGCACGCTTCCCAACGCGGCGAAGGACCCATTCATCTCCGCCGTGCTCGATGGCGTGCTGAATGGGTTCGGGCTTTCTCCGGTAGGCCTCCAGGATCCCTCGATCGACGCCACGCTTGAGGTGGGCGCGCCAGTGGCCGTGCACCACTACGGTTGGACGGAGTTCGATGTTGACCCCGCGACGAAGCGTCTCTCGGTGACCACGTACGGCGTCGACTGGTACACGCCGCAGGATGTGGTCCTGAACACGTCGGCCGTCCTCGCGCGTCCTGTGACTGTCCGGCAGAAGTTGGTCGTGAACCCTGTGCCGCCCGCCGCGCGGTGCGATGCTGACATCGCGGGCATGGGCGACGTGGTGGATGGCGAGGACCTCAGCGCCGTGCTCGCCGCATGGGGCCAGACCGGCGGCTCTGCCGACATCAATGTGGACGGGATCGTCAACGGCTACGACCTATCCGCGGTGCTCGGCGCATGGGGTCCCTGCCCGGAGTGACCGTCGGATAGCGTGCGGCACGCGCCCGCGGGCAAGTGACTTGGCGCATTGCGCACGGCCTGACTGATCCTGCCCCTTGACTTCCGTGGCCAGCCTTGCCTTCGTTCCGTGCGGGGGTAGGTTTCCGGCGCATGAGTCCTTGGCAATCGAGTCAGCCGGCGCGGAAGCGGGCTCTTGAGACCGTTGCCTGCGGCATCGCAACGGCGTGCACCTGGACTGCATCAGCTGACTTCCCCAACCTCAGCGGCAACGCTCTGGTGAATGGGCGCGTGAACGCGGTCGGCCCGGTGTCCGCGGCGCAGATCTGGTCGCGCACCAACATGACGTGCCTGATCTCGTGGGTACCCCTGATCGAGGGCAACCGGGTGTTCCTCGTGAGGCAGACGTACGCCTGGTCACCCTACGACCCGCCTCCAGGCGAGGCGCGCGTGCACTGCCTTGACCTTCAGACCGGCGCCACGCTCTGGACATTCGACTGCCCTTTCGTTGCAGGCCAGTGGACCACCGTTGTGTACGGCGCGCGGGGTGGGCGCGTGTATGTCGGGCGCGGCGGAAACGGCGGAAGCTCTGCCGCCCCCGTGTACTGCCTCAACGCGCAGACCGGTGCAGTGCTCTGGATCTCGCAGGACGACGTGCGCACGGGTGCGTACGAAGGCATCGTGTTCATGGACAACGGAGACCCGATCTTCGCGTCGCACACCGAGATGCGGCGCATCGATGCGGCAACCGGCGCAACAGTCTGGCTGACGCAGCGCACCTGCAGCGTGAGCGGCAACTGCGGCCCGGCGCGCGACGGCGATGCGATCTACGTCGATGAGGTTGCGCCCGGCGGACAGCGCATCTCCCGCTTCAGCGCCACCACCGGCCAGCGCCTCTACAGCAGCGCCACGATGCCCGGTTTTCTCTGCCAGAACCAGCCCTTCTGCGCGCCGGGCGGTCTCGTCTTCTACTTGCGCACGAGCAACGAGGGCACGCCTGACAAGTTCTACGCGTTCCGCGACAATGGCACGGGATTCGAGACGCTCTGGAGCGTGGCCGCACGTACTGAGGCCGGCGCGCGGCACGCGGTCACGCCCGATGGCGGAGTGACGATGCTCTCCCCTGATGGTTGGCTGCAGATCCGCGACCAGCTCACCGGAGCGCTGCGTGCGGAGTCACCGACAGCAGTGCTCGCCGCACACGGATTCACGTGCTCGATGGTGACCGTCGACTCGCGCGGCCGGCTCTTCCACAACAACTCGCTCGGCGCGGGCGGATCTGCCGCCGACCTTCGCGTGTTCAGCTCCGCGCTCCAGCCCGAGTGGTCGATCAGCATCACCGGCATGAGCCAGGGCGGCCCGTCGATCGCAGGCGACGGCAGCCTCGTGCTCGCAGGCACCGGCGTGGTGCGCCGCTACTGGACGCCGACATGCGCGCAGGCTGACCTCAACTGCGACGGGCGCGTGGACGGCGTTGACCTCACCGAGCTGCTCGCCGCGTGGGGACAGTCCGGAGCCGCCGACCTGGACGGCAACGGCATCGTCGACGGACTCGACCTCTCGATCGTGCTTGCAGGATGGGGACCATGAAACGATCACGCGCCGTTGCCGCACTCGCTGCCGCGCTCGCGTGCGCATGCCCCGCACTGACGTAGGACGACCGATGCCACGCGACGTGCCCATCCTGCTCTCGGTCCTCATTGCATCGGCGAACGCAGCGGCGCAAGATGCGGTCCAGTGGAGCACCTCCTCCGGAGGCAACGGTCACTGGTTCGCGGTGATCTCCGTACCCGCCCCACACACTTGGCAGCGAGCGCGGCAGCTCGCTGCCGGCCGTGGCGCGGACCTCGCCTCGATTGCCTCCCGCACAGAGAACGAGTTCGTGAAAGCGCTCGTTCGCAGGCCTGAGCTTTGGAACGCGAGCGTCGGCCCGTGGATCGGCGGCTACCAGCCACCGGGATCTCAGGAGCCCGATCAAGGTTGGGCATGGTCCGATGGGACCCCGTGGACCTTTTCGGACTGGGCTGACGGAGGACCCAACAATGGATGCGGGGACCTCAATGAGAACGCCGTGCACTTCAGCGGATGGTGGAACCTGACCATGGCATGGAATGACCTGCCTGCCAGCACATGCAACGCTGCTGTCGTCGGCGCAGTGATCGAGTGGTCCGCGGACTGCAACAGTGACGGCATCGTGGACTACGGGCAGATCCTGGCAGGCCAGATTCCCGACACCAATGGCAACGGTGTGCCCGACGGGTGCGAGGAGACGGGATGCGTTGCCGATGTGGTGCGCGACGGCATTGTCAACGGCGTCGACCTTGCGGCGGTGCTCAGCCAATGGGGCATGCCGTTTCCCCCTGACGGCGGCGCAGACATCAACAACGACTTCATCGTCGATGGCCAGGACCTGGCGTTTGTCCTCAGCGGATGGGGTCCATGTCCGATTGAACCCTAGCCGCTCTCGAGAGCGGCTCGTGTGTCCCCGCACGAGCGCATCGGGTCAGTACTCATCGGCCGAAGCCGAACAGACCTCGCTCCCGCCGGTAGCGG
>QXGG01253965.1_pt1 | contig 12170 bp, 14 predicted proteins | sample 1982491 | NCBI WGS metagenome assembly QXGG01 (sample SAMN09924614, study PRJNA488089) | Wastewater metagenome, whole genome shotgun sequencing project. | isolation source: South African research farm wastewater | place: South Africa: Irene, Agricultural Research Council, Animal Production... | reverse complement strand
GTCTGGGCGGCCTCGTCGTCGTGCTCGGGATCGAATTGGTGGTGGCCCGTTCGGCCCATCGCCACGACCCACAATGAGCACATGACGTGCACGTTTTTCGCCACACCGTGCGCTCGAGAGTTCGACTGAACTAAGGTGTCGGTTGATTCAGGAGCGCCGGGAAGACGGGTCGGCAACAGAGCCACCTCATGACCGCGATCCTGATTCTTCACTTCCTTCTCGGGGCGATCCTTGTCGCCTTGGGCGATCGTGTCGGTCGACGGGGGTTTCTCTGGGCGGCCGTTGCGCCGCTCGTCTCGCTGATCTGGATCTCCGGGCGCGGCCCATCGATCGTGGATGGGGACATCCCCACATCGAGTGTGGAGTGGGTCGGCGATCTCGGATTGGCCCTCGATCTGCGGGTCGATGCGTTGAGTCTCGTGATGCTCGTCTTGATCGCAGGGATCGGTCTCCTCGTCTGCTTGTATTCGTTCCGCTATTTCTCGGCGACGAAACCAGCAGTGGGACGTTTGGCGGGGCTCCTCACCCTCTTCGCCGGTTCGATGACCGGTCTCGTGATGTCGGATCACCTCGTCTCGCTCTTCGTGTTCTGGGAGTTGACATCGGTGACGTCCTACTTGTTGATCGGCAACGATGACAAGAATCCGCGGGCCCGAGACGCTGCTCTGTCCGCCATCTTGATCACAGGTGCAGGTGGGCTGGTGATGTTGGCGGGTTTGGTTTCACTCGGACATCAGGTCGGAACGTATCGACTGAGTGAAATCTTCGACGGAGCAGCACTTGCGGGAGTGAGTTGGATCGCCGTGGTTGCGATTCTCATCGGAGCCTGCACGAAGTCTGCGCAATTTCCGTTCTCGGGATGGCTGCCCGGAGCGATGGTTGCGCCCACACCCATCAGCACGTATCTGCACGCAGCCACGATGGTCAAAGCCGGCGTGTACCTCGTGGCCCGGCTTGCACCATCCCTCGGTGATGTTCCGATCTGGCGACCGATGATTTTTGCACTCGGCTCGTTGACGATGATCTTCGGTGGGTGGCGGGCACTACGACAGGTCGACCTCAAATTGCTCCTGGCACATGGCACGGTGAGTCAACTCGGTTTGATGATGATCGTTCTCGGAGCCGGCACGTACTCGATGGCTCAAGCCGGCATCGTGTTGTTGATCGCCCATGGTGTGTTCAAAGCTGCTCTCTTCATGGTCGTAGGCGTCATCGATCATCAAGCGGGCACACGTGACGTGCGGCGATTGTGCCGGATGGGTCCGGGATGGAAGCCCGTCGAAGTGACAGCCGTTCTCGGGGCAGCTTCGATGGCGGGAGTGCCACCCCTGGTCGGCTTCATTGCCAAGGAGAAGATCTTGGCGGGTTCCATCGATGGCAGTTTCGCGGGCTCATCGATGATGACAGCGGTGATCGTCTGTGGATCGGTGCTGACGTTTGCCTATTCGGCGCGCTTCGTCCTGGGGGTTCTCGGTCGGCTTGCATCGCCCGACGTCGCTGATCCTGTCGTCTCACCAGTGCCGCCACCTCGCACTCTCCTGTCCGGCCCCGCCCTCTTCCTGGGTGTTGTTGCGCTCGCTCTCGGCGTGATTCCAGGACTTGTCGATTCGCTGGTGCGCGCAGCGACATCGGCTCTCCACCCTTCGTCGAATCCCAAAGCAGTGGAGCTCTGGGCCGGCTTCAATGCGGCATTGATCTGGTCCGGTGTGGTCATTGCCGTGGGTCTCGTGGCCGTTGTTCTCAGACGACAGGTGGGGCAGCTCCAACAAAAGGTGTCTCGCGTGATCGAGCCCCTCCCGTCTGCGGACACGGTGTTCTGGTGGATCGTTTCCGCTGTCACGAGAACTGCCAAACGTTCGACGCGTGTGGTCCAGAACGGATCGCTGCCCGTCTACGTCATGGTCATCCTCGGAGTCAGTTTCGTGGCGATTGCAGTGCCGGCCACGAGCGCACTCGACTCCTTGCCGGCCTGGATCGATTCTCCGACACAATTGGCTCCGCTGTCCTTCATTCTCGTGGCTGCCATGGGAACGGCATTCGTGACCCGCCGAATCTCCGCGGCCTTGCTTCTGGGTGCGGTCGGATACGGGATGGCTGGGTTGTACGTGATCAATGGCGCGCCGGATCTGGCTCTCACCCAATTCGCGATCGAGACATTGGCGACGGTTCTCTTCGTTCTCGTGCTGAGGGTTCTTCCACGGGACTTCGATCCTGGTCAGAAAGTCATCCGATCTCCGCTGCGGTTCTTGATCGCCGGGCTCGTCGGTGTGGGTGTCTTCGTCTTCGCGCTCGTTGCTGTCGAGTCACGTGAGTCCGTGCCCGAAGTGTCGATCTCTCAGGAGATGCTGGAACGTTCGATCCCCGACGCGTATGGATCGAATGTGGTCAATGTCATCCTCGTGGATTTCAGAGGGATGGACACCTTGGGGGAGATCACCGTGCTGGCCGTGGCGGCCTTGGGCACTGTGGCTCTTGCTCGAGCTGTCGGGAGACGACGTCCGGCCGAAGGCACAGCTGCCGAGTCCATCGTGCGATCGCAGATCGTCGACACCATCACACGCATGCTCTTTGCGAGCATCGCGGTCCTGGCTGGCTATTTCTTGTTCGCGGGTCACAACCAACCCGGTGGCGGATTCGTCGGGGGACTCGTGGTCGGGGCAGCGATCAGTTTGCGCTACGTCGCAGGTGGATCGCAGGCTGTCCGTCAGTCGGTTCGACTCCCTGCCGATCTTGTGTTGGGAGGCGGACTGGGTCTGTCCGTGTCGACAGCTTTCATTCCTCTGCTGTTTGGTGGAGCGGTTCTCGAACACGCGGTCTGGCAATGGGATGCACCCATTCTGGGAGCCATCAAGACGACCTCGGCCCTCCCGTTCGATATCGGGGTCTTTCTCGTCGTGGTCGGATTGGTGATGAAAGCGATCGAAGCCTTCGGTGAAGAACCCGAGGATCGTGAGGGTCTCGAATCCAGTGCATCATCGATCGGAGTTCGTACATGACAGTCTCGATCGCTTTCGTGACCGCTGTGTTGTTCGCCATCGGCTCATGGCTGATGATGCAACGACGTCTGACGCGGATCATCATCGGCATCGGACTGTTGGGACACGGCGCAAATCTCTTGCTCGTGTCCTCGGGCGGACGAAGCGGAGATGCACCGATCATCTCCGGCGATGTGGGTGCGAACTATTCCGATCCGCTACCGCAGGCGCTTGCTCTGACCGCCATCGTCATCACATTCGGCGTGACGGCACTGCTTCTTGCACTCGGATACCGCAGTTGGCAGATCACCAAAGACGATGTCGTCGAGGACGATCTCGAGGACCGACGCATTCTTCGACGATTGCAGCAGGACGGCCCGGAGTCCACGGACGACCTCGAAGATGCCGTGCCTGTGGGACCGGATGAGGACGGTCTCGATCGTGACGACCGAATCGGGGGCGCACGTGGCTCCTGAATCGTCGGCCTTCGTCCAATTCCTCGTTCCTCTGCCGGTCGTCGTGCCTCTTGCCGGTGCCGCACTGGGCATCATCGGCTCGCGCTGGCACACATTGCAACGGGTGGTGAGTCTCGTCTGTCTGGCTCTCGTCGTCGTCATGAACGTGGTGATGATCCTCGAGGTCGACGACGTGGGTCTGATCACGCAGGTCGCAGGAGGTTGGACGGCTCCGCTTGGTATCGCGTTCGTTGTCGACAGGCTGTCTGCGATCATGCTCGTTGTCTCGAGTGTCGTATTGCTGCTCGTGATGGTTTTCGCCATCGGTCAAGCAGATGAGGAGCGAAGCCAGCGTTCCTTCCATCCGCTGTATCTCGTCCTTGCAGCCGGTGTGTCTGCAAGTTTCATCACAGCGGATTTGTTCAATCTCTTCGTCGCCTTCGAAATGATGTTGGCGGCCAGTTACGCGCTGATCACTCTTGGCGGCCGTGCAGAACAGATCCGCTCGGGGATGAGCTACGTCGTGATCAGTCTGATCGCATCGACGTTGTTCATCACTGTTCTGGCGCTGGTCTACACGGCAACGGGAACGGTCAACATGGCCGATCTTGCATCCCGATTGCAGTATCTGGATCCAGGAGTGAGGGCAGCTTTCGCCATTGCACTATTGGTCGTCTTCGGGATCAAAGCCGGATTGTTTCCACTGTTCTTCTGGCTGCCGGATTCGTATCCCACTGCACCGGGACCGGTGACAGCGGTCTTTGCTGGTTTGTTGACCAAGGTGGGTGTGTACGCCATCATTCGCACGCAAACGCTGCTGTTCGATATGCCCGATTGGATGGGGACCGTCCTTCTCGTGGTAGCGGCAGCGACCATGGTCGTGGGAGTTCTCGGAGCGATCGCCCAGGACGACATGAAGCGCATCCTGGCCTTCCACATCATCAGCCAGATCGGCTACATGATCTTCGGACTGGGTTTGTTCACAGTCGCAGGTGTGGCCGGAGCCATCTTCTACATCGTGCATCACATCGTGGTGAAGACCGCACTGTTCCTGGTCACGGCACTCGTGGATCGTTTCGCAGGTTCGAGCCGGCTGTCCGAGGTGGGTGGTCTCGTGAGATCGGCACCCGTGATCGCTGTTCTCTTTGCCGTCCCCGCCCTCAGCTTGGCGGGACTCCCGCCGTTCTCGGGATTTCTGGCGAAGTTTTCCCTCGTCGATGCAGGTCTGACAGCTTCACAGGGTCTGATGGTTGCCATCAGCTTGTTCGTCGGATTGTTGACCTTGTATTCGATGACCAAGATCTGGGCCGGAGTGTTCTGGGGGGAAGCCGAGGAGAAGCCTGTGCGTCCACCTCATGCACCGGAACGTTGGGGTGGACCTGTGTGGATGATCGTGCCGACGTTCGTCCTCGTCGTTCTCTCACTGTGTTTTTCGGTGTGGGCAGGACCGATGTACGACTTCGCCGTGAGAGCCGCCGAAGATGTCCTCGAGCCGTGGGCCTACCGCAGTCTCGTTCCGGGAGGTGGGTGAGACGTGGGTTGGCGATCGACCGGACTGGGAGTGTGGCTGACCGCGTTGTGGATCCTGCTCTGGGGTGAATTCTCCTGGGCGAACCTGATCAGCGGAGTCATCGTCGCCGTTCTCGTCGTGCTCGGGTCCGGTGTGGGACGAACCACGGCAGCGAAGCCGGATGATCGCGCCAGAGTTTCCGCACTGCACGCCATGGTCTTCGTTGCTTTCGTCCTCGTCAAGTTGATCCAATCCAATGTGACCTTGGCGTGGGAGATCATGAGGCCGAAGAGCCGTATTCGATCGGGGATCGTGGCTGTACCCTTACGCACCGATTCCAACGCCGTGATGACCACCGTTGCCAATGTCATCACCTTGACTCCGGGCACCATGACTCTGGAAGCGACTGGTTCTCCAGCAACGTTGTACGTCCATGTTCTGCACCTGTTCGACATCGACGAAGTACGACGCGACTTGCTCCACATCGAGGATCTGGCTGTGAAGGCCTTCGGTTCTCGTCGAGCGCGTCGTCAACTGATCGGACATCGTGAAAAGGAGAAGCCATGATTGCGGCGGCTTTCGTTCTCCTGACCCTTGCGGGATTCGCATTCTTGTTCCGACTCATCGTCGGACCATCCGTTGCCGATCGAGTCGTCGCTCTCGACGGACTCTTGATGGTCGTGATGTGCGGCATTCTCGTCGATGTGGCGGAAGGAAGCACCGTGGTCAGCATCGATACGGTGCTCGTCGTCTCTCTCGTGGCCTTCATCGGGACGGGAATACTTGCCCGATTGGTGGAAAGGCAGGGTGGCTGATGAGTGTCGTCGATGTCATCGCCCAATTGCTGCTGCTCTTCGGGTGTTCTCTGATTCTGTTGGCTGGCATCGGTATCGTTCGTTTTCGTGATGTGTACGCCCGGATGCATGCAGCAGCGAAAGCTCCCACGCTGGGCATTCTTTCGATTGCGATCGGTGTGTCGATGAGCGTTCAGACGGCAGCGGCAACCTCTACCGTCGGGCTCGTGGTCGTCCTGCAACTGGTGACGGGACCGGTAGGCACCCATTTGTTGAGCCGCTCGGTGTATCGCAAGGTACAAACGACTGTGGATTCGGTCGATGAACTCGGTCGAGACGAAGGTCGATCGGAGACATGACAGTTCTCGTCACTGGCGGCGCGGGATACATCGGCTCGCACACAGTGCGCCATCTTCGCCAACTCGATCGGGCCGTTGTCGTACTCGACACGTTGGAATCGGGTCATGCGTCGTCTGTTCTCGATGCGCCATTGGTCATTGGAGACATCGCCGACACTGATCTCGTTCGGTCGATCTGTCGAGATCACGGCGTGGACCAAGTGGTGCATTTCGCTGCGTACAAGAACGTAGGCGAGTCGATGAGCGATCCAGTGAAGTACTGGCGCAACAACGTTGCCAAAGCGATCGAATTGCTGCAGACCGTGGTGGATGCCGGCGTGCGTCGATTCGTGTTCTCCTCGAGCTGCTCGGTGTATGGCAATCCCCCTGTTGTTCCTGTTGCCGAAGACTCACCCATTCGTCCGGAGAGCGTCTACGCCCAGACGAAAGCAGTTGTCGAGGACATCGTCAAGTGGTACGGCATCACACACGGTGTGCGCTCGGTGAGTCTGCGGTATTTCAACGCAGCTGGAGCGAGCTCCGATGCGCTTCTTGGTGAGGACTGGACGCATTCACAGAATCTGATTCCCCTCGTGATGAAAGCTGCCCTCGGCGTATCCGGGCCCCTCGAGATCTACGGGGACGATTACCCGACGGCTGATGGCACATGTATCCGCGATTACATCCATGTCGAAGACCTCGCTGCAGCCCATGTGAGCGCACTCGATCTCACGGGCCGTGCCGAGGGTCCCGTCAGCATTGCGGTGAATGCCGGTACCGGCGAGGGGACGAGCGTCCGTGACGTGATCCGCCTGACCGAAGAATGCTCTGGGCGCACGGTCCCGCATGTCGTGGTCGAACGGCGGCGAGGAGATCCTGTTGCAACGTTCGCCGATGTCCGCGCTGCATCGTCACTTCTCGGGTGGTCGGCCACTCGTTCGATGCGTGAAGTCATTTCGTCGGCATGGACATGGCATTCTCGAACCACATGATGGGTCGGTTTCACACGTCGTAGACGACGACAACTGGAGCATGGTCGGACCATCGCTGTGCATACGTCGGTGCACGATCGACCGATGCTTCGACAGCTTTCTTGGCAAGTCCAGGTGTGGCGATGTGATAGTCGATCCGCCAGCCGGCATCGTTGTCGAAGGCCTTCCCGCGCCAGGACCACCACGAGTACGGCCCTGGCCCGTCACCGCTCAAGTGCCGACCGACGTCCACCCAACCGAGTTCATCGAACATCTGGTCGAAATAGGCGCGCTCTTCGGGAAGGAAGCCAGCGCTCTTCAGATTGCCCTTCCAATTCTTCAGGTCCACTTCGCGGTGGGCGACGTTCAAGTCACCGGTGAGCAGGACATGACGACCGCTTGCGCGTATTTCTTCCATGCGCTTGATCATCGCTTTGAAGAATGCGTGCTTCTCCTTCATTCTTTCCGGAGACTCGGCATCTCCAGTGTGAACATAGGCCGAGATGATCGTCAGCCCTTTGCGGTCGGCAGTTGCAATGTCGGCTTGGACCCAACGACCGCTGAAGTCGTGAGATGCGTGTTTGGCACCCACCTTCCAATCCACCAAAGGTCGTTGGCTGACAACTGCAACACCGGCTCGACCTTTGTGGACACTCTCGGCATGTGCGATCTGCCATTGCCCTCCGAGTTCGTCCGCGACGAGTTCGGTGACGAGAGCATCGGGTGCCCGCACCTCTTGCATCGTGATCACATCGGGTCGGCGATCGGCGATCCATCCGTGCATACCGTTCTTGAGGGCTGCTCGTATGCCGTTGACGTTGACCGAAGCAATGGTGAGACTCACCGCACGATCGTCGCACAGGTCACGACGCGGTGCCAGACAATCGACCGCAAAAACTTCCGTCTGTCGGATGCCTCAGGGCATCGAGGCGTACTCCTTGAAAGCAGCGAGCGCTCTGGGTCCGTACACGGTGGCAGGACCGCCGGTCATCAGCACCGCCACCCCGATGGCCTCAGCGACTTCGGCTTCGGTCGCACCCTTTCTTGCTGCGCCACGCGCATGGGACGCAATGCATCCGTCGCATCGGTGGCTCACTGAAATCGCCAGGGCGATGAGCTCTTTGGTCTTGGTCTCGAGAGCTCCTGCTTTCATGACTGCGCCGTGCAGATCGGAGAAAGCCTTCATGACATCAGGGATCTGATGGCGAAGATCTCGCGCCAGGGGAATGAGTGCATTCATCACTTCAGTGCCGTGGATGTGGGAGATATCGGATTCATCGTGTCCGTCGGTGCTCATGAGTTCGAGTCTGACTCACAGTCGAGCCTGGAATAATGGACCAATGTCACAAACGAATCGCGATCTCACTTTTCTGAGCGGTCCGCGTCTGCGCCGCAGAGAACTGCGGACGTTGTTCCGGGTCACGCGCGAGATGCTGTCGGGCTTTCGCCGCCTCCACTTCGTGGGTCCGTGTGTCACAGTCTTCGGGTCGGCTCGCATGCGAGAAGGGGATGTGGAGTACGAGTTGGCACGTCAAATGGGTGCTGCGATCAGTCGACTGGGGCTGACGGTCATGACCGGGGGCGGCCCGGGCATCATGGAAGCGGCCAATCGCGGAGCCCGCGAAGCGGGCGGACAGAGCATCGGCTGCAACATTCAGCTCCCCGAAGAGCAATTTCCCAACGATTACCTCGACATCAGCATCGACTTCAAGTACTTCTTCGTCCGCAAGATGATGATGGTCAAGTATTCCTACGCCTTCGTCGTCATGCCAGGTGGTTTCGGCACTGTCGATGAGTTGTTCGAAGCGCTCACTCTCATTCAGACGGCGAAGATCAACGACTTCCCGGTCGTTCTCATGGGGAGTTCGTTCTGGTCTCCCTTGCAGACTCAGTTGGATCGCATGGTCGCAAGTCGCATGATCCGTCCCGAGGATCTGAACTTGTTGTGTATCACCGACGATGTCGATGAGGCCGTCAACCACATCGAGTCCCGGGCAATCAACAGGTTCCGGCTCCACTACAAGGTGCGACCATTGAGGGTTCTCGGGGAAACCGCTGCCAGGAAGTGAGACGGCGAATTCGTCCCGATGGCCCATCGGTAGGCTCACGGGGTGCTCACATTGCAGTCGCAGTCGGTGGACGATACGCGTGCCATTGCCGCTGCACTCGCGCGCGTGGTGTTCGTGGGCGATGTGATTCTGCTCCTGGGGGACATGGGCGCAGGAAAGACGGCCTTTGCACAGGGCTTCGGAGCAGGGCTCGGTGTGGACGAGCCAGTGACGAGCCCGACGTTCAATCTGGTCCACACCTACGACACCGGGCGGATGGTTCTGCACCACGCCGACCTGTATCGACTGGACCGGACATCGGAGATTGCCGATCTTGCACTGGGTGAACTCGTCGAAGGAGATGGTGTTCTCCTCGTCGAGTGGGGTGAGCCGGCAGCTTCCTTGCTCGGTGATCACCTCGAGATCCGTCTGGAGACGCCGGAATCATCCGTGAGTGTCGATGACGAGGACGCAGACACCCACCGGGTTCTGACGGTGATCCCGTGCGGCGAGTCCTGGACGCGCCGGTGGTCCAAGATCGAAGCAGCATTGAGTCCATGGCACACATCGGATGGACGGAAGTGACCACCTCATGCTGATCCTGGGAATCGAGACGGCGACGGAGCGGGTCGGTGCAGGGCTCATCGGTTCGGACGGCATCATTGCCGCATTCGATGTTGCGCGTGGACGACATCATGCCGAGATCCTGATGCCCGCCGTCGAATTCGTTCTGCGCCATGGAGATGCCGCGGTTGGGGAGTTGTCGGCCATCGTCGTCGATGTCGGACCGGGTTTGTTCACAGGAATGAGAGTCGGTCTCGCCACGGCCCGAGCCATGAGTCAGGCTTTGGCAATTCCTCTGATCGGCGTCACGAGTCTCGAGGTGGTGGCATTCTCCTGTCGACCTCCGAGTGCCGAGGACCTCGACGCATCTGCGCACGATGATCGCGTCATTGCCTCGGTCATCGACGCTCGCAAGGGTCAGGTGTTCTTCGGCTTTCATCGTGTCACGAGTGACGGTGTCGTGACATTGGGCGAACCTCGAGCCGGGAGTGTTGCTGAAGTCATTGCTGCCATCGAGGAGCGTGGACAACGGATCCTGTGCGTGGGTGACGGCATGGTGAAGTATCGATCCGAGCTGGACAATCATCCCCTCATCGCCGTGGCAGACCATCATCTTGCTCACCCGAATGTGCGCGATCTGTGCATCATCGGAATGCGACGGGCCTTGCGCGAACAATGGTCTGTGGCTGACGATGTTCGAGCCGTGTATCTGCGCGCTCCCGATGCCGAGATCAATTGGTCGACTCGTCCGAGTTCTCTGCCTGTGGAGATCGCACCATGAGCAAGGATCTTCTCGGGTCGATCGGCAACCGAGTACGCAGGCCATCTGCTGGGCGCACCCACGACAGTGGATTGACCATCCAGCCGATGCGGCGGCGGCACGTCCGAGCCATTCTCGACATCGAGGAACAGGTGTATCCCAAGCCGTGGACCTCGGGTGTCTTCGCGAGTGAACTCGATCAGGTGCGCTCTGGAAGCCGGTTCTACATCGTGGGACTTCGACGATCCCAGCTCGTCGGCTACGGAGGTCTGATGTTCGCAGGAGACGATGCACACATCACCAATCTTGCGGTCGACCCCCGATGTCGTCGCCAAGGCATCGCCCGACATCTTCTCGGAGAACTTGCACAGACTGCCATTGATCGCGGATCACATGCGCTGACCCTCGAAGTGCGGGTGAGCAATACAGCTGCGCTGGGTCTGTACAGGGAATTCGGCTTCGCTCCAGCCGGCATCCGCCAGCGGTACTACGAGAATTCCGAAGATGCTCTCGTGATGTGGGCCCATGACGTTCAGAGTTCACAGTACGCAGTCCGATTGGCCAGGGCACGAGGGGGTGGGCAATGACACGAACTCGGACGTTCGATGCATCGACAGTCGTGCTCGCGATCGAGACCAGCTGTGACGAGACAGGCGCAGCCGTGGTGATGGGTGGCACCGAGGTGCTGTCGAGTGTCGTCAGTTCACAGATCGATCTCCATGCCCGCTTCGGGGGCGTGGTTCCCGAAATCGCAAGCCGTGCCCACGTCGACATCTTGCCGACGGTGATCGATCGAGCCCTCACGGATGCCGGTATCGACAGTTCGCGTATCGATGCCGTTGCTGCAACCCATGGCCCTGGCCTCATTGGAGCTCTGTTGGTCGGTGTGTCGGCAGCCAAGGCGTTGGCGTTCACATGGGACGTGCCGTATACAGGCGTCAATCACCTCGAGGCCCATCTGTACGCGGGTCTGCTCGAAGACGCCACCCTCGAGTTTCCTCTCGTTGTCTTGTTGGTGTCGGGGGGTCACACGATGTTGATCGAGATGCACGACATCGGTCAGTATCGACTTCTTGGCAGAACCATCGATGATGCTGCGGGCGAGGCGTTCGACAAAGTCGCCCGCTTCCTCGGTCTCGGCTACCCGGGCGGACCAGCCATCGATCGCATCGCAACATCGGGCAATCCCGATGCGATCGACTTTCCACGTGCCATGTTGCACGACGGTCTGGATTTCAGTTTCAGCGGTCTCAAGACCTCTGTCATCAACTTCGTGCGCAAACATCCCGACGTGTCCACAGCCGATGTGGCGGCCTCGTTCCAAAAGGCCGTGGTCGATGTTCTTGTGGCGAAGTCGACCCGCGCTGCGGAGAGCGTGAATGCTCGCGGACTCGTGCTCGGGGGAGGAGTGGCCGCCCACACCCTTCTGCGTCGTGACTTCGCTGAGGCATGTGGGCGACTCGACATTCGGTGTTCGTTGCCGAGTCGAGCGATGTGCACCGACAATGCGGCCATGATCGGAGCGGCTGCGTGGTATCGCTTGCGCTCCGATGGAGCCATGTCATTGGACACTGGCGCATTTCCCAATCTTCGACTCGCCGTGGTGGAGTGATGATGGATCCCTCGACGACACCGACACGTCCAGGATCGACGATTCCTGTCCAGCCCTTGCGCATCGGACCGATCGAGGTGGCGTCTCCCATTGTTCTGGCGCCGATGGCCGGAGTCACGAATGCCCCCTTTCGAGCATTGTGT
>QXGG01324926.1_pt1 | contig 12190 bp, 13 predicted proteins | sample 1982491 | NCBI WGS metagenome assembly QXGG01 (sample SAMN09924614, study PRJNA488089) | Wastewater metagenome, whole genome shotgun sequencing project. | isolation source: South African research farm wastewater | place: South Africa: Irene, Agricultural Research Council, Animal Production... | reverse complement strand
GTGTGGTGTAAGCTGGCGTACGATTGACGGAGCATTGTACCGAAATAAACGCCCGAAAGGCAGGCCAAAATACATCGCAGTAAAAATTGATGAAGAAAATAAAAAAAATGATTGACATTATGCTGTGGCGATTAAAGAAGAGCCGCGGAGCGATCAGTTAACGGAGGTGATATAGATGGCTGTTGTGATGGAGAACAACTGTGTGGACTGCCCTGCTGAACTGGGGTGCTTGGGTGACGCTTGCCCCAATAGACAGAGAGAGGTCCACTACTGTGACAAATGCGATGAGCAGATGGATCTGGACGAGATCTACGAGGTAGACGGCTACGAACTGTGTCTGGACTGCTTGAAAGAGCGGTTCAAGAGAAGCTGGTGAGGAGGCGGTGGCAATGAAGGGCGGATATATGTCGGTAGAAGTTCTCTGCCCCTTCTATCGCCGCGAGGAGAAGCAGAAGGTGCTATGTGAGGGTGTCGAGGACGGGATGGGGACTCACCTAACATTCGAGACACCGGAATGGAAGCGGCTTTACAAGGACAGGTACTGCTGCAACAACTACAAGACCTGCAGGGTCTACAAAATGCTGGAGGAGAAGTATGAGTAAATACAACAGCAGGCCCGCTGTGACAATGGATGGCATTAAGCACGCGAGCGGAAGAGAGGCGCTGCGGTGGACTCATTTAAACCTGTTGCAAAGGGCTGGGTTTATCAGCGACTTGCAGCGCCAGGTACCATTTGAACTGATCCCTGCACAGTGGGAGTCGTATGAGCGGTACGGCAAGAAGGGCAAGCGTTTGAAGGACGGCAAGAGATGCGCAGAGAGGTCTGTTGTGTATGTGGCTGACTTCGTATATATGCATGACGGCAAGCAAGTGGTAGAAGACGCTAAGGGCGTGCGGACTGCTGACTATGTCATCAAGCGCAAGCTGATGCTGTACCTGAAGGGTATCAAGATATTGGAGACCTGACCTTGGGAGGGCTTCGGCCCTCTCTTTTTTTTGCGCATTTTAGGGGGGGTTCGGTGTGAAGGGGGTGTCATTGTATCATAGAACTATCAAGCAAGGAGGGAGGCTTATGGCCGACTGGAACAAGATTAAAACGGAATACCTGACCTCCGATACCAGCTACCGTAAGCTCGCTCAAAAGTATGGCGTGAATGCCACTACCATAGCTAAGAAGGCCAGCAAAGAGGACTGGGTATCACAACGCCAGCAGCAGGCTGACAGAACGCTATCAAAAACGCTAACGGCAGTAAGCAACCGGCAGGTGAACAGAGCAGCACGACTGCAGAAGGTAGCAGACAAGCTGCTGAACAAAATTGAGGCGGCTGTGGATGACTACAACATGGAAGTGCTGCTGGTAGACAGACAATCGCTGAGGCAGATCACCGGAGCGCTGAAGGATATTAAGGACATCCAAATGATCCGCTCCAAAGCTGACCTAAGAGAGCAGGAGGCACGCATCGCTAAACTGCTCAAAGAGGCTGAGCGTGAGGACAGCGGCCCCAACAAGGTGGTCATCCATATTGAGGGCGGTGAGGACACATGGAGCAAGTGAGCATCACCATCCCAGAGCCCAATGACAAGCAGAAGCTCTTTCTTGCAGACCAGCATCGCCATGTGGCCTATGGTGGAGCCAGAGGTGGCGGCAAGAGCTGGGCTGTGCGCGTCAAAGCATTCCTGCTGAGTATGTGCTGGCCGGGCATCAAGATCCTGATCGTGCGTAGGACATACAAAGAGCTTATCAACAACCACATCGTGCCACTGCAGGCTATGATTCCTCGTGAGGTGGCGCGATATAACAAGACGGACAAGGTGTTCACCTTCTCCAATGGCAGCACCATCTGGTTTGGCTACTGTGCCAACGACAGCGATCTGGACCAGTATCAGGGCGCTGAGTATGATGTCATCTTCATAGATGAGGCTACGCAGCTCAAGGAAGAGTGGATCAAGAAGATCAACCTTGCTGTGCGTCAGCCCAACGGAATGCCCAAGAGAACCTACTACACCTGCAACCCCGGCGGCGTGAGTCACAACTACATCAAGCGTCTGTTCATCACAAGACAGTATGAGGATAAAGAGATCCCTGAGAACTACAGCTTCACACAGGCTCTGGTGCAGGACAACAAGGCAATGATGGAGAACAACCCGGAGTATGTGGCTGAATTGGAGGCGCTGCCTCCAAAGCTGCGTGAGGCGTGGCTCTATGGTAGCTGGGACATCTTCGAGGGCCAGTTCTTTGAGGACTTTGTGGATAGACCTGAGCATTACAAGGACAGAACCTTCACCCATGTCATTGATCCCTTTGAGATTCCTGACAACTGGAAGATCTACCGCAGCTTCGACTGGGGATATGCAAAGCCCTTCTCCTGTGGCTGGTGGGCTATCGATACTGATGGTGTTGCCTACCGCATACTGGAGCTGTATGGCTGCACCCAGACTCCCAACGAAGGTGTGAAGTGGACACCGGACAAGGTGTTCAGCGAGATCCACCGCATTGAGACAGAGCATAGATGGCTGAAGGATAAGAAGATCATCGGTGTGGCAGACCCTGCTATCTGGGATGCTGAGACCGGTGAGTCTATTGCAGAGGTGGCAGCACGACACTATGTGCATTTCTCGCCCGGCGACAACAAGAGACTTCCGGGCTGGCTGCAGGTGCATTACAGACTGGCCTTCGATGAGAATGGCTTCCCTATGATGTACATCTTCAGCAACTGTAAGGCATTTATCAGAACCATCCCCATGCTGCTCTACGATGAGCATAAGGTGGAGGATCTGGACACTGATGGTGAGGACCATGTGGCCGATGAGGTGCGCTACTTCTGTATGAGCAGACCCATCAAGCCGCGTATGGCGCCGGCACCGGATGAATACGCAACTAACCCGATGAACCTCTTCCTCGATATTCCCAAGGCAGATGTGATGAGCGCTACCAAGAGACCGAGGATGGAGATTATAGGAGGAGACTAATGGCAGACTTTAAGAAACCTGAAGAGCGGAAGCCTCAGACGCTGGACGAGATGCAGATGCATCGTCAGTCAGCGCCCCGCCCTGAAGCGCAGGATGAGGCACAGCGAATGATGGCTATGCGGCAGGGCAGTCTCCCCTCCCCTGCAGTTGCTGGCGTACAGGACGGCTTCAGCGCTCTGGCTGCGCGTATTGGCGTGGAGCAGATCCGCGAGGCCAACAACACGCTGCAGAAGTATAAGCAGGGAAAGGCCAATCTGGAGCAGCGCATCATTGACAATGAGCAGTGGTACAAGCTCCGGCACTGGGAGTGCATGAGAGACAAGAAGCAGCAGGTGCAGCCCACCAGCGCATGGCTCTTCAACTCTCTGGCCAATAAGCATGCTGACGCTATGGACAACTTCCCTTCCCCCAACATCCTGCCACGTGAGGAGGGTGACAAGGGCGAGGCGGAGATGCTCAGCTCCATTATCCCTGTGATCCTTGAGCAGAACGATTTCGAGGAGACCTACGACAATGTACAGGACTATCGCCTGAAGTCCGGCACCGGTGTATACGGCATCTTCTGGGACAACGAGAAGATGAACGGACTGGGCGACATCTCCATCCTGAAGGCTGACCTTATCAACCTGTTTTGGGAGCCGGGTATCACTGATATCCAGAGATCCCGGAATCTGTTCCATGTGGAACTTGCTGACAATGACCTGCTGGAGCAGGAGTATCCACAGCTTCGCGGCAAGCTCAGTTCCTCCAGCATCGACCTGAGCAAGTATGTCTACGATGACACGGTGGACACCTCCACCAAGAGCGCTGTGGTGGACTGGTACTACAAGAAGCGGCAAAACGGAAGAAATGTCCTGCACTACTGCAAGTATGTCAACGATGTGGTGCTGTTCGCTACAGAGAACGACCCTGAGATGGCAGAGCGTGGCTGGTATGACCATGGCCAGTATCCCTTCGTCTTTGACCCTCTGTTCAGCATGGAAGGCACTCCCTGTGGCTTTGGCTACATCGATGTGGGTAAGGACACGCAGGCATACATCGACAGAGCTAATCAGGCTATCATGCAGAACATGCTGGCCAACGCTAAGCCCCGTCACTTCATCCGCAGCGACGGCAGTGTCAATGAGGCAGAGTACGCTGACACCACCAAGGACTTCATCCATGTGGATGGCTCGCTGGGTCAGGACTCTATCCTACCTGTACAGGGCAAGCCCCTGAACAATGTCTACATCGAGGTGCTGCACGACAAGATCGACGAGCTGAAGGAGACCACGGGTAACCGAGACATCTCCACCGGCGGCACCACCTCCGGCGTGACGGCTGCCTCTGCCATCGCAGCTATGCAGGAGGCAGGCAGCAAGCTCTCCAGAGACAACAACAAGGCTTCCTACAGAGCCTTCCGCAAGGTAGTTCTGATGGTGATCGAGCTGATTCGCCAGTTCTATGACCTGCCCAGATGCTTCCGCATTATTGGTGAGAACGGCACCGCTCGATTCGTGGAGTATTCCAACGCCAACCTCCAGCCCCAGATGCAGGGCATGGAGATGGGCGTGGACATGGGATACCGTCTGCCTCTGTTCGATGTAGAGATCACAGCGCAGAAGCAGAGTCCCTACAGCAAGATGAGCCAGAACGAGCTGGCGCTGCAGTTCTTCGGCGCAGGCTTCTTCAATCCCCAGATGTCTGATCAGGCGCTGGCGTGCTTGGAGATGATGGACTTTGACCGCAAGCAGGGCATCATGCAGCGCATCGCACAGAACGGCATGATGTACAAGGCCGCAATGATGATGATGCAGCAGCAGATGGCACCGGGCGTTGCCGGTGGCACTGAGGAGTCTGCCGAGGAGACTGTGGAAAAGACTGAAGCGCTGGGTGGCGACGGCGGCGGCGAGGCTGCCAACACTAAGAAGGCCAGACAGCGTGTGGCTGACTCTACGAGTCCCACCTAAGGAGGCTGCATATGATCCAAGCAGCATTTTACACAGACAAGAGCAGCGGGAGCATCTCTCTGAAGCTCTCCGGCCACGCAGGAGCGGCGAATAAGGGACAGGACATCATCTGTTCCGCCGCCTCCATGCTGGCATATACAGTGGCGCAGACGGCGCAGTACATGTATGCAGAAGGCGGTCTGCGCAAGAAGCCTCGCATCGATATCGCAGACGGCAATGCCACCATCGTGGTGAAGCCCAAGGATGACAGCTATGCTGAGGCACTGCACACCTTCTTCGTGGCGCAGGTAGGGTTCTCCCTGCTGGCCCACAACTATCCACAGTTCGTGGAGCTTAAATCATTTGATCTGGCTCAGGAGAGCCATTGACAAAGGACTCGTCCACCTGACGGACAGACACGGACTTGCCCTCCTGACGGGCTGAAAGGAGAAATCCTATGATGAACAACGATATCCTGAAGCTCGATCTCCAGTTCCTCGCTGAGGGTGGCGGAGATGGTGGCACCGGAGCAGAGGGAGCAACGGGCGTAACAGGGGTGGCCGCCGCACCTCAGACTAAGGGCGCTAAAAACCCTCTGGCCGATGTCCAGTATGGCATTATGACCGAGGGCGCACCTGCCGCCGAGGTGCAGGACGCAGCGACACCTGACCGGAATGCAGAGTTCGAGAAGCTCATCCGCGGTGAGTACAAGGATCTGTATAACCAGAGGGTGCAGGACACCATTCAGAAGCGACTGAAGAGTACGCAGGAGACGGTTGACAAGTTCAACGCCATGTCTCCTATGCTGGACATGCTGTCTCGTAAGTACGGCGTAGACGCCTCCGACATCGATGGGCTGAGTAAAGCTATTGAGGAGGATGACGCATACTACGAGGACGAAGCCATGGAGAAGGGCATCAGCGTCCAGCAGCTCAAAGAGATCCGCAAGATGGAGCGAGAGAACGCCGAGCTGAAGCGGCAGATGAATGAGAAGACCACGCAAGAGAACGCAGCCAAGCTGTACGCCGCGTGGATGGATCAGGCACAGCAGGCTAAGGCCGTATATCCCTCCTTCAATCTCGAAGCGGAGATGCAGAACCCCCAGTTCGTCAACCTACTGCGCAGCAATGTGGATGTGCGCACCGCCTTTGAGGTGCTGCACAAAGACGAGATACTCCCTGCCGCCATGCAGTACACTGCCAAGACAGTGGAGCAGAAGCTCGCCAAGAAGATCGCTGCCGGTGGCGCAAGACCTGTCGAGAATGGTATTTCCTCCCAGAGCGCTGCGAGAGTCAAGAGCGATGTGTCACAGCTCTCCAAGGCGGATAGAGACGAGATCATCCGCCGCGTACAACGAGGAGAGAAGATCAGCTTCGGTTAAGCTGACCGCTATCTCCTCATCCGCTTACGATGAAAGGAGATAATACTATGTTCGATATCATGATGATCAACCTGCAGGTGTTTGCCAACGTGGTGCAGACCACTCTGCTGGAGGGACTGTCCGTAGAAAACAAGACCTTCTACGACATGACCCTGCTGGATGAGGCACAGGCCGCTCTGGTTCACGACCAGTTCGCCCAGAAGCGCCCCATCCCCAAGAACGGTGGCAAGACCATCGAGTTCCGTAAGTTCGCCTCTCTGCCCAAGGCTACCACTCCTCTGACTGAAGGCGTGACCCCTGACGGCAAGAGCCTGAATGTAACCGCCATCACCGCCACTGTGGCGCAGTACGGCGACTACATCACCCAGTCCGATGTTCTGGAGCTGACCTCCATCGACAACACCATCGTGGAGGCCACCAAGATTCTGGGCCGTCAGGCTGGTCTGACTTTGGACACTATCACCCGTAATGTCCTGCAGTCCGGTACCAACGTTACCTACTGCCCCAAGAGTGATGGCTCCGAGGTAACTTCCCGTACTGGTCTGGATGCTACCTGCCAGCTCACCGTTAAGGTCGTGCAGCAGGTCGTGGCCAAGCTGAAGGGCCAGAACGCTCCCACCATCAACGGAAAGTATGTGGCCATCATCCACCCCTATGTCGCGTATTCCCTGATGCGTGACCCTGAGTGGATCGACGCTCACAAGTACGCTCAGCCCGACAACCTGTTCACCGGTGAGATCGGTGAGATCGCTGGCGTGCGCTTCGTGGAGACCACTGAGGCCAAGGTCTATGATGGCGGCGTGTTCGGCACTCTGATCATGGGTGCCAACGCTTACGGCGTTACCGAGATCACCGGTGGTGGCCTGCAGACCATCATCAAGCAGAAGGGTTCTGCCGGTACCGCAGATCCTCTGGACCAGCGCTCCAGCATCGGCTGGAAGGCCATCAAGACTGCTGAGCTGCTGATCCCCAACTATCTGGTGCGTGTTGAGAGCAAGGTCGCTGACTTCGCTGACACCGCCGCCAACTAATCACTTGGGGGAGGGGTAACTCCCTCCCCCTGTGCCATTAAGGAGGAATTTACAATGGCTGAATCTACTACCAAGAAGACCGCTCCCGCCGGTGAGAAGATGGTGACCATCAAATTGCCCCGCGAGCGCAAGGATCAGGACGATGTCTTCGTCAGCGTGAACATGCGCACTTGGCAGATCAAGCGCGGCGTAGCTGTGGAAGTCCCTGAGTGCGTGGCCGAGGTGCTGCAGCATCAGGAAGAGATGTTCTCGACCATCGTTGACTTCGAGGACGCACACGCAAAGTAAAAGGAATGGGGGGCTGCACGCTCCCCATTTGTTGAATGGAGGGATACACGATGACCATTATTGAGGCCATCAATAGGATCGATGAGCTGAAACCCAACAGCTACACCTATCTCGAAAAGATCGGCTGGCTCAGCAAGCTGGACGGCGCCATCAAGAAGAATATCATCGACACCCACGAGGATGGCGAGGATATCACCTTCACAGGCTACAACAACGATACTCCAGATGACACGGAGCTGCTGGTCAAGGCTCCCTACGACGAGATCTATCTGTACTGGCTGGAGTCCCGCATCGACTATCACAATGGCGAGTATGGCCGGTATAACAACACGGTCACGACCTATAATGCGGCATACTCCGCATTCGAGCGCTTCTACAACAGAGCGCATATGCCTAAGGGCAACAAGTTCAATTTCTTTTAAGGGGGGTGAACGGCATGCAATATCCTACGCTGACCGAGCAGGCGACCACGAGACAGATTATCGATGTCTTCGGTGGCTACAACCACAATCTGCGGATAGGTGACGGTGAATTTTACGACGAAAGGAACCTGTGCAGCGATGACTACCCGCTGTTGACCACCCGCAGGCAGCGCGGAGTGTATGCATCACCGACAAATCCACAAGGCATGATTGCCAAGGATGCATTGTGCTATGTGGACGGCAGCGCATTTGTTATCAATGAAAAACGGATTGAAATGAACCTGTCCACAGCAGCCGAGGACTGCCCTAAAAGTCTGGTTTCTATGGGGGCCTATGTCATCATCCTGCCGGACAAAAAGTATATCAACACATCGGAAGTCAGCGACCGCGGCAGCATGGAGGCAACCTACACCTCCACGGGAGAGGTAACCTTCAGTCTTTGCACTGCGGACGGAGGCAGCTATGGGGACGTTATCACATCGGCCGCAGCACCGGAAAACCCCGCCAACGGGGATTACTGGCTGGACATGTCGGGAGAGCAGCACGCCCTGAAGGTCTACAGCTCCGCCACGGGCGTTTGGTCGACGGTGGCCACCACCTATGTGAAAATCTACGCCACAGGCATCGGCGCGCAGTTTGCGCAGTACGACGGCGTGAACATATCCGGCATTGTGAAGGCCGGAGCGATGGACCTGAACGGTGCTGCCGTCGTATGGGCAAGGGACGATGATTATATTGTGGTGACAGGTCTGCTGGATACAACGGTCAATCAGACGGTGGCCGAAGGAGCTGTGACTGTCAAGAGATCCATACCGGATATGGATTTTGTCATTGAGAGCGGAAATCGTTTGTGGGGATGCAAGTACGGCTATGTGGACGGCAAGACGGTGAACGAGATTTACGCCAGCAAGCTGGGGGATTTCAAGAACTGGAATTGCTTCATGGGCATATCCACAGACAGTTACGCAGCATCCTGCGGAACTGACGGACAGTGGACCGGTGCTATCACGCACTTGGGCTATCCGCTATTCTTCAAAGAAAACTGCCTGCACAAGGTATACGGCACATTTCCCAGCAATTTCCAAATCCAAACCACCACCTGCCGAGGCGTGCAGAAGGGCAGCGGAGGCAGCATGGCCATAGTGAATGAGGTGCTGTATTACAAGAGCAGGGGCGGCGTGTGCGTATATGACGGTAGTCTTCCAGAGGAGATTTCCGCGGCATTCGGCGGGGAAATCTATTCCGACGCTGTGGGCGGCGGACACCGAAATAAGTATTACCTGAGCATGAAGGATTCCGGAGGAACCTGGTGCCTGTTTGTGTATGACACCCGTCTGGGTACATGGCACAAAGAGGATGCAACCCACGCGGAGGCGTGGTGCTCCTGCCAGGATGAGATGTATTACATCGATGCATCGGACAAGAAGATCCGCACGGTGCTGGGCAGAGGGACGAAGGACACAAGTCCTATTTCATGGATGGCAGAGACGGGGACCATTATGGCCCTGACTACCAGCAGCAACTACCCGGAGTGGATTTCGAACAAAAAATTTGTTGGGCGAATGCTGATTCGAATGTCGCTGGATGCAGGCGCGACCATGCAGGTGTATATTCAGTACGATTCCTCCGGGGTATGGGAAAAATTGTGGGACATGACCGGGAAGAATCTGCGCACATTCTCGTTCCCCGTGCGGCCGCACCGCTGCGACCACTTCCGGCTGAAGCTGGAGGGCACCGGCGGGGCGAAGATCTACAGCATTACCAAAACTCTGGAGCGGGGGAGTGATGAAATGTGACTGACATTCGGCTGCCGAATATATCGGCAAGTGCGGATGCATCCACGCAAATGGCGCAGATGCGCAGCTATCTGTACCAGATGGTGGAGCAGCTAAACTGGGCGCTTTCTGCGCTGGACTCCGGAGGCACGGCGAGCCTGCCGGTGCAGACGGCGAGCCTGCCGGTGCAGACAGTGGGGCAGGCCGAGCCGGCCACGAGTGACGAAACAGATCAGCGGATGGCTAACCTAAGGGATCTAATCATAAAGTCCGCAGAATCGGTGCAGACGGAGCTGGATGCCATCAAGAAGGATTACAAATCCATTGCATCCGTTACGGAGGAATACTACCGCTCCACATCAGCGACGGAACTTACGGGAGGCACGTGGACTGACACCTACCCAGGATGGGAGCATGGTACATACATCTGGACAAGATCCACCGTAACATATTCCGACGGATCTGAACCTACTACTACGACGCCGATATGCGTGACGGGCGCAAAGGGCGACTCTGGTGTTGACGGCGTGTCTCCGACGGTCAGCATAACCAAATCCGGCGACACAACGACCATTACCATCGTAGACAAAAACGGAACGCACACACAGACTGTAAAGGACGGAACGGATGGAACGCCGGGCGCACCAGGTGCGGACGGGAAAACGCCATATTTTCATGTAAAGTACAGCGACGACGGTGGGAAAACATTTACATCAAACGGAGGAGAGACTCCTGGCCAATATATCGGCACATACACCGATTACACCGTAAGTGACAGTACATCTGTCAGCGACTATACATGGGCCAAGATCAAGGGGAATAATGGCGACCCGGGCAAAGACGGAGTCAACGGCAAGGATGGTGCTGATGGCAAGGACGGTGTATCTCCCACGGTGAGCATCACCAAATCCGGAGACACCACCACCATCACCATTACCGACAAAGAGGGGACGCATACGCAGACCGTGAAGGACGGCACAAACGGCACCCCCGGCACCCCCGGCGCAGACGGCAAAACCCCATACCTGCACATGAAATACAGCGACGACGGCGGCACGACCTTCACCGCCGACTCCGGCGAAACCCCCGGCGCATACATCGGCACCTATACTGACTTCACCGAGGCGGACAGCACCTCCGTGAGCGATTACAAATGGGCAAAGATCAAAGGTGAGCAGGGCGTACAGGGCAACCCCGGAAAAGATGGTCGCCCCGGCGAGAAGGGGGAGAAAGGTGCCACCGGCATCGGAATACAGGCTGTGGATGTACTGTATCGCACCGCATCATCGGATACGGAACTGAGCGATAGCGAAATGCCACCCAACGGATGGTACACGGAAGCACCCACAACAACAGAGGGAACCTATCTGTGGAGCTGCAGCAAGGTAACATACACGGACGGGACCACGTCCTATACAGATCCGTACTGCATATCGGTAGAAGTCGGGAACATCCTGAATCGCGGACTTGAGGGCGTGTACAGCTACATGGATGAGCGGATCGAATCTTTGAGCAGTACCTATGTGGCGCGGTCAGACTTCGGTACATACAGAGAGGATATTAACCAGCGCATCACTACCAACAGTACCAAAATAGAGCAGCAGTTTGCATTTGCCGCGGAGATTCAGGCAAACACAAACCGGGTGGAGGTGGACTTTGCGGCCTACAAGACCGATGTGGAGGGGTACATCCGGCAGGGTATCGTGGGCTATGACGGCACGACCCCCATTATCGGCATCGCCATCGGACAGGACATACGCACCACCCAGACCGGCGTGGAGACGGAGCGGGGCGTGTTTGACGAGATCGACAAGCGGAGCAATATGTCCGTGTGGACCACGGAGAAGTTGTCCTTTTACATAGGCGGCCAGGAGGCGGCGTATTTCTCCAACGGAAAGCTCACCGTGGCCCAGATCGCCACGGACCGCATTACCGGCTCCGGCAAATGGGATGTGAGCTTCACAAGCGGCGTGAAATACAAATGGATCGGAGGGTGAGAGCGTGGCTACCGACGCAATCATAAAGACCAATGTGAAATACGGGTCGTACTTCTGGGTGCAGTGGTCCGTGAGGGAACAGGACGCCGCCCGGAACAAGACCGTCATCCTCTGGAGCTGTGGATTGCACCCGGAGGAACAGTACTACACCAATGCCATCCGAATGTCGGCGGTGGTGATCAACGGAAGAACAGTATATTCCGGCGGCACTTACTCCGATATCACAGACTACCGGGAGAAGACATTTGCCTCCGGGACGATGGAGATCGACCATGAAAGCGACGGATCAAAAACCTTTACCGTGTCGGCATTTTCCGGGTGGCTGTATGGCAACGGAGACTACAATGCCCCGGCGCAGAGCTTTGAACTGCCCACCATCCCCAGAGCAACCGTGCCGT
>QXGG01113909.1_pt1 | contig 12204 bp, 11 predicted proteins | sample 1982491 | NCBI WGS metagenome assembly QXGG01 (sample SAMN09924614, study PRJNA488089) | Wastewater metagenome, whole genome shotgun sequencing project. | isolation source: South African research farm wastewater | place: South Africa: Irene, Agricultural Research Council, Animal Production... | reverse complement strand
CCTTTGGTGCGTTTTCCTTTGCCATGTGGAACACCTCGTTTTTAGTGCGATCACATGAACTATCATTGCAGCACGCAGGTATTTTAGCAGGCGTTGTGACCGGTCTGAGTGCTGCCGTGGGCAGCATATTCAGCGGCTGGCTCACAGACCGTCTCAGCGCTCATAACCGTGACTGGTTAGTGGGCATCCCAATTGTTGGTCATGTGGTTGCCACTGCAGCCATGATCATTTATTTGCTCTCCCCTGCCGGAATTGCCTTTACTGTGGCCGGTATCCCTATCCCCAGTGCGATGCTATGGTGTGCTCTCTCAGGTTTCTTTACCGTGTTCTGGGTCGCCCCATCATTTAACTTGCTCTCACAACTGGTCACCCAATGGCAACGCGCCACAGCCTTTGCTTTGCAAACGGTATGCACTACTTTGCTGGGTGTGGGTTTGGGTCCATTGGTTACCGGCGCAATCAGTGATGTATTGATCCCTTACGCTGGTGATGAATCACTACGTTATGCACTGGTTATTGTCAGTGTGACTGTGGTGCTACCTATTCTAATGCTGTTGGCGTTACTGCGTAGCAAACCTTGGCTCAAGCCTGCTAGTCATCACGCCTAAGCGCGTTTATCCTCAGTAGCAAAGACGCCCAACCAGCGCCTCAGCTAAATCGATTTATGAGCAGTATGCCAACTCATAACCCTGCCATAGCTCAAACAGACGATGCAACACTCTATTACAAAACCAAACATGCTGTTCTATAAAAATAAAAAATGGAGCAATATGTCTGTGAGTTCTCAACCTAAGGTTACTTGGCGCACCCACTATGCTCTAGGCATGCTGGCTATCATTTACATTTTCAATTACATCGACCGCCTACTGGTATCGATTCTCATTGAACCGATCAAACTCGAATTTGGTGTCTCAGACACCATGATTGGCATGCTTTCTGGCGTTGCTTTCGCAATCTTTTACACCGTATTTGGTCTACCCATCGGCCGACTCTCAGACCGTATTGGGCGCAAACCCGTGATTGCCGTATCTTGTATTGCATGGAGCGTTATGACCATGCTATGTGGCGTCGCTACAACCTTCACGCTCTTACTTATGTGCCGCATAGGCGTTGCCATTGGTGAAGCAGGCGGTTCCGCCCCATCTTTAGCCATGGTGTCACAGCTCTACCCTGCCCGCTTACGCTCAAGAGCGCTGTCAGTCTTTCTAATGGGGCCTGCGATCGGCTCAGTCGTCGGGCTGAGTGTCGGTGGTTGGATTGCTGAAGTGTACGGTTGGCGTTGGGCATTTATCATCATCGGTGCACCGGGCGTACTACTGGGTATTATTCTGGCTCTGACAGTGACTGAGACTAAAACCAAAGTCACCAGTAACACACCAACACCCACCGAAAACTTTCTCGATACATTTAAACAACTGCTCAAAACCCCCGCCTTCAGTCTTCTTGTAACCGCCGCAAGCATCGCGACAGCTGCAGGCTTTGCAGTCGGCACTTGGACACCAAGTTTTCTGATCCGCGCCCATGAACTCAATATTAAAGAAGCTGGATTACTGATGGGTGTCGCTGGCGGCTTTACCTCAGCCATCGGTACATTATGCTGCGGTGCCGTCACTGATCGCCTAGCGATACGCCACAACGGCTGGCAATTAGGCACGGCACTGATCGGCACGGGAATCTCGATTCCGTTTGGGGTCTTGTTTTACCTCTGGCCCAGCGGCACGGCATTTTATGTTGGTAGCCTCACAGTACCCACGGCATTTTTGTTCTATTTAGGTTTTGCTTTTTTCGCCATGTGGTGGACAGTGCCGACCTTTGGTTCTTTGAGCTACCTATTCCCAACGCGCCAACTCGCTCAAGCAACAGCATTGTTATTTATGGGTACGACTTTATTGGGCGTGGGTCTGGGGCCTTTATTGGTCGGTATGCTCAGTGATCTATTCAGCTCCACCGGCGACAACAAAGGACTCGGCTACGCTTTAGCCATGTGTATCGGTTTACTGAGCTTCACCTGCGTCTGTTTATTCTTAGCGCTCCCACGCTACTGCAAACAAGTTAAAGACCACCCAGTGCAAACCTACAGTGCGAATGCAGCAGAGTGAGCCAAGCTGCATAAGCTTGATTAATCCATGTTGTTGCAAGCTCTCCGACATGGATTAATCATCAACAATAATATGCAAAACGCTCTAAGAGACTCTTAATACAGTGGCAATACAACTGGGCACCATCAGTTTGATTAGCCACCGAGCACTTAAATACAGCAAGACACACCTGCAATGAGAATCTATGCACGATAAGATCACCACGACTAAGGAAACCCCATGAAAAATAAAATTAAACAACCACTCGCCCAGCGCTGGCTGGTTCCTGTGTGCGTAAGTCTTGCGTTAAGCGGCTGGGCAGTCGCTGAGACACGCCAAATGTCCGAGACAGCTCAGCCCTCCTCAGAATGGATGAGCGGTTTCCCACCTGCACCTGAGCGTATTATTCGCAATTCCGATACCGATTTCTTTGCGGGTGAGAAACTGCGCTGGACCGTATGCCATATGCAAGAGCTGCTCCCGACCAAGGTGCTGCATCGCGGCTTAGGCGCGCCTGTTCCACTGGACTCTCAGCTTGATGAAGGCGTCGCCCAACTTAAATTCACCCCCACTGGCACGCAAGACAGCATGACTTGGGATGAAGCCTTTACAGTCAATCACACCGACGGCTTGATCGTCTTGCACAAAGGCAAAGTGGTGTACGAGCGTTACGATGGTTGCCTCGATGAGCAAGGCCTGCACGCTTCCATGTCGATGACCAAATCACTCACCGGCCTGTTGGCGGAAGTGCTGATCGCTGAAGGCGTGATTGATGAGACAGCTCTGGCTGCAGATCTTATTCCTGAGCTTAAAGACAGTGCATTTGGCAGCGCGACGGTGCGTCAAATCATGAATATGACCACCAGCCTTAAATACAGTGAAGATTACTCCGACCCTGAAGCAGATGTTTGGAAGTACTCACAAGCCGCCAGTCCAATGCCAAAAGCCGGTGACTTCACAGGGCCACGTACTTATTTCGAATACCTCCAAACCGTGCAAGCTGAAGGCCCGCATGGCGAAGCTTTCGCTTATAAAACCATCAATACTGACACGCTAGGCTGGATTATTTCGCGCAGCACCGGCAAATCCCTGACCGATTTATTGTCGGAGCGCATTTGGCAGCGTATGGGTGCCGAGCAATCAGCTAACTTCACTATCGACTCCATCGGTACACCCTTTGCAGGCGGTGGTTTAAGTGCTGGTCTGCGTGATCTCGCACGCATTGGTCAACTGATGCTCAATGAAGGCCAGATCAATGGTGAGCAAATCATCCCTGCCCAAGCGGTCCGTAATATCCGCGAAGGTGGCGATCCTAAACTCTTCAAAAAAGCGGGCTATACCAGCATGCCCAACGGCAGCTATAAGAGCATGTGGTGGTTTTTCCACAATGATAACCAAGCCTATGCAGCACGCGGTGTACATGGCCAAACCATCTATGTTGACCCCACAGCTGAAATGGTGATTGTGCGTTTTGCCTCACACCCGCAAGCTGCAAACGCGGGCAGCGATGCAACATCATTGCCGGCTTACCAAGCCGTGGCTGACTACTTATCGAAGTAAGTCCAATCAATATCGGGGAACACTCTGAGTGCTCCCCGATATTTAAACACGCCATGCGCTGATGACAGACCTAAGGCAAATACGCCTTAAAATTTTGACTTAAAGTAGCAGGCGGCGTGGCATGCGTTGTTACCGGCACCACAGCCAGCAAACCTGGTAAATCTCCCACTTGGGGTAAGGTAGTGGTTGCTTGCTCATCGGTTAAGGTCAGCCACAGCAGCGCTTGATAAGGAAAGCTCTGGCCTGTACGCGCGATGCACTCATCTAAACTGGCATGGCGTACTGTATCGACGCTCGCCAACCAAGCCTTCACCGCAGGCTCAATCAATGCGGGCTGCTCAACACCTTGAAACAAGGCAACATAACGCGGCAAACCTAGCGTTGCATCCAGCGTGCCCACTAGCGTCTGCTCACGAACACTGGCGACTCGAATGTGCGTTGGATCCATAAACTTCAGTTCGTCTTCCACCATTAAGGCTCTAGACGCTGAGTTCATCACATCGCCACCGTTAAAGTCTGCTGCCATCGCAAACTCACTGATGCAGTCAAAATCTACACTGCGCGTATCCGTATCTGCCACAACATGATTGCGTGTGTAGCGCACAAAAGGAAAATGCTGCATGCCTAACCAGCAGTGCGTGTCTTCGTAATAGGCTTGAAAATCTGCAGCACTCAAATCAGCACGCTTACTGAGCAACGAGATCGACTTCATAAGTCTCCTTTAAGATCATAACTAACAACTGTGTCTGACCATTTAAAGTAAAAAAAGCTTGGCGCGCTAACCTAAACGGACGATACCCCAAGACAGTGTGCGATAGACTCTAAGTGATAGTTACGCATTTCAATAACAATAAATAAGAGTGCAAACGATGACCCATTCGCCCGATATAGCCGCGAAGTCCACTGCTGTCACACCCGATGCCGACTCGCTCGATTCACCTTCACTCGCCTCGCTCTACCCCGATCAACGCCAAGCTTGGCTTGTGGTGGCTGGGATGGCAGTCACCTTGTGTATTTTGTTTGGCAGTACCCTGAACTCCTTTGGGGTGTTTATTCCACTGATCACCCAAACACTGGGTTCCAGCCACGAGCAAGCCGGCAATATTGCTTCAGCCTTTATGCTCACCATGACGCTGGCCATGCCGCTGGCGGGTTGGCTACTCGACCGCATTGGACCGCGCACTGTGATGTCCACCGGTGCAGCCTTGATGGGGCTGGGTTATTTGCTGGCTTCCATCAGTCATGACCTCAATAGCATTACCTTAGCAATGGCAGTCAGTGGCGCAGGTATTGGTGCCTCAACTTATGTGCCGGCCATTGCGCTGGTGATGCGCTGGATCGATATTAAGCATCAAGGGCTGGCCTTAGGTGTGATGCTCTCCGGCGGCTCAATCGGCGCGATGATTTTTCCGATCTTACTGACCCATATTGCCCAACTTTATAGCTGGCGCGTGGCCATGCAGTTTATTGCTGCGCTGGCGTTATTAGTCTGTGTGCCTATTTTATTATGGCTGGCACGTCTGCCTAAGCAGGCTTTACCGGGCAGCGATGCTCATAAACATCGACAGAACTTACCCGGCAAATCCATTCAGCAAGCCTTGCGCATGCCGCGTTATTGGCTGTGGGTGGCTTTACAGATTTTGATGACTCTCAGCTCCTTGGGTATTTTAGTCAATGTGATTCCCTATCTGATTTCGATTGGCTATTCGCCTCAAGAAGCCGCTACCACCTTTGCCTTTAAAAGCGTAGCGGGTTTAATCGGCAGCTTTACCTTTGGCATATTAAGCAGCCGCTGGGATATCAAACCGCTCTTGATGATTGGTACAGCCATTGGTGGCTTTGGTATTTTGGCGTTATTGCTGGCGCATGATCCATCCTTTGGTTTTATCGCCGTTATGACTTTCACCATTGCTTGGGGCGCGACGTTTAACTTAGTCAATCAGCTCTCACCCATGCTGATGGAACAAACCATCGGTCAACGCAACTTCGGCACGCTACTGGGCGTGGGTAACCTGATTGCTGGTGTGGGTGCCGCGTTCAGCCCTAAGTTGGTCGGTTATTTACTCGACTCATCCGGCTCTTACTCAACCGCCTTGATTCTGTGCGCAGGTTGTATGCTGGGCGCACTGATCCCGATTGCTTTCCAGCATAAACGGGTACCTGTCAGCAATGAGTGACGCGTATGCTGCAGATCAAAAGGACAGCTTAGTGACGCCAACGAGCGATACCACTGTGCTGCTGGATTTGGTGGGACTGGTGTATGCCACCATCAGTGAACAGCAGCCTTGGTCGAGCTTAGCCACAGGTTTACAGCAGCACCTGGGCGCTAAAGCTGTGTCCATTACGCTGTATCACTCGCCTGAGCTCAGCCATGACATCCAAGTGATGGCATGCGAGCCAGGCGATCAAGTGGACTGGCTCGCGGTTGAGCGCAGCTACCGTGAGCACTTTGCACATATTGATGCCTTACACCCCAAACAGGTCAAGCCCGGGCAAGTCGTGGTTCTCGACACGCCCATGATTGACCCTGAGTGCGCGGATTACTTTGCTCGCTTAGGTATTTATGGCTCGTTGAGAACCTGCTTTAACGATCCCACCAGCCAAATGCGCTGCTGGGTTGATATTGTGCGCGGCAGCACTCAAGCCGCTAATGCCACATCAGATGCCTACGCTCGCGAGCTGTTAGAAGTCTTAGCCCCGCACTTATCACGTGCGCTGGGTCTGTATGCCAAGTTACAACAACACAAAATGCATCAAGATATTTATGCCATGGGGCTGGATCACTTAGCTTTGGGTTGTTTAATGCTCGATGGTCAAGCGCATATTCTTTGCGCGAACCAAGCAGCTAACGATATTCTGCGCCCTGACGTTGGCCTAAGCATCGCTGGCCAACGGCTTTTGGCACAAGATACACAAGTGCAGCATGAGCTCAATCAAGCCATAGACAACGCCATTCAACTGCGTGCCACACCCCAATACAGCGATGAAATGCGCTTGCTGCGCGTCCCCCTGATCGATGGCATGTTACTGGGCTTGCTCGTCACGCCTGCCCCGTGGCTGCCACATTATCAAGGCCAGCATGTCCCGCAAGTGATTATTTACGTGGTGAGCTTAGGCGATACCCGCAACTCTCAGGCTGCAGCGCAATCAACCCACGCCAGCGCGGCAGTGGCACGCTTATTTGGGCTGACCCCACAAGAAAGTAAGTTAGCCTTGCTACTGGCCGCAGGCAGCAGCATGAACGAAGCCGCTGAGCAATTAGGGGTCGCCATTTCAGCAGCCCGTAACTATTCAAAAAATATTTATGCCAAGCTCAATATCCGCGGACAAAACGATCTGATACGCCTGATCTCGAAGAGCTTTGCCTTGCTGCGCTAGCAACCATCAGTACCAACTGGCACTAGCGCACTGCCGCCCCATCTGCGTAGGATCACTGCAACAGCTGACCCTTCGCACTTCAGCATTTTTCTATGAGTTATTGAGGAATACGACATTGGCTTGGAAAAAGTACGCCGACCTGCACGGGGCGCAAGCGCCAGCAAAAAAACTCTATGAAGCCGGCACCGTACCGATTAATTACAGCGCTTGGCCGCTGGAACAACCTGCCACGCAATACGCGGCACTCAATGCGGATATCGATACCGATGTGATAGTGATTGGCGCAGGTTTAGCCGGCTCTTCAGTGGCATTGCATTTAGCTGAACGTGGTATTCGTACTGTGTTGCTGGAAGCGGATCAGCCCGGTGCTGGCGCTTCTGGGCGTAATGCCGGTCATATCCAGCCGTATTTGTCGTCCCTTGAGCCTTTGCAAGACTTCGCTGATGGGGGCCGCAAGTTTCTGGATTACTTCACCAGCCACCGCAATATCATCGTTGATCTGTGCCAAAAGCATGGTATCGCCGCTGACGTGCACCAGCCCGGCATGATTGATGCCGCCAAAAAGCCCAGTGCCGAATTAGATAAAAAGGCCAAACTCTGGCAAGCACAGGGCTACAACATCGACATCATTGGCGCAGACACCTTGCAGCATATGCTGGGTACCGACGTCTACCAGCATGGTTTGTTGTGGCATGAAGGCGGCCAAGTCAACCCTTACCTCTTTACCAATGGCATGGTCACTGCCGCGCTCAATCTGGGTGCGCAAGTTTACGGTGATTCGCGAGTCTTGGCCTGCGAGCCCGTAGGCTCAAACTGGCGCATACGCACCGCACAGGGCAGCGTCACTGCAGGGCAAGTGGTGATCTGTACCAGCGGCCATACGGGTAATGCATTTTTCCCTGAACTGCAGAACACCCACTACCCTTTAGTGGCCTGCGGTATGGCTACGCGCCCCTTGTCTGCTGAGCTACTCGCAGCCATCAACCCCTCGCGCAGTGTATTTACTCAATACCCCGCTGGGCTGTTTCCTATTGTGATTGATGAGCGCAATCGTTTGGTCACCGCCACTATTCCAGGCATGCATAACGCGCAAAATGCCGAGAAATACTTCGCTTATTTTTTACGCTATTTACACCGCACCTTCCCCATCACGCGCAACGCCAATATCACTATGGAATCCTACTGGACCGGGATGACCGCCAACTCATCGCATCATTACGATAAGTGCTACCCCAAGCTCTACCAAGTGGCCAAAGGTGTACACGGCCTGATGAATTTTGGTTCTTGGGGCAACTTACAAGGCCCCATGATGGGTATGAACTTAGCTCACGCCATTGCAGACGGTCGTATCGACGACTGCGTACTGCCGATCGAAAAGCCGCAGGCTGTGCGTTTCCCAAGTTTATTTGAAACTAAAATCCGGCGCACACTCATCCCTATTGCACGTGCCGCGGATCGTTTTGATCTAACCTAAACAGACTGCACCCGCGCTTTCGTTATCCTCCAGCCACGTATTGCACTTCAGCAAACGGGGCTTTTGGGTGATGGGCCAAGCTTTACCACTTAACGCCAGCTCTTTAATGGCCTTATGCATTTATATTGTTTTTTAACGCAAATAGATCGTACAGCCCCTGTATATGAGCTTGCGTGACCTTTATAAACCTACTGAACACCACTTCTCTCGCAGCTAAATGCTTGATTTCAAAATAAGTTTTGACAGCCTGCAAAATCTGCGTATACTTATCGGCGCGGGATGGAGCAGTTTGGTAGCTCGTCGGGCTCATAACCCGAAGGTCGTAGGTTCAAATCCTGCTCCCGCAACCAGATACTAAAGCCTTAACTTTCAATGAGTTAGGGCTTTTTTTATGCCTGCAATTCCTGTCTTAAAAACTGCCTAAAAAGCCTCTGTGACACTTCTGTGACGCATGTGTGACAAATCGCTCACACCGATTTTTCCCAACTCCACAAAAATGACCTTAAGTCTTTTTTGTCACACCACCTAAGCAACCTCCTTTTGCCAGTATATTGCTGAGCCATCCTTGGCCGCTTCCCGACTACTCTGTCTTGTCTGGTAAGTACTCCAACAAATCACTGACCTCGCACTGAAACAGCTTGCATAGCTTGTCGAGTGCATCGAGCTCAATACGCTGCGCGGTTTCTTTATAAAGAAGAGTCACCGTATTTCGATTTAAGCCTGTCTCCCGGGCTACATCAGCAATATTCATCTTGTGCTCGCCCATCATGCGAGCAAGGTGGCAACGAACCATAAAATCACCTTAAATGTAAAAATACTATTCTAAATGACAAAAAGTGCTTGCAAATGCAATCCTGTCGCGTAATATGTGATTCAAGATGACATTTCGTTATTAGAAACGTCTTTTAGTTATCTAGAATAAACTAGCGAGAGGAAGAATGCGATGAGTACTTCATACACATATCTGACTACTGAGGAACTAGCAGAGCGAATCAAGTATGACTGCCGAACCATTAGGCAGTCGCTGAAAGATACTGTTCTGCTTGAGGGCCTCCATTACATCAAACCATTTGGCCGTCGAAAGATTCTTTTCCTTTGGGAAGAGGTTGAGAAAACAATGCTGACTAGCGCCCGTAACGAAGAGTCTTTGGCTATTCCTATGGCTAACGGGGGCGTCTGCTATGTCTAAAGTTCGAGTTCGTAAAGAAACCGGTAAGCTCTACCTTGACTTCATGTATGCGGGTCATCGCTGCCGCGAGCAAACAATACTTACTGATACGCCTGCAAACCGAAAGCAAGTAGAAGCTTTGCTATCAAAAGTACAGGCCAAAATTCTTTTGGGCGAATTGGATTACGCAGAGTTTTTCCCGGGAAGCCTTAACCTCACAAAAATCCAAAAAAATCAGATGGCGCAAACTAGTGCAAGTAATGATGCCAGCATGACTTGCGAGCAGAAGATCACACCACTCTTCGCTGAGTTCGCTGACCTGTGGTTTTTAGAAAATAAAATCCAGTGGCGTGGCTCACATACCAGAAACGTAGAGTCCATTCTGAATAGCTCTTTGAAGCCATCCTTCAAGGATAAAACTGTGGGTGAAGTTACCAAGGCAGACATTCTTAACGCACGCAACAAGATGGCCAAGCGCCCAGGGCGAGGCCCCAGCGGGGTGATGTCAGCTAAGTCGATCAATAACCATATGAATATCTTACGCATGGTCATGACCGAAGCGGCGGATCGTTATGGGTTCGTCAGTCCCTTTCGCAATATTAAGCCGCTAAAACTGCAGCGAGTACATATTGAGCCTTTTTCACTGAGCGAAGTGGAAACGATTCTGCAGACAGTTCGAGAAGACTACCGAAACTATTACTTAGTTCGCTTTTATACCGGCATGCGCACTGGTGAAGTTGACGGGCTCAAATGGGAATTCGTGGACTTTCAGCGGCGTGAAATTTTAATCAGAGAAACATTGATTGGTGGCGAGACTGAATACACCAAAACAGATGGCTCGCAACGTGAAATCCCTATGTTCGGGCCAGTGTATGACGCTCTTAAAGAGCAGTACGAGGCCACAGGAAAGCTTAGCAAGTATGTGTTCTGTAATCGTGAAGGCAAACCCCTGGATCACAACAATGTGACCAAGCGAGTTTGGTATCCACTGTTACGGGCGCTCAACCTGAAAAAAAGACGCCCATATCAAACCCGACACACAGCCGCCACGTTGTTTTTGGCATCTGGCGAGAACCCAGAGTGGGTCGCCCGAACCTTGGGCCACTCAACAACAGAGATGCTGTTCAAGGTGTACTCGCGCTATGTGCCCAACTTGACACGCCAAGACGGTTCCGCTTTTGAACGACTGTTACAAACCGGTATGCCACTGGAGACAAAATAATGAAAAACATCAGCACTAGACATCGTCTACACCCGCAGCCAACTGCTCGTAATGTAGCTATCTGGTTAATCAAGTACTACCGGATCACCCGTGGCAACGAGCTTTCAGTCTACTGGGGGCTGCCTTACTGGGTAGACAACTACGAGGCCATTCACATGTGGGTTAAAAAGTTGAAGCAGCAACAACGTCCTGCCGGACGCACACTAGGGGATGTGCGTCGGATGTTTGAAGAACAGCTTCCCATTTAGTTTTTGATAGGCCGTCACTGTGCCCCTTACTGGGCGCAAGCAAAGCGCTTAATCAGCAGAATTAAAAAGGTAAAATAAAATGACTCAGTACACTCAGCAGCTTGTAGCAGTAACCAAGAGCGACCATCAAAATAATCTGTGGAGCATTTTTCATCGCGGCAAACAGTGGTACACGCATAACAATAACAACCAGCTTAAAAGTCCACTTGATAGCGATTATGCGGCCATCATCACCTTTGATGAGCAATCTAAGCAGCCCGTCAGTGTTTCAGCACCGTTTGATTTGGATGTCAAATTAAGCACAATTCTTTGTCATACATCGTGCTGCGCTACTCAGCAGAGCGCTGCACAAATTCAGCTTTGGACAGCAGCATCTGAGATCTCTGACCCCACTCTAAAAAGCTTTTTGACTGGAGTGCTTAGCGATACATCAATCATGCAATCGTTCTATCAGGCTAAAGCGAGTAAGTCTTACCACCACAAACACGAAGGTGAGCTGTTCATCCACAGCGTAGAAGTGGCGGTAAACGCTAGAATGATGGCTGTTCAATACAACTTGCCAAAGCGCACTCAGGATTGTGTGTTTACCGGTGGTTTGTTGCATGACATTGGTAAAGTGCTGATGCACTACAACACTGGCAATGACAATAAAACGGGAGTTAATGGCCAGCATGAGTCCTTCAGCTTTATGGTGCTGGCTGAGCATCTGGAGAAGCTCAAGCAGCAGGACAAAAGCCTGTTTGAAGCCATGTCAGCGATGCTATCTGCACAGGTTGCCAGCCGCAAACACTATGACTATATAGAAGAAGCTATTGTTCGCTCAGCGGATCGGCTATCAGCGCACAGCTACGAGCTCGGTACTGCTTTCAAAAACAAGCCAGCGGATCAGCTCTTTACCAGTGCCCATGGTGGCCGTAAGTATAAGCGCTTGGCTCCAGCTCAGAAGATTGCATGAGGAATGTACGCAATGAACAATCCAAGCCTGGCGAATGCTGGGCTTTTTTGTGCGCGAAACAGCGGTCGAGTAGTTTGATTGCCAGCACCGTAAATAACTGCTTCTTTACGCCCGTATGGAT
>QXGG01158712.1_pt1 | contig 12211 bp, 11 predicted proteins | sample 1982491 | NCBI WGS metagenome assembly QXGG01 (sample SAMN09924614, study PRJNA488089) | Wastewater metagenome, whole genome shotgun sequencing project. | isolation source: South African research farm wastewater | place: South Africa: Irene, Agricultural Research Council, Animal Production... | reverse complement strand
GAGCGCCCCCTCGACTGGCGTTGATGCGTCTGGCCTACCCCCGCGGCGCTGATCCGCCCCGCGAGGCAGATGGGCCGCCACGGACTCCTGGCTCCTGCCTACCCCCGCGGCGCCAGAAGCGCCACGACATGCGCCTCGATCGCGCGGCCCTCGCCCACGGCGTCCACCTTCTCGTGGGTCTTCCCCTTGAGGTTCAGGCGGTCAGCAGGGCACCCCAGGATCTGGGCGATCCTGGCGACGATCTCGCCCTTGCGGGGCCCGATCTTCGGCCGCTCGCAGATCACCGTCATGTCCATGTTCCCGATCTCGTAGCCCGCCGCGCGCATCTGCCGCGCCGCCTCGGTCAGGAACAGCGCCGAATCACCGCCCTCCCACCGAGGGTCGGTATCGGGGAAGAGCTGCCCAATGTCGGGGAGCCCAAGCGCACCCAGGATCGCATCCGTCACCGCGTGCAGCAGCACATCGCCGTCGCTGTGACCGACCGGCCCACGCTCATGCTCGATGCGCACGCCGCCCAGAATGAACGGGCGCCCCTGTCCCGCGGGAGCCACCGGCTCAAGCCGGTGCAGGTCATATCCGTGTCCAATCCTCACAGGCTCAGGTCAGTCCTGCGGCCGGTCCTTCTTGGTCGGCTGCGCCTCGTTCGCGGGATCCACGACGCCCTGCGCCGGCGGAACCAGCTCACCAGGATTGGTCGGCAGCGGCTCTGGCCCGGGCCTGAAGCTGATGTCGATGCGGCGGCACCAAGCGGCAGGGCACGCGAGCTGGTTGCTCAAGTTGCCGTACTTCATGGGGGCGTCGTCCACCTCCCAGATCATCTTGTCCGGCCGGTCGCGGGGATGGTCTCCGCCTGCCTCAACAAACCGGAACGTCAGCTGCTTCCCCGGCGGGATCGCGTAGTGGAAGAAGGGCTGGTTCGTGCACGTGTCCATGATCGTGATCGTGGTCGGACGCGTGGGCGTGGAGATGTAGACGTAGGCCCGGTTGCTGCCCGTCATGAGGCCGCCCGCAGGCGTGTAGCAGGAGGCCAGGATGGACACTGCCGCCGATGCGGCCAGCAGGACGAGGGGGCGTGCCGAACGTGGCATGGGGCGGAGTCTAGCAGTGCGCGCGGACGAGTTCGCAGAAGCGGCTTCCGCGCTCCTCGAAGTTCGTGAACTGGTCCCAGCTCGCGCACGCAGGCGAGAGCAGGATCACGTCGCCGGGCTTGGCGCGCGCGAACGCGGCCTTCACCGCAGCGTCAAGAGTGCCGCACACCATGGCGGAAGGGGCCTCGCCAGTCGCTGACGCCCGCGCCGCGGGTTGAGGCGACTCGGCCGAACGCGCGAGGGAATCCGATGCGAGCGTGGGCGCAAGCGCAGGCGCCGTCGCGCCGATGGCGTACAGACCAGCGAGCTTCTGCCCAAGGTCGCGCACGCCCGACAGGTCAGATCCCTTGTCGTACCCGCCCGCGATCAGGTGGATGCGCGAAGGATCGGGGAACGACCTCACGGCAAGCATCGTGGCCTCTGGCGTCGTCGACTTCGAGTCGTTGAAGCATGTGACACCCCTGAACTCGCCGACTCGCTCGAGCCGGTGCGCCAGCCCCGGGAACTCGCGCAGCGCCTGCCGCACCACCGGCGCGTCAAGCGCCACCCCATCAGCGGCCGCGCACGCCGCCGCGACCATCCACGCGAGGCGAGCATTGCGCTGCTGGTGCGCGCCCGGCAGCGAGAGCTCGATGTCATTCGCGGCCGGAACAGCGCTCGCCCATGCAGCCGAATCCGATTCAGGCGAGCGCCACCATCGGTCCCCACCCAGTACCTGCGCGGCCGCGCCCGCCGCCGCCGGATCATCTGCATCGAACTGGCACACGAACGTTCCGTGCGCGCCACGGATCCCGCGCTTGCTGCGCATGTAGTGCGACACCGAACCGTGCCAGTCAATGTGGTTAGGCAGCAGATTCGTCAGCGCGCCGATCGCCGGCTGCCATGCCGGTCCAGGTGGCGCATCATTGAGCCACCACAGCTGCGCGGAAGAGAGCTCGAGCACCACCCAGTCGCGCGCACCGATGGCACTGACGCTGTCGAGCAGCGATCCGCCGAAGTTGCCGCCCGTCCACACGCGGTAGCCAGTGGCCTGCAGGAGCAGCGACACCATCGCTGTCGTGGTCGACTTGCCGGCGCTGCCCGTGATGCCCACCGTCCGCGCTCGCGGCAGCCGGTGCGCCGCGAGCACGATCTCAGTGGTGACGAGCGCGCCTGCCGCGCGCGCCACATCAAGCAGTGGATTTGCCCACGGCGTGGGCACCGCCGCATTCGCGATCACCACCTCCGCGCCGCGGAAGTCAGCCTCGTCGTGGCCGCCCAGCCGCAGCGACACATCGCGCCCGCCTGGAAGGCCGCGCAAGGTTTGCACGGGCCCCTCAAGCTTGCGCTCGTCGGCCATGTCGGTGACCGTCACATGCGCGCCGCGCTCAAGGAGCCACTTCGTGACGCCGAGCCCTCCCCCAAACTGGCCCAATCCCATCACAAGCGCGCGCCGCCCGCGGAACCACGAATCGTCGGCCAAGGCGCCGGAGGGGGAAGATGTGCGCTGGGGATGGCTATCCATCGCGTGCGCGGCCGATCCGCCCGCTGCCCGCGACGCGCCCGCGCTCGACCCGCTCAAGGCAGTGCGCCGCCGCTCCGGCGGACCATCCCCAGCAGGTCCTCCTCGTAGTTGTCTCCGGCGCGCCGCCGCGTGATTGGCCCCTCCGGATCGCCGCGCAGGAACTGCCGAACCATCTGCTCGGTCTCGCTCAGCTTGGCGACCTCGGCATCGGACATCTTGCGCAGCTCGTCGAACTCCGCACGCGCGCCGATCTTCGCCACGCGTCCCTTGTCGAGCATGCACATCCGGTCCGCGATCGCAAACGCGGAATCCATCTCGTGCGTGACGACCACGCTGGTGACACCAAGCTCGCGCGAGAGCTTCATGATGAGCTGGTCGATCTCGGCGCTCGTCACCGGATCGAGCCCAGCGCTCGGCTCGTCGTAGAAGAGGATCTTCGGGTCAAGCGCGAGCGCGCGCGCGAGCCCCGCGCGCTTCTTCATGCCGCCGGAGATCTGCGAGGGCAGCTTGTCGGCCGCCTCGCGAAGGCCAACCTGCTCGAGCTTGATCTTCACCTGGATGTCGATGATCTTCGGATCGAGGTCGAAGTGCTCGCGCAGCGGGAGCGCCACGTTCTCCGCGATCGTCAGCGACTGCAGCAGCGCGCCCGACTGGAACAGGATGCCGAACTGCTTGCGCAGGGCATCGAGCCCGCTCTCGTCCTGGTCGGCCACCCGCTCGCCGAGCAGCGAGATCTCGCCCTCGGTGGGCGCAAACGACCCGATCATGAGCCGAAGGAACGTGCTCTTCCCGCAGCCGGAGCCGCCCATCACCACCATCGTCTCGCCCTCGAGCACGTCGAGGTTGACGCCCGCAAGCACCGTCTGCGAACCGAACCTCATCATGAGGTTGCGGACGCTGATGACCGCCGGCTTCGCGGTGGCAGGTGCGGCCGCCATCATGGGTTCGAGCCTCCGGCGCTGCCTTGCGCGCCATCGTCGCCGTCCCCGTCACCATCGCCGTCGTCGCCTTCGTCATCGTCGTCGCTGTCGCCATCGCCGCCGCTGCCCATGGCCTGTGGCGGGAACACGATCTCCATGTCGTCAGCAAAGACGCGGATGCGCTTGATCTTCACGTCGAGGTCGCCAGCGGCGTTGGCCATGATCCAGAGCACCTCGCACTTGATGGCCAGCGTCTTGCCGTCCTTGGTGAACGTGAGCAGGTACTCGATCGGAGCCTCGGTCGCACCGGGCTGAGGCGCGCCGCGGTTCTGGTCCTGGATGACGCTCGACTGGATCTCGCCGAATCGCTCGGTGAGCGCATCGAGGAACACGGCGGCGTCTTCCGTATCCGGCGCGCTCGGACCCTCGCGGTACACCGACGCCAGGAACCCCTCCACGTCGCCAGTCTGGCCAACCCGGATGGCATCTGCCGGTCCCTTGAGGATCATGCCGAAGACCTGCTCGAAGACCTGCTTGGCCTGCGGCAGGAGCCAGATCGAGGAGGCAACCGTCAGTCCCGCGTTCAGGATGAGGGCGATCACCGCAATCCCCATCCCACGAAGTGCGGGGTTCAGGTTGATGCGGATGATCGAGATGATGGACATCACGATCGGCACCACACCGCAGACCGAGCAGCAGGACAGGAATGTCATCACCAGCGACGCGATCGCCAGCTTGCTGGTCCGGGGCGGTTCGTTGATCTGGGTTTCCATCGGTGCCCGGGATCCTATCGGGGCGCCTCGACGTCCACTGCGGGGTACGTCGCCCCCTCGAAGCCCAGTGAGGCAGATGCGCCGAGCTCGATGGACCTCATCGAGATGGCCGGAGTCCATGTGCGCGGGTCGGCGGATATGGCGACACGTGCAGCCCCGATGATGTCGCCACGCTCGAAGGTCATGTGCAGCCTCAGCGTCTCCTGCGCGCCGGTGCCGGTCCACAGCGTGTCCCCCTGCGCTGTCGTCACCGACTTGAGCGCACCAAGCTCGGATCGGATCCGGCCGCCGAACTCGCGCGCGCCGGCGGCCATCTCCGACGGCCACCATGCACCGGGATCGGGCCCCTCGCCAAAGAGCTGGGTCGCGGTGAGCCTCGCCTGCGAGGCGATCTCGGTCTGCGCGCGGTTGGCGATGCGCTCGAGGACTGTGCTGGAGCCGACACCCACGACCACTGAGACGGCGATGGCGGTCCACGCGAGCCCGCGGCCAGTGAGCGCTCCGCCCGATGTCCGAATCCGAACCAGCGAGAGCGAGCCCAGCAGGACACCGAGAAGGCTGACCACCGGGCAGCATGCCAAGACCGACAGCGCCAGCGCAGCGATCGCGGCAGGATCTCGACGGGGAACGTTGGCAGCCATCAGGGTGCGTGGTCTACCACGGACGGACGACCTGATGAGCGTGGCCGACCCTGCAAACCCGGTCGAACGTGTTGTCCCAGCCGGTCCTAACCCGCCCCGCCGACCCTGTCAGCCGCGTTGGCGTCGATTAGGGGCAGGGACCCCAGGCCGCAAGCACGCTCGCGAGGTCGATGCCGTCCACGGTTCCGCTCGCATCGACGTCTCCAGCGCCCGAACCGCCCCAGTTGGCGAGCACCGTCGAGAGGTCCACGGCGGTGACCTCGCCGTCACTGTTGAGGTCGGCGATGCAGGGCGGCGACGTCGACACACGAACGTCGTCGATGAACCAGGTGTCGGAGGAGTCAGTGCCGACCGGACGGAAGCGCAGGCGGAAACGGTTGTGGCTCGCGTTGGCGGGAAGGGGCCACTCGTAGCTCACGAACTGCGACTGGGCCACACCGTCGGAGACCAGCGTCGCGAGCTCAACCCAGTCGAGTCCGCTGTTGAAGTACTCGACAACAAGTGACTTGCCCTCCTCCACGTTGCTGCCACGCAGAACCTTCACGCTTGCCTTCGCGCCCGTGACTCCCGACATCAGGATGAAGTTGGTGCGCAGCTCGTCCTGGTCGTAGGTGCCGGATCCCGTCGAGTTCAGGGCCATCGAGTATGGCGGGCTTGGCTCGTTCACTGCAGCAGTCGTGATCACCCCGCCGTCGTTGTAGATCCAGTTGGACGTCGACAGCGTGATGGTGGGGAACGTCTCCTCGAATGGAGGCTCCACGGCGACAGGCCGCGAAAAGTCGCAGCTGACCGAATTCCGGTGGTTGTTGATCTCGGTGATCGAAACAGGGTTGAACCTGAGGTTCGAGCCGCTGATGCCGCCGCAGCCTCCAAGGCCGGAGCACATGATGTTGCAGTTCGCCGACCCCGCAGAGTCGCAGTGGGTGGCATCCCAGTTGTGCCCAAGCTCGTGGGCTGAGAGCGCAATGCGGTTGTTGACGTTCGTGGTGGTGAAGGACTGCCTTCCCTGCACGGCCCCGTACTGCACCTGGCTGACCGGCGAGCACACTCCGCCGAGGAAGGCGATGCCGAGCGTTCCCGCGGCGGAGCCGGTGTAGGCATATCCGGAGAACAGGTGGGAGATGTCTCGGAAGATCCCGGACTCCGGCGACGAGGCCCACTGGCTGCGGAACTCGGTCAGGCGTCCGTCCATGGTCGTGGACGAGTAGGGGTCCGATGAGGTGGACCGCACAACCAGGGTGCCGATCTCGAACACGATGTTGACGTCACGGTCGTACACCACGTTGACGTTGTTGAGGATCAGCTCCATGTCGTTGACCGTGTTGGTCACTTGGGAGCTGTTTCGCTGGAAGAACTCAAAGTCAGTGTCGCAGGCGATCTCCACCTGCCACGGGGTCACGCCTGCGATGCCGCCCTCGTCCCCGCCTCCCGACCCTCCGCGCTGGCGCTTGCCCTCCGCAAGGCCACCGAGGCGATCCGCTCGGAAGGCCTCGATCGGGAATCCTGGTCGCCCAAGTGCGCACCCGCCCCCATCGATGAACGAGTCCTCCGAGGCGAAGCTCACGTGGGTCCCGAGGGGCACCTCGACTGTGGAGTCGACGAGCTCGAACATCGGCTGGATCGCCCAGCTGCGGCCGTCAGCCTCATGCACCATCCCGGAGATGACGTGTGTCCCGCCCGGTCCGAGCGGAAGCAGCGACAGGGCAGCGCGGCTCCCCGGATTGCCCTCGATCGTCCCCGAGTAGGTTCGGATCTCGGGATCCGGCGCCCGCTCAAGGACGCCATTGCCTCGATCCACCATCACGCGGAACCGGTCACCTCGGTTGCTGGTCTTGGCGAGAGAGACAGTGACGGCACGATCGTTCAGCGGCACCGACACCTCGAACGACGCCGGAAGGTCAGCCGGAAGGACAGGCACAAACGATGTGAAGCGGGCGACTCCCGCAGCCTTCAGGTCATCCACGCGCACGCTCTCGGCCAACTGGGCCCCGCGAGGAACGCCACCTGCAATGAGCGCAGATGCGCCGATCGCAAGCACTGCCCCCGGAATGAACGAAGCTCGAGAGGGTGAACGGTTCATCCGGACTCCTGGTGGGACACGGGGGAAGATGTACGCGGCCGGCGCCGCGGGACTATGAGCAGAATGCGCCTCGAGGGCGCTCAGACGGCGCTCAGTTCGACCAAGCTGCCAGAAGCGCGGACAGGTCGGTACCCGACGTGGTGCCGTTGCCGTCAATGTCTCCGCATGTGCCGCCCCAGCAGGCCAGCAGTGCGGCGAGATCCTCGCCGTTCACGGTGCCATCGCCATTGAGGTCGGCGCCAGAGGTCGGCGGAGTCGATGGGACCCAGGCCAGCATCGACACGTGCGTCGCCGGGGACGTATCCGTGGGCGCCTTCCAGAGCCCCATCGAGACCTGACCGGTGACGCTGGCCGGCGGCACGTCCGCGTCGAAGCGGAAGTTGTACATCGTGGACCAGCGGATCGCGTTGGCGTTGGGGTTCGTGTTCGGCGCGCACGCCCACGTCAGTGTGCCGTTCTCGAGGGTCGCCGCCCACGGCGTGCTCTCGTAGGGGTCACCCGAGTGGTACATGGGGCTCTTGAACCCGATGTTGGTGACATTGACGCCAGCTGGTATCGGCACCGAGAAGGAACCGCCGCAGCGGTCGGAGTTCAGGTTGAAGATCGCGTACTCGTAGTGCCAAGTGCCGTCCTCGTTCTCCCATGAGCGGAACGCCATGGTGAACCTGCCATCGCCGGCCACGTCGTAGTCGCGGATGCCGACGTCGTTGTGGATTGCCGCCCACGCGTAGATCGCGGGCTGCATCTGCACGGTCGGACCGGAGTAGGTGAGCGGGTAGCCCTGGCTGCTCGACCACGTGGAGCCGACATTGAAGCGGCGGTACGAGGCATTGTTGCCCGCGTTGCCGCCCGCAGCATCCTGCGGGTGGATGTACTGCGCCTCCGCGAAGTACGCGGCACCGGCGTTGGTCGCAGGATCGAGGTCGCTGCGTGCCACCATCAGGCGCTCACGAAGCGAGCTCGGGAATCCGGGGGGCGCCGACGGATCGGTGTAGTTGCCCGAGAAGTAACCGGTCGTGGGATTGATCGGGCCACGGCTCTTGAGGTCACCCTGCGCCCCATTGAGCGATGCGGTGTACGGGTCCGAGCAACCGATGCCGAGTACCGTCGGGCATCCGCCGCCTGCAGGCTGGCAGCTGCCGCAGAGAGTCTGCTGGAGCGCGCAGAAACCGTGCTTCACCCAGCTGAGGCCGATCTGCTCGATCGCTCCACCCTTCACTCGGTACATGTTCTGCGGGATGACGGGGTGGCGGTTGTCAGGGTTGGGGATCCATTGCAGCTGCGCATTGCCGATGTTGCAGCTGGTCGATCCGATGGCGTAGGAGGCGTACTGCACGCCGTCCCATGTCGCCGGCGCGTAGCGCGCCACATCCGGGATCGCACCCACAATCACATCCGGTCCCGATGCCAGTCCACCGTCATCGCCACCATCACCTGGGAGCGCCGTCGCGCTCCACTGACCGAGGCACATGGCGAGGCCCGAAAGGGCAAGTCCACCGAGCATGGCGCGAGTCTTCACGGAGTCTTTCCTCTGTCTTTCTCTTCGGATGGGGGACGATGACCTATGGGGCGTGCAAGACCGCGCCCGTGCGTTCACAATATGTCATGTAATCGCACCATGTGCCCCTGAGGATGCGTAATGGGAGCAAAAATGAAAGCCGCCGCCGAGATATCTCGGCGGCGGCGTGGGGACTTTGGAGTGTTCCGACGGGTCCCGAACGACTCGGGGAGTGCGCCGGGACCCGCTGTATGCCTGCTCAGGCGCGACGGCGACGACCGGCGAGGCCGGCGAGGCCGAGGAGAGCCAGCGCACCGGGGGCGGGGACGCCGATGGTGTAGCTGAGGTTCTCTGCGTAGAGCGGCGTGGTCGAGCTGGAGTTCAGCTTGTAGCCCACAGTCAGGCGGCCGGTGTAGAACGCGCCACCAGGGCCATTGCTGTAGGTCTCGCCAGCGACCTGCATGATCTTGATGCGGCCACCCGTGAACAGGATGGGCGAGCCGGGGTTCGAGGTGAGCCAGCCAGCGCCGGTCGGGATCACCGAGCCCGTGCCCGCGCCGAAGCTCGGGTCGAGGTTGGTGCCAGCTGCGGCTCCGGCCTGACCGGTGACGGTCACGTAGGAGTCATTGGCCAGCTGGTCGGGGAGGATCGTGAGCGTGGGGCTCCACGTTCCGCCACCGAAATCGTTGTGCTGGACGCCGGCCATGCTGCCAGCGGTCACGGTGTGACCGATGATGTTGAGCATGACGTTCTGGGTGTTGCTGCTGACTGCGTAGACGCTCCACACATGGCGTCCACCGACCAGGCCACCGTACTCAACCTGAAGACCGGTGACCGTAGCGCTTGCGCCGGTGGCAACTGCAGCAGCCAGACCAGCTCCGATGAGGGCAATCGACTTCATCCTTTTCCAACCTTTCTCTAGTTGTTCGAAACACTCGCGGGTGCGACCGCCACACGGCCAATCCCCACCCTTGTCCCACCAACGTAGGTCATCCCCGAAGTCAGTCAAGCCAAGGGTGTGATTTCCCGTCGGTTTTTTGGCGGTCAATTGGAAGTGCAGTTCTGGAAGCGCGGCGGACTTAGGGGAATTGTGAGCGTCGCGTGAAGCGCCGCATCAGAAGTGCGCAAATTGCCGCAAAAAACGCCCACACCGTCGGTCCGAGGACCGACGGTGAGGCGCGAGTGCAGTGTTCTGTGAGGGGCGGCTCAGCGCCGCCGTGAGCGCCGGAGTCCGGCGATTGCCACGAGGGCCAGCGCACCTGGACCGGGCACCGCGCTGCCGATCAGGAAGGTGCCAAATCCGCTCATGGTGTTCGTGCTGCCGACGCTGTCGCGGTAGTTGATTTCGAGTCCGGCGAGGAAGCCATTCCCGTTGCTGAAGTTCCCGGCGAACTGCGCGATGCGCACCTTATTCGTGGAGCCCACGGCGGTGAGCGGCCCAGAGCTGTACCAGCCAGCGCCATTGGGGATCCCCATGGTGCCGCCGAAGTCATCGAGCATCGTCACTGAGTTGGAACCGATCGCCCCGTTGATGGACACAAACGAGTCTCGGCTCGCCTGCGAACCCAGGCTGTGACGTGGATCCCACGCGGTCCCCGACTGCATGCCGGAGTTGTCTGCGTGGGCGACACCGGACATCGTTCCCTCGAGCAGCTCGAAATCCTCGAAGCTGACGATAGCGTCGTCGCTCTCGCTGAAGTTCGCGAACACGTAGTAGACCTGAACCCCCTGATTCACGCCGGCATACTGGACGCTGAACCCCGTGAATGCGGCCGAAGCAGTCGCGGTTCCCCCCGCGAGAGCAAGCGTCATGCTGAGCGCGTATTGATAGCGCATGGCCTTTTCCTTCCCTTGCGTCGCCCTCCCTTTGAGCGACGCGGTTTCCCTCTAGCGGCCTGAAGCCCGAACGGTTCGAGCACCAGACATCCCAATATGCGCCGATCTACCACATGCGCAAGCGGTCTTCAAAAAATGAGCCCCAAAAAAGCCATACCCCGCCCGTGAGGGCGAGGTATGGGACGCACCTAATCGAAATGTCGGGGTGACCGGCCCCTTGGGGGTCACCCACAGTGTGGGTCAGGCCCGACGACGACGGCCCATCAGACCCGCAGCGCCAAGCAGCGCCAGGGCGCCGGGTGCCGGGATCGTGTAGGTGCCGCTGCCGAAGAGAGGCTGGGTGGCCGAGGCGCTCTCCTTGTAGCCGACCTCGAGCGAGGCGGTGTAGCCCGCGTTGCCAGCCGCCAGTGCGACCTGCATGATCATGATGCGGAGGCTCGAGCCGATCACGATGTTCGTGCCGGGATTGGCGTTGAACCAGCCGGCGTTCGCCGGGATCGCAGCGCCGAAGCCCGAGCCGAAGCTGGGGTCGAGGTTGGTCGCAGCAGTGGGGCCACCGATGCCAGAGATGGTCACAAACGAGTCGTTCGCGAGCTGGTCGGGGAGGATGGTCAGCGTGGGATTCCACGTGCCGCCGCCGAAGTCGTTGTGGAGCACGCCGCTCATGGAGCCGGCGGTCACGTTGTGCTTGAGGGCGTTGAGCAGGATGTCGGTGGGAGCGCTGAAGTTCGCGTACACCTGGTACACGTCGCGACCGCCGACCGAGCCCATGTTCTCAACGGTGAAGCCAGTGAACTCGGCGCTGGCCGAGGCTGCGATTCCCGCCGCGAGGGCGATGCCTGAAACGATGAGGGGAGTCTTCATGAGGGACCTTTAAAGGGGAAATAGGGTGCGTCCGAACAGGAACGAATCCCTTTTCCGAATCCCTCTCGACCGACCGTGAATGTGCTCGCAATCCGTGGGGGGTCAAGCACGTGGGGTGCGTTTTGCGAGATTCCAACGCCGTCTGAACGCAGCGGCCGGCGCCGCCTTGGGGTGCGGTGGGCGGGCCGAACCAAGTCGCACCCCCAGTGCTGCATACTGTTATTGGGCAATTACGCCAGATGGCCGCGCAGCAATAGCGGCATCGACGTTTTTATCTGAACACTTCGGATTGACCCAAGCAGGCGCTGGGCGCTTGGTTCGGAATCGCAGTCCACCGCCACAATGAGATCCTGCGGAGTTCGGCCGATCGCCTGCACGGTCTGTGTGGCGTCGACCGCACCACCCGCAGTCGTTGGATCGTTCCTTTCCCACCCAAGCTCAATCCGGTTGGTTGGTGGGGCGACCTTGGATGCGGAAAACACTCGCACATCGTCGAACAGGACCGGCACCTGGCGCCCGACCCACATCGCGTGGACCCGCGCAGAAACCTCGCTCTGCACCGCAAGAAGCGCGTTGTTCCGTGACCGCTTCACCGCATCGGGCACGTCGTCCGGGTATCGGTCGATCGCTGCCGTGCCAGGACGCGGCGAGTACTTGAAGATGAAGTTGTTCTTGAAGGGGACGCGGCGCACAAGGTCCACCGTGGCCTGGAAATCCTCGTCCGTTTCGGTGGGGAACCCCACAATGATGTCGCCCGCGATTCCGGCGTCCGGCAGGTACTCAAGCGCCTGATCAACGAACTCGAGGTACTCGCTCACGGAGTAGCCCCGGTTCATCAGCTTCAGGATGCGGTCTGACCCGCTCTGGGCGGGGGCATGCAGGTAGCGGCAGATGCGGGGGCAGTCGCGCATCACCGACAGGATGTCCGGCCCGAAGTCGCGCGGGTAGCTGGTGACGAAGCGCAGCCGCTGGAGCCCGGGGACCTCGTCATGGATGCGCGCGAGAAG
>QXGG01333966.1_pt1 | contig 12215 bp, 8 predicted proteins | sample 1982491 | NCBI WGS metagenome assembly QXGG01 (sample SAMN09924614, study PRJNA488089) | Wastewater metagenome, whole genome shotgun sequencing project. | isolation source: South African research farm wastewater | place: South Africa: Irene, Agricultural Research Council, Animal Production Institute... | reverse complement strand
GACCTGTATCAGGCAGGCGGTGAACTTAATGCCACGGAGCAGCCAGTAGCCCTCCTTCTCAACGTTGTGGTACTTAACAGTTCAAGCGCTGGCTTCATCACGGTATACCCGTGGAAGGATCTCACTGCCGCTACTGATCGCCCGGTCTTCGCAAACTTGAACACGGAGAACAGCGCTCGTCCAATCAACAACAACGTGACAGTCAAGTTGGACGATCTCGCCACGGTGGGTAGTAGTTACTACATCCCGAACGTGCTTTGTGCTACAGGCGCTCACGCTGCAAATGGCAGTTCGGATTGCAGTAAGGACAACGCTAATGGAGCTGTCAGTGCCTTCAGGCTGTACAACGAGAATGGGACCACGGATGTGGTTATCGATGTCCTCGGTCTCTACTACACCACCAGCACCTGATTCATAGGTCGCGATTTCGACCGGGGTCACCTTCGGGTGGCCCCGGTCTTTTCGCGTCTGGGGACATGAAACCCCGATCATCACGCCAGTCATGACACCCCAACCGTGAGAACCCGGCCGGCGGTGCCACAATTGTCCCGTGATTCTCACTCGGATCCAGCGCTCCGTTCGCCGGGTTCGGGAAGCGTGGGCGGTGCGCCGTAGCGGCCTGTGGGACGCCCGCTGGTATCGGGCGAACAACCCCGATGTGGCGGCATCAGGTGAGCGGGCCCTGCGCCATTACATCCGCCACGGTGCTGCCGAGCGGCGGTCCCCCGGGCCGGGCTTCGACTCATATGGCTATTGGCTGCTCAACCCCGCGAGTGACCCGCATCCGCTGCTGCACTATCTGGCGCGGCCTCGCGCCGAACGCCGACGGATACCCCCACTCGAGATGGTCGAGCCGGGTCATCGGGTGCTGGAGAGCGGGTGGTTCGACGCCGAGTGGTATCGGCGTCTGCGGGCCGGGCATCTCGCCCCCGGGACTCATCCCTATGTCGACTACGTCCACTTCGGCGAGAAGGTCTACGTCCCGCCCAGTCCGGTCCTCGACATCACGCCTTTGTTGCCGCTCGTGCCCGAGGATGCTGCACCGTGTGCTCTGGCCTGGTTGATCGATCACGGCATCATCGAGCGCGAGCGACCCCCGGTGGTGCAGGGGCCAGATCCCGGCACGGCCGCTGTGGTGGTGCCGCGGGCTGGTCGGTCCCCGACAGGTACCGGTTCGGTCCTGGCTGCCGTGCATGCGTACTACGACGACCTCCTGCCCGACGTACTGAGCTATGTCACGCATCTGCCCGGTGATGTCACCGTCGCTGTGGTGGTGCCCGATGCAGATCGGGTGGCGTCCACTCATCGCATGATCGATGAGATTCTCGGTCCGCAGACGCGCCGGGAAGTGCGGGTGGTCGACAATCGCGGGCGCAATTTCGGTCCGCTCGTGACGGATCTGGTGCCGCTGATCCGAGCGCACGACTACATCGTGCATCTGCACACCAAGAAGAGCGTGTATTCGGGCCGCCTGCAAGACGGGTGGCGGGAGCACATGATCCGCACGCTCGTTGGCACCCGCGGCCTCGTCGACACCGTGCTCGGGTTGTTCGACGACGATCCCTCGATTGGTGTCGTGTATCCCGCGGCATATGAAGGGGTGCCCCATTGGGCCCATCACTGGCTCGGCAACACCGGGGTGGGGCGCGCGCTGTATCGACGGTTGGGTCTCGATCCGGCTCTTGTCTCCGGCATCGTCGACTATCCGGTGGGGGGCATGTTCTGGGCACGCACCACGGCCTTGCAACCGTTGTGGGATGCGGGGTTCACCCTGGACGACTTTCCGGCCGAGCCCGTCGGAGCCGATGGCACGATCGCCCATGCTCTCGAGCGCTGTGTGGTGGACGTGGCGCGGTCCGAAGGATTCGATGTCGTCGAGGTGGATCTGGCGATCCCGCAATGGCGGCGTAACTGGTCGGCTCGACGCACCTTGCCCACACGCGCTGAACTCGAGCGAGATCTGCCGGAGGAGCTCGAGCGAGCCGGCCTCGTGACGGTGGACCTGTTCGACACCTTGGTTCTGCGACCCAGTCTGAATCCCGGCACTCTGCAACGGCTCGCCGCTGCGCGTGTGGCGCCGCAGTTCGGCATCGAGGCCGAGACGGTGTTGCGGTGGCGACTCGATGCCGAAGATGCAGCTCGTCGCCAGGTGGCCGGCGATGTCCAGGTGGACGACATCTGCGCGGCAGCGGAACCCGCCCAGCGTGATGCCGTTCGGGCGCTCATCGACGCCGAAGTGGATGTGGAAGCCGATGTCTGCATCCCGCGGCCGTGGTTGATCGAGATGTTGCGCGCCCATCACCGTCCTGGTCGACCCATGGTGCTGATGTCGGATACGTATCTGCCGCGGTCGTGTATCGACGATCTGGTGCACCGCATCGGCGCGCAGGATCTCTTCGATGCGGTGGTCGTCTCCAATGAGGTGCGGGCGCGCAAGGACTCGGGCGCGATGTGGGATCTCGTCGAACAGCGCTTCGGTGTGCCGCGAGATCGCTGGCTCCACCTGGGGGACAACGAACATTCCGATGTACAGATTCCGCGCGATCGGGGGATCGATGCGCGCCATGTGCCTTCACCTCACGGGGCGGCCGATTATCACGGACTCGATCGGCGGCGCGTCGCCTCGTCTCACAGTGTCGGTACGGATCTGGTTCTCGGCCTCGCCGCAACCGGCCTCCATGGAGACGGACAGTCGTGGTGGGACGGTGCGTCGCCGGCACGGCGATTCGGCTGGGCTGGCATCGGACCGCTGCTGTGGGCGTATGTGACGTGGCTGATCCAACATCCTGCAACGAGCGCAGCCCAGCGCTTGTTGTTCGTGGCCCGCGATGGCCATCTACCGCGCACCGTGCTCGAACGCCTGCGACCGTTCGTACCCGACCATGTGCCCCCGAGTGAGTATGTCTTGACGTCGCGTCGCAGCGCTCTGACGATTGCCCAAGCACATGGAGCGCGTCTCGATCTGCTGCTCGAAGGAAACACCTGGGTGGGGACCGTGCGCGACGTGGTGCGCCATCGTCTCGGGATCGCCTTGCCGGATGATCAGCGTCTCGATATGCACATCACCTTGCCCGCTGATCTCGAAAGGGCGGCAGAGTTGCTCAGCCCCTATGCAGATCTGTTCGTCGACCAGGGCCGACGCGATCTTCGTGTGCTCGAGCAGTACCTGCGACATCTCGGTGTGCGACCCGAAGACTCCATCGTGCTCGCCGATCTCGGCTACTCAGCCACCATTCAGCGATGTCTCGAGACCGTGCTGCCCCATGCCTTCACGGGTCTGTACGCCACGACCACACCGCGGGCCAGCACTGTGCGCGGGGCAGTACACGGCCTGTTCGGCGAAGGAGTGGACTGGCCGGCCCAGGACAGTGTCACGATGGAGAACGGTCTGTTGCTCGAAGTGGTGTGGGCAGCCGATCACGGACAAGTGGAGTGCGTTCGCAGCACGTCACAGGGTCTCGAGGCGCACGTGCGGCTACCAGATGCACGCACCGATGCCGAATTCCTCGAACTGTCCGAGGTGCGTCAGGGCGCGATCGATTTCTGTGTCGAGGTGATCGAACGATTCGGGCCCGAGCTGCTGGATGCTCCGGTGGATGCAGCAGCGAGTGTGGTGCCGTTCGCCTACCTGATGTCGGGTCAGGTGCCGTGGGCAAACGATGTTCTGGCGACGATCGAAGTCGAAGGTGATTTCACCGGCGTCGGCTCGTCACGCGTGCGACGACCCGGCGGGTGATCCTCCGGGCAATCCTCAGCACTCTTCGTGCGAACGATGGTGCACGTGCCGTCGTGACTGCGGGAACGGCGATCGTCTCAGCGATTGCACCTACGATCGCTACACGCGCCTGATTCTCGACCGTGGGCGTGTCGTGGGCAGCACCGGTGCTCCGTCGACATTCGACGAGCCATTGATACGTATCGGCATCGGGATCCGAGGCCAGCACCCGCTGACCCCACTCGACGAGAGTTGGAGGAACGGGCACTTCGGTGCCACCGATGGCCCGCTCGGTCCGATCCCACACGATGGGCTCCAGTCCGGCGTCGCGTAAGAAGGTCTCCAGCGATGAGCGTGTGAAGAACTTGATGTGGGTGCGATCCAACAGACCCATTTCGCGGTAGTCGAAGTCGCCGGCCAGAAGAGCCAGACGAACATCGGCGTGCGCAAAATTGGGGATGCTCACGATCACACGCCCATCGGGTTTCATGTGCTGGACGGCCTGGCGGAGACATCGCAGCGGGTCTTTGAGGTGTTCGAGCACGTCGGAGGCAAGAACGACATCGAATTGTTCGTCACCGAGTGGTTCCAAGGTCTGGTGATCGTCGAGATCGCCGATCACCACGCGCTCAGCAACGCCGCGCAGAATTGGTTCGGCCTCGGGATCGATCTCCACGGCCGTGACGGCGATACCCCAGTCGTGCATGATCTCGGTCATCAACCCCACGGAGGCTCCGAGTTCGAGAACAGTTCGGGCTGGTCGCACCATGTGCAGCACCCGAGCGCGCGAATCACCCTCATTGGTCAGATCGATCGGAATCGAATAGCGGGTCGTGCCCGGGGCGGGAGTCGGAGCGTCGATGAAACAACTGTACCGGTGAGATCCCACGGTGCCTGTGGGTAGTGCCCTCGGGGAAGTGATCGGACGACACGTGACGATGAGACCCGCACCAAGTGACGAATTTGTGACATATCAATATCGGCACCCCTAGGGGTATGAATGTTCGCTGACGGTATATTTTGGGGGTCATGGCGCGTCGACGAAAGACTTCGTTCGCTGTCGGGGTGGTGGCGGCAGCTCTTGTCGGTTTCGTCGCGCCGGTGTACGCCGAAGGCGAGACCCCGCCCGTCGACAGCACGTCTGTCGACACGACGCAGCCGCCCACCGGACCTGTCGACACGTCGCAGCCACCCGCGGAGACCGTGCCCGTCGAGACCGTGCCCGTCGAGTCCGTGCCTGTCGAGACAGCACCTGCCGACACCGTTCCGACTGTCACCACCGTTGCACCAGTCGACGAAGCCGATCTCGTGCGCGTCATCGTCACTTTCGACCCGCGGGCCGATGTCGATGCCGACGCTCCCGATTCCCCTGTCGCGGGCATGCAGGTCACGCATGTCTACGAAGAAGTTCTGGATGGCGCAGCCGTTGCGGCGACACCGGAACAGATCGAGGAATTGAAGGCCGATCCTGATGTGAAGTCGGTTGTGCTCGACCGCCCGGTACGCGCGACGTACTCGTGGGCGCTCGATCGGATCGATCAACGTTCGTCGACGCTGACCAATTCGTTCACGCCACCCGGGACGGGATCAGGTGTGTACATCTACATCGTCGACTCGGGTATTCGGGCCACTCATCCCGAGTTCGGCGGTCGCGTCGTTGCGGGCGAGAACTTCGTCCCCGTGTGGGATCCGATCCAGAATGCCTACACGCTCGACCCGACTGATAGCGATGACTGTGACGGACACGGAACTCACGTGGCCGGTACCGCGGGCGGTTCGACCTATGGCGTTGCTCGATCGGCCACGCTCGTGCCGATTCGCGTACTCGACTGTGACGGTGCTGGTTGGTCGTCATCCATCATCGCCGGTCTCGATCACATTCGCCAGACTCACCCTGCGGGCACACCCGCCGTCGTGAACATGAGTCTGGGTCTCTTGGGAGGGAGGCTCTCCTCTCTTGATCAAGCGGTCCAGCGCCTCGTTGCTGCAGGAATTCCGGTTGTCGTCGCTGCAGGCAATTCGAATCTGGATGCCTGTACTCGTTCACCGGGGGGAGTACCGCAAGCGATCACGGTGGGAGCAACCGACCAATCGGATCGACGTGCGGGTTTCTCCAACTGGGGAACGTGTCTGGATCTTTTCGCTCCCGGCGTGAACATCACGTCTTCGTATCCAAGTAGCTCCTACCCCTATGTGAACATGGGCGGCACGTCGATGGCCGCACCGCATGTCGCTGGTGCCATTGCCGTGTTCGCCCAAGGGTCCACAACTGCAGCGAGTGCTGCGGCCTATGTCGTGAACTCTGCGACGCTCGGCGTCGTCACCGATACCAAGGGTTCGCCCAACAAGCTTCTGTATGTCGGTTCGCCCGAGGTGATGTCTGTCGCTACCAGCAGTCTGCCGGTGGCAATGCGTAACACGAGTTACTCGGTGAATTTGCAGGCCCAGGGATCTCAGGGGCCATATACCTGGAAGAGGATCAGCGGTTCTCTTCCTCGGGGCTTGAGTCTGTCATCGGCGGGTCAGATCAGTGGTCGGCCGTCGTCTGCCTCGTCGTCGACGTTCACGGTGCAGGTGACGAGTCGTTCGGGTAACTCCGTGAATCAAGAATTGACAATCAGCGTCGTGCCGACACTGTCGATCTCGACGAGAACCATGCCGCGTGGCACGGTGAACACGCCGTACTCGGCAACTCTTGCTGCCACCGGAGGGTCTGGACCGTATTCGTGGTCGCTGTCTGGTTCGCTGCCCCCGGGTGTGATGTTCGCACCGAATGGAACGATCTCCGGAACCCCGACTGCCGGTGGGACGTATCGGTTCACAACAAGTGTGATCGATGCCAACGGTTTCAGTGTCTCGAAGAGTTTCACTGTGAGTGTCACCGCTCCGCGTTCGAATTCCCGTAGCGTCTTCCGTTTCTGGTGGTAGTCGAGCGTCACCGATAAGGTGATCGACATGGTGTACCGCCGTCAGCAGCGTCGTGGCACGGATACGCAGATGCATCCGACGTACGAGAAGATCCTCTCCACGGCCATCGACGTCCTCATCGAACAGGGCTTCGATCGGTTCAATGTGAACGACGTCTTGGAGCGGGCCGAGGTGAGCCGTGGCACGCTCTATCACCATTTCGGCGATGTCGATGCTCTGATCGAGAGTGCCCTTGCCGCCTCGTATGGGGGCGAATTGCTCACCAATCACCAGGCGATTCTCGAGCTGGTCGAACGATGCAAGACCCCGACTGAATTCCGTCGTGAATTGCAGCGATTGCTGGGACGCCTCGTTGCCCTGTCTTCCGGGGTCCGGTTACGCCGGGTGCACACCATTGCCTTGTGCCAGACCCGGCCCGATCTTGCCGAAGCGGTGCGCTCCGAACAAGATGCCGTCACTCAAGCCTGGGTGGACCTCATCGAACGGGGACAGGAGAAGGGTTTCGTGCGCCGTGACGTGGATCCACGTGTCGGGGCGGCCGTGATCCAGGGTGTGGGTATTTCGCGCATCGTCGAAGATGTGGCGACGGATCCTTTGAATGATGCAGCGTGGGCAAAGCTCACCTTCGACATCATGGACGCGATGTTGTTCGTCAAAGGGTAATTCGACAAGGGGAAATGACACCTCGGTGCACGTCGTTGGTGCAGTCGATGTGACGTGTGAAGTATCAGTGTGCCGTGACTCCGGTGGGTGAATTGGGGACAATGCCCAGGTGACATTGCACTCGGTTCTTCGTCGGTGGTCGACATGTTTCGTCGCGACGAGTCTGCTCGTTCTCGCGTTCGGAGGTGCCGCTGCTGCATCGATCCAACGCGGCTACGTGCCGAGCCCATCGGTGCGAGTCATGGACACGCGCGTCGACGACGGGGGTCCGGTCTTTGGTCCCGAGGAGATTCGTCGACTGCACCTGATCTCCCGGGTGCCTCTCGGGGCAACTGCTGTCGAGTTGAACATCACGGCCCTCGAAGCCACGGAGTCCACCCAACTGATGGTGTGGCCGGCGGGTCAGGCGCGACCGTATGCGACCATGCTCACGGTCGGGCCGAACGAGGTGCGGTCGAACACCGTGATCGTCGAACTCGGCGAGTTGTATGCCGTCGACATGATGAACCAAGCCGGATCGGTGAACGTCGTCGTCGACGCCATCGGCTGGTTCACAGGCGATTTCGCGGGAATGCGGCCGATGCGTATGGTGGATTCGCGCTTTGGATACGGAGCACCGGCTGTCCAAGCCGGCACCGATCTCGAAGTCGTCATCGGCGGTCGCTTCGATGTGCCCGCGGATGCGCGGGCGGTCGCCATGAACGTCACGGCACTCAATGCGTCCGAACCGACGTCGATCATGATGTGGCCCAAAGGCACCGACACGCCGCCAGTTGCGACGGTGGTCGTGCCAACGTCGGGAGTGCACGGACATTCGGCCATCGTGGGTCTTGCCGAGGGTCGCATGATGATGACCGCGTCAGCTGGGCGCGTCGACGTGATCGTCGATGTGACCGGATGGTTCCGAGCCGACGGCCGATTCGTGTCGGTTCCTGTGCGACGCATCGTCGACACCAAGATCGGTGCCTGCGGAGCCGTTCTCGGTCCGGGAGAAACGCGCACGTTCCCGGTCACGGATGCTCCGGATGTGTCTGGCGTTGCTGTCAGCATTGCTGCATTCGAAGCCAGTGAGCACACGTTCGTGTCGGTGTGGCCGGCTGGCCGACCCCAACCCGCTGTGAGCAGTCTCAATGTCATGCCCAACACCGGGCATGTGGGTGCGGTGGTGATCACAGAACTCGGCACTGGTGGTCAGATCTCGCTGTTCAACGCCACGGGGACGGTACACGTCACTCTCGATGTCATCGGCACGTTCTCGGGATCGACTCCTGCGGGTGAGCGCACGCCGTGTGCGACACCGCCTCCCCCTCCTGCGCCACCTGCACCGGCCCGGGCACCGTCATCGGCTGCACCTGGAGCCACACCGGCTCCGGCTGCTCCCGCAACGACTGCACCGCCGCCGACTCAGGCATCGGTGTCGTGGCAGACCTCGATGTTGCAGGCCATCAACCGGGAACGTTCAACGGCCGGGTTGTCACCCGTGTCGACGTGTGGTGCATTGTCACGAACGGCGCAGTCATATGCCGACGTGTTGATCGGCACGCGCAACATCAGCCATACAGGTCCTGACGGGTCGACCCTGCAGACGCGGGTTGCGGCCGGTGGATACGTCGGGTGGACCAACATCGGGGAGAATCTGGCTGCGGGCCAGGCGACCGTCGACGATGTGATGGTGGCATGGATGAATTCACCCGGTCACAGGGCCAACATTTTGAAGCCTGCATTCACGCATGTGGGATTCGGCCGGGCCAAAGGGATCTATCAGAACAACACTGTCGAGTCGTGGTTCTGGGTGCAGAACTTCGGCGCATCCGGAGTGTGCTGACGAAGTTCGCGTCGAACCGTCAGTCGCGGATACGGTTCCATTCGCTCTGATCCCGACCGAGGGCAGACAGCCGTTTGGTGACCGAAAGTGGCGCGCCGATGTCCTCGCCGGCCCGGAGGCGACGGACTTGATCGCCGTCTTCGTCCCAGATGTGGCACGTGTTGAGATTCGAGCGAAAGGCCATCTCGCGCATCTCCGGGGTCATGTTCTGGCGCCCCCGCTTCTCTGGGGTCCCCTCGACCGTCGAGGCCACGCGCATACTCCAGCCACATTGAATCGCCACAGGCCCCATGGCTTGGAGCAGGGCTGATGTATGGGTGCACCCGCGGGCTCCGCCGAAGAGTTCGCGCACTCGCTTGTTGAATCCGCGGGCGATGGACAGACCGATCAGCTGTTTGTAGGTGGCGGCAATTCCCGGACATTCGTCGTGGGGGAAATCGTGGAAGTGCACCGAGGCGTCGATGATCTCCATCGTGGGAAAGGCGATCCGCAGTTCCACGATCATGTGGTGAATCGTCAAGGGTTGATCATCGTCGAGGATGTACAGACCCGCAGGCTTGTCGTCGCGGACGGCTCCGCGCATCAAGATTTCGGTGTCGGACACCTTGAAGGCCCGTACCTCGTAGTTGCGGGTGTGAATCGGTGTGTGGGCAGGATCAGGAGGCAGGATCGGATTCGGATTGGGGGAGTTCATCGGGTCCTCACGCGGTGACGAGTGTCAGCAGTTGTGCCGAACACCCTTGTGACCGTAGTCGTCACTCGGTGATCGGGGCTAGTGGAGTCGGCGCTGCCACACCCCAGACACGCTGGTGGGGTGGCGATCCCAGTCGAGAAGCGCATGATGTGCAGCGTCTGGCTCGGCCGCAAGACCAGGTTCGACGAAGATCGTCTCGAGTTCCACGCCATCGTCGCAGCAGGCATCGACCGACCGGACGAAGGCTTCGGTGAGGACTTCGGCATCGCGCGCGGTTTCCGTTCTCTGGCGTCGATTGACCCGATGGATGAGGGCAAGCGGACGATCGGGACCGGCGTCGACTGTGCGGTGGATCAAGGTCTGGCTGCGTTCTTGCCAGCGGCGCAGAGAGTCGTCATCGATCGTTGCGTCGTCGGCGAGATCGGTACGGAGTTTGACGCCGATGATGTCGACCGATCCTGCGAGATCGGCCAACGTGCGGTCGGCTCGACCAGGAATGACGACGGTGCCATCGCGCAGACCGCGCAGGAATGTGGTGAACCGTAGATGCTCCTCGCGACGGGCGCGTTCGGTAGCAAGAGGCGTGGCTTCATCGGGTCGTACGTGGCGGATCGTCAGCGATGTGGCGATGGGCGGCCCTCCGTGGAGGATGCGCCACGCGTCGCGCCATGCCACAACGAGGGTGTCGACGAGTTCACCATGTCGCCGTGCATCATCGGGTTCGGTGCGAGCGGCGAGTCCGATGGGGTCCTCGATCGGAAACCATCCTGCGATCCGATCACCGAACACGTCGGCGAGCTGTTCGACGAAGCGCGGCCAATATCGTCCCGCAGCGCGGGGATCGCGGAATCCCCCTTCGTCATCGAACCACGACGGGATGGTGCGCTCGAGCACGGTGGCCCACAGACGTACGCCGTGGGTTGCAGCAGCGGTGATCACATCGCCATACCACTCGACCCATTGTCCATCCAGATCTCCAGGTCGACGTTCGAGTCGTGCCCAGTCGAAGCCGAGTCGCAGATCCGTGACATGGACCGCAGCCAATGCCGCAAGGTCGTCGGCGAACTGTGTGAAGAAACCGTTGCCGGTGCGCGCAGGATCGGGGGAGTCGGATCGAGCGGAAGGTCCGAGGGCGACGAGGGCTGGAAGACTGGCGCCGAGATTCACACGTTCAGGCCACGAAGGGCGAGCGCGTCCACAATTCGCCCGTGTCGTTGATGCCGCCCAGTTTGTCCTTGGCCGACAGCGCCACGATTTCGATTTCGCCCAGGCCGCGCAACAACACGCTGTCCCGGGGATGTTCTTGAACACCGACTGGCAGCCGGCGCAGATCCGTGCGGGCAATGAGAACTTCGTTGTGTTCTGCAGCATCGCACAGGCGCGATGCCAGATTCACCGACGTGCCGATGTAGTCCTCGCCTTGGAACATCAACACTTCGCCTGTGGCGATCCCGACGCGCACGGTCAGAGGTCGGCATACGTCTTCGCAGCGCTTCTGCATGTCGAGAGCGAAGCCGATTGCCATGTCCTGGTCGACCGACACGATCATGCAGCCGTCCCCGAGCCACTTGTCGACCCGGATACCCCAGGCAGCAGCGACTTCGCGCACTTCGGCGCGGAACTTCGTCAGCAAATTACCCGCGGCGATATCACCGTGGCTGGCTGTGTACTTGGTGAACCCGGACAGGTCCACGAAGACGAAGGTGCGCTCGACTTTCATGGTTGGGGGCAGGCTAGCGGTGTCACGACGGTCGAAGGTCTCACCCCGGCGACTACCGTGCAGATATGGCCGACAGGTACACATATTCCCGCTGGGACGGCACGCAGACCGGTTTCGATCTCGAGGCCAGCGACCTGTTCGACGAGATGGCCGATGACCTCTTGCAATACGGCGACCTGCGGGGCGCGTTGCGGCGTCTGATGGAGCGGGGAGCCCAGGATGCCCGTGGCGAGAAGATGCAGGGCTTGCGCGAGATGCGCCAGCGGTTGCGGGAAGCCCGCCAAGAGTTGTTGGACCGAGGAGATCTCGGAGGCGTCTACAAGGAGATCGCCGACGAACTCGCGGACATCGTGGACGAGGAACGTCATGCCGTGGATCAGTCGGTAGCCGATGCCGACAAGAGCGGGGACCCTCGTAGGACCGAGAATGCCCAGCGAGCAGCCGAGGATCGCCACTTCCGACTCGACATGCTGCCGGACGATCTCGCCGGCAAGGTGCGCGAACTGCAATCCTACGATTTCGAGTCGTCGGAGGCCCAGCAGCGATTCGAGCAATTGGTGGAGAAGTTGCGCGAGCAGACGATGCAGCAGAACTTCGAACAGGTGTCGTCTGCGATGAAGTCGATGACTCCCGAGCAGATGCAGCGCATGAAAGAGATGATGCAGGCGCT
>QXGG01360295.1_pt1 | contig 12221 bp, 10 predicted proteins | sample 1982491 | NCBI WGS metagenome assembly QXGG01 (sample SAMN09924614, study PRJNA488089) | Wastewater metagenome, whole genome shotgun sequencing project. | isolation source: South African research farm wastewater | place: South Africa: Irene, Agricultural Research Council, Animal Production... | reverse complement strand
TCGCTAGCCGTTAAGCCGTAATGCTCAACCAAACCACCACCGTTTTTGCCCAGCACACCAAAACCATGGGCATCATCGACCATCAGCCATGCCCCGTGGGCCTTGGCCTGTTCTGCTAATTCGGGCAAACGCGCCAGATCGCCGTCCATGCTAAAAACGCCATCGGTCACCAGTAGCGTATTCCCCTGCGCACGCTGGAAACGCTGCTTGAGGCTGTCGAGATCATTGTGTAAATAACGGCTAAAGCGCGCGCCTGATAACAGCCCAGCATCCAGCAGCGAGGCATGGTTAAGACGGTCATGCAGCACAGTATCACCCTGCCCAACCAGCGCGGTAATAACCGCTAAATTGGCCATATAACCGCTGCTCATCAGTAGCACACGGTCGCGGCCAGTAAACTCTGCCAATGCCTGCTCCAGCTGATGATGCGGCTCGCTATGGCCAATGACTAAATGCGAAGCACCACCACCGACGCCCCAACGTGCAGCGCCCTGCTGCATAGCATCCACCACCTGCGGGTGATTGGCTAAGCCTAGATAATCATTGGATGAAAAGGCCAAATACTCTTTACCATCCACCTGCACTACAGGCCCTTGTGGGCTTTGCAATAGTGGCCGTTGGCGGTAAAGGTTATCGGCTTGGCGGGCGGCCAAACGTGCAGCAAGGTCGAAGCTCATGACAATCCAAAGTAAGGTTTTCAGGCAAGGTCGTAATGCGAGTGGCAAGCCTGGCAGCCTGCCCACTCACAGGATCATTTAGTGTGTGGCCGCATCGTAAAATAATGAGGCATCGCGCTGCTCGATGATGGCGTGCTCAATAGCTGCCTGATGCACTTCATCGGCATACTCTTCACGGGCTTCTGGTTTGATCCCAAGACGGGCAAACAACTGCATATCCTTATCCGCTTGTGGATTGGCAGTGGTCAGAAGCTTTTCACCGTAGAAAATCGAGTTAGCACCCGCTAGAAACGCTAAAGACTGCATCTGCTCGTTCATTTGTTCACGGCCTGCAGACAAACGCACATGAGATTTAGGCATCATAATCCGCGCCACAGCGAGCATGCGGATAAAATCAAAGGGATCGACATCCTCGGCATTTTCTAACGGCGTGCCTTCAACTTTCACCAACATATTGATCGGCACACTTTCTGGGTGCTCTGGCAAATTGGCCAACTGGATCAACAAGCCAGCACGGTCAGCAATGGATTCGCCCATGCCCAAAATACCGCCTGAGCAGATTTTCATTCCCGCATCACGCACATAACTTAAAGTTTGTAAGCGCTCGGCATAGGTACGGGTGGTAATAATATTGCCGTAGAACTCTGGCGAAGTATCAAGGTTGTGGTTGTAATAATCTAAACCGGCATCAGCCAATGCTTGGGTTTGCGCTTCATCTAACTTACCAAGGGTCATGCAGGTTTCCATGCCCATGGCTTTAACGCCTTTAACCATTTCCAAGACATAAGGCAGATCTTTCGCCGAAGGATGTTTCCACGCTGCGCCCATACAGAAGCGCGTTGAACCAATCTCTTTGGCGCGCTTGGCTTCGTCCAACACCTTCTGCACTTCCATCAACTTTTCTTTATCCAGCCCGGTGTTGTAGTGCCCAGACTGCGGACAATATTTACAGTCTTCTGGGCAAGCACCGGTTTTGATCGACAGTAAAGTCGAAACTTGCACGCGATTGGCATTGAAGTGCTGGCGATGCATGCTTTGTGCTTGAAAGATCAAGTCGTTGAAAGGCTGCTGTAACAGCGCCGTTACTTCAGGCAGTGTCCAATTGTGGCGTGTCACAGAATTTAGGCTGGCGTTCATCGGTTATCCTTTTTATACGCCGCTTATTTTTATTAGCGATTAAACGGCGGGCTGCTAAACTTTAACTGTGCAGGATGCACGGCAATAATTCTCAGGGAGGCGTCATGTCTTGTCAACCGGATATAATTTCAAAGGTTTACCATTGGTTAAAAAGCAAACAGAACTGTTTATTGTGTGACGCTCCTGCTCGGCGTTTGCTTGCGCTGTGCGAGCCGTGCGAAGCCGAGCTGCCATGGCTGCAGCAGCACTGCCAGCAATGTGCTTTACCGATCCCTGATCAGCACGCGCTCTGCGCCGACTGCACGCATCATCCACCTTTATTCACTCAGGTGATGACGCCTTTTGAGTTTACTTTTCCGGTTGATACGCTGATCAGTCGCTTTAAATATCAGCAGAACTGGCCCTATGGGCAATTGCTCAGTGCTTTGCTCAGGCAGCACCTAGAATATTACTTTGATGAAGGTATCAAACGACCTGACCTGTTACTCGCGGTGCCCTTGGCGAAAGGCCGACAACGTCAACGCGGCTATAATCAAGCGCAAATGATCTGTGATTGGCTGGGCAAATCCTTAACCATCCACAACCCCAAACACCTCCTGTTGCGCACGCGCGAAACCATTAGCCAACAAGGTCTTAATGCCACAGCACGCCGCGCTAATCTGCATAACGCTTTTCAAATAACCGACCCAGCGCAGATTAAAGATAAGCATATTGTTTTGGTCGATGATGTGCTGACCACCGGCACCACCTGCTCAATAATCAGCGGTATTTTACTGGCGCAAGGTGCCGCGCGGGTTGATGTGTATTGTCTTGCGCGTACTGGAAAGCCACAAAAAGTGCAGCTATAACGACCTGCTAACACACTTTTACTGCTCTATATTGTCGCTTGCTGAATGGTGCATACCGTACTTTGGAGTGGGTGTTTGTCCGTCGATGAACCCATCCAGGGTTCAACTCCGGCGCTACGCCATCCATGGCTTCGCTCGTCACACCCACCCCCAAGTACTCATCAAATACCTGCAGTGTTGGCCCTATTGCAGCTTCAATCAACTCGGTAGATTTACACTCAGCTGCAAACGAATAGCACGGCTCAAAATGATGGTTTTAAAAGAGCCGCACTATAAACTCGCAAACAACATCACTGATCAATGAGTACCTTGTGAGTGTCGCGACCAGCGAGCCAAGGATGGCGTAGCGCCCGAATCGGGTCAGGATGACCCGTTGAGGGAAAAGCGATACTCACAAGGTACGGCATGCACCAACAGTTCTTCAACGAGCAACGTGCTGTGATATGCACAAATAGCACTCATAGCTTTGCAATCCGAACTCAGCGTTTTACATCAATCACAGCGCGCATCGTCTTGCTCACAACGCTGCGCATAATGTTGCGCCATCACCGCACACACCATCAATTGAATTTGATGAAAAACCATTAAAGGCAAAATCGCTGGACCTACTGCACCCCCAGCAAACAACACCGAAGCCATCGGAATACCCGTAGCCATACTCTTTTTTGAGCCACAGAACACAATAGTAATTTCATCTTCTTTATTAAACTTAAAACGCCGCGCCAGCCAAGTCGTAGCAGACAAGACAATCGCCAAAATCACACAACAGATCACACTCAACATCACCAATGACGATGGCGGCACCGCACTCCATAAACCACCTATCACCGCTGCACTAAAAGCCGTGTACACCACCAATAAAATCGAACTTTGATCCACATTTTTTAACCAACGCGCATTACGATCAACCCATTTGCCAATCCAGCGGCGCATATAGTGACCCAATAAAAACGGCAGTAATAATTGCACACTGATCTTAATCACTGCCTCCAACATACCGGTCGTGCCCGCATCAGCATCCAGCATCATTTTCACCAACAAAGGCGTGACTAAAATCCCCACCAAACTCGAAGCCGAGGCTGCACAGACCGCCGCAGGAATATTGCCGCGTGCCATCGACGTGAAAGCAATCGCCGACTGCACCGTCCCCGGCAGGGCCGCTAAATACAGCATACCCACCCACAACTCATCACCCAGAATGGGTCGAATCAACGGCTGCAACGACAGCATCAGCAACGGAAATAAAATAAAGGTGCAAGCAAACACCAGCAGATGCAAACGCCAATGCATCACCCCAGCAATAATTGCATGACGCGACAGCTTGGCACCATGCAGAAAAAACAGCAGGGCAATGGCAAAATTAGTCAGCCATTGAAAGACAGTGGCACCCACGCCATGCGCAGGAATAAAGGTCGCTGCCAACACCACTGCGATCAAAATCAGAGTGAAGTTATCAAACAGAATACGCAAACGAAACATAGCTCAAAGCACCATCAAATCTAAGATGACGCGACTCTACTGGATATGAAATAATCCGGCTAACGCCAATCAGCCAAAGAGTATCGACTAACGGACATGCACACTATGCTTGAGCAACGCCTCAGCGAATTAACACAGTTACCACGCCCCATTTATGGGCAAACTGAGGCGCTGCCCAATAAAATTTTAGGCTATAGGCACAGTCATCCTTGGGTGCAGTTTTCTTATGCCATCAGCGGCGTACTCGAAATACAAACCGCACAAGGACGCTTTATTGCACCACCGCAGCGTGCAGTATGGATTCCTGCTGGCGTCAAACATCGTGTGCACTGCTCAGCGGATACACAAATCCGTAGCCTATATATTGATCAACAAGCACTCACCCATGCACCGCTTAATTGCCGAGTGGTGGAAGTCAGCGCATTACTCAAAGAACTGATTCGCGCCTTTGCTGATTTACCCGTGGAATACGACGAGGACAGCGCAGCAGGGCGCTTAGCTGAAGTTTTATTAGATCAACTGACCTATGCACCCGATACAGGCTTGATGCTGCCTTTACCCAGCGATAAACGCCTGCATAAAATTGTCACGCAACTGCAGAAGCATCCGGATGCCAGCGACACCTTAAGCCAGTGGGCGCAGCGTTTACAGCTTTCAGAGAAAACCTTAAGTCGCTTGTTTGTACAACAAACCGGACTCACATTTCGTGTGTGGCGTCAGCGCTTACGTTTACTCAGCGCTTTACCTTTACTTGAAAAAAAGCAATCAGTAACAGAGGTAGCATTAGCCTGCGGCTATGAATCAATGTCCGCTTTTATTGCCGCTTTTGGTCAGCATTTTGGCAGCACGCCGGGTGAGTTCTTCAAAATCCAGCCCTAGAAAGACCAAGAGTAACATTGCATGTTTAAACAGCTGCTCACCTCGACCCGCTGTTTAAACATGACAAGAAGCGCAGGATCAGTTCCAAAAAGGTAACGAGGTGATCGCCGATAAAATTGTCGCATTCAAGATATCAACAAAGAATGCCCCCACCATTGGCACAATCAAAAAGGCTTTATGCGATGGACCAAAACGATCAGTGACCGCTTGCATATTAGCCACCGCCGTTGGTGTTGCCCCCATGCCAAAACCACAGAAACCACCGGCTAAAACCGCAGCATCATAGTCTTTACCCATCACACGGAAAACCACAAACACCGCAAACAACACCAGTAAAATGGCTTGTACACTTAGAATAATCACCAAAGGTACTGCCAAATCTTTAATCACCCACAACTCTAAGCTGAGCAATGCCATGGCTAAAAACAGTGATAAAGACACGTTACCAAACACATCGACACAGCGATCAAAAATGCTCACATTAAAGATGCTCGATAGCACATTACGCACCACGACACCCGAGCCGAGCGCCCAAACAAAGGTCGGAATGACAATTTTTGAATCACTGAAATGCTCAGCCATAAAGCTGGATAAGTAAGACGCACTGGCTAAACACACGGCAAACAATGCCAAAGTTTCTATCGCCGTATCAGCGGTAATCATGCGCTGCTGCTGCGGCTGTTCAAAGGTTACACGCGCTTCAATGTCCGTATCTTCACCTGGTGTCTGTACTTTTTTCAGTAAACGGCGCGCGACCGGACCACCAATTAAACCACCACAAACCAAACCAAAAGTAGCACAGGCCATGCCTAAGGCTACCGCGCCTTGCACACCAAAATCAGTTTCAAAAATCTGTCCCCAACCGGCTGCCGTGCCATGTCCACCGACTAAAGTCACTGAGCCGGTAATCAAGCCTGTGAGCGGTTTTAAGTCCAGCAGCGTGGCTAAACTGATACCCACAGCGTTTTGCACCAGAATAAAGCCGGCCACTATCACCGTGAACAACACCAAGGGTAAACCGCCCGCTTTAAGTCGACTAAAATCAGCACTTAAACCAATTGATGCAAAAAACATCAACATAAAGCCATCTTGCAGGCCTTTTTCAATCTGTATCGAAAAACCATTGAACTGATGTAAAGCCAACACCAATAGTGCAGCAATTAAGCCACCCACCACCGGCTCAGGAATATTGAAGTCATTGAGCACGCGCACGCGTTTGACCAAAATGCGCCCAAATAGCAACACCACTGTCGCTGCAATCAGGGTGTAATAACTGTTTAACTCCACCACAAAACCATCACTCATAAAAACTCCGCACTCATACATTGAGCAGCTATAGCCACAAGGCACACAGCCAAAACGCCACACCTTCAGGTCGATTTAAATCTAAGCCTGACAAAAGGTCGCACAGCTTAGTCGGCTACGCCAGTGCTGTGAACCTTTTTCTCCTTTAGCTGATCCCATACGCAACTCATATACGCGGGATGGACACACCGACAATCCGCACACGCACTGTAGAGCAGCTAGGCTCGATCGTTTAAAAACAACAAAGCCAGCTCTCAGGCTGGCTTTGCAAAACAGACTAACAATTACAATGCGTAGCTTATCGCCACCACGCCTAAAAAACCAACGCTATATGCCAAGATTAAATAGCCAAAATAACGCAAGTAGGCAATAAAGGTCAGCGCCGGTATTTTACTCATCGCCACCACGCCAGCAGCCGAACCAATCGCCAGTAGTGAACCCCCCACACCGACAGAATAGGTGAGAGTCAACCACTCGCCTTCGCTCATGCTAATGCCAGATTTAAGTAAAGCCGCCGTCAAAGGCACGTTATCAATCAAAGCAGAAAACAAACCGACCGAGTAATTAGCTGCCATCACCGGTAATTTTTCATACAGGGTAGGGAAGTGTTCCAGTACCTGCAGTTCTTTCAACATCCCGACCAGCAGTAATACACCTAAGAAAAACAGCAGCGTATCAAACTCAATTTTGCGCACATATTCCAAGATAGGTTCATCTTTATTTAAGAAATGCACAGCCATAAACATCACTGCAAGGCCAAATAAAAATGACAATACTGGCGGAATACCAAAAGCCACGTTCGCACCAATGGTACCAATAATGGTCGCTAAAAATAGCGCCGTAATAATTTGATCGCCTTTGGCAATGGTAATATCACGCTTGACCAACACCACATCCCCCGTCAGCGAACGCGACAGGATAAATGCTAAAAATAATACGGCACTCAAAGCCGGTAAGCTCAGCAACACCAGATCCGCAATCTTGACTTTACCCGCTAAGAAAATCATCAGCGTAGTCACATCACCGGTGATCAATGCTGCACCACCCGAGTTAACCGCAAAGACCACTAGTACGATATAACGCAGCAACTTATCCGTATTGAGATTCAAGCTCAGCAACACGGTAATGCACACCAGCGTTGCGGTGATGTTGTCAGCCATCGAAGAGAAGACAAAGGCAAACAAACCTGTAACCAGCATCAAGCGCCGCTCACTCATGTGCGTGGGCATCACCTTGTTAACGATGCCATCAATCACGCCTTTGTGTGACACATAAGCCACAAAGGTCATCGCGGCCATTAAAAACAACCACAGCGTGGCAATTTCTAGCAGGTTTTCATTCAGCGCATGCATCAACTGCGGCGTGTCTAAACCCTGCGGCGGTGCAATAAAATACAGCACCCAAACCAGCGTACCGAAAAACAAGGTCGTTTTAGCTTTATCAATTTTGGTGAAATCTTCGACCACAATGGATAAAAAGCCTAAGAACGCTAAAACCAACAAAACGGTTGTCATTTTAGTCCCCAGCAAGCAGTTAAAAAGTTGCTTAGTGTAGTCCTTTTCCTAAGGCAAAACCTAGGGGTGCCGCGTCTTTAAAGTATGTAAGAAAACAATTCTATAACGGTCTAACGGCACGACTTGTGCTGCAAGATTTTAAAGCTGTATTTACCATGCAATAGAGCAATCAAAATGCACTATAGAGTGCGCAATGTATGCAGCACACAACATACTTTATTGACTCGATTCAGTATCGCTAGCAGGCTGTTCAGCCGCGTTTTTAGCAGCCGTTTGTTCTGCTTGCCATTCACGTACCTCATCGTAGTAGGTATCCCAAACACAAGGTGAGCATTCACTCTCACAGCATTCATAATCTTCTGGTGGTGTTGGTTTCTCACGCATTTTTCTCTAAACCTCATTCATTGGCCAAGTCGCAGCTCAACCATAGGTTTAAGCTGGCTGACTATTTTAGCCTACTCATTTAAGACTTGCAGTAGTGCGTATTTAAGCACAACAACCCGCCTTGTATGATGTGCAGCCTGTATTGCGCGCACTTTTGCGCTAATGTCTAAGTTAAAGGTGTTAGATACCCACCCAACACAACCTGCAAAAGGAGTATGTATGCCACAGACACCCACAGCCGTTATTGAATTTTCTACGATAGAAACAGATTTTGCGGTGATTTTAGTTGCGCGCAGCGAACGTGGCGTTTGTAGCATTTTATTAGGGGATACAGCAGCCGAACTGTACGCTGATTTGCAAAAACGCCAGCCGCACGCGCACTTGCGAAAAAACGATGCGGCGCTCGCTGCAGATATACGCAATGTTACGGATTTTTTAGCACAGCCGTTAACGCCTTTTAAGCTGCAACTGGATATTCAAGGTACTGATTTTCAACAAGCGGTCTGGGCTGTTTTACAAACCATCGCGGTGGGCGAAACCTTAAGCTACAGCGACATTGCACAACGTTTACACAAACCTAAAGCTGTGCGCGCAGTTGCTAATGCCTGCGCTAGAAATCCACTGGCGTTGGTGATTCCCTGCCATCGAGTATTGCGTGCCGACGGCGGGATTTCCGGTTATCGCTGGGGAGTGGAGCGTAAACGCGCGTTACTGGCAAAGGAGCAACGCGCCATCAAAGCCCAGTGACTCTTATGCGGGACGCGGTGCGTAAGCAAACACATCAGCCTGCATTTGCTCGGGCTGCATACCGGCGGCAACTAAAGCATCAAAAGTGCCGTATACCATCGCCGGAGAGCCACTGACCATCACGCGATAATCACTTAAGTTTTTAATATCGCTGCACACGGCTTCATACAGCAAACCCGCGCGCCCTTGCCAGCCGCTGTCTTCACTGACAATCTGATGAAAATGCAGTTGCGGCATGGCTAGCCAATGTTCTAGATTTTTCAAGGTATAAAAATCATCAGCAACGCGTGCGCCCCAATACACATGGATAGGCTGGCTAAACCCCGTTGCTCGGCAGTACTCAATCAAGCTGTGCATCTGCGCCATCCCTGTACCAGCAGCGATCAGCAGCAATGGACGCTCATCCGCACCGGCTAAGTGCACATCACCAAAAGGCATTTGAATCTGAGCCATACGCTCTTTTTGTAAGTACTTGAGTAAGTCTACGGTCGCACTATCACGTGCCAAAATATGCAATTCCAGCTCACGGCCTTGCTGCGGTGCAGAAGCAATAGAAAAAGCGCTGACACTGCCATCTTCACGCTGCAACAACACATGCTGACCGGCGTGATAACGCACTTCTTTACCTGCAGGTAAACGCAAACGTACAGAAAACACGTCCGCACCCAAAGGCGTTGCACTGACAAACTGGCAAGCCAGCTTAACTTCGGGTAACTCATCCGCAGCAAACACCGCATCCCAGTGCAATTCGCAGTCTGTCAAAGGCTGCGCCAGACAGGTCAATACTTCACCTGCCTCCAATACAGCATCACCTTGACGCATACGGCCGCTGAGTAATTGTGCACCACAGATATGGCAGTTACCGTTACGACAACTGTGCGGCACATCAAAGCCTAAACGGCGTGCCGCATCAATAATATTTTCAGCTGGCAGGACTTCAAGCGTATGCCCTGAGGGCTGTAATGTTACTTTCATCGGTAAAGGCTTCCTTGGTAAACATCATTCAGTATTTAGCAGCACGTATCAATCGATACCCAGCTCTGACCACATTTCATCAATACGCTGTTTCACGGCTGGATCTTGCTCAATCACTTGACCCCATTCACGGTTGGTTTCACCGGGCCATTTGTGCGTAGCATCCAAGCCCATTTTGCTGCCCAACCCCGAAACGGGTGAAGCAAAATCGAGATAATCGATGGGTGTATTGTCGATTAAAACGGTATCACGGCTCGGATCCATGCGCGTGGTAATTGCCCAAATCACATCCGTCCAATCGCGCGCATTGATATCGTCATCCACCACAATCACAAATTTGGTGTACATAAACTGACGCAAGAAACTCCAGACACCGAGCATCACACGCTTAGCGTGGCCTGGGTATTGTTTCTTAATAGTGACCACCGCCATGCGGTAAGAACACCCTTCGGGTGGCAGATAAAAATCGACAATTTCCGGAAATTGCTTTTGCAAAATAGGCACAAAGACTTCATTGAGTGCCACACCTAAAATTGCCGGTTCATCCGGTGGACGACCGGTGTAGGTGCTGTGGTAAATCGCGTCTTTACGACGAGTAATGCGTTCCACAGTAAACACGGGAAAGCTATCCACTTCGTTGTAATAACCAGTGTGATCACCGTAAGGCCCTTCGTCGGCCATCTCGCCGGGGTAAATATGCCCTTCTAAAACGATTTCCGCTTGTCCCGGCACTTGTAAATCACTGCCAATGGCTTTGACTAACTCGGTGCGCGAACCACGTAGCAAACCGGCAAAAGCATATTCAGACAAGGTATCTGGCACGGGCGTGACTGCACCTAAAATAGTCGCAGGGTCAGCACCTAAAGCCACGGCGACAGGGTAGGGACGACCGGGGTAGGTTTTGCACCAATCACGAAAATCCAATGCGCCACCACGGTGACTGAGCCAGCGCATAATGACTTTATTACGCCCCAGCACTTGCTGGCGATAAATACCGAGATTTTGCCGCTCTTTATGCGGACCTTTAGTGATGGTGAGGCCCCACGTAATCAGCGGTGCTGCATCACCCGGCCAACAGGTTTGGATAGGTAATGCAGTGAGATCAACATCATCGCCTTCAATAATCACTTCTTGGCAAGGGCCGTCTTTGCGCACTTTCGGCGCCATCGACAACACCTTTTTAAACATCGGCAACTTATTCCAAGCGTCTTTAAAGCCTTTGGGTGGCTCAGGCTCTTTCAGGGCAGCTAATAATTTACCAATCTCACGCAACTCAGCCGTTGTTTCTGCCCCCATGCCCATGGCAACACGCTCAGGTGTACCAAACAGGTTGCCCAACACCGGCATGCTAAATCCAGTGGGATTTTCAAACAGTAAAGCCGGACCGCCTTTGCGCAAGGTACGATCACAAATTTCTGTCATTTCTAAAACAGGGGATACGGGTACTTGAATACGCTTGAGTTCACCACGCTGCTCGAGGCCGCGAATGAAGTCTCTAAGGTCAGTATATTGCATGATGTTATCCGTAGCAGATCAAGCGCTGAGCAGGCGAATCAAGGAATAATTCATAGCTGCTCAGTACCTTGAGGACTCAACGAGGGTTATTTACTGCGCTTCATCGACATGAAAAATTCTTCATTGGTTTTCGTGTCTTTAAGCTTGTCCAATAAAAACTCAATGGCCGCCGTTTCATCCATAGGATGTAACAGTTTGCGCAAAATCCACATGCGCTGCAGCTCATCCTCACTGGTTAACAACTCTTCACGACGGGTGCCTGAGCGATTGATATTGATCGCTGGGAACACGCGTTTTTCCGCAATACGGCGCTCAAGTTGCAGCTCCATATTACCGGTACCTTTAAACTCTTCGTAAATCACTTCATCCATTTTCGAGCCGGTCTCAACCAGAGCCGTCGCGATTATGGTCAATGATCCACCTTCTTCAATGTTACGTGCCGCACCAAAGAAACGTTTGGGTTTCTCTAACGCATGCGCATCGACACCACCGGTGAGCACCTTGCCGGAGCTTGGAATCACGGTGTTGTAAGCACGGGCTAAACGGGTGATGGAGTCGAGCAAAATCACCACATCTTTTTTGTGCTCAACCAAGCGCTTGGCTTTTTCGATGACCATTTCAGCCACTTGCACGTGGCGGGTCGGTGGCTCATCAAAGGTTGAAGCAACCACTTCACCGCGTACGGTACGCTGCATTTCCGTGACTTCTTCTGGGCGCTCATCAATCAGCAAAACGATGAGATGGCACTCAGGGTTGTTACG
>QXGG01405964.1_pt1 | contig 12222 bp, 14 predicted proteins | sample 1982491 | NCBI WGS metagenome assembly QXGG01 (sample SAMN09924614, study PRJNA488089) | Wastewater metagenome, whole genome shotgun sequencing project. | isolation source: South African research farm wastewater | place: South Africa: Irene, Agricultural Research Council, Animal Production... | reverse complement strand
GTGCGAGAGCGCGTCGTCGGTCCGGATCCGGACCAACGCGCCCGTGAATTGTTCGAGGCCCCAGGTGCCCGGTGGTTCGCTGACGATCGCCCGATCCGGATCGTTCACAGCGATGCGAGCATGTTCATCGGCGGGTTACGGGCTCTCCTGCTCCAATCACTGCATCCTCTTGCCATGGCAGGTGTCGCCCAGCACTCGGACTACCGACGCGACCCCTGGGGCCGATTGCAGCGCACAGCCGACTTTCTCGCCGCGACGACTTTCGGCCCTGCCCACGAATCCCAACGGGCGATCGACACTGTGCGTTCGGTGCACATCCGCGTCCGAGGTCGTGCCCGAGACGGACGTCCATACGAAGCCAATGATCCTCATCTTCTGAAATGGGTGCACCTCGCAGAGATGGACTCGTTCTTGGTGGCTCATGACCGCTATGGCGAGAGCCCACTCTCACCCGAGGAACGTGACGGGTATGTCGAAGACATGTCCGTCATTGCAGCGGCGCTCGGTGTCGAGAATCCACCCCGGAGTGTTGCTGACATGAACCGCCAGCTCCACGCATATCGAGGTGAACTTCGGGCGACACCCGAAGCACGTGAAGCCGCCCGGTATCTGCTGTTCTCCGCACCGCTTCCTGTCGTCGCTCGCGGTCCCTATGCCATCTTGAGTGCAGCTGCCGTATCGCTGCTCCCTGTGTGGGCCCGCCTACCTCTCCTGCTGCCGTGGCTGCCGGTCAGCGAAAAGATGATCGTGGCTCCTGCTGGCAAAGTCCTGATCGGAACATTGCGATGGGCGATGGCACCGGATGCACCATTCGTGCAGGGCGCACATCACGACCAAGTGTGAGACGTCAGCGACTACGGGCCCTGTCGATCAACGCGTCGTAGAGTCCCTGTTGGTGAGGGTCGGTCGATGCAGTGTCCTCTGGATGCCACTGAACACCGATGAGCCATTGCCCGGATCCCCGATGTTCGAGACCCTCCACCAGACCGTCGACGGACGTCGCCACCACCTTCAGATCCGCAGCGACGTCATCGAGGCCTTGGTGGTGGAACGACGCAACTCGAACCTTTGCAGCACCCAGAGCTTTCGACAGGCGCGTGCGCGGCACGACGTCGACATCGTGCAGAACGTAGTCCTGGCCCGCAGGAAACTTCGCCGGAGCGTGCTGAATGACTCCAGGAATGTCTCCGATGTGTTGGATGAGTGTGCCACCGAGCGCGACATTGACGATTTGAATGCCGCGGCACACTGCCAGCGTGGGCAGTTTCATTTCGATCGCTGCGTGAACGAGGGCGATCTCGAAGTGATCCTGCTCATTGTTGACGCCGTAGACATGGGGCTGACGATGTTGTCCGTACAGGTGCGGATCGACATCGGACCCGCCCATCAGCACCAATCCATCGAAGCGAGACAGGAGAGCGACAGCGTCGTCGTGACGCAATGCGCGTGGGCTGAGCGTCAGCGGTTCCCCGCCGGCCCGCAAGATGGCATCCAGGTACACACGTCCGGCGAAGGAAATTTCACTCCGCGACACCCTCCCCGCTGCTGCCAATCGTCCGGCAACAGCGATGAGCGGTCGGTCCATGTGTCGAAAGTGAACTCAGTCGGCGACGCTGATCGTCACCGAATTGATGACCACATCGGTCGTCGGACGATCTCCTGCTCCGGTGGGAACGTTCTGCATTGCTTCGACGACCTCGAGTCCCTTGACGACTTTGCCGAAGAGGGCATACGCGGGAGGAAGACGCACGCCGTCGGGACCGCTGATCAAGAAGAACTGCGAACCATTGGTATTGGGACCTGCATTGGCCATCGCCAGTGAGCCGATTTCGTACTGGCCAGCCTTGGGCAGCTCGTCGGCGAATTGATACCCGGGTCCACCGCGACCCGTTCCCGTCGGATCGCCACCCTGACACACGAATCCCCTGATGATGCGATGAAAGATCACCCCGTCGTAATAGTGATTCAACGCAAGGAAGACGAAACTGTTGACGGTGCGAGGAGCCTTGACCGCATCGAGGGCGATGACGAGCGTGCCCATCGAGGTCTCCATGGTCGCCGTGTACCGCTTCGTGACATCGATGCCCATTTCGGGTTCGTCTTTGAACTTCTGACACTTCGGAGCGGAACCGTCAAAGGGTGGGAAAGGTGTGGGCATGGTCGAGGAGGCTACCGCTGACTACTGTGAAGCCGTGCCCAATGACCAGAGCAGCGTGGAGAACCACACCGACGACCATGCCGCATCACTCGACGACACCCTCGAGTCGGATCGTCCCTCCACAGTCGATTTGGACGCCATCGAATCCGACCTTGCATCGGTCGAAACCGCCCTCGCCCGACTCGAAGCCGGGACGTACTGGACCGATGAAGTGACCGGTGAGCCGATTCCCGATCAAGTTCTCGCACACGATCCCCTCGTGCGCCGTCTCCCTCGCTGAGGACTCCGCTCGTCCCAAGGCACCGTCGGCGACCAAGATGGACGCGTGACAGTGCGCAAACGAACGATCCATGTCAACGGAGTCGACCTCCAAGTCACCGAGGCTGGCGACCCCACACATCCGTGCGTGATTCTCAGCCATGGATTCCCCGAGTCGGCATACTCCTGGCGACATCAGATTCCCGTGCTGGCCGATGCCGGCTACCACGTCCTTGCACCGGACCAACGCGGGTACGGATTCTCCTCCGCACCGAAGAACGTCGATGCGTACGGCATCACGCATCTCACCGGAGACCTCGTGGCATTGCTCGACGCCACGAACCACGACACCGCCACATTCGTCGGACACGACTGGGGAGCGATGGTCGTCTGGGAGGCAGCCCGACTGCACCCGAACCGTGTCGATGCCGTCGTCGGCGTGAGCGTTCCTTTCACTGCCTGGCCTGCCCCTCCCACCGAACTCATGAAAGCGATGTGGGGTGACCGTTTCTTCTACATCTTGTACTTCCAACACGTGGGCCCAGCCGAACGTGAACTGGAAGCCGATATTCGCAGGACCATGCACAACATCCTCTGGGGTGCATCGGGAGAGATGTACACAGGCGTGCCGACGGAATTCCCTCCGATGGAGGGAACGGGCTTTCTCGACATGTTCCGTGACGTGCCAGAGGCTCTGCCGAGCTGGCTGACCCAAGGCGACCTCGACACGTACGTCGAGCAGTTCACGAACAGCGGATTCTTCGGACCTGTGAGTTGGTACCGCAACCTCGATGCCAACTTCGCTGTGCTCAAGGACATTCCCGCCGACGTCGTGACCATGCCATCGTTCTTCATCGGCGGCGAGAAGGATGGGGTGATTGCCGGACGACCCGAATACGTGGATGCGATGAACGGTCTCCTTCCCAACTACCGCGGCAAGGTGATCATCCCCGGGGCCGGCCATTGGACGCAACAAGAGGCACCGCGCGAGTTCAACGATGCACTGATGGGCTTCCTGCGGTCCCTGTGAGATCTCGAGTCGGCTGAACGTTCACCCGACTCTCACCACACGAAGCCTTTGTGGGCGAGCGACGCCAGGTCCATGGACATTGCCACCGCGATGTGCAGGCCGATCCCCCACAGGATGCTGCGAGTGCGCAACGCGAGATACCCGAGCACGACTCCGCCGATGATCGATGCGACAGCTTCGGCTGGTGGTTTGACGAAGTGGATCATCATGTACGGCACGACTGCGACGAACACCGCGGACGAACCCAACTTCCTGGACAAGCCGATGACCAACACGCCGCGAAAGAACACCTCGATGGCGACGAACTGCGCAAGGTAGAACGGCCACCACAGGAGAAGATCCCGCCAGACGTCGTCTTGACCGGGAGCGATCTCGAGGATCGGATAGTGCTCCTGAAAGTCCGTCGACCACGAGGCAGCAATGATGAACGGCACAGAGATGGCCAAGAGGACGACATAGGTGGCCCCATGTCGCAATGTGTTGCGACAGCGCCAGCCGAGATCCCGCACCGACACACCTGAGACGGTCAAGACAACCAGAGGAAGGATCCCGTAGAAGAGAATTTGTGTTCCTGCCCACCAATTCAATTCCGCCAGGCGGGTCCACGAAGACGGCACGAGTTGCTGAGCGAAACGTGCCGCCCACAAACAGACCACCGCAAGGGCGAGAATCCCTGCTGTGAAGGTGTCCGGTCGATCCGTATCGCTACGAAACGACCGAAGGATTCTCACCGTTCGCGAAGTTTGGCCAGGAGCCTCAGAATCTCGAGGTACAACCACACCACGGTCACCAAGAGACCGAATGCCGCGAACCATTCCACGGACTCGGGCATCTTCTCCTTGGATCCCCGTTCGATGAAATCGAAGTCGAGAGCCAGATTGAAAGCTGCGAGACCCGCCACGAACACGCTGAATCCGATGCCGAAGGCGCTCGTGGACTGAATGAAGGGCGGGGTTGCACCGAAGAGGTGCATCAACAACGAGACCCCGTAGAACACTGCGATTCCGAGCGTCGCTCCAATGACGACTCGGCGGAACCTGTCGGTCACCTTGATGATCCGCAAGCCGTAGAGAGCCAGCATCGACAGGAACACGGCGACCGTGGCACCGGCAGCCTGGACCACGATGCCGTCGTAATACGTCTCATATGCACGACTGATGGCACCCACGAAGAGTCCTTGTGCAACGGCGTAGATCGGAGCCAGAAACTTCGCCAGGTGAGGTTTGAAGGCCAGAAGGATCGCCAGCGCGAATCCGACGAGAAGTCCGATGAAGGCAAAGGTCGGGAACTGATAGACCTCCCCTTGTGGGGCGTCGACTCCGAGCCAACCGACAGTTGCGCCCGCCAGCAGGAGAACGAACAGCACTGCTGCCGCGCTCGCGGTACCGCCGACAGTCATGGCGCGCTGTGCACCCGTCCATGGGCTGATCGGACCATCGGTCATCGGTGCCCGAGTCGCAGGATCTGGTGCGGCCCACCCATTGCGATCGGCCGCTGCCGCTTGCTCGAGACGCTTGTCGTTGAGAAGTGGGTTGCTCATGGACCCACGATACCTGTCCGGCCCGACCTTGGCTTCGCGCGGAGAGCAGATCACGTCCGGGATTCCAACCTCCGAGCGCGAAAAATTGTCCCCGGGAGCGCACCCGAAGATCGAGCGAAGTTGTCTCTCGTGGTTGGTGATCCCGCAGAGGTCGGTATCGTTCCCCGCAACGCGACATGGATCGGGGGAACAGCGTTCTTCCTCCGTGGCGCTGAATCGGTTCCTTTTGCGAAAGGAGCCGGTTGCAAAGAAGTGGGCAACGTTCGAAGAAGTGAGGTTCGCCAGTGGCCAAGGATCGCGTCGACCGTGATGAAGAGGACCTGGTCCGTCTGTATCTGTCCGATATCGGTCAGTACACACTGCTCACGAAAGACGACGAGGTCCGCCTCGCCAAACAGATCGAAGCCGGAAAGGCTGCGCTCGAAGCGACTCAAGCTGCGGACTACAAGAGTCAGACTCCCGCTCGCAAGCGTGAGCTGCGCAACTTGGTCAAGGAAGGCGATATCGCCGAGCGCGCTTTCGTCCAATCGAACCTTCGTCTCGTGGTTTCGATCGCCAAGAAGTACCAGGCGTCCGGTCTGCCCCTGCTCGATCTCATCCAGGAGGGAAACCTCGGACTGATGCACGCCGTCGAGAAATTCGACTGGCGTAAGGGCTTCAAATTCTCCACCTACGCGACGTGGTGGATTCGTCAGGCCATCACACGAGGTATCGCCAATACCGGGCGAACGATTCGTCTCCCCGTTCACGCCGGCGACACCTTGGCTCGCCTGCAAAAAGCCCGCTCACGCCTCGAGCTCAAGTTCGGACGACAGCCGACCTTGCGCGAGCTCGCCGATGAAGTGGAAATGCCCGAAGACAAAGTCACCGAGGCACTCCGCTTCGCCGCTGAACCTCTCTCGCTGAGCGAACCCCTCCGTGAGGACGGTGACGCCGAACTTGGTGACGTCGTCGAGGACCGCTCTGCAGAGAGTCCGTTCGAAGTGGCAGCAACGGCTCTTCTCCCCGAAGAGATCCAGCGCCTCTTGGCACCCCTCGACGAACGCGAGCGGGAAATCTTGAAGTTGCGCTTCGGTCTCGATCGCGGTGAGCCGCGGACTCTGGAGGAAGTCGGCGAGCACTTCAACCTGACTCGTGAGCGCATCCGCCAGATCGAGGCTCGTGCGATGAGCAAGTTGCGCCACCCGTCCAGCGACACTGGCGCACGCGACCTGCTCGCAGTCTGAGCTGAGACGTCGTCCCCCTCGCTGCTTGGACATAGCCGGGATACGTCGTCCCCCTCGCTGGTTGGACATAGCCGGGATACGTCGTCCCCCTCGCTGCGCGGAGGTGGACGGGATCCGTCGCTGCGCTCCTCCCGATTCGTCGTCCCCCTCGCTGCGCGGAGGTGGACGGGAATCGAACCCGCCGGACGAGGATCACTCGTCCCAACCGCTTTGAAGGCGGCGGAGTCCACCAGGCACTCGGACACCTCCGATATCAGGGTATCGATGAATCGATACCCGCGGTCTCACGGTATCGATGAATCGATACCCGCGATCTCACGGTATCGATGAATCGATACCCGCGGCCTGATCGAACAGCAGGACTAAGGTGGGGCGATGCGTCGACTTCTCATGGCGATCGTGTTGATCGGACTCGTTGCCGTCGCCGTCAACAAGATTCTCTCGGACTGACTCTCCACCTCCGTCACCCCCTTCCCCACATCGTCGTGACAACGATTCGATGCGGAGGATCTCGTGCTGGTGGTGTGTTGGTCGCCCAAAGGTGGTTCGGGCACGTCAGTCGTCGTCACCGGACTCGCCCTGTCCGCTCGTGCACGACATCCATCCCGGCCCACGTACATCGTCGACCTCGATGGAGACGTACCAGCCATTGCCGGATGTGGTGATCCTGTCACCGGTCTCTCCGAATGGATCACACAGCCTTCGCTGTTCTCGCTCGACGACGTGCTCCTCGAGATTTCTCCGAATCTGTTCGTCATACCCCGCGGGCACTCTCCACTACCGGAAGTCACCTCCTCGGCCTGGTCGCGTCTGGCTCTCGAACTCGGTCCTCGCTCCGAGAACGGGGCCGCAATCGTCGTCGACTGCGGCCGAGATCCCATCGCACATGAGTTGAGGACGGCGGTCAGTCGCCACATCCTCATCACACGACCCTGTTACCTCTCGTTGAGACGAAGTCGACTCTTCGAAAATTCTTTCGACTCGGTGATCGTGATCGAGGAATCACATCGCGTTCTCACGAGTGCCGATGTGCAATCAGTCCTCGGAGTTCCCATCGCAGCTCGCATTCCGCTCACGTCGGACATCGCGCGCCGAGTCGATGCCGGGGTGATCATCTCTCGACCTCCTCGGCAGTTGCTCGATGCGCTCTCGCCCATCTGGGACACATCCAGGTAGATGACGTGCACGACCACCTTCCCTTCGAAATTCGGCGCTTCTGGACCGATCCCACAGTGACCGACATCCTCGTCAACGAGGGTGTCCACGTATGGATCGAGCGCGATGGGCATCTCGAACGTGGGCCGGACCTTCGTCCGGGTGACATCGACTCCGCACTGCAGCGCATCCTCGTTCCCCTCGGTAGAAGGTTGGACCGCCTCACGCCCATGGTCGACGCGCGCCTGACCGACGGAACCCGGGTCTGTGCTGTGATCGAACCGGTTGCGGTGGGTGGAACCTGTGCAGCCTTTCGTCTCTTTCGACGTCACGCGTTCACACTGGAGGACTTCGCTCCACCACATGCCGGAGAATCCTGGTCCTCACTTCGCGAAACTCTGCACACGTCACGAACCAACATCTTGATCACAGGACCCACCGGCTCGGGCAAGAGCGCTTTGTTGAGTGCCCTGGCATCGACGTCTCGAGTGAGTGAACGACTGGTCGTGATCGAAGACACCTACGAGTTGGTGATCGATCACGTCGATGTCGTCCGACTCGAATGTCGCAATGCAACACACGAGGGCAGAGGTGAGATCGGTCTCGACGGCTTGCTGCGAACCGCTCTTCGCCTACGTCCCGATCGTCTCGTCGTCGGCGAAGTTCGCGGTCCGGAAGCTCTCACTCTCGTCCAAGCAATGAGCACTGGGCACCAGGGCTGTCTGGCCACACTGCATGCGAATTCAGCCATCGAGGGTCTGCACAGGCTCGATGTCCTGACACTGTGCGCGACTCAGGGCTGGAACATCGACGATGTCCGAACCTTGGTCAACGCCTCGATCGGACTCGTCGTCCACATGTGCCGCACATCGGATGGTCGGCGATCGATTGCCGAAGTTGCCGCCGTGCACCCGAACTCTCGGGAACGACACATACTCGTGCGGTTCGAAGCATGACATTGCGATCAGGACTCGAGCGACGTCGAATTCGACGACGATTGCACAATTCCTCGCATCGATTCCACCGGCCCATGAGATTTCGCCCGTCTGTCGGTGTCTCCCAAGCGGGCGATCTGACGGCTGCGCTCGGAACCATGCACCGGTTCGCGATCTCGGGGCACGCTCTCGAGACGGCCATTCGGGAAACCGTGCGTTCCCATCCATCGACCGTTTTCGATGCCGTCATGTCCCATCTGTCCACCGGAGCCACTGTCGGTGAGGCATGTCGCTTCCAACTCACCGACATGCACGCCAAGAAGAGGACAACCGTACGAGAACGCGACAACACCCTGGCCCTCCACGTGGTGTCTCTCGCTGATGCGCTCGGCGGGCGGGTCAGCGAACATCTCGAATCCCTGCTCGACATCGTGACGGAACGGGATCACATCCGTCGCGAACTCGCCACACAGTCCGCTACGGCAACAGCCTCGGTGCGTCTGATGACCTGGATGCCCCTGGTGTGTGGAGCGTGGATGCTGATGGATTCCGCCGATATCCGCTCCTTCCTTCTCGACTCTGTTCCGGGGTGGACATGCTTGGTCCTCGGAATCGCACTCAACCTCTCAGGTCGGCTGTGGATGCAGCATGTGATCGTCTCCGCAAATGGAGACGGCGGGCGCGGCGACGAAAGAATCGGCTCGGTGTCGGTCCAATGATGACGATTCTCCTCATCACCGCCGTTGCGATCTTCGTCATTCGCGGTGTTCGTCGTCGGCGTCGCCACCGGGACCTGCTCCAGAACCTGGAGTCGGTAGTGGAAACCACGGATCTTCTTCTGGCCACATTGCGCGCTGGCTACTCGATTCCTGCATCGCTGTTGATGCTCGCCGACATCGCTCCACATCCGGTGCACTACGCCTTTCGCACGATGCGTGCTGCATACGAATCCGGGTCACCTCTCACATCGGCACTGGCGGCAACTCGGACCGAGCTCGGTACACACTTCGGAGCACTCATCTCGCTCGTGTTCTCCGCATTGCGACTCGGCATCCCCACGGAGACTCTGATGATGCAAATCCAATCCGAGGCCCGACATGTCCATCGGCAGTTCGGCGAAACACTGGCACGTCAACTTCCGGTGCGCCTGAACCTTCCACTCGTACTGTGCATCCTCCCCTCGTTCATCGTGTTGATCATCGTTCCGATCGTCGCTGGAACCATTCACCAACTCCAACTGCAAGGGGGCATCCCATGAACAACTCCGTCGAATCACGATCTCATCATCGAGGAACATCCAGGTCCGTCCACGATCTCGGCCAAGCCACATCGGAATATGCGCTCGTGATGCTCGCAGCTGCGTTGATCGCGCTCTTGGCCGTCGGCTGGGCTTCCGGTGGTCAAGGTGCAGGAAGAATCGGTCAGATGTTCGATCGCATCCTCGAAGATGTCACGAACCGCATTCCATGACGCGAGCGACGATGGCCAGGCAGCCGTCGAATTCGCCGTGGTGTTGCCATTGATCGCAATGTTGCTGACTGTCATCGCCCAAATCGCAGTCATCATCGTGAGCCAATTGGACGTCATCGATGAGTCGCGTCACATTGCCCGATTGGCTGCACTCGCACAAGATCCGGCGAGCGCGGCGTACTTCGCATTGCCACCGGACTCACCATCCTCGGTCGCCATTCGATTCGATGACGAGACCGTCACCGTGGAGGTGTCACGTGATGTGCCAACCGACATGCCGATCATCGGGCGATTCACTCCGTCCATTGCAATCCGCGAACGCTTGACCGTGTTACGCGAGCCACTCGTGCCCTGATGTCCTGTCTCGCGAGACCGGATGTCATGAGTACATTGTTCACGTGGGTGCTGAGACGATTTGGATTCTCGGCGATCAGTTGAGTCACGGGAACTCCGCTCTCGACAACGCCTCGCCTGATACCCATCGCATACTTTTCGTCGAGAGCACAGCGAAGATCCGCTCGAAGAAATGGCACATCCAACGTGCTCACTTCGTCATTGCCTCGATGCGCCGGTTCGCTGCCGAACTGAGATCAGAGGGATTCGACGTCGATTATCGCGTCGCTGATTCGCTCCGGTCAGGTCTGCTCGAACACCGCGCTCACTACAGCCCCACAACTGTCACGGTCATGGAGCCGGCGAGTTGGGACGGTCTGTCCCTCGTTCGCCGATCGGGCTGCACGGTCGTGCCCAACAATCAGTTCCTCTGCCATTACGAGGACTTCGCCGAGTTCGCTGCACGAAGACTCACCACGCACAAAACGCTCAAAATGGAGGACTTCTACCGCTGGCAACGGGCACGCCTGGGATATCTCATGGACGAGAACGGCCAACCGGTCACCGGTCAGTGGAACTACGACCACGACAATCGACAGCCACCCCCGAAGAACGCTCGCGAGTTCTTCGCGTCACCGGTCCAGGACGAGCTCGACGATCTCGACCGCGAGGTCATCGACACACTGCGTCCCTGGTGCACAGGAGATTCACCCTCAGGTCTGTGGGCAACCTCACGCGACGGTGCATTACGTCGCCTCGATCACTTCATCGACACAGTGCTTCCCACATTCGGTCCCCATGAAGACGCCATGACGACACAGAGTTGGCACCTCGCCCACTCGTTGCTGTCCCCCTATCTCAACATCGGGCTCCTCCATCCTCGAGAAGTGTGCGATCGCACTCAGACAGCATTCGACGAGGGGCTCGTACCGATTGCCTCAGCAGAGGGATTCCTTCGTCAGATCATTGGTTGGCGTGAGTATGTCTGGGGCCGATATTGGAGTTGGATGCCCGAGTATCGCTCGCGCAACGATCTCGATGCTCGAATGGATCTGCCGCCACTGTTCCACGATCCGCATTCGACACACATGAGATGTGTCTCATCGGTGTTGTCCGGAGTTCACGAGAGGGCGTATGCGCATCACATTCAACGATTGATGATCATTGGAAACCTGTGTCTGACCGCCGGCGTGGAACCTCAACAGGTGAACGAATGGATGTGGGCCAACTTCGTGGATGGTGCGGAGTGGGTGATGTTGCCCAATGTCATCGGTATGTCGCAATTCGCAGACGGCGGCATGATGGCGACCAAACCCTATGCCTCAGGTGGTGCCTACATCCACAAGATGAGCGACTATTGCAAGGGATGCAGATACGACAGAACCAAGCGTGTCGGTGACGACGCATGTCCGTTCACCACGTTGTACTGGGACTTCATGGCTCGCCATGAAGAGAAATTCCTGCGCAATCCCCGAGTCGCCCAACAGGTGCGCGCAGCATTCAAACTTTCCGATCTCGACCAAGTCCGTGTACGGGCGGTCGAGGTCCGCTCGCGGTTGATGTCCGGAGACATCTGAGCTGTGCTCGTGTGAAGCGCTCGCTCATCAAGTGGCCGGCTTGCGGCGGCGAAATCCCCGTCGGTCCTCGACTTTGAGTCGAGCCCGCTGTTCTTCTTCGAGAGCGGCTTCTTCTGCGACGAGTCTCTTCATGCTCTCGAGCCGCCTCGGGTCGATGGTGCCGTCCTCGACGGCCCGGCGTACGGCACAGTCCGGTTCGTCTTCGTGTTTGCAGTCCCTGAATCGACAGTGATCCGACATTCCGAAGATGTCGGCGAAAGCTCGTTCGATTCCCGTGCCGCTCGACCACAGACTGACAGCCCGGACTCCCGGTGTGTCGATGAGCCAACCAGCAGCACCTACGGGTTCCGACGGAAGGGGAACGAGTTGAACCGCTGTCGTTGTGTGCCGACCTCGCTGATCGTTCTCGCGCACTGCAGCAGTGCTCTGTACTCCGCGACCCACGAGAGCATTCACGATGGTGCTCTTGCCCACACCGCTGGCTCCGAGGAGAGCAACGGTGCGATAGCCAGCCGCGTACTTGCGAAGTCCGTCGATGCC
>QXGG01057225.1_pt1 | contig 12232 bp, 13 predicted proteins | sample 1982491 | NCBI WGS metagenome assembly QXGG01 (sample SAMN09924614, study PRJNA488089) | Wastewater metagenome, whole genome shotgun sequencing project. | isolation source: South African research farm wastewater | place: South Africa: Irene, Agricultural Research Council, Animal Production... | reverse complement strand
GGCTTGACCTCGACGACTGGTTCGGCAGCGGCACGCGGAGCCGCGGCGGGAGTCGAAGGTGTCGTCGTTGCTGGTACCGCGGCACCGGAAGATGTTTCGGAGGATGCACCACTGGCGCCCGCCTTGCGGTCGCGAGATCTCTTCAGGAGGTGCTCGGGAATCTCGGTCACTGACCATTCCTTTCGGGAACGCGTCCTTTCGGGAACGCGATCTGCGGACGCTGCACGGCAGCCGATCCAGATTGTACGGCGAAACCGTCTGGGCCCGGGTCACGCGCTCGGACGATCCGTCAAAACAATAGAGGGCGAGGGACCGATCGACCGTATTCCGGCCGGTGTGACGTGAACCGTGAATTTCTGAACTTGCGCACAACCATTCGGTGGGGTGGTCGACGGCGATAGACCGGACTCAGGCGTGACGTGCCCCCACTCCATGTGATCAGAGAATGATGTGACCAGCGAGATGCAGGACGAGTTGGGGCGCGGACAGATCTCGCTGACTACAGTAAGGACAGTTCGCTTCGCCGGTTCGTGGCGAGGCAATTTGTTTCGTATCAACCGAAGTTGGGCAAGGAAGGGATGACCGGCTCGATGCTGGCGATTGACATTCTCAAGTGGCCGGGGATGAACCAGGCGTTCTTGTTCTCTTTGGCTTTGACATTGGTCCTCACCGGACTCGTCTTCGTGTACGGCAAGCGCCGTCCGCTCGGCACTCCCGTGTCGTGGGGCGAAGCAATGGCCGGCTCGGTGTACGCGTTCTTCGTGATGTTCCTTGCATACGGCGTGGTGCCCCATCAGTGGTTGGTGCACGTGCAGAACGAACTCGGTTGGCAGTCGGACAAGATGCTCTACGGTCCCGGCGGCATCTTGAAGTCACAGGCCAAGGGCGGCAGCTTTCCTTTCGACATCAACTATCTCCAGGTCGGCGACATCATTGTCACCATGATCTATGGAGCGTTCCTGGGTCTGCAGATCTACATGTGGTCCTGGTGGCAAAAGCGCGGTCAGACGAAGTCGACCGAGATCGAACAGTCCTCGTACGGCCGTCCTCTGGTGAAGAAGGTCTGACATGGCACGCACTGACGCCAATCCGCCGATGATGCCGTACACCGACCAGTACCAACTGGTCGAGGTGGATGCGGATTATTTGACGAAGGCCGTCAAGCCCAAGCAGTTCATTCACATCGACCAGTCCGAGTGCATCATGTGCGAAGGCTGCGTCGACATCTGCCCGTGGAAGTGCATCCACATGGTGACGCCCGACGCGATCGTCGAGGCACAGAACACCGAGCGGCCCGGCGTCGATCCGAGCGACAACGTGCTGTTCATCATCGACGACGACGTGTGCACCCGATGTGCACTGTGTGTCGATCGCTGTCCCACCGGAGTGATCATTCTCGGAAAGGCCGGGGCAGCTCTTGCCACCGGCGACACCCACACGCGCACTGCCAATCACGGTTACGCCTACGGAATGCGCTTCTAGGAGAGGACGACAGAGGTCATCATGGCAAAGGTCATCAACGAATCCCGCCCGAGTGCGAAAGAGCGTCTCAACAAGACGGTCGAGAACGTGCAGGCAAGCCAAGCATGGAACTCGATCTTCCGTCCCGGATCGATCTTCCGCAAGGGGTACACGGACAGCCCGCGTAACCGCTCCTACGTCATCATGAACTCGGTGCTGTACCACTTGCACCCGGTGAAGGTGAAGCGTCACGCGGTCAAGGTGAGCTACACGCTGTGCCTCGGCGGTCTCAGTTTCTTCCTGTTCATCCTGCTCACCGTGACAGGCATCTTCTTGATGTTCTTCTACCGGCCTGAGGCGACTGCGGCGTGGAACGACATCAGCAGTCTGCAGACGTCGGTGGCCTTCGGATTACTCGTGAGAAACATGCACAGATGGGGCGCGCACCTGATGGTGCTGTCGGTGTTCTTGCACATGGCGCGCGTGTTCTATCACGGCGCCTACAAGGCTCCGCGCGAGTTCAACTGGGTGATCGGAGTCGTCCTGTTGACGCTGACGCTGCTGCTGTCCTTCACCGGATATCTGCTTCCGTGGGACCAGTTGGCGATGTGGGCCGTGGCCGTGGGTACCAACATGATGGGGTACACGCCGGTGTTCGGTTCTCAAGTTCGCTTCGTTCTACTCGGCGGTGTCGAGATCGGATCGGAGACCCTGCTTCGTTGGTACGTGTTGCACGTGCTGATGCTTCCCTTCGTCATCGTGATCTTCATGGCGATCCACTTCTGGCGTGTCCGCAAGGACGGCGGCATCTCCGGACCGCTGTGACCATTTCGAAAGGATGTGAACCGAGATGACTGAGATTCCCGAACACCTACTCAAGCGAGCCCAGGCTGCTCGTGACAAGGCTGCAGCCGAAACTGGCGGTACCGAATCCGGAAGTGATGCGGGCGACTCGCGCATTCCTGCGCACCTGCTCGAGCGCAGCAAGGCCGCGAAAGCCAAGGCTGACGGTTCGGAAGGCGGTGCAGTCGCGGTTGCCGAAAAGGTCGGCGCAGTCGTTGCCGCAGCCGCACCGGCTGGTGGCGTTCCCGTCGGCGCCGGTCCTGGAGGTCACACTCAGCGCCTGCTGACAGTCGTGAAATCCGGTTCGATTCAGGACGTGAAGGCCACGCCGGTCGACAAGGTGCACACCTGGCCGCACCTTCTTGCTGTCGAGTTCGTCGCTGCTCTTGCCTGCACGGCGTTCCTGTTCTTCTTCTCGATCTGGGTGAACGCTCCGCTCCTGCAGCTCGCCAACCCCAACCAGACGCCGAACCCATCGAAGGCTCCGTGGTACTTCCTCGGACTTCAGGAACTGTTGACGATGTTCCACCCGATGGTGGCTGGCGTGACCATTCCGGGAATCGCGCTGTTCGCTTTGATCCTCGCTCCGTACATCGACAAGAACCCGTCGAACAAGCCCGAGGATCGCAAGTTCGCAACGTCTCTCATGACGGTGCACCTCATGTTCTGGGCCGTGCTCACGCTGATCGGCTCGTTCTTCCGAGGTCCTGGATTCAACTTCGTCTTCCCATGGCGTGACGGCCTGTTCTTCGAGTTGTGAGGTAAAGACCCCCATGTCACCTGCAGCAACAATCATCATCGCCCTCGCCGTCGTTGCGGTTCTGGCAGTCGTCGTCCTCGTGACGTCGGCTCGTCGCTCCGATGTGCGCGGCGCGGGTGCGCTCTCACGAGAGACGCGCCAGAGAGACAAGTCGAGTCGCGATCAGTCGATTCGTGCCGAGTCCGGTGCATCGGCAACGGGCGCATCGTACGAAGCAGCGGTCACCACCGAACGCAGCCAGGCTCTCGCCAAGGCGGCCGAAGTGGCTCCTGTTGCGTGGGCTCCGCCTGATGCCGAGAGCGTCGAAGTTTCCCGTCGACAGTTCTTCAACCGAGCTGCAGTCACGATGATGACCGCGAGCATCGCATCGTTCGGTGTCGCCGTCGTCGCATTCTTGTGGCCGCGAGCCGGCGGAGGATTCGGATCGAAGGTGACCGTCGGTCGCCTCGACGACCTCCTCGTCCAGATCCGCAGCGAAAAGGGCTTCGTCTACAAGCCCGAAGCTCGTACGTGGCTCACCGCTTTCCCTGCCGACGCGTTGCCGAAGGCTCGTGCCGCATATGCCAATCAGCCGTCGGTGTTGACAGGCATGGAAGCCGGCGTTGTCGCTCTGTACCAGAAGTGCCCGCACCTCGGATGCCGTGTGCCCGAGTGCAAGAGCTCACAGTGGTTCGAGTGCCCGTGCCACGGATCGCAGTACAACCGAGTCGGTGAGAAGAAGGCCGGTCCTGCACCGCGCGGCATGGACCGCTTTGGTGTTTCGATCGCGAACGGAAATGTCGTCGTCGACACCGGAACCGTGTTCAACGGTCCGGCGATCGGCGTCAACACGACCGGTCAAGAAGCCGAAGGTCCGCACTGCATCACAGGCGGAGGGAGTCACTGACCATGATCGCCATGGCTACAACCACCTTCGCAATCGTCCTCTTCGTCGTCTTCGTATTGGGTTGGATCGTTTACGCGTTCTTGAACCGCAACGCGAGTCGTCCCGAGATCGGCTCGGAAATCGAACTTGCCGCCAACCGCAAGCCTTACTACGACGACGAAGAACTCGAAGGCCGTCGTCTGCAGCGCGTGCAGTTCATCGGCGTCATTCTCCTGGCCACGATCACGATCGGCCTTCCCGCATACTGGCTCGCCGAGCCGAGCCGCCAGGCAGGGGCGATCGAAGGACAGGCCAACCGATTCGTGTCGTGGGGTTCGAACTTGTTCGCCTCGACTGCAGACGGCGGCTTCAACTGCGCGGGTTGCCACGGAGGCATGAACGCAACCGGCGGTGCGGCCCCGTACACCGTGACCGACTCGAAGACCGGTCTCGTGAGCGCTGTGTCCTGGAAGGCTCCGGCACTGAACACTGTGTTCTACAAGTTCGACGAGGACGAGGTTCGCTTCATTCTCGAATACGGCCGCCCCTTCTCGCCGATGTCGCCATGGGGAGTTCGCGGCGGCGGTCCGATGAACGATCAGCAGATCCAGACGCTCATCGAGTACTTGAAGAGCATCCAGATTCCGCGCGAAAACTGCGCGGTGCAGGGTGCCGATCCTCGCACGTGTGAGGGCGGCCACCTGCCGACTGTCGAGCAGGAAAAGGTGCAGGCAGCCGCTGAAAAGGCCGTGGCGGATGGTCTGTACTCGTCCGTCGGTGAAGCCCTGTTCAACCTCGAGTTGTCGGCCGGCGCATACAGCTGCGCACGCTGTCACACGCCGGGTTGGAGCTGGGGCGAGCCCGGCCAGACCGGATCGGGTGCCTTCGGCTGGAACCTGACGGGTGGAGCGACCAACAGCCACTTCGCAACCGAACAAGAGATGATCGACTTCATCAAGTCGGGCTCGAAGTACGGCGCGAAGTACGGTGTCCAGGGTCAGGGAAGCGGTCGTATGCCCGGTTTCGGCTCGCTGCTGACTGAAGAGCAGATCCAGGAGATCGTGAATTACGTGCGGAACGAACTATGAGCACCATTCTGAGCATCGGCTGGGAGCCCGAACTTCGCGGACTTCTCACCGTCATCATCGGTTTCGTCGCGCTCGGTGGCAGCACGTACTTGTTGCTCGGCACCAACATCGGTGCACGACTCGGATTCCTCGTCGCCATGGCCGGACTCTTCGGATGGATGGCCTCCATGGGTGCGATCTGGTGGGCATACGGAATCGGACTCGTCGGAGAGTTGCCGAGTTGGCAGCCAGCCGAGCCGTTCACGATCGTGCGCGAGGCAGAGCAATTGCCGAGTGCAGAGATCATCGAAGCGCCCATCGAGATCACCGACAGTTCGAGTGAGCCCGATATCGCCGCCGCTGCTCAGACGGCCATCGTTGCAGACGGTTGGCGCAAACTTGCCGAAGACGACAGGAGTCGCGGTCAGGCGATTGCCGCTGCCGATGAGATCGTTCAGAACCAAGCTGAGATCTACGCAGCCGGCGAGTACGAGGCCGTTGCTGTGTATCAGCGCGGTGGAGAGCGCTACCCGAAGATCGGTAACGAGGTCGACTTCTTCGCGTTCCTCCACAAGCCCAAGTACGCGCTCGTCGAGATCGCGCCGGTCGTACCTCAGCGCGTCGAGCCGGGTCGAGCCCCCGCTCGCCCAGTCATCGACGAGAGTCAGCCTCATCAGTACGTGATGATGATTCGCGATCTCGGATCGCAGCGTCAGCCGGCGGCGTTCATCACCATCGGCTCGACGATCATCTTCGGAGTGTTCTGCTGGCTGTTGCACCGTCGTGACAAGGTCGTGGCGGCGAACAGGTCCGGTCAGCTCGTACCCGCAGGGGCGTAGTCGTGGGCCAGTACCTACCTGTCATCGCACTGTTGGTGCTGGCCACCCTTTTCGGAGCCCTCAGCCTCGTGGCGTCTGCGGTTCTTGCACCCAATCGTCCGAACAAAGCCAAAGAAGCGCCCTACGAATGCGGCATCGTGCCGAGTCGCGAGCCTCCTGAGCGCTTTCCGGTGAGCTTCTACATCGTGGCGATGCTCTTCGTCATGTTCGACATCGAAATCATCTTCATCTACCCGTATGCCGTGGCCCGCAGTGAGCTCGGCGCCTTCGCATTCTGGGAGATGTTGGCATTCAGCACGGTGTTCTTCTTGGCCTTCGTCTACGTCGTTGCCCGCGGTGCTCTGGATTGGGGTCCGATGCAAAAGGCTCGTCGTCTTGCCGACGGCGTCTCGGGCACGCGTACATCGTCGACCACGATTCGCCGTGTGGGTCTCGAAGGCCGACTCGACAGCGATCAAGCAGCCTGAAGCGGGAGGTGAATCATGGGAGTCGCGCGCAATGTTCTCGATGATGGACTCGGAGGTCTCGATCACAACATTGTGACCGGTCGCATCGAAGATCTCGTGAAGTGGGCGAGAAGTCGATCGAGCTGGGGTGCAACATTCGGTCTTGCATGCTGCGCCATCGAAATGATGGGCACGGGCGGACCGCACTACGACATCGCTCGTTTCGGAATGGAAGTGTTCCGAGCCTCGCCGCGCCAGGCCGACATCATGATCGTTGCCGGACGTGTCAGCCAGAAGATGGCGCCGGTGCTGCGTCAGGTCTACGACCAGATGATGGAACCCAAGTGGGTCATCTCGATGGGCGTGTGCGCGTCGAGCGGCGGCATGTTCAACAACTACGCGATCATCCAAGGCGTCGACCAGATCGTTCCGGTGGATGTCTATGCGCCCGGTTGTCCTCCGACGCCGGAGACGTTGATTCATGCCATCGAGACTCTTCACCAGAAGATCGAGGACGGCGAGTTGATGCGTCGTCGTGCGGCCAGTGGAGCGGGAGCGAACATCCACATCACGGAGATCCCCTCGCAGCCCGCACCGGTGCGCTTGTCGGGTGCGCGTTCATGAGCGAGGAGATCGCTGAGACCTTGCCGGCATCCATGCACGGCTGTCCGATCTCGGACTCGCGCGGACAGATGGTGCTGCATGCGAGCCGTGAGTCGTACATTTCGGTCTTGAAAAAGTTGATCGACGACGGATACACGATGTGCTCCGATCTCACAGCTGTCGACTATCTCACTCATTCTGGTCGCACTCTGCCCGATGGCATCGCTGCCGAGCGTTTCGAAATCGTGTTGAACCTCACTTCGATCACATCTCGCGATCGCATTCGCGTACGCATGCAAGTCCCGGAATCCGATCCGGTCGTGCCGACGGCGTTCAATCTCTGGCCTGGAACCGAAGCCATGGAGCGCGAAGTCTTCGACATGTTCGGCATCTCCTTCGAGGGACACCCCGACCTGACGCGCATCTTGATGCCCGAGGATTGGGAAGGCCATCCATTGCGCAAGGACTACGAGATCGGACATATTCCGGTCCAGTTCAAGGGGTCGCACTCATGACGAGTCTCGACAACATCCGCCAGACGAGCGAAGGCGCGCAGGAGATGCGTTCACGCAGCGAATTGCGCCCTCAGGAATTGATGCGCGAAGTAGGCGCAGTGTTGCGTATGAGCGAAGCCGAAGTTGCTGCGCTCGGCAACGTCCCAACCGACCCTGAAGAAGATCAAACGATGATCATCAACATGGGTCCGCAGCATCCGAGTACGCACGGCGTGTTGCGATTGATGCTCGAGTTGCAGGGTGAGACGGTTCTGAGATGCAAGCCGATCATCGGGTACCTGCACACAGGCATGGAGAAGACCGGCGAGGATCTGACGTTCCTCCAGGGTGGCACCAACGTGACGCGGATGGACTATCTCAGCCCGCTGAACAACGAACTCGTGTTCTCGATGGCAGTCGAGAAGCTTCTCGGTATCGACGGTGACATTCCCGAGCGCGCCGTGTGGATGCGCATGCTCCTGTCGGAAATGAATCGCATCAGCAGCCATCTGCTGTTCCTTGCGACCAATGGCATGGATCTCGGCGCAGTCTCGATGATGCTCTACGGCTGGCGTGAGCGCGAAGAGGTTTTGCGCTTCTTCCAGAAGGTCACCGGTTTGCGCATGAACCACAACTTCATCCGACCCGGAGGTCTTGCTGCCGATCTCCCGGCCGGCTGGCGCGACGACGTCCTTGCGATCCTGGACACGCTCCCCGGACGACTCGAGGAGTACGACATCTTGATGACCGAGCAGCCCATCTGGCGGGAGCGTCTGCAGGGTGTCGGCGTCATCACCGCGGACGAGGCGCTCGCCCTCGGAACCAGCGGTCCGATTCTGCGTTCCACCGGTGTGGCTTGGGACCTGCGCCGGGATCATCCGTATCTTCGCTACGAAGAAGTGGAGTTCGACGTCATCGTCGGCACCTATGGAGATGCATTCGACCGTTACGCGATTCGACTCAACGAGATTCGCGAGTCGATGCGCATCATCCGCCAGATTCTCGATCGCATGCCCCAGGGCGACTATCGCATCCAGAACAAGAAGGTCACGCCTCCGCCGCGAGCTCGTATCGACGAGTCGATGGAAGCTCTCATCCACCATTTCAAGATCTTCACCGAGGGGTTCAAGGTTCCCGAGGGAGAGGTGTACATGGCCATCGAAAGCCCGCGCGGCGAGATCGGCTGTTACATCGTGTCCGATGGCGGTCCGAAGCCGGTACGGATGCACGTACGTGCGCCGAGTTTCGTGAACATCCAGGCTCTTCCGCACATGATGCGCGGGGGTCTGGTCGCAGATGCAGTGGCTGTGATCTCGTCGATCGATCCGGTGCTCGGGGAGGTGGACCGCTGATGGCGCGTCTCAACGAAGCCAATACACGTCTCGCCAAGGAGATCATCAGCCGCTATCCGCGTGCGCGCTCGGCGACGATTCCTCTGTTGCATCTCGCGCAGGAGCAGGACGGCTACGTCACCAATGAGGCGATGCAGCACATCGGCGAGCTGGTCGGCGCAACATCGGCCGAGGTCTACGGAACTGCGACGTTCTACGAGATGTTCAAGTTCGAACCCGTGGGCAAGTACCTGATCAACATCTGCGGAACGATGTCGTGTGCCCTCATGGGCGCCGACGATCTCATTCATCACGCCGAGGAATCACTCGGCGTGCACCTCGGCGGCACCACGGGAGACGGCATGTTCACCCTGGAGCGCGCCGAATGCCAGGCCGCATGCACCGAGGCTCCGTGTCTGCAAGTGAACTATCGCTTTCGCTATCGGGTGACGCCGCAGGACTTCGACGGTCTCATCGATCAATTGCGGTCCGGTGAATTGCACGAAGAGATCCCGCCTCACGGCACGCTCGCTCGAGTGCGCCAGCAGATTCCCGCTGATCGACTCGTCGGAGCGGTTCCGCCCGAATCGGTGAAGACGGAACCAGTGTGGATGAACGGAAAGGCAGCGCTGTGACCGGCACGTATCAACACGCAGCAGGCTTCATCGCCGGAGATCGTCCTCGCATCGTGACATCGCGATTCGAATATGCGGACTCGCACACTCTCGAGCGCTACCTCGCAACGGATGGCTATGCAGGACTACGTGCCGCTCTGAAGCGCCCCGCGACCGACGTCCACGAAGAGGTCAAGAACGCCACGATCCTCGGCCGCGGCGGGGCGGGTTTCCCTGCTGGAACCAAGTGGGGTCTCACACCCCAGGGCGTGTTCCCGAAATATCTCGTCGTCAACGGCGATGAAAGCGAACCGGGCACCTACAAGGATCGCCTGCTGATGGAGCGCGATCCGCACCAGCTGATCGAGGGCTGTTTGATCGCGTGCTACGCCGCAGGCCTGTCTCAGTGCTTCTTGTACATCCGCGGGGAAATGGCTGTTGCGCAAGAACGTGTGGCGACAGCCCTCAACGAGGCGTATGCAGCCGGCTACGTCGGCAAGAACGTTCTCGGCTCGTCGTTCTCCGTCGACATCATCTTGCATTGGGGTGCGGGTGCCTACGTCGTCGGCGAAGAGACTGCTCTCATCGAAAGTCTCGAAGGCAATCGCGGAATGCCGCGACTCAAGCCACCGTTCTTCCCCGCCGCGATCGGCCTGTACGGCCAGCCGACCATCGTGAACAACGTCGAGACGCTCGCCAACCTGCCGTGGCTCCTGCGAAACGGAGCCGATGCGTACACGGCGATCGGCACGAAGACGTCCCCCGGAACGCGCATGGTCGCAGTCAGCGGACACGTCAAGCGACCGGGCGTCTACGAGATCGTCAATGGCACGACGACGTTCCGCGATCTCATCTACGGAGACGACTTCTGTCAGGGCATTCGCAACGATCGCGCTCTCAAAGCATTCGTTCCCGGCGGCGGATCCGCCCCGTGGTTCCTTCCCGACCAACTCGACTTGCCGTTCGAAGCCAGCCAAGTCGGCCCGGCCGGTTCGATGCTCGGTTCGGGAGCGGTGATGGTGATGGATGAAACGACCGACATTCCTGCCGCTGCGCTCACGTTGACGCGGTTCTATGCGCACGAATCGTGCGGCAAGTGCACACCGTGTCGCGAAGGCGGCACGTGGCTCGAGCGCATCCTCAGCCGCATCGTCGACGGGAAAGGAACGACAGCGGATCTCGACCAGCTGATCGAAGTGGGAACATCGATCTGTCCGGGTGACTTCCCGCATGCAGCGAGCGAACGGCTCGGTCTCGAGGCTGTGCCGTTCCCGTACAAGATGAACACGATCTGCTTCGTCGGACCGTCTGCATACGCGCCGGTGAATTCGGCTCTCGTGCTGTTCCGTGAGGAATTCGAAGCCAAGATCGTCCGCAAATCCATCCCGGTGGGAGCTGCATCATGACGACGACCGAATCCGACGTGAACGGCGAGAGCCCCGACGTCGAACCGACCGAGATCGAACAGGTCGTCGACCCGAATGCGGTTTCGATCTCGATCAACGGGCGGACGGTGAACGCGCGCAAGGGCGAGTACATCATTGCGGCAGCCGATCGCAGCGGCGACTACATCCCGCGTTTTTGCTACCACCCGCGCATGAGCTCGGTCGGCATGTGCCGCCAGTGCATGGTCGAAGTCGAAGGGCCTCGCGGTCCGATGATGGTCGTGAGCTGCATGACGCCGGTCGCCGAAGGTCAGATCGTTCGCACCGATACACCTCAGGTCAAGCGAGCGCAGGAAGGCATGATCGAGCTGCTGCTCGCGAACCATCCGCTCGATTGTCCCGTCTGCGACAAGGGCGGCGAGTGCCCGTTGCAGGATCAGGCGTTCAGCCATGGTCCCGGCGAGAGCAGGTTCATCGAGGAGAAGCGCCACTACGAAAAGCCGATTGCAATCAGCGATCTCGTACTGCTCGACCGTGAACGGTGCATTCTGTGCGATCGCTGCACGCGTTTCGCCGATGAAGTTGCTGGCGATGCCCTGATCCATTTCATCTCGCGCGGCAACGACACCCAGGTTCAGACGTTTCCTGATGAACCGTTCAGCTCGTATTTCTCCGGCAACACCGTGCAGATCTGCCCGGTCGGCGCTCTGACGGCCAAGCCGTATCGATTCAAAGCCCGTCCGTGGGATCTCGACAAGACCGAGAGCACATGTACGACGTGCTCCGTCGGATGCCGTATCACGCTCGAGTCGAGCCGCGATGAAATCCTTCGCTATCAGGGCGTCGACAGCGATCCCGTGAACCATGGTTGGCTGTGCGACAAGGGTCGTTTCGCCTTCGAGGCGATCAAGACGGATCAGCGTCTCGAGCAGCCGATGGTCAAGAGCGACGGCGATCTCGTGCCGACGTCGTGGAACACCGCGCTCGGAGCAGCTGCCGATCTGATCGCAAGCGCCCTCAACGAGGGCGGTCCGTCCAGCGTGGCGATCATCGGAGGAGCACGCGGGACCAATGAAGACGCCCACGCATGGAGTCTTCTCGCCCGATCCATCGGCGTCGACAAGGTCGATTCGCAGTTGGACGACGGTCTTCCCGCTTCTGTCTTCGCTTTCCCACAGGCGACGATCGACGATGCCGCTTCGGCACCGATGATCATCCTGATTGCGCCGGACCTGAAAGAGGAGCTGCCGGTTCTCTACTTGCGCATCCGCGATGCTGCGGTCAACCGGCGCAGCAAGCTCGTCGAATTCACCACTCGCAAGACGGGACTGTCGAAGCATGCGTGGAAGTCGATCGAAGTCGAACCCGGTCGCCTCCATGAATCAGTGGCGAGCACATTGACCGACGATGAGATTCGGGCACAGATGGCTGCCGGACCAGTCGTCGTGATCGCCGGCCGCAGCAATCTCGCCGAGAGCGCCGATTTCACGATGGCAGCTGTGCAGGCGGTCCTCGACGTCGTTC
>QXGG01278605.1_pt1 | contig 12251 bp, 10 predicted proteins | sample 1982491 | NCBI WGS metagenome assembly QXGG01 (sample SAMN09924614, study PRJNA488089) | Wastewater metagenome, whole genome shotgun sequencing project. | isolation source: South African research farm wastewater | place: South Africa: Irene, Agricultural Research Council, Animal Production... | reverse complement strand
GGTCTAGAGGGTGACCCCCGCACGGATCCTGGCACAAGCGAAAGCGCATCTGTCGCTAAGCGTCGTCCAGCCAAGGACCTCACCGATCCAACGCTCCCCGATCTGCCTTCGCAGGAACCTCGGCAGACCGCGCCCGTCAGCCCTACGACGCGACTAGTGGCTCTCCGAGGAGCTTGGGTGCAGAATCACTCAGACCCAGCGGCGGACTACTCCCTCGGCGGGTACTCGGAACGCATCCTCGTGTTCAAGGACCCTGACGCATCACTGCAGGTCGTGTCCGCATTCGGGTCGGACCGTGCGACTCGCGTGAGTGAGACACTCGCATACGAGCTGACCGGGGATGGATCAATCAAGATCTCGAGACCCCCAAACGCCGACGGAAATGCTGCCCTGCTCCCTGCTGGGGCCAGCCAACATGCGCAGGGCGTGGTGACCCTCGAATGGTCGGTGGACGGGCGACAACTCAGGCTTGGCCCGAAGACCTTCGAACGAATGGAACTTCAGGATGCTCGGCGGTTCCTCGCAGGTGGACCGCTGAGGAGGTCCGATCGCCCAGGAGCGGAGGCAACACGACACTCGCTCCTCCCCGCAGAGGGAGAGCGCATTGCCGTCATCCTGCTCGCCAACCCAGATGCATCGAGTGGGATCTGGCGGACCGCCTGCACCACACTGCGCAACGAGCTGATGCAGTTGGGGCCAACGCGCCAAGCGTGCGTACGTGGGGGGGGCGTCACTGAGTCTGTACGGTGGTCCGCCGGATCTAGCCCCGACATCGCAGTTGCGATTGCGCTGTCGGAGAGCGCGGGTTCACCTCCCGCAACTCTTGTGCAGGTCCAACGCGCTCTCTCGGCCCTCTCTCCCCGACCAGACTCGATCTTGCTGCTGGTTGACCAGCGCAATGACATCAAGGACTTGGCCGCCGTCCTGCGAGATCGCGCATCGGGCATCCCATGCCATGTAGTGTGCGTGCGCCCGGCCGACGTCGAAGCGTGGCAGCGAGCGATGCCCGCCGCTTCGGTTCGAGGCGTCCGCTGAAGGTCACTGCGCAGTGGGCTGGCCGTAGGTCCACACCATTCGGTAGGGCGGACGTTGAGGCCTCACGTTGTAGAAGACACCGGCCTCTTGCAGCGCCCTTCGCAGCGCGAGAAACTCCGAATGGCTGTCGGGATTGACCTGTAGGTACACGACCACGCGCGGCTTGCTCTGGAGGGCCTGGAGCCAACGCTTCCACATGGCGGAGTTCTGCCAGCCAGGCTGACGCACGTCCACGCCGTTGCCATCACGCAGGACAATCGTCTGGGAGCCATCGGAGCAATCCACGCGCGATCGCTCCGCGTCGATGCAGTCGGTGTCAAGCAACTTCAGGAAGTCGCAGAATGGCACCGACGCGAGCACCTCGGGGACGCGAGTCACCATGTACGCATGTCCTTGGTCGAGCACCATGGCTGCCACATCTGCGCCTCCCACCGTCTTCTCCCGAGGGAGTGCCAGGGAGATCTCCGACCTTGCCTGCGCATCCTGGAGAGCGCTCTCAAGCTGCTCGATCTCCTGAGCCAGTTCCGGCAGGAGCTGCTCAGCCGCCTTGGCTGCCTTCCCCGAGTCCATCAACGTATCCATCACGACGTTCTCTCTGCGCTCTGCCTCACGCTGAACGGCTCGCTTTCGGGCCAGCGCACGCTGCAGATCGGCGATCTCCTCAAGCTGCACCTGCTGCTCCGGCCGCACAATCTCGGACAGCCTGCGACGCAGCTCGCTGACTGTCTCGGCAGAGGCTGACCTGTCAACGACATGCTCCAACGTTGGGACTACTGGCCGCCGTAGGGAGGACAGCACCACGAGAAGAATCACGATGAAGCAGACCATCGCGAAGATGTTGCACACCGGATCCGTGAAGAGCTCCAGCGAGTCCGATGCTCCCTCGTCCTCACTGGCCATGATCGGACTCCGACCAGTTTGGGAACTGATCCGATATCCACCGGTCTTCGGAGATCAGTTCAAGGCCGCTCGATCGACCTGTGGTCGCTCGACGCCGTGCCACGGCAAAGAAGACGTCGACTCCACTTGGCTTGAGCGCGACTAGGCAAGTCAGGCCCATGGACTCCGCAACCCGCATCCGCTCAAGAAGCACTTCGGCGCCATGGTCGGTCGAGCGCACGGCATGGACCTGAGCGTGTCCGTCGCCGACTGCCGGACCCTCGACAATCCGTGCCGCCGACACTTCGAACACTCGGGTTCGGTGCGCGCCCGCACCCTCCCGGAATGTCAGTCGCCGCCGCGACTCCATCGCCTGAAGCTTCTGCCGAAGGCCGTCCCGCCTCACCAGCAGTTCAGACACCCGATCTAGGGCCGGGTCTGCATCATCGGCCCCGCCGGTGCGCTCCAGCTTGTCGATCTGCCGCTTGAGACGCTCTGTCGCGTGAAGGAGCGCATCCTGATCTGCCTCCAGTTCCGCCAGCAGCTGGGCCACTTCGCCAGATAGGTCACGATTCTGCAGCTCTACGGCGGCTGACAGTTGGGCCTCGAGGGACGCAATCTCCTCCCGTTCCGCTTGTTGCTCAGCGGCCGCCTGGGCCGTGCGCGAAGTTCGATCGACCTTCGCCACAGCCGAGAATCTCACGGCCATCAGCAAGCCGACAGTGGTGGCGACGAGCATCATGATGCCGAGACAGCACATCATGATGTCCTGGAAGCTGAAGAATGATGGACTGGGGCTGATGCCCCGGCGACGAGTCGCCACTTAGGCCACTCCGTCCTGGAGACGCACCCGAGCGCCAATCTGGGAGTGAGCCTCCTCACGTGCATCATCAAGAAGGCTCTCGTCTGCCTCCCGCACGAAGATCTGCACGATGTGGATCAGGAGCACCAGGACCAGTGCTTCGCCAGTTGTCACGAATGCGGTGTTCAGCCCCCCAAGTGCAGCCCCAAGTTGGCTTGCCATCGCCTGGGGATCCATGCCGCCGCCTCCGGACTCATCGGCGGCCTTGCCCAGGATCGAGCCGAACTTGCCCATGGACTCGGTGAGACCCACCACGGTCCCGATGAAGCCCAGCACGGGTATAGCCCACATGAAGCCCCTGAGCATCGTGTACCCGCTCTCCATGATGGATTGATCGGTGTTGGCGGCGACCTCAAGCATGTCATCCACATCAGCCACCCTGCCCACATTGCGCATGCTCCGCAGGGACCGCAGGATCCGCTTGAGGTAGAAGAAGCGCGCAGCGCCCTCCACGCCTGAATCGATCGCCTGCACGACCCGAACTGCCGTGGCCTGGGTGAGCACGAAACCGGGATCCCTAGGAATCACCTGCAGCGCAAGTGCTCGCCGCTGACTGCGAATCTTGAGCCCCTTGACCGCGAGGAATGCCAGACTCCAGCAGGCAAGGAACACCATGAGCGGCGCGATGCCCTGGTACCCGACCAGCATCCTCCACACGTGCTCCCCGGCAGAGCTTGGGTCCTGTGGCTTGCGGAACGCGAAGCCTGCTCCTACCACCGCAATCATCAGCACAACGCCGCCCAGCAGGGTGGTGAGCGTGGTCGGATTGGTGTGCCGACCCGCCGGCAGCCCGATCCTCGCTTCCGGGTCTGAACCTCGGAACCGTAGGACGGCGTGGTGCGCGTTGGATGTCATGGCTGCTCCTTGGTGGTGAAGACAAGGACTGGACCGGGGACAGGACCCGAGGGCGTTTCGCGGAAGCTCCGCTCGAGCTCTGCCCGGTTGGCATATTGCCTGCGCTGATAAGAGTCGCCTCTCAACTTCCAGGTCAGGTAAGGGCCACCTGAATCCAACTTGAACGCCGCCACTTCACCCTTGATCGGATCCCACCCCACGGCTCCAGCAGGTTCGATCCGGCGTAGCGGTCCAATGGTGGCAGCAAGCTGCACGCCATCGGACCTCCGCCTTCCCAGGTCGGCAAGCGTTCCGAGCCTCTCCATGCTTGCGAGCGCGGCAGCATCAGCACTCGTTGCGCGCCTCGCCTGCTCGGGCGTCAGCACTGGACGCGCCCAATCGAAGTCCATCCCCTCCGAGTGCTGTGGCTGCCGCAACTCAGCGAGAACCTGCGCGATCTCGGCCTCGACCGGCAACCTAGGGTCAACAGAGAGCAGTTCCTGCCACATCTCCAGCAACTGCACGACGACCCAGAGCCTGAACGCCGCTCCCTCCTCCCCCTCCGAGCCCGACTGGTCCGCCGCGATGCCGGCTATGCAATCCAGAATCCGCTGACGGCAGTCGCGGAGGCCCAGTGGCTTGAGGGCGGTGGCAAGCCGCTGGATCTGCTCGGAGGTGGGGGTCTGCTGATCCTGCTCACCCTTCTTCGCAGGCTTGCGGGAGGGTCGTGGCGACACTCCGCCCAGATCATTGGACGACACATCACTCTTGGAATGCAGAACGCCACTGTTGAAGGGACCATCTGGCTCCGCCACGCGCCTGAAAAGGCGACCGCTCTTGGCGAGCGGAATCACCTTGAGGTCGCAGATGCCGGAGCCCATCAGCCGTCCAGCCAGTAGCTCGCCTATCGGCTTCCCCTCGACGTATATGCGAGCGGCGACCCTTTGGATGCCTCTAGCACACTGGGCTTGCGCATCGTCTGGCCGAACGCTCAGCAGGGCGTCAAGCGATGCCAACTGATCCGGCGAGAGCGGACTCCGCTGCTCGGTCAGCCGCACACCCGCCAGGGCACCGACCATGGAGTTCCAGTGCGTGACCAGCTTCCAGCTGTCGCTCGACCACTCCATGCCGTCACGAAGGGCATTCATGAGCCCAAGTCCGTTGATCGCCTCAGCGTGATCCTTGATCATGCTCTGGTAACGCTCAAGGAACACTGCCGGATCATCCGCGGCAAGTGCAAGGGACCTGAACTGGGCGTGAAACCCGTCGATCTTTCCGGTGCGGTCGCCCGCGCTCGTCGAGATCGCACTGAGTCGGTCAAGCTCGCTGCGGAGCAAAGTGAGCCCCTCTTGGCCCAACTCGGCGTACTGATCGCTGATGGCCCCTCCCTCTCTCGAGACGATCGCACATCGGTCAACCAGCTGATTGAGAAAGTCGACGCGCCATCCATCCGATCGGCTCTCGTCAAGCGACTTCACAGCCTTGGCCTCCTCGCGCCACGCATGGAAGGCTGCGTTGAAGCGCGCCTTGAGGGCATCCATGTACTCCTGGGCCCGACCCTTCACGGAGGAAATCACGGTGTCAAGCTCCTGAAGCTCCGATGGCCTGAGTCGGCCATGCAGGCGATCGGCGCGTGCCTCCAAGTCCTTGCGAGTCGCCGGAGGAATCGGCGTTGATGCGGCTTGCTTCGCGTCGGCCATCAGGCTGCGGCACTCCTCCCGATCCGCCTGCCATATCGGCCGTCGCTCACGGATCCTCGAGGCGGCTGCGACCAGGTCCGCCTCCTCCGCAAGGGTGCCGCTCGAGTCCACGAGCGACTGCGCCGCCTCAAGCTCATGGGCCTCGAGCTTTCGGTCGACCTCGGCGGCGATCTGGCGTGCTCGCTCTTGCGCATCCATACGATCGATTCGCCACCACACCGTGGCTCCCACCATGGCCACCACCGCGAGCGCGGCCGCGATGCGGAGCAGAAGCCGTCGTTGTCGGGCCGACTGGATCTGGTCCAGCACAGCCCGAACCCGCTGCTCCAGTCCAGGAGGCAGCTCTCGATCGAAGGCCTTGACGATCCCCATCTGGCGACCGATCTCGGTCTCGGAGCCTCGGGTCTCGAGAATTGTCTCGAGCAGCCCCACCTGCGCCTGGAACTCCCGATCGCGCTCGCGTCGTTGCCGAAGCTGGGCAAGCCAGCGGAATGCCGGCTCTACGGTCGACTCTGCGTCGGCCGGCGGCATCGCACCCGTCGTCTGCTGGACCCGAACCCACTCCAGTTCGAGTCGGTCGAGGGCATCCTCATCGGCCGCAGCGTGGGCGTCACGGATCGGGGACACCAACTCCGTGTAGCGGGCGAGAGCGTGACGGACTTGCATGGACCCCATCACCTCACGGGCCTCCTTTCGAAGCCCATCGGGGACCGCACGAGTCCATTGGTCACGCAAGATCTCGCTCGCGGCCCGCTGCACACCCTCAACATCGCCTCGCTGCTGGGCATCAAGCATCGCGGCCCTAAGCTCGGCGAGACCCGCATCCTCCAGACGACCGAGTTCTGCAAGCCAGACTGGCGATGCAGGATCCTGCGCGATGAGCTGGCGGACCGTCTTCACGCGGTCCAGCAGGGGCGCACGACCGATTGCCATCGACTGCAGCCGCTCGAGCAACTTGTCATGGCGCTCAACTTCGGCGGCCGCTCGCTCCAAGGCATCGACCCAGCGGGGATCCACAACCGGAATCGAAACGCCGCGCGGCGCGAGGTCCCGCAGTGTTCCCGCCACTGCCTCAGAGAGCCCGTCCTGCAGCAATCGCTCCCCGATGTTGATCAACCTGGGAAAGTCGTCCGCAACGGACACGGCCTCTACGTAGAGTCCTCGTGCGGCCCAGCTTGAACAGCGACCGAGCAGCGCGATCGCGGGGCCAACCACCTCGAGGTACTCCTGAAGAGCGCGAGCTCCAGCCTCCTGGTCGACTCCACCGGGAGAAGACAGCAGGGCACTGATCTCGGCGACCACTTCGTCGATCGTTCTCACTGCGGTCCTCCTGCACGTGCGAGCTTCGAGAGCAGGAACGCCACCAGCACCCCACACGCTGCTCCTGCCGCAGCGCAGCCGCAAAGCCACGTCCATGCCCGACCTTGATGTCCAGCGCTCACACCGCTCGGGCCCCGCGGCTCAGTGTCAGGCTCGACGACTACCTCAACCACCGGGTCTGGAGGGTCGACAAGACGGAACTCGATGGTGTCGGCCACTGGCTGGGTGGTCGGTGGCGTCCGCAGACTCGGCACCTTCGCGCCCAGAGATCCCTTCCTCTCCACCGGCAAGGACGCGCTCCGCGAATCCGGTCCATCCGGCTCGGCAACCTTCGGCGCGGGGGGTCTGATCCGCAGATCCACCACCTGCTCGCCGGGCCATGGCTCGCAGGCGCTACCCGCAGAAGAAAGCTCGCCTGCAAGTACGCGAAGGCGAACTCCATCATTCCATGCCGATTCGGCATCGCAGGAAGTCGCCAGACCCACACGCCACTGCTCCTCCAGCGGGTTTGGTGCGAGCAGATCTGAGAGCAGATCCCGTGCGCACACGTCTGCGGGCAGGAGCAGCAACACCCGTGACTGCGCTGCACGCAACTTGATCCGTATGAGGCGATCCCACCCCAGCAGCCCGGCCACCGACCATGCCGCCTGACTCCGGCGAGCGCACGCGAGGTCAGGCGGATCCGTTAGCACCCGAGGCGTCCCGTCAAGCACGAGCCTGAACGGGTAGCTGCCCACAAGCAGCGCAGGGCTCACCGACCCAAGCTCGGAAGGTGGCACGACAAGATGGTGAGCGATCCGATTGGGCCGACCTGTGTAGTCGGGGCCACACGGACTCACGCAACTGACCACACCCCAGGTGCTTCCTCCAAACCGAATGCAGCGGATCGCAAACATTGAGCTGTCATCTGCGAGGTCTGTGCGGTACCTCGAGAGCGGTCCCAGCATGGAGCAGATGCCCTCAGGCACACCTGCGGTCCGCAGCACGTCGCAGAATCCTGCCTGATCGGGCACAAGGCCGGCTGGAACGCTGGTGTTCACAACCTCGAACGCCATCTCAGCGGACTCCCGATGCCTTCAGGGCATGGGCCAGCGCAGCCAGGAACGGAACTTCAGCCCATTGCGGACTCACCCGATCCGGATCTGCACCGAGCGCGCTGCAGGGAATCCACGTCACGCGATCCGAAAATGCATCGATCGACTGCTTGAGTTCGGGTGCAGAAATCTGGAAGTGCTTCTCGGAGACGCGCGACACAGCCTCAAGCCGCTCCATATCCACACCAACCTGACCACCGGTGCGGACCGGACGGGAGGTGAGGTCGAGCCCAATCTCCCGGCCCCACACGTCCGCCTTGGTGAGCGCAACACACAATGGCGTGTCAATGCGAGCCCCCTGATCCCGTCCGCGGTACCTGCGAATCCTTGCCATGGCCTCAATGAGGATCAGCTCCTGCCGGCTGATCCCGCCGGCCGCCCTGGCCTGGGTGGGATCAAACACGAAGATCAACCCATCCGCCCGACCAAGGTGCCGGGTGTGCACAGGGTCGAGGTTGTCGGGGCCAGGCAGGAAGTGCTCGCCCGCGTTGTCGTAGAGCGTGAGCACGGTGGATCCCTCCATCCGCAACCCAACTCGGAAGTACATGGGTTTCGGGGTGATCTGCAGCTTGCCGCCTATGCGAAGCTGGTTGTACAGGTCAGAGCCGGCGACCTCGGTCTTAGGGGGCTTGCGATAGCCCTTTGTGTCAGTGACGAAGAGTCCGCTCTCGTAGCTGTGCAGCAGCGTGTTCATGCGCGGATCGACGTCGACCCAACTGCACCCATACTCGCCCGCGTGGGTCCTCAGGGACCATGATGCGGCCCCGAGCAGGCAGGTCTTGCCGCTGCCCGGTGCACCTACGACGCTCAGATACCTCGAGTCAGACTCCAGCAATGCACGCGGAAACTCCGCATGGCAGGTCGGACACGCGAGTCGGGTGCACACCTTGCCGCCAGGATCGATGGCGTTGCCCTGCACGTCGAAACGGCTGCTGCGAAATCGAAGACCTTCTGCGGGACCGGAGATTGGGTCTCCGACGAGGGATGCGTGCTCTGCGATGAAGCGCACATCGGTGGGACGGAAGGCACTCCAGCAGTTCGGGCAGTGCACCGTTGGGACTAGCTTTGGCATGCTCACTTGTCGGAGTCGATGCTGATGACGCCGAATCGCGTCCTCAGTAGGTCAACAGGAACCGCATGCTTGATGTCGACCGCCGCGAACTCCATTCCCTTGTCGAAGCAGACCCAGAATCGCGGCCACGACCGGTCGCGTACGAGGTCGCCCTGACCCACAGCCTCAAGGGCGCCTTCGATCACCCGGGCCATCCGCTTGTGCTTGTCGCTGATGGCTGCGTACCTCTCGATCGATTCCTCGTCGGTGAGTCCCATGCCCGTGGATTCGATGATGATGTCCCCACCCGACCCCGAGATCCCAGCAATTGCGTGTCCTCGAGGGCACAGTATGTAGGGCTCAAACCCTCGACCTGCTCCATCGTTCCCAACCGATTCGACAAGACTGAGGAGCGTGACGGTGAGCTCAATGCAGTTGCCGGACTTCGACTCGAACACCTCAGACACCGTCCGACACTCCTGCGAGGCCCGACCTGGGTCGCTTCCTCCCGTGAGGTTCTGGTACTTCAGCTGATGTCGGTCGATCTCCCGAAACATCAGGAAGACCTTGAGCACCTTCATGGCGAAGTCGACCCGCTCTTTGTCAGCGGGTTCCGGAAACTCCGCAGGCCAACGTCCCGCCAGTTGACCCTCCAGCGTGTCAGGCAGTCCCCTCTCAGACTCCGCATAGCCCTTTCGGGCTACTTTGATCGCGTTCGCATCCGGATTGACCAGAGCAGCGAACTGCCACGGCAGCAGCATCGCTCCTTTCCCCTCGCAGACCTCGCACCCACCACCGGGCTGACCGCCCGCCCCAACGCACTTGGGACAACCAACCTGGGTCTGGGGCACGCGCTGTCGTCCGATGTATACGAATGTCTCCGTGCGCTCGAGTAGCACACTGTTCTCGTAGGTAACTTTGATCTTGAAGGAGATGGGACGCCTGTCTGCTCGACGCTTGAGCACGTCGCCTGTGACGGGAAGAACGACAGGGTGCGGAATCAACTTTCCGCCTGGCATGAATGACGCTTTGGCGACACCCTGGATGGTGTCGCCACCGTCCAGAAAGCCGCCCTCCATGCACTTCACGCTCCAGTCGTACGTGGCACCCTCACGCATGCCCGTTGGCACGATTCTGAGATCCGCTTTGTGCAAACTGAAAAGCTTCGAAAGGTTGTCCTCCTCGTCGCCGCCTACCCCCTTGGTGATCCACTTCTCAATCGCGAACATGTTTGTGCCATTTGGCAGTTCGATCGCTACCGAAGCTGGCGAAACCGAACGGGGTGGAGCTGTTGGCAGCGTGAGGAGTCCGATCGTGATGGCCGCCACCAGCATCACAGCGATGGCGGAACCAAGGGCCCATCGCGAAACTCCGGCTGCACGAACGGGGGCACCGCTGCCGATCTGCGGCGACCCAGCATCGCCCCACTGACCGCCCTCGGTCGGCGGCGTATGGTCGGCGCGCATGGTGGACTGGTCGGCCGAAAGTGGCTCCCCAAGCTCGCTGGCCATCCGCTGCACATTGCCGGCCCAACTGGCCTTGCCCGAGCTTCCATGAGCTGCAGCTCCTCCACCGACTCGACGAGTCTGCGGACCACTGCTTTGGGATGCTGGCCCCTTAGGGGCAGGAGCGTCACCAGAGGACTCTTGGTATGCGACAGCCCGACCGCAATTCGGGCAGGGGTGCGACTCCCCACTCTGCCGTTGGAGGAACCTGATCGATTGACCGCATTGGCACTGGATGGTCCGGAAGGTGCTCATGTGCGCTTTGTGCCCCGCAACCCCGACATGCTGAAGAGTTTATCGTTCAGGCGTCGCTGGTTCATCCAGCCTGCAACGTGCCGCCCCGCACAATCCACCAGGCCGCCAGCGTGGCTGCCAGCATCAACCCCACGCATAATGCAGGGACGCCCCACGCCGATCGGGCAGGTTGCTTCAAGGTGACCTTGTACGGTGGTTCAAAGCGGACTGGGCCTGGCGGTTCCTCGCTCGTCGAGACCCCTATCTGGCTCGCAGTCGCAGATTGAGCGCGAGGTGATCGATCTTCACTCAGCACCGATGAAGACAGCGGCCGGACGGTTGCCACAATCGATCCTGGAGCGGCCTGAGGCAGTCCCACGCACCATCGCAGGCGCATTCGTTGGGTCGCGTCCAGAAGCCCGGGCAGGCGCAGGACCTGGGGGTCAGCCGTGGTCACGGTTCCCGACACTGTTGCCGGTGCATTCAGCGCGCCCCGCTGGATCATCTCCCTCATGGCTGCGCGATCTTCCCGACTGACCGACGGATCCGGCGTCCAATCCGGCAGATCGAGCCCGGATTGCTGGAGAAAGTGACCAGCCCGCCAGAAGGAGCTGTCCGAGTTGGCCGCACACAGCCTCCCCAGGATCCAGTCGTACTGCGCTGCCTCAAGCACGATCACGCCAACGCTCCAGTGAGACCCGGCTACAACATCGGAGGAGTGCATGACTCGACAGATGGCCATCCGACCGGAACGAAGCGGGGTGTTCCACGCGGCCACCAATCCCGCTGGAGCTGGCGTGGCCGCGAGCATCTGCTCTAGCCATCCCCACTGGAAGTCTGCCCGCTCCGACGCCAACACCCCGGCACTTGCGTGCTGGAGTCCAACGAGCCGTCGCCGAGAAAAGAGGAGGCAGTCCACCCGGTGTGACACGATCGAAGTTTACACTTCAAGGGTGTCCGAACGAAGCAGGTGTTGGGTGGCATTCAGTGTGAGCTTCGCCGTCTCGGTGGTTGGAGCCGCGGTGTGGTTCCGGTCGAGCGCTTCAACTCCGCGATCTGCCATCCCGACGTTGGACTCTCCCGAAACTCCGGACAAGGCGGAGCCGCCGAGAGAAGCAGAGCAGCCAGCGGACAAGCCATCCGCGTAAGAGACTGGCCAGTAACGAGACTGACGTCACGCCCCGCCGCAAAGGCGGTGCGGTCCTGAGCGCGAACTTGCCGTTGCGCGAGTCCACCCTGCCTTGGACCGGGAATGGCGCCTACACGGATCCGCTGGCTACCTCAAAACCGCCTCAACACGCCACGAGTACTCGCCGATCTGCTTGCCATCGCGACTCGCCGTGATCTTGATGGTTCGGTCAAAGCTCTGAAACCTACCGCTCAGGGAGATCGATCCGTCCTTCGAGCTTAGCGATGCCATTGCCGAATGCTGGCTTCCCAGCGGATCCATCGAGAGGGTGGCGGTTGAGTTGTCTGACCTGAACTGGAAGTCGAACCCGCCGCCGTAGCGAGACTTTGCCTCAACAGACAATCCAGTGGGCTGCGCAAACTGCAGCGGTGTCAGGGCACCGGCATCGCGTGACCCGGCAATGGCAACGATCAGGGAGGAAACGAGCGCGAGTACGACAAACCCGGAAGTCTTCATGGATGAAGCGTAGCTCGCCCTCGCTCGAAGGCAAAAGCACTGTCCCAACGCGAGCGCGGACTTTCAGTCACCGGAACGGTGGATTTCAGGCC
>QXGG01158375.1_pt1 | contig 12255 bp, 9 predicted proteins | sample 1982491 | NCBI WGS metagenome assembly QXGG01 (sample SAMN09924614, study PRJNA488089) | Wastewater metagenome, whole genome shotgun sequencing project. | isolation source: South African research farm wastewater | place: South Africa: Irene, Agricultural Research Council, Animal Production Institute... | reverse complement strand
TCGCGATGCCGCTGATGCTGGTTGGGTCGGTGCTTTGGTAGATACGCCGCTATCCATGCTGGCTTTGTTCATCATTTATCTTATCCATCCGCACTTGGGTTTGCTGGCGACAGCTGGTGTTTTGTTTTTGCTGATATTCGCTTTTTTGAATGACAGGAAGATTCAGCCATTCATGAAGCAGTCAGGCCAAAACGCAGCGGCGGCTCAAACTTATGCCAGTAGTGCTATCAGGAATGTGCAGGCTGTCGAGTCCATGGGCATGATGCATAACATCTTGCAAAGATGGCAGAAGTTTCAGCACGGCTTTTTATTGAACCAGGCCATGGCTTCTGATGCCGCTGGTAGAAGTTCCGCTGTTATCAAGGTTTGCCAGATCATGCAGGGCTCTCTGGTATTGGGTCTTGGTTGTTGGCTGTCATTGGGTGGCGAGTTGTCGATGGGTGGCGCCTTGATGATTGTTTCTTCGATTCTGGCTGCGCGGGTTATTACACCCATGGTCCAGGTGGTGATGCAGTGGCGTCAGATCGTGACAGCGAAAGAGTCATTCTTGAATCTGGTGGAATTGTTGGAAAGCCACCCTGAGCTTGAACCTGCAATGCCCTTACCTGCGCCAAAGGGTAATTTGCTGGTTGAGCATGTAACTACAGGTGCACCTGGTTCGAATGCCACAATTTTACGCAACGTCAGTTTTGCGTTGAAGGCAGGGGAGTCCTTGGCAATCATAGGCCCCTCGGCTTCGGGCAAAACTTCTCTGGCCCGATTGCTGGTAGGTATCTGGCCGGCGGCAAACGGTAAGATCCGCCTCGACGGTGTTGATGTCTTTAGCTGGAACAAAGAAGAGCTTGGGCCTTTTATCGGATATCTGCCGCAAGGAGTTGAGCTTTTCGAGGGCACGGTTGCAGAAAATATTGCAAGATTTGGCGAGGTTGACCTAAAGAAAGTTGAAGCAGCGATTCGACTTGTAGGGCTTGATGATTGGCTGCAGACCTTGCCTCATGGTCTGGATACCAATATAGGTGATGAAGGGGTTTTTCTGTCTGGCGGACAGAGGCAGCGAATTGCAATTGCGAGGGCTATCTATGGTCAGCCCAAATATATCGTGCTAGATGAGCCCAATTCGAGCCTGGATGATGCCGGCGATGCGGCCTTGGTTGAGTTGTTGCGCAAGCTCAAGACCGCAGGCTCGACTGTCATCGTCATCACACATCGCAAAAATCTCTTGGCCACCATGGACAAGGTCTTGGTGCTGGTTGATGGTGAGGTAAAGGCTTTTGACTCGAGTGCCAGGGTGCTTGAAGCCATGCAAAAATCAACCTCAGCTCGTCCGGTTGCTAATAACCTCAGGACAGCAGTATGAAAGATCAGAAAAGTTCGATGATCCGTTCCCTGATGGTGATCTTTCGCCGTGAGTTTATCTGGGTAGCCATTTTTAGCATGACCGCCAATTTGCTTATGTTGGCACCGACGATCTATCTCTTACAGCTTTTTGATCGTGTTCTGGTAAGCATGAGTGAATATACGCTGTATGTCGTCAGTCTCATATTCCTGTTTTTTATTTTAATTATGGGGTTCTCCGAGTGGGTGCGCTCTCGGCTTCTGGTCAGATTGGGCATACGTTTTGGTGAGTTGATGGATGCCCGCGTATTCAAGGCGAGTTTTGCTGCGGCGACACAAAACGGGCTGAAGAATCCGATGGAGGTATTTAGCGACTTGACCAATATTCGTCAGTTCATGACGGGTAACGGCATTATTGCCTTTTTTGATTTGCCGTGGACACCGATCTACATCGCGGTGGTATTTATGTTGCATCCGCTGCTTGGCTGGATTGCGCTGTTTTTTGCCGCGATTCAGCTATTTTTGACCTATTACAACAATCGTAAAACCAGCTCCAAGCTCAGTGGTTTGATTGAAGCCAACACAGATTCGAGTGATTTTATCTATGGCAAGTTGCGCAATGCTGAGCCGATCGAGGCGATGGGCATGCTTAAAAATTTCAGGGAACGCTGGGTAGGCCTGCATCAGCATGTTCTGCGCAATGCGTTTTATATCTCTAACTCACAGAGCAAGCAATCCTCGTTCCTCAAGTTTGTTCGCTATTGCATGCAGTCTGCAACCTTGGGCTTTGCTGCACTGCTGGTAATACATGGTGAGCTGTCGGTTGGTGCGATGATTGCCGCTAACGTGATGATGAATCGCGCCCTGCAGCCAATGGATACGATTCTGAATGTATGGAAGCAGTTTGTTCAGGCGCGGGTCAGCTATCAGCGTTTGCAGGATCTATTAAATCGTTATGGTGTATTGCCACAGGGGTTGTTCCCCCATACGCCACGCGGAGAAGTGACTTTGTCTCGCTTGCACGTGAGCGTTGATGGTGTTGAAAGACCGATTCTGGACGATTTGACTTTGAATTTTCCGGCCGGCCGGGTGACAGTCGTTATCGGCCCATCCGGATCAGGACAATCTTCGTTGGCAAAGGCGGTTTTAGGGCTTTGGTCTAATTTGGGTGACTCGGTAAAACTGGATGGTTTGGCGATCGAGCGGTGGGACAGGCAGCAGCTTGGTCGCGCCCTAGGCTATTTGCCGCAGGATGTCGAATTGTTCGAGGGGAGCATCGCTGAAAATATTGCCCGCTTCAATGAGGTGGACTCGACCAAAGTGGTTGAGGCGGCAACGCGCACCGGCATTCATGAAATGATTCTGCGGATGCCCAAGGGTTATGACACGTCAATTGGTGAGGCTGGTGGCATGCTGTCCGGGGGCCAGCGTCAACGTATCGGTTTGGCTCGAGCAATCTATGACAATCCTTCTTTGATCGTATTGGATGAGCCCAATGCTAACCTGGATGAGGCCGGAGAGCGTGCTCTCATGCATACATTGGATGATCTGAAGAACGCGGGCAAGACCATCATTTTGATTACACACAAAATGAACGCGCTGACGATTGCGGATGATGTGCTGGTCATTAAGGGCGGTAAGGTGGCTTATTTTGGCTTCAAGGATGATGTGCTGAAAGCCATGCGTGAGGATCAGGGTGAAGATAAATCTGCTGGCGCTCAGTTGCGCGAGCAAACCGTCTGATGCCTGGTTTAGGAAACGTTGTCTCGAGAGATGCATAAAGGTTAATGGGTTGATGATGAATTTTTTCAAGAAATGGCAGGCTGGTTCTCAGTCGCAGGAATTACCTGAGTTACCGTCCGATACTGGCAAACCAATCCGGCTGGGTGCTTTTGTATTGTTGTTTGGCTTGGGCGGTTTTGTACTCTGGGCTGTGCTTGCTCCGCTGGACGAAGGTGTCCCAACCAATGGCACTGTGGCGATCGCGACCAAGAGCAAAATCATCCAGCATTCTGTTGGCGGGATTGTCAAGGCGGTCCATGTGACTGAAGGGCAGTTAGTCGAGCAGGATCAGGTGCTGATTACGCTGGATGAGGCAATCGCCAAGGCAAGGTTTGAGGAGGTGCGTCAGCAATACATCGGACTGCGCGCAAGGGAAAGCAGGTTGATTGCCGAAATCCAAGGTTTAGATCGACTGCAGTTCCATGAATTTTTACAGGCAAATGCCGACGATCCCTATGTGGCCCAACATGTCATGAATCAAAAGACTTTATTTGATTCAAGACGTCGTGCGTTGCAGGCTGATCTGGCTGGTATTAATGCCTCGATTGCTTCATTGCAGGCTCAAATACAGGGGATGGAGGCGGTGAAACGTGGGCGGCAAGTGCAGGCTGACCTGGTGAGCGAGCAGTTGCGAAATCTGGCTGAACTGGTTGCCGATGGCTATGCAACTCGCACCGAGCAGAACGAGCTTGAGCAGAGGTTAGCCCAATTGAATGCCGATATCAGTGATGCACAAAGCAATATTGCAAGTCATCAAAAATCGATTAGCGAACTGCAGGAAAAACATCTCTCGAGACAACAAACTTACAAGGTCGAGAGCGACAGCGAGATGACTGAAATCCGGCGTGATGTCGATGCATTAGAAAAGCGGCTTATCGCCCAGACGGACGAATTGTCACGAGTCGAGATCCGTTCACCAGTGGCAGGTCAAGTGGTTGATCTGCAAATGCAGACGGTTGGCGGTTTCATACAGCAGGGCGAAAAAATCATGAACATCGTTCCGCTCGGGGAAGGGCTGATGCTTGAGGCCAAAGTGCCGCCGCATTTGATCGATCGCGTCAGTGTCGGGCTGGATGCAGATGTGCGGTTTTCAAGCTTTGCGAATTCACCGCAGTTGTTTGTCGACGGCAAGGTGGAGTCGATATCACGTGATCTGATCATTGAGGAAAATCCGAATCAGCCGGATCCGAGTTATTACCTAGCGCGTATATCGATCACACCTGAAGGCATGAAAACGCTCGGCAACCGTGAGATGCAGCCGGGTATGCCAGTGCAGATCGTGATCAAAACCGGTGAACGTTCCTTGCTCAAGTATTTGCTGCACCCATTGACCAAGCGCTTTGCCGCTTCCTTGAAGGAGGAATGATGGTGGCAATGCGTTCATGGCTAAGTTTTTCTGATGTAGAAGTGAGCTTGCCTGCAAGTGCCTGTGTGATAGTTGCCAGACGCAAGGGCACCTTGAGTTATCTTATCCTCATCGCTGGTTTTATGCTTGGATTGACTGGCAATACCATGCCGGCCCTGGCTGAGCAGGATGGAAGGATGACTTTGGAGGAGGCCTACCAGCTTGCGCTCAAATATGATGCCAAGCTCAATGCAATGCGGGCAGAGCATGAGGCTGCAAAAGAGGGCGTGAATATGGCTTTTGCTCGCTATTTGCCTGATGCGAGATTGGCACTGAATCAGGGCAAGGCAACCACTGAAGCAGAGAATAGTTTCGGTAGCAGCAGAAATTCCAATTACGATACCGAGAATTATGCACTGACGATTCGTCAGCCTCTGTTCAATAAATCGGTTAGTGCCACGCACAGAATGTCTGTGGCGGAATCTGAAAGATATGCGGAGTTGGTCAAAAATGAAGAATTGGCTTTGTTTGTGCGGGTGGCTGAGAGTTATTTGAAAATTCTGCTGGCAGAAGAAAATATCAGGTACAGCAAAATACAAAGACAGGCACTCGAAGTGCAGCTTGAGCAGGCAAAGAGGCGCCATGAAAAAAAGCTGGGAACCGTGCTTGATGTCAATCAGGCTCAAGCTGACATGGATCTGGCGCAGGCAGAGGCGCTTGCTTATGAAACCGAGCTGGAATTGAACCGCCGTCAATTGGAAACATTGACAGGTATCTACCCCGGGCAATTATTGGCTTTGGGGTCAAGACAGATAGCTATCGATTTAAGTTATCTCGAGAAAGCCGATCAGCTGATTGATGCATCTGTTTCAAATAATCCGGAAATATTGGCGGCCAAGCAGCAAATACTCGTAGCCGAACAGGAAATAGCACGTAATCGCTCCGGCCATTTTCCAACGCTTGATTTGGTTGCATCGCGATCCAGAACGCAAAGCGACACCAATGTTTCGATTGGAACTACCTACGACACAACATCACTGATGTTGCAACTCAATGTCCCCTTGTTTTCCGGCGGCTATGTAAACGCAAGTATCAGGCAGGCACAAGCTTTAAAAGTGCAGGCGATGGAGGAACTCAATTTGAAATCGCGCGAGGTCAGTACTGAAATCCGACGCCATGTGAACGGTGTCACAAGCGGGGCGGCCAAGGTTTCTGCTTATGAATCTGCCGTGCAATCCGCTGACGTTGCCTATCGAGCCGCTTTGAAAGCGTTTGAAAAGGGGCTTAACACGCAGGCAGAAGTGTTGGTGGCGCAAGAAAAGATGTTTTCTGCTATGCGCTCATTGGCAGAAAGTCGCGTTGAATATTTACTGAGCATGGTGTCATTAAAAGCATCTACTGGTCTGCTTGCAGAAGCTGATATTAGCGAACTGAGCCAAGTGCTGAATTGATCGTTATGGACTTTTGATCCTGCAAAGACTGTTATTTGTAATTGCCTTCTATTTGCTTGGTTAGAACTTTTTTCAAAACTTTATAAGGAGAAGATATGTTCCCTGAATTTCGCGATCTGATTTCGGAGCTCAAGCATCATGACATGCATTTCATGAACCTTTTTGAAAAGCATAACGCCCTCGATCACCGCATCAAGAATATGGAAGACCATATTGAGCATGGTACGCATGAGGAGATTGAGCGGTTGAAGAAAGAGAAATTGCTGCTGAAAGACCAGCTATATAAGCATTTGAAGATGGTCAGTGAAAAGTAATAAATCAAGCTTGATTTGATTTAGATCAGGCAAGGCGCTGAAATCCGGCGCCTTGCTTTTTTTTATGCCTACGGCGGCATAAAATGAAATAAATATTACAAATTCTAGGAGAGCAACCTGATGGCAGCCAATACCCGTGTCAGCGCGCGTTCAAGCACGAAAGCAAGTGCTGAAACCCCTACGCGTCAGCCCCGAAAGAAATCGACCGCCAAGCCCGCGGTGCGCCGCGCAGCCAAGGGCGATATTTCGCCAAGCTTGAGCGAACAGGGCATTGAGACCTATGTGGAGCATGAGCGCGAGGATGCGGCACGGCTTTCCAAGGTGGCGGCGGTGGAGGATATCCTGGAGAAGATCACGCAGACCAACGATGCCAAGGCTTTGAAGCAGGCGCTGGATACCTTGATGGCCGGCGCTTCGCTAGATGATGCGGCGGCATTGCGGCGGGCATTGTTCGCTACTGGCCCCAAGGCCGATAGCGCTGTGCAGGAGTCGCCCGACGATGTGTTGAGTGAGGATTGGCGAAGCGGCGGCTACCCATATAAAAATCTGCTGTCGCGCAAGGCTTATGAAAAGCAGAAATACGCCTTGCAGGTGGAGCTGTTGAAGCTGCAATCCTGGGTCAAGCAGCGGGGCGAGCGGCTGGTGATTCTGTTCGAGGGGCGTGATGCGGCCGGCAAGGGCGGCACCATCAAGCGCTTCATGGAGCATTTGAACCCGCGCGGCGCACGCGTAGTGGCGCTGGAGAAGCCGAGCGAGACCGAGCGCGGCCAGTGGTATTTCCAGAGATATATCAATCATCTGCCGACCGCCGGCGAAATCGTGCTGTTTGACCGTTCCTGGTATAACCGCGCTGGTGTGGAGCGGGTCATGGGTTTTTGCTCGGAGGAGGAATATATCGAGTTCATGAAGCAAGCGCCGGAGTTCGAGCGGCATCTGGTCAAGAGCGGTATTCATTTGATCAAGTTCTGGTTTTCGGTCAGCCGCGAGGAGCAGTTGCGCCGTTTCAAGGAGCGCGAGCTGCATCCACTCAAGCATTGGAAACTGAGCCCGATCGACCTCGCTTCGCTCGACAAGTGGGATAGCTACACCAAGGCCAAGGAGGCGATGTTTATGCACACCGATACCGCAGATTCGCCATGGACCGTGATCAAATCCGACTGCAAGAAGCGCGCGAGGCTAAATGCCATGCGCTATGTGCTGCACAAGTTGCCCTATGAGGGCAAGGTGCTGGAGAACATCGGCCCGCTAGACCCGCTCTTGGTCGGCCGTGCGCATGTGGTCTACGAGCGGGGTGAGAACAGAACGGACTTCGTTTTGTGATTTTGCGGCGGGCATTGGCAAGATAGTTGCAGCGGATGATGGCGGCAGATTTTCAAGGCTATAAATTGCTCATGAAAATCCTTAGATGATAATAATGATACATGTGATGGTGCATTTTGCCTGGTGAGCGCATGATTCGACTCATCAACAACAACTTGTTGTTGTCATTCACCAAACAGGAGAACGATTATGTGGACTAAGCCAGCTGCTACTGAAATGCGTTTCGGTTTTGAAGTGACCATGTACGTTTGCAATCGCTAATCAGCGACTGTAATCAAGAAAAACGACACGCTGGCCGTGTCGTTTTTTTTAACGATGCATCAAAGGGGAGGAATAATGGCAAATCAATGGATCAGGTTGGCAGTGGCGGGTGTCTTGGTTAGTGGCTCTATTGCGGCGCAGGCAGCAGAAGTCAGCCCGCTGGATGCCTGTGTCGGTGTTGCGCTGGCAAAACATCCAGGCAAGATCGTTTCTCTGGCTGCAGAGACAGAAGACGGCAAAAAGCAGTTTGAGCTTGATATAAAGGGCAATGACGAGCGCAACTGGGAGGCGGAGTGCGACGCCGGGACCGGCAAGATCAACCGCATTGAGCAGGAGGTCAGGCCGGATTCTGACGAGTTCAAATCCAAAGCCAAGATCAGGCTGGACCAGGCCATGAAACTTGCGCTGGACAAATATCCGGGTCATGTCGTCAATATCGAATATGACCTCGAAGATGATGGCGAGATTTCCTACGAGTTCATTATTGCCACCAACAGTGGCGAGGCCATCGAGATCGAGGTGGATGCAGTAACTGGCAAACTGGCTGGCTTCGAAACCGTGCATTACCGTATCGGCAATTGACCAGTCGGCTGTGCCGCTTTTCAATTAAAGCCATGGCTTGTCGCCAAGCCGTCGCCTTTCGCTTGAAAGCCGGCGGCTTTCTTGTATATTCGGCATATCAGCCTTGAGTCCTGGAAATCCATATGGCCCTGCCCGCTATTGATCTGGCGCTAGAAGATCTCGATGACAGAGTTTTACCGGAGGACGACGCGGAGCGCCGTTTGATTCATGACGAGGTGCATGCGCGGCCAAGCATCCGCATTGTGCTGCCTGCCATGGTCGTTTATGTTGCCGTACTCAATCGCGATGTCAGCGTGGAAACCGAAATAGCGTATCTGCAGGGGCTTTTATCTGCAGATGCCAGTGCGGAGCGATTTGCATGGGGTATGCCAGGCCACGATCAAGCGTCCGTGAATTTCTCATGCCTGAACCTGCAAGATGGTATCACGCTGACCTGGGAGCGGCATGGCGAATTCAGCAGCTATGCTTTTGTTGTGCCACTGCCCCGGTTGGAATGGGCGTCGATTGATGCAGCGGCGCTGTTTGATAATCCGCCACCCCCGCATTGGCTGCGAAATATCCCCGGCAAAACCTTGGCCGCGATCAAGCTCGCCATGTTGCATGCGGATATTGAAGCAGAGGAACAATGCCTGCAGCAGGCAAGGCGCCTGTTCAGCGGCAAAACCCTTGTCGCTTCGGTGATGGGTACGCGTGGCCATTCGCTGGCGGTCACTGATTTCACCTTGCATGAGGATGGTTTTGAACACATGCTGGTGCTGGCGCCGCAAGCTACCACTGAAACGCGCGCCGGCCGCATTTCGCAGCGGCTGCTGGAGTTGGAAACCTACAGGTTGATGGCACTCAAGGGTTTGCCGCTGGCCAAGACGCTTGGGCCGGCATTATTGCGCGCGGACAATGAACTGGCCGAAATCACCAGAAAACTGGAACAGAAGAATACCTCCGACCAGACTTTGCTGGAATCCCTCATTGCTTTGGCGGCGATGATCGAACGCGCCACCACCGAGCATATTTACCGTTTTTCCGCGACCCGTGCCTATGCGGCGCTGGTCAATCAACGCATCACAGAATTGCGTGAGCGGCCGATTCCCGGCACCCAGACCATTGGTGAATTCATGCAGCGACGCTTTTCGCCTGCGATCGCGACCGTCATTTCGACTTCCGAACGGTTAAACTCGCTTTCCGAGCGCGTGGCCAGGGTCAGTTCCTTGTTGAGAACACGGGTCGATATCGCGACCGAAGTGCAAAACCAGCATCTGCTGGAAAAGCTGACGCGCGGGCAGGCGCTGCAATTGCGCTTGCAGGCGACGGTGGAGGGGCTTTCGATCGCCGCCATCTCTTATTATGTTGTCAGTTTGCTGTTTTATCTGGCTAAAGCCGGCAAAGCGGCCGGGTTGCCGATTCATGTTGAAATGACGACCGGCGCGCTGATTCCGCTGGTGATATGGGCGGTCTGGCGCCTGACCCGAGAAGTGCACAAAAAACTGGTTGAGCACTAGGTTGCGGAATAGCAAGGCTTCATTTTTTGGATTTTGGCAGTTGGCCTGGCGATTGTCTGGATGTATTGCTCGCTTTCACTGAGAGCGGCCTGCCATAGATATCCAGCGCGTGATAGGCGAGCAAAGTGCATTTAGGGTACATCTGTTCAAGCCGGCTTCTGGCGTGATCCAAATCCATGCCGTTAATTTTCAGATCGCTGACAATAACACCGCTCCTGCATTTGACCTTGAAAACAAATTTGATCGGGGTTTGCATTTTATGATCGCCTTTATAGCCCAAGTGCAAAATCGTATGTCTTTATTTCAAATGGTCTCTCTGAGCATTTCCATGCTCATGGCCAACGTCAGTTCATTATCAAACTGCTGGTCGTGCTCATCCATCAGAGTAGATAGTTCCATGTGAAAGTGCCGGTAGGCGCTGCCCGTCTTTTGCTGATTCAGCAGGGCGCGCGATTCAGTAATCAATTTGCCTATGTTTCGTAGCAGCAAGCCATGGGCTTGGTGATGTTGTTTGAGTGCAGCGTGTGCCGCGCTGCCTGCAAGTTCGTTTTCGATCATGCATTCCTCGCGGTAGAAATGCACACTGCAAAGATCAATCAAATCATGGAAAAAGGATGGCAATCGGCCTGCACACAAGGCTTCCTGCTCACGTGAACAACCGTTGCATGCATGCAGAGGACTCATTTGCACGCATGTTGCTTTCAGATCATCCCGCAGTTCGAGGATTCTGCCGTGTTCCTCGTAGAGTTGCCGGAAGTTGTTGTTGCCTGGCCTGTAAATGAGTTCGCCATGTGGAAACATCACGCCTCCTTCATTGAAGTTGTGAATTATTGTTTTTATTATTTTTTTCACAAATTAAATTTAGGCTTGTGATGATAAATTGTCAATGCATATGGCTTGCAATAGAGGCAGCGGCGATTTGTAATTGATTCTTTTTCTATATGGGGAGTGGGGTTGTCGACGGTTCTTGTGCTGAAAAGCTGGTGATATTTGGAAAGTAAATGAGGTTGAGGTCTTGAGGGGACTGTACCCCGCACTTGGCTAGATGCTCGCGCCTTAGATGCTTAAGCCTGATTCGGCAATTGCAATAAAGGTATCCAGGTAGCTTGCTTGTAGAAGTTATATTCTTTTGGGAACTATTGCTCTAACTCATCGAATGCAAAATAGGTATTCAATGGCAAAGGAACTGAGTGTTGCGTTTGTGGATCATTTTCTTGGATATTACGACCTAGTGAATGCAAATATTGGTTGATTTTAGATTGATAAACAACAAATTTATAGTTATTCTAGCAACATATTATTTGTATCCCATGGTGTATCCCTTCCGTTTTTGATTAATTAAAAATATATATAAAATAAACATTTAATTAATTAATAAGGGTGACGCCGGCACCATTTACCTGTATCAAGAAGTACAAAAAACCCCAACCGGAAACGGTTGGGGTTTTTTATCGTCAGTGTCCTGACGTTATTGATTCCGGTGCCAAGATTCTGAATTGGTGTTGCATGATGTGGCTGACTATTCCCACTATCTATGCATGGTTTTTATTGTGCAGTGGGGCTGCTAGAATCCTGTGCAACGCTCCATTACCTGTTTCAGGAGTCATCAGATGTACCGCCCGCTTGGGACCTATCGTGCCAGCGCCGCATACGGCAATTTTCCAGTGAGGTTGGTACTCGGGATTTTTCTCTGTCTTTTCCCGGTCGGCGCTGCTTTTGCCGAACATGGCCCGGAACATATCCGCGTTCAACTCAAATGGCATCACCAGTTTCAGTTTGCCGGCTACTACGCCGCCCAGATCAAGGGTTTTTACCGCGATGAGAATCTTGATGTCGAACTGATCGAAGGCGGTGCCGACAAGCCGCCGAGCGAGCAGGTGTTGTCGGGTGTAGCCGATTACAGTATCGGCGATGCCGATATCCTGCTGGCGCGCGTTGCAGGCAGACCGTTCGTCGCTCTCGCTTCCATCTTCCAGCACTCACCTTACATATTGCTCAGCCTGCAGCAGGGCGGTATCCATCATCCGGGCGATCTGGTCGGCAAGCGGGTCATGCTCTCGAACGATCAGGGGGCGGCGCAGTTTCGTGCCGTTCTGATGAAGGAGGGCATCGGTATCGAGAATGTCGAGATACTGCCGCATTCCTGGAACCTGGACGATCTGACCGAAGGCCGGGTGGATGCCGTCTCGGCTTATGCCACGGTTGAACCTGCCTACCTGCGCGCCCGTGGTTATGAGCCGGTGGTGCTGCACAGCCAGGATTACGGTGTGGACTTCTACGGCGATACGCTGTTCACCACCGAGCAGGAGGTCAAGGAGCATCCTGAGCGGGTGGAGGCCTTTTTGCGCGCGACGCGCAAGGGGTGGACT
>QXGG01039389.1_pt1 | contig 12274 bp, 11 predicted proteins | sample 1982491 | NCBI WGS metagenome assembly QXGG01 (sample SAMN09924614, study PRJNA488089) | Wastewater metagenome, whole genome shotgun sequencing project. | isolation source: South African research farm wastewater | place: South Africa: Irene, Agricultural Research Council, Animal Production... | reverse complement strand
GATGACCAGCATCCACACCATGCCGATGGTGAGCGGCACGAACAGGAAGTGGTACATCGCCGTGGCGGCGAACTGCAGCCGCGACAGGTCGACGAGTTGCTCACTGACCATGGGTTTCTCCAGATGTCGTGTGTTGTTTTGAGCTTGCCGGGGCGACAACCTGGGCGGCCATGGCGCCGGGATCGACCGGTACCTTCGCGTCGCGAATGAAGGCCCACCACAGCGCGGTGATCAGCGCGAGCTTGATTACGACCACGAGGGTGAGATGGCGCACGAGGATCTGGTCCGACGGGTTCATGAGCGGGCTCCGGGGTGTCTGGAACCCTCATATCAAGGATCGTGCCAACGTCGGGATCGGCGAAAAAATTGATGTAAATCAGAAAGCTGGGTCTGCTGGGCTGCTGGAGGGGTTTTTCCGAGACTCAGTCTAAGCTGCCAGGTGAGGCAGCTAGGGTGCCAATATTGGCGGCCGTCACTGTTTGACGGTGAGGCTTGCCTTGGCTCGTCGCGCTCACTGCGGCCTGGGGTGTTGGACGGGCCGCCGCATGATTGATCAGGCTGAGTCCGCGCCGTAGAGATTGCACGGAACGGCTGCGTGAGCGGCCCCTGACGAGTCCTGCGCATTGCGCACAATCTGTCAGCAAGGCAGACTTCTGCCACACCTGCCGCCATGAGTGACACAAAATGCCGCCCGATACACGCCCACTCCCCGAGCTGGCTTCATTCCTCGAGACGCTTTCCGAGCCGCACATCCTCTGCGATCGCGACTACCGCATCATTGCCGCCAACGCGGCCTATCGCGCTTCGTGGCCTGACGGGCGCAGCGTGGTAGGTCGCACTTGCTACGACGTGAGCCATCACTACAGCGTGCCCTGCGACCGTGCCGGCGAGTCCTGCCCGCTGGCGCGCAGCCTGGAGTCCGGCCAGCGCGAGCGCGTGCTGCACCTGCATCACACACCGCGTGGCGAGGAGTACGTGAACATCGAGCTGTCGCCGGTGCGGGATGCGAGCGGTGAAATCGCCTGGTTCATCGAGAAGATGGAGCCGATGCAGGTGGCGCGCGGGGTGTCCGACCATCGAGCCCTGATCGGGCGCTCGCCCGCCTTCCAGCGCATGCTGGAGATGATCGCCCGTGTCGCGCCCTCGGACGCCAGTGTCTTGCTCCAGGGCGATTCCGGCACCGGCAAGGAACTGCTCGCCACGGCGGTGCATGAGGCCAGCCGGCGCGCCGAGGGGCCTTTTGTGGTGGTGGATTGCTCCGGCCTGGCCGAGACCCTGTTCGAAAGCGAAGTCTTCGGCCACGAGCGCGGCGCCTTCACCGGTGCCACTGCCCGCAAGCCGGGCCTGGTCGAGGCGGCCAGTGGCGGCACGCTGTTTCTCGACGAAGTCGGCGACATCCCGCTCGGCATGCAGGTCAAGTTGCTGCGCCTGCTCGAGACCGGCACCTATCGCCGGGTGGGTTCGACCGAACTGCGCCGCGCCGACATCCGTCTCGTGTCCGCGACCCACCGCCCGCTCAAACGGATGATCGCCGAGGGTACTTTCCGGCAGGATCTGTACTTTCGCATCAACACCTTCCCGATCGCGGTGCCGCCGCTGCGCGAGCGTGAGGGCGATCTGCCGCTGCTGATCGATTCCCTGCTCGAGCGGGTCGCGCCCAAGCGCCGGCTTGCGCTCTCGCCCGCGGCGCTGCGCGTGCTGTGTGCCTATCCGTTCCCGGGCAATGTGCGCGAACTGCGCAACGTGCTCGAGCGCGCCAGCCTGATGTGTGACGGCGATCTCATCGGGCCCGAACATCTTCCCGAGGAAGTCCTGCACCCGGAGCTCGCCGAGGCAGACGACTTCGGTAGTCCGGCGAGCCGCCCGCGCCTGGCCGCCGGGCAATACGATCCACTCGATCTCGAGGAAGTGCAGCGCCAGGCGATGCTGCGCGCGGTCCGCGCCCACCGCGGCAGTCGCAGAGAGCTTGCGCGGCGGCTGGGTATCAGCGAGCGCACGCTTTACCGCCGGTTGCGCGAACTGGGGCTGCTCGACGGGCAGGGCGATGGCGTCGAGGAGGCTGAGCAGGCAGGGGCGCCCGGTAACGAGGCACGGTCATGACTGCGGGTTTGGCAGTGAAATGCTGCCTAAGGCAGTGACTGGCAGCCCGAACGATCTCGCCTGGTCCCCCAAAGCCCTTGCGTCGGTGCTTTCTGTGGGCTGGCACGGCAGTTGCTTAGATACTGCTGTGCGAAGCTGGGCTGAGTCGTGAGCACTGCATGATCGTCCCCCCTCAACGGTCTTGCCCCCTGCAGCGTTGGCGCGATGAAACTCTCCAGCCCGCTTCGCCTTTTTTCCGGTTTCCCCTGCCGACTCGAAGCACGTTTCCCCCCGGAGAGCGCAAGATCATGTCCGATACACGTTCTGACCTCGCCCGCCAGCGTCGCAAGCTCCTGATCGCGACGAGCGGTGCCGGTGCTGTCGCTGCTGCGGCCACCGCCATTCCGTTTGTTGCCAGCCTCACCCCGTCCGAGCGCGCCCGCGCAGCCGGCGCGCCGGTCGAGGCGGATGTCTCCAGGCTCGCGCCCGGCGAGATGATGACCGTGGAGTGGCGCGGCAAGCCGGTCTGGATCCTGCGGCGTACCGCCGAGATGCTGGCCTCGCTCGAGACCAACGAGCAGCGGCTCGCCGACCCCGTTTCGGGCGAGCCCCAGCAGCCCGACTACGCGGCGAACCGCCATCGCTCGATCAACCCCGAGTTCCTGATCGTCATCGGCATCTGCACCCACCTCGGCTGCTCGCCGTCGGAAAAGTTCGCACCCGGCACCAGCCAGGGCATGACCGCCGACTGGCCGGGCGGTTTCCTGTGTCCCTGCCACGGCTCGATCTTCGACCTCGCCGGCCGCGTCTATCTGAGCCAGCCTGCGCCCACCAACCTCGAAATTCCGCCCCACAAGTGGCTCTCCGCCGGCGTCGTGGTGGTTGGCGAGGACGACCAGGGCAGCGCCTGAGCCGCGTCTGCGCTTGATGGCAGTGCGCAGCATCCGTGGTTGCGCAGCTCCCGCACGTGCCATTTGCGTCTCGTCAAGGCGGCCGCCGAGGGGTCGGGCACACTCCGGGCCCGTTCCCTTGCGCTCTGCCCGACATGCACGCGTGCCCAGAAAGTCTTTCGACGATCCCGCCATCCGTGGCACCCCCGGCGCCGGCGGCGGTTACGCCCTTCGGCGCCCGCCGCTACAACGCCTGGAATGACGAGGCCAGGCGGCGCTATGGCGGACGGGTGCAGAAGGTCTCGGTAGCGGCCGGCTTCACCTGCCCGAACCGTGACGGTGTGCTTGGCACGGGGGGCTGCACCTTCTGCAACAACGCCGGCTTCACGCCCGGTTATCTCGATCGTCGCGACAGCATCCACACCCAGATCGACACCGGCCTGCGGTTTCTGGACCGGCGCTATCCGGGAACCGCGCGCTTCATCGCCTACTTCCAGAGCTACAGCAACACCTACGGCGAGTTCGAGCGCCTGCGCGACGCGCCTGGGCAGCGAGGTGCCGCCGAGCTTGAAGCTGGCGCCGCAGTGGAACATGCGGCTCTCCGAGCTGGCGCCGCGGCTCACGGCCGAGCTGGCGCGCAGGGGCAGTTGGCAGGGGGCGCGCTTCGCCGCAGTGCGGGCGTAAGCGGCGGCACCCGCCCGCTTACTTGCGGAAGTCGTTGTGGCAGGCCTTGCAGCTATCCTGCGCGGCCGCATAGGTGGTGCGCGCCTCGGCTTCGTTGCGGGCGGCTGCGGCGGCGAGCAGGCGATCGGTAGCAGAGACGAACTCCTGGCGGCGTTGTTCGAATTCGGCCGGTTTTTCCCACACCGCCGGCTTGGCCTTGGTCGGCGGATAGTTGGTGTCGGCGCCGAAGTGCTGCCAAGGCGCGTCGCGCAGGCGGGCGAATTCGTCGGCCAGGCGGGCGAAGGCGTCGGCGTCGTAGCGCTTGTCCTTGAGCATCGTGCCCATCGGTTCGAAGCTGCGCAGCATGGCCTTGAAGGCTTGCTTGCGCTTGGTGACGGGCTGGTTGGGGTGGGTGTCGGGTATCTCGCTCGAGCAGGCGGCAAGGATGAGGGCAGACAGCGCAACCAGCGTGAGACGGGTTGCGAACTTCGATCGGGGCATCGTTGAATCCATGTTTGATTGGGGCATGCGGAACCGGCGGCCGCGTACAAGCGTTTGCGGGGAAGCCTGAGCAATCGGAAAGCAAACTGCGTGCCGCAACTTGCTGCCGAGAACCGGACCGACTCTGAGGGACGGGATGCAGCGAGAAAGTTCCCCAAGGTAGTGATGCCCGGAGCGTCGCGAACACGCTGTTCAAGTCTGCAGCGGCGCGCTAGGGTAACAGCATGAACACTCCCCACGCGCCCGAGCCCCGCCGCTTTGCCCCCACCACCGGCCTGCCTGGCCTCGACGCGGTGCTGAGCGGGGTGGCGCCGGGCGACAACATCGTCTGGCAGATCCAGGCGCTCGAGGACTATCGCGCCCTGGTGCTGCCCTACGCGGCGGCGGCGCGCAGCCAGCAGCGCCGGCTGATCTATTTTCGCTTCGCCGCCCATCCGGCGCTGATTACAGACGAGGGTGGGGCGGAGATCCACACTCCGCGCCCCGAAGACGGCTTCGACGCCTTCGTCGACCAGGTGCATTCGGTGATCGAGGCGGCCGGGCCCGAGACGCTGTACATCTTCGACTGCCTGTCGGACCTGGCGGACGCGTGGCAGTCCGACCGCATGCTCGGCAACTTCTTCCGCCTCACCTGTCCTCGGCTTTTCGATCTCGACACGGTGACCTACTTCGGCGTGCTGCGTAATCGCCACGCGCGTGCCGGCATGGACGTGATCACCGACACCACGCAGTACCTGCTCGACGTCTTCCGCTGCCGCGAGCGCCTGTACATCCGGCCGATCAAGGTGCAGCACCGCTCGGCTGCGGTCATGAACCTGATCCACGCGTGGGAGGCGGGCGACCGCTTCCGCGCGGTGGCCGACAGCGGCACGGTGGCCGAGATCCTCGCCGGGTCGGGCTGGCCGGGGCTGGAGGACGAGCACATCCGCAGCCACTGGCAGCAGCTCTTCGACGCCGCGCGCACGGTGTCGGCGCTGCGCAACGCGGGGGCGCCCGACACCGCAGCCGAGGCGCAATGGTTCGCCCGCTTTGCCCGCCTGCTGTTCCCCGAGGAGGCCGGCCTGCAGCGCCTGATCGCGCGCTACCTGACGCTCGACGACCTGCTCGCCGTGCGCGCGCGCATGATCGGCATTGGCACCATCGGCGGCAAGGCGGCCGGCATGCTGCTTGCGCGCGCCGTGGTGCGGCGCGACGCGCCGGCGCTGTTCGCGCGCCTGGAAGCGCACGACTCGTTCTATGTCGGCACCGAGGTGTTCGACACGTTCTTCGTGCACAACGGCTTGTGGTGGGTGCGCCGGCGCCAGCGCGAGGCGGATGGTTTCCTGCAGGGGCTGGATGGCGAGGAGGGCGCCCGCGCCCGCATCCTCACCGGGCGCTTCCCCGCGGCGACGCTGCGCCAGTTCGAGGCCATGCTTGATTACTTCGGCGAGTGGCCCTTCATCGTGCGTTCCAGTTCGCGGCTGGAAGACCGCTATGGCAACGCCTTCGCCGGGCAGTACGACAGCGTGTTCTGCGTAAATCAGGGGACGCGCGAGCAACGCCTCGCCGACCTGCTCGATGCCGTTCGCCAGGTCTATGCCAGCACCCTGTCCGAACCAGCGCTGCGTTACCGCCAGCGCCGCGGCCTGCTCGACGAACACGAGCAGATGGCGCTGCTGATCATGCGCGTGTCGGGCACGGCGGGCGGGCGCTACTTCCACCCGCATGCGGCGGGCGTCGGCCTGTCGGTCAATCCCTACCCGTGGAATCCACGCATCGACATGAAGGCGGGGGTGGTGCGGCTGGTGGCCGGGCTGGGCACGCGCGCGGTCGATCGTGCCGACGACGACTACACCCGTCTGGTCGCGCTCAACGCGCCCGAGTTGCGCCCCGAGACCAATTTCGGCGCGATCGCCCGTCACGCCCAGCGCCGGATGGACACGCTCGACCTGCAGCGCAACGAGGTGGTGACCGGGCCCTTCAGCGAGCTGGTCAAGGGGCACGCGGATTTTCCGTTCGAGCTGTTCACCACCCGAGAGGCGCACGACCGCCCGCCCTTCCTGACCTTCGACGGTTTGATTGCGCGCACCGACTTCGTCAGCGACCTGCGCACCGTCCTCGCCACACTGCATGCAGCCTACGCACACCCGGTGGAGATCGAGTTCGCGCTCAATTTTCTGCCCGATGGCAGCTACCGCCTCAACCTGCTGCAGTGCCGGCCAATGCAGGTGCGCAGTGTGGAAGGCGTGGCCGAGGTCGAGCCGCCGGCCGATGCGAAGCGACTGCTCATCGCGCGCGGTGCGGTCATCGGTCCGGGCCGGGTGATCCGCCCCGACCGTGTGATCTACGTGCGCCCGTCCGCCTTCGGTGCGCTCAACCAGGCGCAACGCCTGGCGGTGACGCGGGTGATCGGGCGGCTCAATGCGCAGTCGGGCGCGCATTGCGTACTGATGCTCGGCCCGGGGCGCTGGGGCTCGCGCGATCCCTTCCTCGGCATTCCGGTGGTGTTTTCCGAGATCAACCACGTCGCCGCGCTGTGCGAGATCGTCGCCATGCACGACAACCTGGTGCCCGACGTGTCGCTCGGCACGCATTTTCTCAATGAGCTGATCGAGGCCGACCTGCTGTATTTCGCGCTGTTCCCGAAGCTCGCCGGCAACGAAGTGGACGAGGCGGCCATCCTGCGTTGGCCCAACCAGCTCGCCGCGCTGCTGCCGGCGGATGGTGAGTGGGCCGGGATCGTTCATGTCGCCGATCTGGCGCCCGGTGTGCTGACGCTGTACGCCGACGCGACCGGGCAGCGCCTGACGGTGACGGTGTCGGCGGCTGACACCGATCGGGTGCTTGAGCAGGGCGGCGCTTGATCCACTTCAATGCGGGTCGCGGCGTCGGGCGTTAGCATCCGGGCAGTGTTATTTCCTGCCCGGAGACCCTTGCATGCGTTCCAACCTTGTTGCCGCCACGATCGCGTTTGCTGCCCTCATCACTGCCCCCGCGCCCGTGCTCGCCGCCGATGACGCGCGCCCGACGCTGAAGTTGCAGTCGCCTGGCGACGAAGTGCCGCGCCCGACCGATGAGGCGCTGCGCACCGCGATGACCACGCTGCGCGACACGCTCGGCGTGCGCCTGCAGGGCGACGCCGCCCAGCCCATGGCCGAGGCGGATTACGTGGCCCTGGCCGACGACATCGATCGTCAGCTCGCGGCCATCGTTGCCGGACGTGACTTTCACAGCCGCGCCGGGCGTCATCTGCAGTGGTTGCTGGGCGACATCGCCGACGGCGCTGGCCTGATGCGCACGGCGCCGCGTATCCCCGGCAAGCGTATGGGGCTGCTGCGCGCGGTCGAAACGCTCAACTTCTATGGTCGCGAATACGACCACCCGGGGTGGATTGCGCTCAAGCCCTGACACACGGACGCGCTGAGCGATCGCAGCGGGGCATCTGCTTTGCGCCGGCGCCGCTGCGGACGAGGCCGGCCTCAGCGCAGCGGGACGGTCGCGGTGTTGCGGCCGGCCGGCGCGCGTTTGCGGCGCTGGATCATGTCGGTGATGAACCCGTCGCGGCTTTGCTGCAGCCTTGGCGCGTAGCGTGCGCGCAACTCGCCGAGCGTGGCGACATGGCGCCCCTTGATCGGGTGCGCCGGAAACACGAGGGTCTGCTCGGGCAGCGTGAATAGCCGCCGGGTCAGGGTGTCGAACAGCATGCCCGGGTCGGCCTCACTCCCGCCCGCGCTGCAACTGTCGACATCGAAGGCGTCGCCACATAACAGCCGATCGCGCCACAGGTAGCTGAGGCAGCCCGGCGTGTGGCCCGGCGTACTCAACACCCTCACCACTTCGTTGCCAAATACCAGACGCGTGCCGTGCTTTGCGCGCAGCGTATCGACTTGACACTGCGCCGGCATCACAGCCGCTTCACCCACCACGAGTTGGGCGCTGGTGCGATCGCACAGCGGGCTGCAGTCGGCCGCATCCATCTGATGGACGTGCGTACGCATTACGTGGCACAGGCGCAGGCTACGCTCGGTGAGCAGGGCGAGGATGAGCTCGCTCTGGCGCGGCGGCGGGTCAATGACCACCGCCTCCTGCTCGTCCAGGTCTGCGAGCAGGTAGCCGATCTGGCTCGAGTCCGTGCTTTGCAGCGGGTGGAAATACATGGCAGGCCTCGGTGGCGGTTGCCGGCATGGGTCAGGTGGTTTTGCGCAGGCTCGTGACCCATTCGATCATCTTGCGGTTGGCCTCGGGCATCGGCGCCTCCAGAAAGCTCACCACGTAGCGGTCGGGCAGCTCGGCAAAGCCGATCGAGCGCGGGCGCACCGCCATCATGGTCGGGTCGAGCAGCTTGACGCCGAAACAGAAGATCAGGTTCTTGGCCGCCAGGATGTCCGGGCGGACTTCGCCGCCGATGAGCTGGGTGTGGCTCAGGTGGTCGAAGACGGCGATCAGGCGCACGGTCGGATCGGCTTCGGCTCTGGCCTCGACCGCCTTCAGCAGTTCGTCGAGGTGCGCATGCTCGGTCTCGTTCTTGCCGAGTTCGAGCACATGGATCGGGTACTTGTCGGCAAGCAGTTTGTTCTGCATGAGGCGCTCCGCGTTACGGACTGAGGGTGGGGTGGCCGTAACGGATACCCCTAGCAGGCTGGGTGCATACAGGAATCGTGCCAGCGCATCCAGAACGAGTGAACGGCTTGCCGAGCCGGGTTTCACGGTGGCATGACGCTGCGAAGAACTGTCATTGGCAGAATGCTGGCAGGTTTGTCGGCAGGGCTGGCAGCCTGTCGCGAGCTCACCTGGCTTGCCCGCGCGCAGGGCCCGATCACCGATGATCGGGCCCTGCGCCATGCTCATGGCACGGCGATCACGCCTTGAAAGTGTCCGGCATCTGTACCGCGACCACTTCGCCGCGTGCGGTCATCGCGCCGTCGACCCAGACTTCGGATTCGACCACGACCTTGCGGCCCTTGAGTTCCTTGACGCGACCGCGCAGTTCCAGGACGGGGCCGAGCGGGGTCGGCTTGAGGAAGTCCACATGGAGCGAGCCGGTCACGAAGCGCAACGGTGGTTCGCTGTCCATCTCGCGCTGCTCGGCGCGATAGGCCGCTGCGGCGGCAGTGCCGGTGCTGTGGCAATCGATCAGCGAGGCGATCAGCCCGCCGTAGACGAAGCCTGGAATCGCGGTGTGCTCCGGCTGCGGCTGAAAACGCGTCACGGTCTCGTCGCCATCCCAGTAGGTCTTGATCTGGTGGCCGTGTTCATTGAGACGGCCGCAGCCGTAGCAATGCGCGACGTTCTCGGGGTAGGTGTCCTGAAAGGCTAGCATGTTCGGTTCTCTATATCAGCGAATGGTGAAAGACATCTTAGGCCAGTCACCTTTCAACGCCTATTGCGGCACCGGACAGCAAGCGTGCAAATCACGCCAATGAAGTGTCGCCTCGGGGAGATGCCCGCACATGCGCACGGTAGCGTTCGATCAGGCCCTGGGTGCTGCGGTCGTGGCCAGCATCCGCGGTCGTTGCCGCGTGCGGGTCGAGCTCGTCGAGCACGCGAGCGGCGAGCTGTTTGCCGAGCTCGACGCCCCATTGGTCGAAACTGTTCACGCCCCAGACCACGCCCTGCACAAACGTGCGGTGCTCGTAGGCTGCCACCAGCGCCCCGAGCGTGAACGGATCGAGACGCTCCAGCAGGATGGTGTTGCTCGGCCGGTTGCCGGGGAACACGCGGTGCGGCAGCAGGGCGCGGATGCGCGCTTCGGGCAGTCCGGCGGCGCGCATCTCGGCTTCGGCCTCAGCGGCCGTGCGTCCGCGCATCAGCGCCTCGGCCTGGGCGACGAGGTTGGCGAAGGCGATGCGGTGCAGGTGCTCGTCCTCGTGGCCGGCGTCGAGCACGCCGATGAAATCCACCGGAACCGGCTGCGTGCCCTGATGCACGAGCTGGAAGTACGCGTGCTGGCCGTTGATGCCTTGCTCGCCCCACAGGATCGGGCTGGTGTGGCAGGGCACCGGGCTGCCGTCGTGGCGGACGGACTTGCCGTTCGATTCCATGTCGAGCTGCTGCAGATACGCAGGCAGGCGATGCAGGCGCTGGTGGTAGGGCGCGATCAACTGGCTGGGTGCGTCGAGAAAATCGACGTTCCAGATCCCGATCAGCGCCATCAGCACCGGCAGGTTGGCGGCGAAGGGCGTGGCGCGGAAGTGCTCGTCCATCGCGTGTGCGCCGGCGAGCAGCTCATCGAAGCGCTGCGGGCCGATGGCGATCATGATCGGCAGGCCGATCGCGCTCCACAGCGAGAAGCGTCCGCCCACCCAGTCCCAGAAACCGAACATGTTGGCCGGGTCGATGCCGAAGGCCTGCACCGCGGCGGTGCTGGTCGACACCGCAACGAAATGGCGCGCCACCGCGGTTTCATCGCCTGCATGCGCAATCAGCCACGCGCGTGCGGCGCGGGCATTGGCCAGGGTTTCCTGGGTAGTGAAGGTTTTCGAGGCGACGATGAAGAGCGTGCTCTCGGGCCGGCAGTGGCGCAGGACGTCGCCGATCTGCACGCCATCCACGTTCGACACGAAGTGCATCCGCAGGCCGGAATGGGCCTGGTCGCGCAGGGCTTCGCACACCATGGCGGGGCCGAGGTCCGAACCGCCGATGCCGATGTTCACCACGTCGGTGATCGCATCACCTCGCCAGCCAAGCCACGCGCCCTCGCGCACCTGGGTGGCGAAGGCCGCCATGCGCTTGCGCACCGCGTGCACTTCGGCGCCGACATCCACGCCCTCCACCAGCCACGGCGTGCCAGGCGGGCAGCGCAGCGCCACATGCAGGACCGCGCGCTCCTCGGTGGTATTGATGTGCTCACCGGCGAACATCGCGGCGATGGTGCTGTGCAGCCCGGCCTCCTGCGCAAGTTGCAGCAGCAGCGTGAGGCTCTGCGCGCACAGCAGGTTCTTCGAGTAGTCCAGCGTCAGCCCGCAGGTGCTCGCCTGCATGCGCTGCGCACGCTGCGGGTCGGTCCGGAAGAGATCGCGCAGGGTCGTCGTCAGAAGGGCGTCGCGCCGTGCGGAGAGGGCGCGCCAGGCGCCCGATTGCAGGAGGTCGTGCATTGCGAAAGCGGAGTGGAAAAGTGTCGAGCGGGAAAATGCAGTGTGGATCGAAGTCCAGTCACGATGTTACAGACAGCCCCCGGGGCTGTGTGCACCGTGTGCGCCGGCCGGGATCAACAGGCACTGTTATATACTCGCGCTTCCCGAATTCATGTGAGATGCGCCAAGGCATGCCGCTCAACATCCCAAATACGCTGACCTGGGCGCGCATCGTCATGATCCCGATCTTCGTCGGGATCTTCTACCTGCCCGACGCACTCATGCCGGTCGCCACCAAGAATCTGGTCGCCACGCTGATCTTCGTCGCGGCCGCGGTCACCGACTGGTTCGACGGCTATCTCGCGCGTGCGCTCGGGCAGACATCGGCCTTCGGCGCCTTCCTCGATCCGGTCGCCGACAAGCTCATGGTTGCAGCGGCGCTGATCCTGCTCGTCCAGCTTGCCCGCGTCGATGCGCTGATCGCGGTGGTCATCATCGGCCGCGAGATCACCATCTCGGCGCTGCGCGAGTGGATGGCGCGGGTCGGCAAGTCGGCCAGCGTGGCGGTGGCCTATGTCGGCAAGCTCAAGACCACGGCGCAGATGGTCGCGATTCCGCTGCTGCTGTTCAACGCGCCGCTGCATGGAATCGACATGCGCATCGCGGGCAACATCCTGATCTACGTTGCCGCTGCGCTCACGCTGTGGTCGATGGGCTATTACCTGCATCGGGCGATTCCCCTGCTGCAGGATGAGGCCGGCAAGTAGTTGCGTGCTTGGTTGCGTGCTGACGCGGCAGAGCAAATGACGCATTTCAAAAAAGTTGACACCGAAAAATCCTTGCCTATAATGGCGGTCTTTCCCGAGCGGGAATAGCTCAGTTGGTAGAGCGCAACCTTGCCAAGGTTGAGGTCGCGAGTTCGAGACTCGTTTCCCGCTCCAAGAATTCGACGGTCAGGCAGATGCCTGACCCGGAGGCCCCAGTGGTTAAGGGGCAACCGGCCGAAACGGTCGTGGCGCGATGGCAGAGTGGTTATGCAGCGGCCTGCAAAGCCGTGTACCCCGGTTCGATTCCGAGTCGCGCCTCCAG
>QXGG01010838.1_pt1 | contig 12292 bp, 10 predicted proteins | sample 1982491 | NCBI WGS metagenome assembly QXGG01 (sample SAMN09924614, study PRJNA488089) | Wastewater metagenome, whole genome shotgun sequencing project. | isolation source: South African research farm wastewater | place: South Africa: Irene, Agricultural Research Council, Animal Production... | reverse complement strand
CCATACTACAATGAGCAACTGGAACACCTCGAAGAGGATAATAAAATGACATATATCTCTATTATTGAGCGCCAAGGTATTGAGAAAGGCCGTGCCGCAACTTTGTACAACCTTTTACAACTCAAGTTTAAGGATCAAGCAGCGGTGTATGAACAACGCTTGTTTGATGCCGAACCTGCTGAATTGAACCTGTGGACTGAGCGGGTACTTTTTGCTGAAAACATTGATGCTGTATTTGCTTAACGGCACCTAGCCCAAGCGTATGCAGTTTCTGAAACAGCAATAACTCACGCTGCAATGGCGTGAGCACTGCAATCGTTCAACGAGTACTTTGAGGTGGGTGTGACGAGCGTAGCCATGGATGGCGTAGCGCCGGAGTTGAACTCAGGATGAGTTCGTCGACGGAAGAACACCTGCCTCGAAGTACGGTATGCACAATACTCTGAAAACCAGCTCTTATAAAAGCTGATTAGTACACGCTATTGATCAATGCGTTGCCATTGCTGTTGCTCATAGTGGGGGTAGAGGTGGCTGACGGTGCGGGTCAGTTCGTAGCGAGTGAGGTTGATGCTGGCGAAGCGTTCGGGGATGGGCAGGCGTAGGACTTGGTTCATATCGAGGCCTTGTTGCGCGGCGTGGCGCAGAGTGTTGTCGAGCCAGCCGAGGTAATCTCGCATTTGCACAAAGGGGCTGTTATCGCTAGCGACTGGGCCGTGGCCAGGTACGATAAGCTTCCAAGGCAATGCTTGCAGGCTGTCAATATCAGCCAGCCAGCTGTCTAAACCGGGGGTATGCGGCGTGGCTAAAGCACGCTGATAAAACATCAAATCCCCAGCAAACAACACACCGGTGCGTTGATCCAGCAAGGCTAAATCTGCACCTGTGTGGCCTGTGTAGGCTAGGATTTGCAGCGGATGCCCACCGATGTCTATTACGCCCGCCTCCACGATTTGCGTGGGCAACACAACTTCCGTGCCGCGCATCCAGTCGCCAACCATGCGGTACATATTTTCCGCCAGATGATCGCCCTCCTCCTGCAGCAAATGCTGAGTACCGGCTAACGCAGCAATAGGTACATCGGCAAAAGCTTGGTTACCCAACGCATGATCAGGATGGTGGTGGGTTAAAAATACTTGCACCACAGGCTGCTCAGTCACCTGCGCAATCGCGGCGCGCAAAGCTTTTCCGTAGGCCAAAGAGGGTCCTGTGTCGATGACCACGACTCCGGCCTCGGTGACAATAAAGGCCACATTGACAATATTGCCGCCATTGTCTTTACTGAAATTATCCGTTGAGCCTTCCAACACATAGGTATTGGGCGCGATGGCTTTGGGCGTCAAAGCATAGTCTGCCCAAGCTCCAGCACTCAATAAGCAGCCGCATATCACCAGTATCAGTCTGCGCATCACTCACCTCATTGATCCAGTTGATTGGTTTTCGTCACAATTCAAACACGCGCCAGCCCTGTTTAGCATCAGTGCAGCGCAGCACCCGTTCTGCATGCCGAGCAAGATAGACCGGCTAAGTTGCAGGACTGTATATCGCATAGCATCAAGCTCACACCGTTAACGAATCTGTGCAGAAAACTCATTGCCGTTGTTATCACGCAGCCACAACTGGGTGTGCGGCTGACCTTTGACCCGCAAAGTAATAGTGGGGTTTTCACTGACCGCAGAAAACAAATCCAAACGCGCCAGCACCGCACCTTGGGCATCGCGCAACTCAGCTTGATTGACATAAAACTCAGGAATAGAACCCACTAAGCCATTATCCATGGGATGCGACACACTGATACGCAGTCGACTGCTGTCACCGTCGCTAAAGCGCGCACCAAACACCTGCCCTAGCCGGCTTTCCCAACCTTCTTCGGCGCGGACCACGCTGGGGGCGCTGCAACCACCACCGGCCGCTTCAATACGCGCTGAGCCGACATGCCACACGCCATCGTCCATTAAAAAAGCGGCGCGCACCGGTGTCGCTTGTTCGACACGGATACGCACCGCTAAAAATTTCTCCAACTGGGCACTGGGGTACAGGTTTAAAACCTGAGGTATGGGGTTGAGTTCAGCCCAAATCATCACCTTCTCAACCTTGCCGCTGAGTGCGCGCGCATCCACTTCCACCGGCACTTGGCGGGCATCTTCAGCAAAGGGCGGCACCCTGACTTGCACCTTGTCATCAAAGACAAAGTCACCACTGTCCAACAGGCGCGTATGGAAATAATCCCACATCACCGAAGGCTGCGGATCGCCTTCTACCGCGCTGGCTAAACTTGTCGCCAAGGACAAGACTAAGGCATACACAATGCGCGCTTTCATAGCACCTCCAGCTCGATTCAATAGGTACGCGCTTTTGCACATTCAAACCTAGGCTGCAGCAGAACTTTCCTTGTACTGCAGCAACAATGCATGGCGCGACACAGGTATGTACTTGATTGCACTCAGTGGCTGCGCTGGTACTGCAGGTTTAATATCCTTCAGCACATTGCCTATCTTGAGCTTTATCTCAGGCTATAACGCCGCAGCCTGCGCAGCCCAAAACAACTATTGCAGCTCAGCGCGGCTTTCAATATATGAGCGAATCGCCCACAAAGCTTCTTGGCTTATATGGTCAGCCATACGCGGCATATACACCGCACCGTTACGCACCGCACCATTGATCACGCGCTCTTTGTACCACTCATCACTGTCCGCATCGCCGGGCAGTTCGCGCAAATCTGGGGCAATACCACCCGACATCGCTTCCAAACCATGGCAGCGCGCGCAGTTCTGGTTATAGGCTGACGAGCCAATCTCAATAGCTAAGGCATTTTGCTCACTGGGTGCACGATACGGATTGCTCTCGCGCCACTCATCACCTAATGCTTCTAAGTCGCCGGTATTCACACTTTGCGGCACCATATCGCCGTGCGCATACACTGCTGCTGAAAACCCTAAAGTGGCTGCGATTAACGCTCCGAACACTGCATTTTTCTTATTCATCATTTTCACCATTTAAAATAGTACGCAAGACGTTCGCCATGAAGTTGAACACTGGTTTTATGGTAGAAATGCTGTGCACCCAGGAGAACCCTGCTTTAGTGGTCGACAACCAAGCCCTTAGTAGTAAGCGCAAAGGTATACAAATAACTGGTTTTAGAAGCACTGCCAATTGAGCCGGCAACTGGGAAAAACTCCCGCCTCTTGCGGGAAAAATTCCGTATTTATTATGCTCATACTTTCACACCATGGAGACCGTCACTGCGCGATCAACGGCGCAAGACTCACAACATGCAACCATGGGAAGTAAAGCAATGATAACAAGACAATCACCCAGCTCTGCCAAACCCTTAGCCCTTGCTGTTAAGGGCCTCATTCTTGGTGCTGCTTTAGTGAGCACCAACTTAAGCTTTGCCAAACCTGTTACCTGGGAAGATATTGCGCAAGACCACGTTACCACCACCAACGTATTGCAATACGGTATGGGCACCAATGCCCAGCGTTATAGCCCGCTGGCTAAAATCAACGAAGACAACGTGTTTAAGCTGACCCCAGCTTGGACTTATTCTTTTGGTGATGAAAAGCAACGCGGCCAAGAATCTCAAGCCGTCATTCACGATGGCATTATTTATGTCACCGGTTCTTACTCTCGCGTCTGGGCACTGGATGCCAAAACCGGTGAGCGCTTGTGGAACTACAGCCACCGCTTGCCTGACGATATTCGTCCGTGCTGTGACGTCGTCAACCGTGGTGTGTCGATCTTCGGCGATAAAGTGTTCTTCGGTACACTGGATGCGCGCGTTGTGGCACTCAATAAAGACACCGGTAAAGTGATCTGGAATAAGAAATTCGGTGATCACGCCGCCGGTTACACCATGACGGGTGCGCCCACCATGGCCAAAGACGCCAAAACCGGCAAAGTCCTGCTGATTCACGGCAGCTCCGGTGATGAGTTTGGTGTAGTGGGCAAACTCTTTGCCCGCGACCCTGATACCGGTGAAGAAGTATGGATGCGTCCATTTGTTGAAGGCCATATGGGCCGCCTCAACGGTAAAGACAGCACGCCAACCGGTGATATTAAAGCGCCGTCATGGCCCGATGATCCAAATCACCCAACGGGTAAAAAAGAAGCCTGGAGTCAAGGTGGTGGTGCACCGTGGCAGAGCGCAAGCTTTGACGAAGAAACCAACACCATTATCATTGGTGCCGGTAACCCAGCGCCTTGGAATGGTTGGGAGCGTACCGCTGACGGTGGCGATCCAAAAGATTTCGATAGCCTTTACACCTCAGGTCAAGTGGGTGTTGATGCCACCACGGGTGAAGTGAAATGGTTCTACCAGCACACGCCAAACGATGCGTGGGACTTCTCAGGCAACAACGAGCTCGTGCTGTTTGATCACAAAGACAAAAACGGTAAGAAGACCAAAGCCACAGCCCACGCTGACCGTAACGGTTTCTTCTATGTCGTGGATCGTGAAAACGGCAAGCTGAAAAACGCTTTCCCCTTTGTTGATGGCATCACTTGGGCCTCGCACATTGACTTGAAAACAGGTCGTCCGGTTGAAAACGAAGGACAGCGCCCACCTAAGCCTGAGCCAGGCGAGAAACGTGGTAAGTCAGTCGAAGTTTCACCGCCGTTCTTAGGTGGTAAAAACTGGAACCCTATGGCGTACAGTCAAGATACAGGCTTGTTCTATGTACCGGCTAACCACTGGAAAGAAGACTACTGGACTGAAGAAGTCTCCTACAAAAAAGGCTCGGCGTACTTAGGTCAAGGCTTCCGTATCAAGCGCTTGTTTGATGACCACGTCGGTATCTTACGTGCCATGGACCCCACCACCGGTAAAGTGGCGTGGGAGCATAAAGAGAAATTACCACTGTGGGCTGGCGTGTTAGCTACTAAAGGTAACCTTGTGTTTACCGGTACCAGTGATGGTTATTTCAAAGCCTTTAACGCTAAAACAGGTAAAGAGCTGTGGAAATTCCAGACCGGTAGTGGCGTGATTTCACCACCCGTCACCTGGGAAATGGATGGTCAGCAATACATCGGTGTAACTTCAGGTTACGGCGGCGCAGTACCACTGTGGGGCGGCGACATGGCAGAATTGACCAAACCTGTGGCACAGGGCGGTTCATTCTGGGTGTTCAAATTGCCAGAGTGGGATAACAAGTAAGAGTCTTGCGTTTATTCGCTTAACACTCACCGCTGTCATGCCTGCATGGCAGCGGTTTTCCTGAGGTACTGTGTATGCAACGCCACCTTTTATCCGCACTCGCCTTGGTGCTTAGCACTACGGTCTGGGCCAACGACGATGTGCCCACGATTAACGGCTGTAAACTCGAACCTTCCAGCAACTGTGCAGGCATGGATTTACGCAATGCTGATCTAAGCAATATGAATTTGCGTAAAATCAACTTCGATGGTGCTAACTTATCCGGCGCTAACTTGCGCCATACGCAACTGGATTTAGCCACTTTAAATCAAGCCAATCTCACCGGTGCCAACCTCACCCGCGCCAGCTTGCAGCAAGCCAGCTTACGCGGCGCGAATCTGGATAAGGCTAAGTTAGTCGCTATCACCGGTTGGGCCATGATGGCACAGGGCAGTCACGGCAAGAACACTGATTTTAGCGGCGCGAATTTAGAGTTTGCTCGTTTGTCGGGTGCTAAATTAACCCAAGCTAATTTTAATGCAGCCAACTTAGAAATGGCTTGGTTCACCAAAAGTGATCTGCGCAAATCCACTTTTATTGATGCCAATATGCAGGAGTCAAAATTTAGCGAAGCCAATATGGCCAAGGCTGATATGAGCGGCGCACGCCGTCACTACGCAACCTTTCTTGGCACCTTTATGGAAGGCTGTACCGCATGTCCGCTCGACTGGTAAGCCACCTCAATCAACGCCTCACCTTGCACAGCTAATAGCGGCCAATCCTCCGGCTATTAGCTGGCATCCCCAATACGCAACACACCCGTATCAATGGCCAAGTGCACCAGTTCGACATGGGAGCTGACCTGCAACTTTTGCTTAAGCAAGGTCATATAATTGGACACGGTTTTACGACTGATGGACAGCTTTTCGGCGATATGCTGCGTGGCTAAGCCCCGCGAGAGCATCACAAAAACCTCCATTTCCCGTGGCGTCATACTGTGCAGTCGCGGATCGATCGCTCCAGGCACATAGGTATGGCAGGCCATTTGTGTGGCAATGCCTTGCTCGATATACATCTGCCCTGCCAAGGTGCGCCGCACCGCTTCAAGCAACACATCAGGCGCGGCACTTTTACTGATATAGCCCGCTGCACCGGCATCCAGTGCTTGACGCACCAATGTTAATTCATCGTGCATGCTAAAAAACAACACCGGCAACTGCGGTAAGCGTTGGCGCAAACGTCGACAGGTTTCTAAACCACTGATACCCGGCAAACCAATATCCATAATCAGCAAATGCGGATTGACACTGGGCATACACTGCAACGCTTCTTCGCCACTGCTGGCATGCTCAACTTGCACCTCAGGCAGACACGCCTGCAGCAAGCTGGCGTAACCGTGACGTACCACGGCGTGATCATCAACTAAAAGTATTTTCATCGCTTTCACTCACTAAAGGGGCATACAGATACAGGCTCCAACCGCGTGTTGGCCGCGCCTGAATGTGTACCTGTGCCGATAGCGCTTGGGCACGCGCGTGGATGGAGTGCAGGCCAATACCGTTTTGGTTTAACTCACCGCCCTGCCCGTTATCGCGCAGCACAATGCGCCAAGTCTGCTGTTTATATTGCAGCCACAGGTGCAAATGAGTGGCGCGTCCATGGCGTTTGGCATTGCTCAAGACTTCTTGTAAAAGCTGGTACAACTGCTGTGTCTGCGCCAGCGTTAAAGGTGGCGGCACATTGAGAATATGCAGACTGCACTGCCCACCATGCAGCTGCTGCCAATGGCTTTGCACCCGTTGCAGCAATTGCGCCAGATGCATCGGCCCCAGATTGACCGGATACAAACCACCGACCACAGCCTGCAAACTGTGCTGCATCTGGCTGGCGTGTTGTTCAAGAGTCTCAGCAATGTCACGCACACGCTGCGGTTGCTCAGCCAAAAGGCTTAACAGCTGAATCTGCGCGCGCAATGCCACCACATATTGGCCGACATCATCATGCAAATTTTGCCCTAAGTGCTGGCGTTCACGGTCTTGCAATGTGCGCAAGGCCCGCGCCAGCTCAGCATTGTCCTGCTGCACACAGTGCAGTTGCTCGGTGAGGCGCTGGCAGTCTGCACGCCACAGCGGCAGGGCTTTACTCGTGGATGCTTCACACATGGATAACCCTTGGCGAGGTGGACGACAGTCTCATGCTAATCAGACCCGCAGCGCAACATCCTCCTACCTTGGTACTGCCCAGTCGCTACTTTGTGCATAGAGCAGCGCAAACATCGCCAGCATATTTCTGTGTCTGTGCAACTCGCCCAGGCCAAACCAGTACTTTAGTAGCAAGTCAAGCAGCACAATGTACCATTCCCAAGGAGCGTGGTTTTGCTTCTAATGGAAGTCATCCTGTTGAGAACTTATCATGCTCAAATCAGTCTGTGCAGCACTCATTATGACGCTACTGCCGGTGACGTTCGCCAGCAGCGCGCCCCAAGATCCGCTCTTTAATGCAGAGGGCTATCGCAGTACGCTGTATCGCAGCCCAACACCCAAAACCCATGCCCTTGCACGCACTCTTGAGCCGCAACAACTGCTTGAACTGCAACAGCAGCACGCTGATGTGTTATTAATTGATGTGTATCGCAACCCCTGGTTACGCGGTCATTTCACTTTGCAAGAAGAACACAACAACCTGCCCAATAGTCTGTGGCTGGCCAATTGCGGTGACGGTTCGCTTACCGCGCAATGGATGGCATACTGCCAGCAACATGTAGCCCAAGCGACAGCGGGCAATCTGGCACACCCCATAGTTTTTTATTGCCGCTCGGACTGTTGGCTCGGCTGGAATGCCATTCAACGCGCCCATGCTTGGGGTTATCATAATCTGTATTGGTTACGTGACGGGATTGATGGTTGGGCGCAAGCCGATTTACCTTTAGTGCTGGCTCAGCCTGCACCTGTGCAGTAATTTTATCTTATAAAAACGAGGTCAAAGACCATGTACAACATCTTAATCGCTGACGATCACCCACTGTTTCGCGAAGCGATTTGCAATGTGATTCGCTCAGGTTTTCCAGGCTGCACTATTCTTGAAACTGCTGATTTAGACAGCACTCTGCTGTTAGCCGCCGAGCATGATGAGCTGGATTTAATTTTGCTAGATTTAAATATGCCAGGCATGAGCGGCCTGAATGGTTTGATGAGCCTACGCAATGAAGCGCCCACCATTCCGGTGGTGATCGTCTCGGCTGAACAAGATAAACATATTGTGCTGCAAGCCATCACCTATGGCGCAGTGGGTTTTATTACCAAATCAACCCCTCGCGAGCAAATGACCGCTGCCATTGAACAAGTGCTCAATGGCCATGTGTATTTACCCGCCGAAATCATTCGCTCGGAACAGCCCAATACCCGTCGCACACCACGTGAAGCGACGATTTCACCGGAACTGCTGCAAGCGCTGACCCGCAAACAATTGCAAGTGCTGGAGCGTATGGCGAAGGGTGAATCAAATAAGCAAATTGCTTACAATTTAGATATCGCTGAAACCACAGTTAAAGCCCACGTCTCGGCGATCTTGCGCAAACTGAATGTGCATAACCGCGTGCAAGCGATCCTGTCCGTCGGCGATATCGACTTCGCCACCTATTTACGCCGTTAATACCACTGTGTAGGTCAATTTTGTAGATCGGTTTTTACGATGCAGATGTGTTTGTATGCGCCAGTGTTAGGACGTTTTCAGCGCCCCAACACCGCGCGACACACTCAAACATATGTATTTTCTGAGGGCTCTGTCGGCCTAAAAGCTGGACTTGCACTTAGGATTAAGCAGAGCTGGAGCATTTAAGCAGGTGATTCATCGCGGTTTTGAGGTGCATCGGCTTAACCGGTTTATGCATTAGAGTGTGCCCCAAGGCGCGCATTTGCTGTTTCAGCTCATTGCTGTAATTGGCGGTAATCATCAGAGTGGGAATGGGCGTGGAGCGTTGCTGGTGGATATTGACCACCACGTCCACGCCATTCACATCATGATCCAAGTGATAATCCACAATCAACAAATCCACTGGCATCTCAAAATTGCCCACCTGCTCGCCCAAGTCTTCCTCTGACAGCGCTGTGGTCACCCAGCAACCCCAACTTTCCAGCAAGGTGCGCATGGCCAAGCAAATCGCCGGATCGTTATCAATCACCCAGACCCGCACACCTTCGAGGTGGTCTTGATGGTAACTGGGCACATCCACCACCGCAGGGCGCTGCAACTCATGCACACCCGCCAAGGGCACGCTCACGGCAAACATCGAGCCTTTGCCCAGCTGCGATGATACGCGGATGGGATGACCTAAAATGCGGGTAATTTTATCCACAATCGCCAGCCCTAAACCCAAGCCTCGATCCTGCTTTAAGCGCTGACCATCACCGCGTTTAAACTCTTGGAAAATCTCTTCCTGCTTGTCTTCAGCGATACCAATACCCGTATCCCAGACCTCAATCGACACACTATCGCCGCGTCGACGGCACCCCAACAGCACGCGCCCGCTTTCGGTATAGCGAATGGCATTGCTTAAAAAATTACGCAAAATACGCGCCAGCAAATGAATATCCGTTTTGATCAGCACCGAACTGCAGACAAAATCCAATTGCAGCCCGACACTTTTAGCCACTTGCTGGTATTCCACCGCCAAGTTATCCAGTAAATGTTGCGCAGCAAACACCGACACATCAGCTTTAATCACCCCGGCATCGAGCTTGGAAATATCCACTAAAGTACCGAGTAAATTCTCCACATCATCCAGTGAATTACTGATATTTTTCACCAGCTGTAAACTCTGCAACACATCCGACTGCTCAGCGAGCGAGCCAGTAAATAAGCGCGCAGCATTTAAAGGCTGCAATAAATCATGACTGACAGCAGCTAAGAATTTGGTTTTAGATAAATTGGCGTCTTCAGCCTCACGCTTAGCATCGCGCAAATGCACTTCAACTTGTTTGCGCACTTCAATTTCCGACACCAACTGGCCATTGAGTTGCGTCAGCTCAGCTGTACGCTCACGTACGCGGCCTTCCAGGTTTTGATAGGCCTGATGCAAAGCATCGGCGGTTTGGCGGCGCTCGGTAATATCACGCACCAGCACAAAAATACCGGTGATTTCACCATTACTTTGTCGGTTGGGCACATAAGAGCGCTGCATAAAACGCTGCTTACCCAGCACGCTGCTCTCCGCCACATCAAAGGTCAGGCTTTCGCCTTGTAAGGCGCGATTGATATACGGCTGCAAGCGCAAAAAGTGCTCGTCACTGTGCGCTTCACGCAGGCTTAAACCTAAAATACTGTCGCGCGGCCAGCGGTACCATTGCTCATAGACTTTATTGGTGAACTCATAAGTGAAATCACTTTTCACATAGGCAATCATCGCTGGCACATGGTCAGTGATCAGGCGAATCCAATGCTCGCGCTTGCGCAAGACTTCGGCGTGACGATAACGCTCGGTGATATCGGTAAAGGTGTTGACGAAATCGCCGTTGGGCAGCGGATGCGTGCGTATTTCCAGCACGCGACCATCGGATAAGCGCTGCTCTTTTTGCAGCAGCGGCTGACCATTGCGATCCCGACTGCGCGGGGTGAGCACCAAGACACGGCTGTCTTGCATCACCTCTAAAAACGAGCGCTGGGCCTCAATCGGCGGTATATCGCACAATGCTAAAAAACGGTGATTCCACAGCTCCAACACCCCTTTGGCGTTGACCATCACCACACCTTGGGACAGGTTATCCACGGTCTGTTGCAGCATGCGGGTTTTTTGCGCCAGCGCTTGTTCACGGCGTTGGGTTTCGCTGTGTTTTAATTCGGTGATATCAGTGTATAAAATCACCAATCCACCCTCTTGCGTGGGCCGCTCGGTGACTTGCAACCAACGTCCGGTGCGCAAACGGTAGAGTAAGCGCTGGCGACCACTGCGCTGTTTTTCCACCACCATCCCCGCGCCTTCAATATAGGATTTAACCTCATGCAAGCTGGTGCCGACACCAATGCGAAACGCGCTTTTATCCCAGAAGTTTTTAAAATGATGGTTAAACAACACAATGCGCTGGTCTTTATCAAACAAAACAAAGCCTTCACTGCTGCTTTCAATGGCATCCATTAAGTGCTGATGAGCGATCTCTGCCGTGTGACGCGCATCACTGAGTAAGGTATTACTGCGTTTTAAATCGGCCATGGTTTGGTTCAGTGCGTCGGTGCGCTCACGCACTTGCTCAGCTAACACCACGGAATGGCGAAACGCACTATAGGATTCTGAGTTTTGCGCTGTGCCAGATTCCACCCGCTCCACCAGTGCCGCATTAATGCGTCGCAGTTTCGCGTTTTCTTGCTGGAGGGCCTGCAGCTGGCTAGCTAAATCAATCTGACCCATATTTTGGCCGTCCAATCGCTACACCGGTAAAGGTTTGGTTGATATGCATGCCATTAAACTGCTCGCCGTAGGTGTTAAAACCAATCACATTTTGCTCTTGCAACACCTGCTCAATGGCCTGCTGACCGCCTTTAGTGTCTATTTCCAAACGACGTAAAAAGCAATCGCAACCAATGGTAATCAACGGCTCACCTAAGCGCTCATTGAGCCCACTAAACAGCTGCTGGACGTTATCTAACAAGGACGTGGTGTGCATGGCCGTCAGGACAATGCCATTTTCCACGGCACAGTAAAACGTCAAACTTTGATCCGCATTACTTTGCTGAATCGCCCGCGGGTAATAACGCTCGCTGATTTTGACCGCCAAGGGGTGACTGGCAAACAGGTGCATATCCAACTCATCTACATGCCGACCAATCAGGCGCGCATACTCTTGCGCGGCCGGTTCAGCATTGAGCTCTAACACGCGCCGTGAATCGCTATCAACCTTAGTCACCACCAGCTTTTGCGTTGAGGGTTGCAAGTGGTGTGTGGTGAAAACCTCAAAATCTAAATGGGTGTTAATCAACACCACCACCGCAGCGCCATTATGAAATTGACCACCGTAATACACATGCGTGTGGTTTAAGTGATTGTCGTCGCCAGCTGAGCCGCCAAAATGCGGAATACTGCCCAATGCCGCGCTCAATGCGGCCAATACCACTTCTTCACGGCTGGATAAGCCATCCAGTAGCGTTAAGGCAAAGCTATGATCTTTAATG
>QXGG01047559.1_pt1 | contig 12318 bp, 11 predicted proteins | sample 1982491 | NCBI WGS metagenome assembly QXGG01 (sample SAMN09924614, study PRJNA488089) | Wastewater metagenome, whole genome shotgun sequencing project. | isolation source: South African research farm wastewater | place: South Africa: Irene, Agricultural Research Council, Animal Production... | reverse complement strand
TTGAGCGGGGGAGCCAGGCCGGCCGCACCACCCGTCAGGCCCGTTTGGTTGATCGCAACAAGTCGAATCACCTCCAGCACGGCAATCGTGGCCAAGGCAAAAAATGGGCCACGCAGACGAAAACAGGGATAGCTGATGATGACAGACACCACAATCGAGATCAGCGCACCAACGAACATGCCGATCCAGGGTGAGATACCAAAGCGCATCATCAGCAGCACAGCCGCATAGGAGCCGATGCCATAGAAAACCGCATGGCCCAGTGACAGCTGTCCTGCAAATCCACCCACGATATTCCAGGCCGTGGACAGAGCAGCAAAGAGGCAGAGCAGGACGAAGATGTGATAGATGAACGGTGAGTCGGATGCCACCGGAACCACCAACAGCAGCGCCATGGCAATCAGGGTGACATACACCCTGGGATTAAGGATATTCATCACTGTTGCACCTTTATTCGGAACCACGGCCCAGGCCAAGAAGGCCAGTGGGACGAACAATCAGGATCCCGATGAAAATCAGGAAATACACCACTTCTTTCAGGTCAGGCGCAATGTAGTAGCCAGCCAGACTATCCACCAAGCCAATGATCATTGAGCCGAGGAACGCACCGCTGAGACTGCCCAGGCCACCAAGCACCACGATCACAAAGGCCGTCAAGACAAAGAAGCTGCCAACGGTCGGGAAGACCGGGTACTGCGGCAGAAGCAAGCCGGATGCCAATCCCAGGCAGGCGCAGCCCAGTCCAAACGCAAAAATGTAAATGCGCTCCACATTGACGCCCATCAACTGGGCGGCGTAGCGGTGCTGAGCGGTTGCACGCACCGCACGGCCGAGATAGGTCGAGTGCAAGAACCAGTTCAACAACAACATCAGCACAATCGATACACAGAAAGTGATGAGCTGTCCTGACACCACGGTCAATGATCCCAACTTGAGGGTGCTGGAGCTGACATCGTTCAGCTTGACCGAAAACACATCCGCGCCAAACACCAGCAGCGCCAGGTTCAACAGCGCAGTTGACACGCCGACGGTGGCAAAAATCTGGATGTGTGGATCAGCAGACAGCAGCGGCTGAATGATGAATCGCTGCATCAGCGCGCCACCAATGAACAGAATCACGATCGCAGGCAACACCGCCACATAGGGATGCATGCCTGAGTATTTGTAGAGCAGAAAGACGGCATACATGCCGACCATCAAAAATTCGCCGTGCGCAAAATTGACCACGCGCACAATGCCAAAAATCAGCGTCAAGCCGACGCTAATGATGGCCAAGGTGCCGCCAAGCAGCAATCCGTTGACCACAAGCTGAATGAAGATATCCATGACGATCCAACCAACCGGACAAAATAATGGAGGGACAAACGTCCCTCCATGCGTGATGCTGCGTTACTTGCCGACTTGACCGACCACAGGAGCGGCCACTGCAGCCTCCTTGGGGTAGACCGTTGTCAGCTTGCCATCGAGCCATTGCATGACAGAGGGCAAGCCACGCGTGTTCTGGCCGCTCTTGTCAAACTTGGCACCCCAGCCTGTCGGGGTTTGGCCCATGGGGATGTCGAGCGCCAGTACGGCTTCGCGGATTTTCTTGGGATCCATGGAGCCGGCTTTCTGAATGGCGTCAAAGAACATCATGGCGCCAGCGTAGTTGGCCAAGCTGTGGCCAGAGCGGGGCGGGATGCCGTACTTGGCTTCATACGCCTTGATGAAGGCACCCAATCCAGGTGCGCCAGCTTCGTTGGTCAGATACTGAGTGAAGTCGATGTCAAACACGCCGTGCATGTTGTTGGCACCGACCGCATTGACCGTATCCTGCGTCGAGTAGCCACCGCCGGCGCCAATCACGGCACGCGGCTTGAAGTCGGCTTCTTTCATCTGACGGAAAAACAGGACGGTGTCGTTCTGGTAAGAGGTCTGCAGAACCACATCCACCTTGGATCCCTTCAGGCGCAGGATCATGGAGGACAGGTCCACTGCCTTGGCGGAGTAAGGCAACACTTCCACCACATTCAGGCCAGCCTTTTTGGCGGCTTCGATCTGGTATTTGGCCACGGTGGTACCGTAGAGCGCGTCTTCGTGAATGATCGCGATGCGCAGGTCAGACGGCTTGACTTTCAGTCCGGGGGCAATGATTTCGTTGATCACATCGATGGTGCGATCAGCAAAACCCTTGGAAGTGGGGTTGGAGCGGAAAATGTACTCGTAGCCACGCTCGGTGATCGGGTCGGAAATGGCACCCAGTTCAAAGTAAGGAATGCCCTCTTTTTCGCTGACCTGGGTGGCAGCAAAGGAAATGGAGGAGGCGTAGCTGCCAAAGATGGCCTGCACCTTGTCAACCGAGATCAGGCGACGGGCCGAACCCACTGCCTGGTTGGCGTCCACGGCGTCAGACTTGAACACCTGGATCTTTTTACCCAGCAGGCCGCCTTCGGCGTTGCGCTTTTCAACGGCGAGCTCAAAACCACGGAAGCTTTCGTCACCGAGCAAGGCCAGGCCACCGCTGAACGGATACAGCGCGCCCAGGCGCACCGTGTTTTGCGCACTGGCGACGCCAGTGACACCGACAAGCGCAAGTGTCATTGCGCCAAGAATATGTTTGAGCTTCATGTCGTCTCCAAAAACAAGTGAAGTGGTAAGACCAGTATAAAGAGAAGTCTGACCAAAGCTTATAGGTGATTACCCTCTCATGATTTACCCGACATGAGGGTCATGCTTGATCTCAGTCAAAATTGATATAGGTCGATCTGAATGACGCCGAAAGACCAAGGGAGTGGAATAAGATGACATTTGCTCTATTTTTCCACTCCCTGCATGAAAACCCTGTTTGGCATCCTGTTGTTGACCTCTATTCTGTCCATGGTCCCAGGCCGCGCGCATGGCCAGCAGATAGAGAGCCGATTTTTTACCGCCAGTGACGGCACCAGGATGCATTATCTGGAGGCAGGCACAGGCACCAAGACCCTTGCCTTCATCCCGGGATGGCTCATGCCCGCAGCGATTTTTGACAAGCAAATCAAAGACTTGTCAAAAACCTATCGTGTCTTGGTCCTGGATCCCCGCTCACAGGGTCAATCTGCCGTCGCCCGAGGCAGCCATGCGCCAGAGCGTCGGATCAAGGACATTCAGGAATGGCTTGTTGCTGCCAAGGTATCGGACTTTGTCTTGATTGGATGGTCCCTGGGTGTGCTGGAATCACTGGATTTCCTGACTCGACACCCTACCCCCGGCTTGAGAGGCCTGGTGCTGATTGACAACTCGATCGGGGTGGGCAAGCCCCCCGGCGGAGGCTCACCCAAGTTTGTCGAAACCATGCGCGATGATGCCAAAAGAGAGGCCTATCTGCGCAAGTTTGCCGCGGGACTGTATCGCACCCGCCCATCAGCCGAGATATCTCAGGCTGTCGTGGACTCAGCCCTCAAGGCCCCTCCCGAGGCGGCGATTCAGCTGTTGCAGCAGCCTTACCCTCGCACCTACTGGCGCGATGCGGTGTTGCGACAATCTGTCCCTGTGCTGTATGCCGTCACCCCCAAGTTCCGCGAACAGGCTCAGATTCTCAAGGACACAGGCGATCCAGCGCTCGTGCGCATCGATGTCTATGAAAAAGCCGGGCACGCGCTGTTTGTCGATGAGCCATTGCGGTTCAACCAAGCTGTGCTCGACTTGGCGTCCATCGCTTTTACAGCAAAATAGTTCGACTCAGGGCGCGCGCCTGACCACCTGAACACTGCGGCGCTCAGCTGACTTGTTGTAGCTGAATCCAAACGGCAGAGGCTTGACGTCGGTAGCAACTTTGTAGGCTTGCGCCAATGACGCCTGCTTGTTACGGTTGAACAACTCGTGGGGATATAAAAACCCGCCGTATAGCTGCACCTTGCCGATTTTTTCCAGGAAGGTGTAGTTCAATCCCGTCTCATCCTGGACCACCATCGGGGCATTGGCCACAATCATGTCTCGCAGGATCGAAAAGTAAGACTCCTGCAAAAGATGCGAAGCGGCCTTGAGCAGGACCGGATGGGAGGATTGCTTGTTGAGCCAGTCACGCATGGGCGGTACCTGGCTCAAATGGCCGTCGGACAAGTCCACGCTCACGTAGTCAATCGTGACAGGGCGGCCAGCCTTGGACAACATCAGGCGGACTGATTTCCAGGGCGCCTGGTCGGCACGGACAAACTCCCCGCTAGCTGTGTCAAGCACAATCGGATACACATCCTTGACGACATAGCCCATGTAGTGGGCAAAGGTCATCAGGATCGTAGTCGTCCCGATATAGGCCTGCTTGTCGCGCAGGTCCTCGTTCAGGTCATCCGTCCGAAAAAAGCCCAGCCGGCTGAATTTGGCCCACTCCCGCAAAAATTTCGCCTGAAAGGCCTGCTGCCTGGGTGCGGCCATCGAGGCCAGCTGGGCAGGCGCACCACCCGACTGCATCGCCACCATGATGTAACGATCTGCATCCGGAAAAAGCGAAGACACTGTCACAAAGTCTGGCCCAGAAAAGGGATAGAACACGGTCCCTCCGGGCTTGACAGTGATTTCGGCGGCAGTCCACTTCATCATCGGCGATCCGATATTGGACTGATAGGTTTTCCATAACTCATCGGCACGAACCTTGTTCACGCCAGACAGAATGGAGAGGGACCCATCGCTGGGCAAGGAAAGTGGGGACGCCACAGGCTGCGATGCAGGGATGGATGAAGGAGAAGACGCAATGGATGGGGAAGACTGTGCCGATGGTGTGACAGTTGGGCTGTTGGCCTGGGCATAGACCGGCAAGGATAGGGAACACAAGGTGGCGATGGCAGCGATGGAAACGGTGGGCCAACGGCGCCGGCGAAAAGTCGTCTTTGCCACAAAAGTGCTTGCCACAATAGTGCTTGCCACGGTCATGTCATCCTGAATGATTTTCAATTTGGATGATTTTGGCATAAAGCGGGGAATTGCCAAAAATCATCTTGCCCAGGGCATCAGGCGAACCACCTCATCGTTGATCGCGGTAAAAACTGGTTACAACTTCACATGTTTGGATTCATCTTTTCGCCCGACTTGTTCCTAGAATATGGTTGTCATCAACAGACTTGGGCAACGCCCTCGCAGGGAGAGCACCATGAAAAAGATTCTGATCTCCACCGTCATGGCAATGGGCGCAGGACTGGCCAGCACCGCGTCGGCAGACGTTGGCATCGGCATTTCGATCGGCATCCCAGGCATTGTGTTTTCGCCGGCCCCTGTCTATGTCTCGCCGCCTCCACCGGTTTACTACGCGCCTGCCCCAGTTGTGGTGGCACCACCTGCTTATGGCTATTACGCAGTTCCCGCGTATCGCCCACCGATCGTGGTGAGCGGTGCCTGGTTGGGAGGTGGCTCTCGTTACTACCAGGGTGGTGGATATGGGCACGGAAAAAGCCATGGCAGGGGTCATGGCAGAGGGAATGACAAGCATCACTCCCGTTATTACCGATGAAACAAGCTTGACAAGGGACGGCCTGCAGGCCAGAAGACTATTCCGTCTGGCCTGCAGTCACTTCAGCCTAGCTTGTCCAAACCGCCCATGTAGGGTCTCAGCACTTCGGGCACCACAATACTGCCGTCTGCCTGCTGATAGTTTTCCAGCACTGCCACCATGGCACGCCCTACTGCCAGCCCAGATCCATTCAGCGTATGCAGAAACTCCGGCTTGCCACCCTCGGCACGTACCCGAGCCTGCATCCTGCGCGCCTGAAAGGTTTCGCAGTTGGACACAGACGAAATCTCACGCCAAGTATTTTGAGCAGGCAACCAGACCTCCAGATCGTAGGTCTTGGCCGAACCAAAGCCCATGTCACCCGTGCACAGCAGCATGACGCGATAAGGAAGGCCCAGCAACTGCAGCACTTTTTCAGCATGGCCGACCATCTGCTCCAGCGCCTCGTAGGAGGAGTCGGGCGATACGATTTGGACCATCTCGACTTTGTCGAACTGATGCTGGCGAATCAGCCCACGGGTATCTCGGCCACCACTGCCCGCCTCGGAGCGAAAGCATGGCGAGTGAGCAGTCAAGCGGATCGGTAGATCAGCAGCCGGAACGATCGTGTCACGCACCAGGTTGGTCAGGGTGATTTCGGAGGTGGAAATCAGGTACTGCTCCTCGCGCGCAACAGGATTGCCCTGGTCATCCAGAACCGTGTCATCTCCGCCACGCGTCACCCAGAACATGTCATTCTTGAACTTGGGCAACTGGCCCGTACCCAGCAAGGTCGAGGCGTTGACAATGTATGGCGTGTAACACTCGGTGTAGCCATGGCTACCCGTTTGCAAGTCCAGCATGAACTGCGCCAGCGCACGATGCAGGCGCGCCATCGGACCCTTGAGAAAACTGAACCTGGCACCGGAAAGCTTGGCCGCGAGCTCGAGCTCCAGACCGATCGACTCACCCAGTGTGACGTGATCCTTGGGCTCAAATCCAAGTGCTGCTGGGTCTCCGGTGGCGGCATCCGGATCGGGCACCCAGCGGCGAACCTCGACGTTGCCATCGCTATCGGGACCCACGGGTACGCTCTCATGCGGCAGGTTGGGTATGCCCAGCAGCATGGCGTTGAGCTCGGACTGAATGTCACCGAGTTGCTGCTCGAGCGCCTTGAGGCGAACGGGGATATCCTGTGACTCTGCCATCAGCGATGACGCATCCTCGCCACGCGATTTCATGCCACCAATCTGCTTGGCCAGCGCATTGCGGCGTGCTTGCAATGTCTCGGTCTCAGTCTGGACAGACTTGCGGCGAGCCTCCAGGTCATTGAAGGCAGCAACATCCAAGGCGAAGCCTCGGGAGGCCAGACGGCGGGCAACAGCGTCCAGGTCTTTTCGCAACAGGGCGGGATCAAGCATGATGATAGGCAGTATCGATGTTCAAAGATGGCTATTGTAATGTTCGGGTAGCCATGGCGCTGCATCCCGGATGTGCGGCACAACTCACCTGACAAAGGATCAGGGCTTGATCACCCACCGGATCAAGCCCGCCACAACCGCCAGCACGCCGACCGAACAGAGCCAGATGAACAGAAACCAGGCGATGCGCTTGGACACAGGCGCAGGCTGGGGATCCGACTCGGAACGGTCGCTTGGCTTATCCATGGTAATGGCTGGTTTCACCCACTTTTCCTCTGAACACCCAGTAGGAGTAGGCCGTATAGGCCAGGATGATCGGGATCAAAAACACTGCCCCAGCGAGCAAGAACGCCAGACTCTTGTCTGGGCCTGCTGCATCCCAGAGTGTCACCGACGATGGGACCATGTAGGGGAAAAAGCTGATCACCAATCCGATGAAGGACAAGACAAACAAGGCCTCGGCATATAAAAAGGGCGATAACTCCTTGCCTCGGGCCAGGCCTCGAAACAAACCAATCGCGCAAAAGGCCACCAGCAAGGGGACTGGCAACACGAACAACATGGCCGGCCAGGCAAACCACTTGGCCATGAATCCCTCATGCAGGAACGGCGTCCAGATGCTGACAATCACGATCATGAGCAAAGTGAGAATCCCTGCCAGTCGCGCATACCTGACAGCGCGTGCCTGCAACTCCCCCTCGCTTTTGAGCACCAGCCAAGTTGACCCTAGCAGTGCGTATCCAAACACCAGTGCCAAGCCGGTTGTGACGCTAAAAGGCGTGAGCCAGTCCCAGTCCGATCCAGCGTAGGCTCGACCGGAAACCACAATTCCCTGCACCAATCCACCCAGCGCCACACCCTGGCAAAAGGTCGCCAACGTGGAGCCAAAGGCAAACGCCCAGTTCCACAAATACTTGTGTTTCGTCTCACGCCAGCGAAACTCAAACGCCACGCCACGGAATACCAGGGCAAGCAGCATCACAAACACAGGCATGTAAAGTGCAGGCATGATGATGGAATACGCCAGCGGAAACACGGCAAACAAGCCCCCGCCACCCAACACCAGCCAAGTTTCGTTGCCATCCCAGACAGGGGCAACGGCATTCATCATGCGATCCCTTTCTGCCTCATCGCTGAAAAAGGGAAACAGGATGCCGATGCCAAGGTCAAATCCATCCAGAACCACGTAGGCCATCACCGCAAATGCGATGAGGGCAGCCCAAACCAGCGCGAAGTCAATGTTCATGGACGGCCTCCCGGCGTGGGTGCGTTCGTTTGCGTGGAGGTACTGATCCCTGCCGCGGAAGCCATCATCCCGCCAGCGCGAACGGGTGAAGCCGGCACCATGGCGGACTCCTTGTCCGCAGGGGGCTTGGCCATGAGCTTGAGGATGTAATACACCCCCGCGCCAAACAGGACGAAGTACACCACGATGAATGACACCAGCGTGGTGGCCACCGCCGAGGCCGCCACTGGCGAATGGGAATCAGCGGTGCGCAGCAGACCATAGACGGTATAAGGCTGACGACCCACCTCGGTGACCACCCAGCCTGCCAGCACCGCCACAAAACCCGCCGGTCCCATGGTGACCGCTGCCCGATGCAGCCATCTGTTGTCATACAGCTGGCGTCGATGGCGCGCCCACAAGCTCCAAAGCCCCAGGCAAAGCATCAGCGTGCCCATGCCCACCATGATGCGGAACGCAAAAAACACGATGCCGACTGGCGGCCAGTCCGCCTCGGGAAAATCTTTCAAACCCTTGATGGTTCCGTCCCATTTGTGCGTCACAATCAAGCTGCCCAGCCGAGGAATCTCGACCACATACTCCATCTTTTTTTCAGCCTTGTTGGGGATGCCAAACAGCAACAGCGGCGCACCAGATGCGGACTCGTAGTGACCCTCAATGGCTGCAATTTTCATGGGTTGATGCTTGACCGTATTGAGTCCATGCTGGTCACCCGCCAACATCTGGAGCGGTGCCACGATGGCAATCATCCACATCGCCATGGAGAACATCTTGCGCACGGCGACATCGGACAAGCCGGTTGAGGCTGGCTGACCGTTGCGTGACCTGGCATCCGCACGCAAGAGGTGCCAGGCTCCCACCGCACCGACCACCAACGCCGTGGTCAGGTAGGCCGCCAGCACCATATGCACGAAGCGGTATGGAAATGAGGGGTTGAAAATGACCTCAAGCCAATCCTTGACAACAAACTGACCCACTTCATTCATTTCAAATCCGGCGGGCGTTTGCATCCAGCTGTTGACGGCCAGAATCCAGAAGGCCGAGAACGCCGTGCCGAACGCGACCATCAGTGTCGCCATGAAATGCAACTTGGGGCCAACCCGCTCGCGTCCAAACAGCATGATCCCAAGAAATCCTGCCTCCAGAAAAAACGCCGTCATCACCTCGTAGCCCATGAGCGGCCCGATCACCGGTCCCGCCTTGTCCGCAAAGACGCTCCAGTTGGTGCCGAACTGATAGCTCATCACCACGCCAGAGACGACACCCATACCAAAGGCCACGGCGAATATTTTTTTCCAGTAATTGAAGAGTGTCAGATAGACCGGGTTGCCGGTCTTCAGATGTAAAAAATTGAGCACTGCCATATAACTGGCCAGCCCGATGGAAAAAGAAGGAAAAATAATGTGAAAACTGACCGTGAACGCAAACTGCATCCTGGACAACGTCAGGGCATCAAACCATTCCATACGGACCTCAGAGGTAAAACCACTCGCCAAGTATAGAAGGGAATGGTGACGTTGGTCAGTTGGCAGTGATTTTTCTTTCGCGAACGATCCTGCCCCAGGTGGAGGATTCTTTTTCCATGTATTGCGCCAATGCCTCTCGAGATGAGGGCTGCGGGATCAGGCCGTGGCTGTTGAGCGCGGCAACGACATCGGGCGATTGCAGCACCTTGACCAACTCCACATTCCAGCGGTCTAAGACTGGCTTTGGAACCTTGGAAGAGGCCACGAACGCATACCAGTTGGTGGCGGAAAATCCGGGAAAGCCCGACTCAGCAATGGTTGGAACCGTCGGCAATGCACTCAACCTCTCTGGGCCGGTGCTGGCCAAGGGAATCAACTTGCCTGACTCGATATGAGGCTGAGCGGTGGACAGTGTCGAGTAGTAGGCTGCCACCCGCCCGCCAAGCAGGTCCTGCAATGCAGGGGCACCACCTTTGTAGGGCACATGGACGGTGTCGATGTTGGCCATGTCATTGAGCAGCTCCCCTGCCAGGTGTGAGGCTGAACCGGCTCCTGTGGAGGCAAAGTCCAGCTTGCCTGGATGCTTGCGCGCGTATGAAACGAAGTCGGCAAAGGTTTTGATTCCGGTTTGCGAACCGACCACCAGCACGTTGGGGAAATTGACACCCATGGTGATGGGTGCCAGATCCTTGACCGGGTCGTAGGGCAGTTTCATCATGTGCTTGGCGATCGTGAGCGGACCGACCGACCCAAACAAGATGAGACTGCCATCCGACGGGCCCTGTGCCGTGTACTGGTGGGCGATGTTGCCTCCCGCACCAGGCCGGTTCTCGACCAAGACATTTGCACCGATGTTTTCGCCAAGTTTTTTGGCGATGATCCTTGCTGCCGTATCGGCCGCACCACCCGCAGCAAATCCCACCACCATGGTGACAGTTTTTTTGGGTGGAAACTCTTGCGCCTGGGCCTTGAACGTCAAGCCAACCAATGCTAAGAGAACGGTGGTCAGACTTAAAAAAGCGCTTTTATTCATATTGCACTCCCGATCAACGATTCAGGCCTAGTCACCGCCCAATCCAAGACGGTTGGGCTGTCTTTTTTCCACCGCAAAACGCAACAGCGCCGCTGTGCGATACACGCCGTGGGCAAACTTGTTATAGGGCAGCGTGGCGAACAGCGCCATCACGCAGCCCAGATGAATCGCCAGGGCCAGTGGCATCTGGGCATGACCACGCAATGCCCACAAGCCCAAGCCGGTGGCACTGGTGAGAAACAACAGGCCAATGAATCCGTAATCCATGCTTTTCTGGCTGGGATCTCCGTGCAAGGGATGGCGCCCAAGCTTGAGCTTGAACAAGCCCAGCGTGCCGACACACAGCATCACGCCACCGACTGCACCGAGGACCTTGGGCAGGCTGGGCCAGTCGTAAGGCGCTACCCAGCCGAACACGTAGTGATAGATCGTGGCCACACTGGTGGCAGCAAAGCACAGCATAAACCCGTAAAAAGTGAGATGGTGCGCCCGACGCCGGCTTTGGCTGAAGGCATCATCCTCATTGTTGCAGCCATCACCATGGCCACCATCCAGATACTTCAGCCGCAGCACATCATGCGTGGCCTCGGCTGCTGCGGGGGAGCTGAGCGGTGCACCTGATGTGGCAGGCGTGATATCCCTCCAGAATCGACGCACCCCGATCGCCAGCGCCAAGACCGAAAACAAAAAGACCGGCGCAAACAGGCTGACCAGAAAGTTGTGAGGAAAGATTGCATAGAAGTCTGAGGCATCCACTGGCGCATCGGCTGCCAGCCAGATGAATAACGCTAGCGCAGCAGCCAGCGCCAAGGACAAGGTCAGGCCATTGCGCTGGTAAAGCTGACCCAATGGAGCAGGCCAGGCATAGTCTGAATAGGTCTTGCCACGCACCTGTGCCATCGCGCGCGGGACGTTGATGGCAAACTCATGGGGTGGCGCATACTGACAGGCATGCAGGCATGCCCCGCAGTTGTGGCAAAGATTGGCCATGTAATGAATGTCCGCCGCCTCAAACGACAGTCGACGCGTCATGGCAGGAAAGACGGCGCAAAAGCCCTCGCAATAGCGACAGCCATTGCAGATCGTGAGTTGCCTGGCCACCTCGGTTTCAGCAGGCCCCATCATCCCGTTTGCCAGCGCATGGGCTTCATCAGCCAAGGCTTTCAAGCTGTTCATGCCATCTCCCGCTTTGTTGCCATTGCTGCCTTGGCGGCCGACGTGCCGGCAATACGGCCAAAAGCGGTCCCAATGGTCATGCCCACCCCAGCGGTGTAGCCCTTGCCCAGTACATTGCCCGCCATCATCTCGCCCGCCACAAACAAGTTGGGGCTGGCCTGTCCGCCAAAGTGCACGGCAGCCGTCGCATCAGTTTTGAGGCCGAGGTAGGTAAAGGTCACACCAGGACGCACTGCATAGGCATAAAAAGGTGGTGTATCAATCGGCCTCGCCCAGTGTGTCTTGGCAGGCGTCACGCCCTCTGTGTGACAGTCATCCAGCAAGGTATGGTCAAAGGTGCCGACTCGGCATGCCTGGTTGTAGTCATTGAGTGTCTGCATGAAAATAACCTCATCCAACCCCAGCTTGCGTGCCAGCTCAGGTAAGGTATCCGCTTGTGTGCCTTCGAAGACAGGGGGCATGAATCGACCGATCGCCTTGGCGTCAATCACAGACCAGGCCACCTGGCCTGGCTGCTGTGCGACCAGACGCCCCCAAAT
>QXGG01245314.1_pt1 | contig 12321 bp, 10 predicted proteins | sample 1982491 | NCBI WGS metagenome assembly QXGG01 (sample SAMN09924614, study PRJNA488089) | Wastewater metagenome, whole genome shotgun sequencing project. | isolation source: South African research farm wastewater | place: South Africa: Irene, Agricultural Research Council, Animal Production... | reverse complement strand
GCGCAAAATACCGCCTGGCGTACCGGCCGGCATACAGGGTGGTTGACGAGCGGCTGCTGTTAAAACAGCTTATATAAACATAAACAGGCTGCGGCTTAAAAGCCACTTTATCAAAAGGCCAACAAAAAAACACCACCTTGGCAGGTGATGCTTTTAATTGGTGCGGTCAATGAGACTTGAACTCATACGGTTGCCCATACGCCCCTCAAACGTACGCGTCTGCCTATTCCGCCATGACCGCGATATCACGGCTCTTCACGAACCGCAAGAAGTATTATACTTATACTTTGCCATCTTGTCAACACCTGCTTTATGCTGTTTTCGCGTTTTTTGCTCATGGAGCCTGTAAATGGGCAAAAAGCTTGTTCGTTTGATGGCTCTTCGGCAGATCGAACCTCCTTGTATTCCATTATCAGCTGATGGTATAATGGCTACATGAACACTAAGCTTATCAGAATCCTATGCTGCATTATCGCTGCGCTGCCGCTTTACGGCTGCGCTTACGGCGGTGGCGGGCAAACATCCGAGCCTGAGCGCGTTGAGATAGCCGGTAATGCGTCCGGCACGGCCGCGCCCATTTTTACCGCCGCACCGGATGCCGCAACTGCGGCGGAAGCGTGGGTGCTTTTTATTAACGCCAAAAAGGGGGACGCGGCGCTTGTAGCCATCGATTCAAAATTCTATCTTATAGATACCGGCAGGGAGGAAAATGCGGACGAGCTTATAAGCATACTGCGCCAATATGGCGTGAGCGAGCTTGAGGGCATATTCCTTACGCATAGCCACAAGGATCATACCGGCGGCCTGAAAGCCATAGCAAATACCTTCAAGATAAACAATGCCTATCGCTCCGACATAGGCGAAAAGGACGACGAGGGCGTATTGAAGCTCGATAAAAAGCTTGCCAAGCTCGGCCTTGCTCAAAGCGTGCTTTCCGCCGGGGCGGAGCTGCGGCTCGGCAACGGCGCAAGCCTTGAGGTGCTTGCCCCGATAAGCTTTAATGCGGACGATGATAACGACAATTCGCTTGTCATGATGCTTAAGGTAAACGGGCAAAGCGTGCTTTTTACCGGCGATATGCAGTTCAGCGAGGAGCAGACGCTGCTTGATTCGGGCGCGCAGCTTAAAGCGGATGTGCTTAAGGTGGGCAATCATGGCAATCCTGACGCTACGCTTGACACATTCGCGTCAAGCGTGGCCCCCAAGGCGGCGATAATCAGCACCAACCGGCTTTTTGACGACGATTCGGCAAACGAAAGGGTGATAGCCGCGCTGCCGGATTCGGAGATATTCATAACCGAAAAAGATGCATGGGGCGTTATGGCGAGGCTTGATTCAGATGCCGACGGCGGTATATCCATAACCTATGCCGCCCCGAACATAGAGGAGAGGGCGGCGTATATGCGCGATAATTACTATACCGCCCTGATAAACAGAAAAAACCTTATAACCCCGGACTATGTGCCGAACAACCTTGTAAAGGCGGCGGATATGGGGCTTGAAAACGTAAAGCTCAAAAAAGACTCTATAAAGGGCGATAAGGAGGCCATGCTCGCGTTGAAGGCCATGCTTAAGGCGGCGCAGAAGGACGGCGTGTACGGCTTCTATCTTGTAAGCGCCTATAGGGACTATGCCGAGCAGCAGGCGCTTTGGGACAAAAAAGTCGCCAAGGATCAAAACTACGGCAAGGATGTGGATAAGCCAATAGTTACGGCCTATCCTGGCGCAAGCGAGCATCAGACGGGGCTTGCGTTTGATATAGCGGCGGTAGACGCCACCTCCCTCTCGCAAGGCTTCGCTGATACCGAGCAGGGCAAGTGGCTGTATGCGCATTGCAGCGAGTACGGGTTCATATTAAGATACCCAAAGGGCAAGGAGCAGGAGACGGTAATAGTGTTTGAGCCGTGGCATTTTCGCTATGTCGGCAGGGAGCTTGCGCGCTACCTTACCGAGCATGATATGACATTGGAAAAATATTATCAAACATTTTATAAAAATGAGGGTTGACAAACAGTACATCTAAAGATTATATTATATACTAAATTTTGAAGCGTCGTTTTGACGGCAGAAAGGAGCGCATTATGGTTAAAAGCAGATATAGCTTTATGGCTGTATTGGCCGCGTTTGCGCTTCTTATAAACTGCATGGCCGGCATGGTTGGCATAGTTTCTGTAGGGCTGATTATACTCATCAGCCTTATTAGCCTTGTAATCATAATTATTACGAAGCGGAGAGCATGCCTGACGTAACGCATAAAAATACGCGTAGAAATGGGCGGTTCTCCGATAGCCAAACGGGGAGCCGCTTTTATTTTATCAAAATTCAAGGTTACAAAACGGAGGTAAGTATGAAGATGAGTAGGACGATGACCATGACTGTGAAACGCACGTTCGCGTTTGCGCTTGCGGCCTTGATGATGCTATTGATGCTTGCGGGCTGCTCCGGACAAGCCGCGCAAAGCGGGGATGCCTCGGCAAACACCATAAAGATAGGCATACTTGGGCCGCACACGGGCGAATATGCGGCATACGGCCTCGGCGTGCGCAACGGGGCGGAGCTGTATTTCAACAAGGTGAACGAAAACGGCGGCATAAACGGCAAAAGGATAGAGCTTGTTATATACGACAACAAGGGCGACGATACCGAGAGCGTGACAGCCTTTACAAGAATGGTGGATAACGGCATAACCGCGCTTATAGGCGACGTGCTTACGGGCAATACCCTTGCGGTTGTGGGCGAGGCCAACGCGGTAAACATGCCCATGATAACCCCGAGCGCCACCGCTGCGGCCGTTACCGTTAAGGAGGACGGCACGGTATATTCAAACGTGTTCCGCACCTGCTTCATAGACCCGTTCCAGGGCGAAAAGATGGCCGGCTTTGCAAACGATATACTCGGCGCAAAAACGGCGGCTCTGCTTTGCCAAACAGGCAACGATTACGCGCAGGGCCTTGCGGAAGCGTTCAAGCAGAAATGCGCACAGCTTGGCATACAGATCGTTGCGGAAGAAGGCTATGCCAAGGGCGACGTGGATTTCAAGAGCCAGCTCACCAACATAGCCGCAAAGGCTCCGGACGTTGTGTTCTGCCCAAATTATTATGAGGACGACGGCATGATAGTCACACAGGCGAGGCAGGTGGGCGTCAGCAGCACCTTCCTTGGCGGCGACGGCTGGAGCAGCGTGACCAAGTATGCCTCAAAGGAGGCGCTTGAGGGAAGCTTCTATTGCTCCTCCTACGCGCCCGGCTCAACGGACGCCGTGAAGAAGTTTGAAGAGGAATATGTCGCGGCCTACGGCAAGGATACGCTCAATATGTTCGCGGCCACGGCCTACGACGCCGCAATGCTGATGTGCGCCGCGCTTGAAAAGGCGGAGACGGGCGGCAGCGCGCCGGCGAGCGAGGAATACAAGCAGGCCGTTATAGACGCGATAAAGAGCGAGGGCGCCACGATATGCGGCATAACCAGCGAGGCCGGCTATACATTTGACGATAGCAACAACCCCATAAAGGACGCCGTAATAATGAAGGTCACCTCCGGCGAAGAGGTGTTTGACAGAATGTATTGAGCTTAGGCTGCTTATGGGGGAGCGGCATCACCGCTTCCCCGTAAGCTATTATCCATTGATTTATCGAAAGGTTGCTTTGCGTTTATGTCACTGCTTACTACTATACTGAAACAGCTTATAAACGGCCTGCAGTCGGGCTCCATATATGCACTTGTAGCGCTTGGCTACAGCATGGTGTATGGAATAATAATGCTGCTCAACTTTGCTCATGGCGACATAATAATGGTGGGCGCATATATAGTGTGGCTGATGATGGCCAGATTTGCCCTTAACCCTATAATAGCGCTGCTTGCGGCCATAGTTGGCTGCACGGCGCTTGGCGTGGTGATAGAAAAGGCCGCGTACAAGCCGCTTAGAAGCTCGCCGCGAATATCGCTGCTGATAACGGCGATAGGCATATCATACTTTCTTGAAAACGCGGCGCAGCTTATATTCGGCGCAAACGCCCGCGTTATACCGCCGTTTATAAACGCCGAGCCTATAACCGTAGGCGCCGTATCCATACCTGCGGAGGCGGCCGTCACGCTTGCGGCGGCAGGAATAGCTATGGTGCTGCTTAACGTGCTTGTAAAAAAGACCAAAATGGGCAAGGCGATGCGCGCCGTTAGCGAGGACGCGGGCGCGGCCCAGCTTATGGGCATAAACATAAACAATACCATCTCCTTTACCTTTGCCGTGGGCAGCGCGCTTGCGGGCATAGGCAGCGTGCTTTATTGCTGCGCATACCCGAAGGCCACGCCTACTATGGGCTCCATGCTGGGGTTAAAGGCGTTTGTGGCGGCCGTGCTTGGCGGCATAGGCTCTATACCCGGGGCCATGGCGGGAGGCTTCGCCATAGGCATAGCGGAGGCTTTGGTATCCTCTGCCGGACTTAGCGAGTGGAAGGACGGGGTAGTGTTTGCAATACTTATAATAGTGCTTCTTGTAAAGCCTACCGGACTTATGGGCAGGCCTATGACGGAGAAGGTCTAAGGTGAGCTTTATGGATAACAGAGCAAACAACAAAGCAAACAAAAAGCGCTTTGAGCTGCCCGTATGGGCTGCATATATAATAAACCTGGGCCTGTTTATAGCCTTTATATCGCTGTTTGGCGTTTTGCTTTCAAGCGGCGCGCTGCCTGGCTTTATAACAAAGGTCGCCATGCTCATAGGCATACAGGTGATATTGGCCGTATCGCTGAACGTATCGACGGGCTATCTTGGCCAGCTGCCGCTTGGCCATGCCGGCTTTATGGCCGTTGGCGCTTACGCAAGCGCAATATTTATGACGCATACCTCCATACCGGCGGGCATAGCATTCCCTATCGGCATAGTAATAGCCGCTGCCGTGGCCGGATTGTTTGGCGTGCTTATAGGCATACCGGCGCTGAGGCTGAAGGGCGACTATCTCGCCATAATCACCCTCGGCTTTGGCGAGATAATACGCGTTGTGCTTTTGAACATAGACTCCGTTTTGGGCTTTAAGCTGACTAACGGCGCGGCGGGCCTGCAGAACATACCAAAGACCACGACGTTTGTAAACGCATGGCTCATGGTGGGCCTGACGTGCTTCCTGATACATACCTTTATCAAGTCGCGCCACGGCCGCGCGGTGCTGTCCATAAGGGAAAACGAGATAGCGGCAGAGGCCTGCGGCATAAACATAACGTATTACAAAACGCTTGCTTTTTCCATATCGGCGGCGTTTGCCGGAGCCGCGGGCGCGCTTTATGCGGGCTACCTTGGCATATTGAATCCATCAAGCTTTGGGTTTATGAAGTCGATAGAGATACTTGTAATGGTGGTGCTTGGCGGCATGGGCTCCATGGTAGGCAGCATAGCGGCGGCGATAGCGCTGACTGCCGCGCCTGAGCTGCTTAGGGCGTTTGATAATTACAGAATGATAGCATACTCCCTGCTCCTGATAGCGACTATGATATTCAAGCCCTCCGGACTTATGGGAAGGTATGACTTCTCCATGAAGCGGATAATAGAAAACGCCATAAACGGCGATATATTCAGGCGCATACGCAAAAGCAGGGCTTTTGACAAGGCGGAAGGAGAGGGCGAAGCATGAACAAGCTTGTAAGGGAACCCAGCTACAACCTTATACCGGAAAGGGATCTTGGCCAAACGCCCATACTTGAGTGCAGGCGCATCGGCATAGACTTTGGCGGCCTCAGCGCGGTGGACGAGTTTACCATAGCCATAGGCAGGACCGAGATATGCGGCATAATCGGCCCAAACGGCGCGGGGAAGACGACGGTGTTCAACCTGCTTACCAATGTGTACAGGCCAACGCGCGGCAGCATACTTGTAAACGGCGTGGATACGCTCGGCATGACTACGGACGAGGTCAACAGGAGGGGCGTGGCGAGGACGTTCCAGAACATAAGGCTTTTTAAGGACTTGAGCGTTGAGGAGAACGTGCTTATAGGCCTGAGCAATTCTGTGGATTGCTCCGTGCTTGCGAGCATGCTGAGGCTGCCCTCTTATTGGAAGCAGGAAAAGAAGGCCAGGGAGAGGGCGAGGGAGCTATTGAGCATATTCAATATGCAGGATATGTGCGGCGCCAAGGCGGGCAGCCTGCCATACGGCGCGCAGAGAAAGCTTGAAATAGTGCGCGCGCTTGCAACGCGCCCGGGCATACTTCTGCTTGACGAGCCGGCGGCCGGCATGAATCCGTCCGAGACTGCCGAGCTTATGGAGAACATATTGAAGATAAGGGATAGCTTCCATATAGCAATAATGCTTATCGAGCATGATATGAACCTTGTTATGGGCATATGCGAGGGCATAGCCGTGCTGAACTACGGCCGTATAATAGCCAAAGGCACGCCGGAGCAGATAAGGAACAACCCTGTTGTTATAGAGGCTTATCTTGGCAAGGAGGCTGAAAAGTGAGTACGCTTTTGAAGGTGAATGACATACATGTTTATTATGGCAAGATACACGCCGTAAAGGGCGTGAGCTTTGAGGTCGGCCAGGGCGAGATAGTTTCGCTTATAGGCGCTAACGGCGCAGGCAAAAGCACCGCGCTTAAGACCATATCCGGCCTTTTGCACCCGAAGCAGGGCAGCATAGAATTCATGGGCAAGGATATAACGAAGCTTGAGCCGAATAAGATAGTCCGGCTTGGCCTTGCGCAGGTTCCGGAGGGCAGGCGTGTGTTTGCGCACATGAGCGTTATGGAAAACATAGAGATGGGCGCGTACATACTCGGCCGCGTTCCCGAGGAAGCGGTGGAGGACGTGTTCAGCCGCTTCCCAAGGCTCAAGGAGCGCAGCAGGCAGGAGGCCGGCACCCTTTCCGGAGGCGAGCAGCAGATGCTTGCCATGGCAAGGGCGCTTATGAGCAAGCCAAAGCTGATAATGATGGACGAGCCGAGCATGGGCCTTTCGCCAATACTTGTGGAGCAGATATTCTCAATTATAGCCGAGCTTAGGCAGAGCGGCGCCACGATACTGCTTGTTGAGCAAAACGCCAACAAGGCGCTTAAGATAACGGACAGGGCATATGTGCTTGAAACGGGCAGGATAACGCTGAGCGGCAGCGGCAGGGAGCTGCTTGAGAGCGAGGATGTTAAAAAGGCCTATCTTGGCGGATAAACGATATTAGCATATAAAAACTCGAAAAAGTGGCGACCAGCCACTTTTTTGACACTCTCAAACCGCCCTTAAAGGGCGGCCTTAAAGATGGGTGGAGCTTTTGATTCTGTACACGCCCTACAGCCTTTCGGGCTTTTGGGCGATCAGCAGAAAACGGTGCAGCAGGCTGTCTATGCAGCCCATTTCGTTGATCTCCTCATTAAGGGCCAGAAGCTCGCGCCGGCAGCGGTCTACCGAAAAGCCCGGAAATTCCCAGCTTACCGTGCGCGCAAAGTATACCAGCGCCCCAACGTCCCTAAACTTGAGCTTTGGGAAGTATTCCTTGCCGAAGAGCACGTTAAAGCCGCCGCTGCGGAAGGCTTCAACCGCATTTTTCAAACAATGCCCGGGAAATGGCGGTTCATATTCAGGCAAAAGCCGCTTTGACAAGGCCCTGTTGTCGCGCTGGCCTATCTGTTCGGTTATGAACACTCCGCCCGGCTTAAGCACCCTGAAAAGCTCATCGCGCGAATAGCCGCCGTGCCTGCTAAGAACTATATCGAACATATTGCTGCCAAAGGGCAGCTCCTCCCTGTCCACATCGCAGTATGCAAGCCTTATCCCAAGCGGAACGAGCTGCTCTATGCAGCGCTCGTAATCCGGCTCGCAGGATTCCGTGGCGCAGGTCAGCTCATATGGGTGCCTAAGGCTCAAAAGGAAGTCGCCGTCGCCGGTATCCATATCAAGGAGCATATCGTTTGCCGTAAGATAGCCGAGCACCTCCTCGCGATAATCCCAGGGAAGCGGCTCGCTTTGCCAGCGCCCGTCAAGATGCATCATATCCCATCCGCCGAACGGGAAAGCCTCTTCAAAGCGCCACATGTCTATAAGCTGCTCTTCATCTGCCGAGTACATCTTAGGCTATACCTCCGAAATAATTGCGGCCAAAGCCGCTGCCTTAGGCTCAAAGCCAAAGCTTACAGCGCCTGCTTCAGCCTGTCGCGGCTGAGCTTAAGGCGCCTCAGGCTCTCCTCCCTGCCCAATAAGCAGGCTATCTCTATGGCTCCGCCTGGGGTCACGGCCTTTCCGGCCATGCCTATGCGCACCGGCCAAAGCAGCGTGCCGTTCTTCATGCCGTTGGCCTCCGCCATGCCTATAAGGCAGCCGTGCAGGCTTTCCTCGTCCCATGAAGGCAGCGACTCAAGCTCCGGTATCGCCATATCGAGAACGCTTGCGGAGATCTCGGGATTTGTCTTTGACTTTTTGTTGGTGAACAGGGCAAGGTCAAACTGCTCGTCCATCTTAACAAGAAAGTCCGTTATGTCCGCCATCTGTGAAAATATCTCAAGCCTTGGCTGCAATATGCGCCTGAGCAGGCTTTTGTCCATATGGCCTATACCTGAACGTTCATACCAGGGCGCGGCGGCCGCGTCAAACTCGGCCTCGCTCATGCGGCGTATATATTCGGCGTTCATCCATGTCAGCTTTGCAACGTCAAATATTGCGGGGGACTTGCTCATGCCGCTCACGTCAAAGGCGTCAATAAGCTCGTCAAGCGTAAAGAACTCCCTGTCGTCCCCCGGGTTCCAGCCGAGCAGCGCAACGTAGTTTATTATCGCCTCTTTAAGATATCCCTTGGCGATAAAATCCTCATAATAAGCGTCGCCATCGCGCTTGGAAAGCTTGTGCTGCGCGTCCCTCATTATGCTGGTCATGTGTATGTATACGGGCTTTTCCCAGCCGAAGGCGTCATAAAGCAGATTATACTTGGGCGTTGAGGAAAGATACTCCATTCCGCGCATAACGTGGGTTATGCCCATGGTATGGTCGTCTATGACGTTGGCGAAGTTATATGTCGGCATACCGTCCGCCTTTATAAGTATCATATCGTCAAGCTCGGAACAATCCACGCTTATGTGGCCGTATATGGCGTCGTCAAAGCTGGCCTCGCCCTGCTCCGGCACGTTTTGGCGTATAACATACGGTTCGCCCGCGGCAAGCCGCCTGTCGACCTCCTCCTTGGGAAGGTGCAGGCAGTGCTTGTCATACTTAAAGGTTTCTCCCCTGTCGGCTGCGGCCTTCCTGCGGCAGTCCAGCTCCTCATTGGTGCAGAAGCAGTAATATGCCTTACCCATTTCAACAAGCCTTTGGGCGTAAGGAAGATACATATTCTTCCTTTCACTTTGAACATACGGCCCGTATTCGCCGCCTACGTCCGGACCCTCGTCCCAATCCATGCCTATGCTTTTGAGCGTCCTGTATATCACCTCGGTAGCGCCCTCAACATAGCGGTTCTGGTCGGTATCCTCTATGCGCAGTATAAACCTGCCGCCATGATGCCTTGCGTAGAGCCATGTATAAAGCGCGCTCCTGAGGTTGCCTATATGCATATAGCCCGTGGGCGACGGGGCAAATCTGGTCCTGACTGTTTTAAGCGTATCAGACATTTGTGTATCCTTTCTGAGCTTTAGTGCCGCTCTTACATCTTAAAGCTGTCCTTCAAGCCGACAGAGCGGTTGAACACCGGCCTTTCGGGGGTATGGTCAAGGTCCGTGCAGAAGTAGCCTATGCGCATGAACTGGAAGTGGTCGCCCGGCTTTGACGCTGCAAGCGCCGGCTCAACATAGCCGTGCCTTATGGTGATGGAGTCCGGATTCATAAGCTCCGTAAAGTCGCGCTCCACACCGTCCTCAGGGTCGTCGAGCATAAGCTGCTCATAAAGGCGGAACTCGGCGGGTACGGCGTGCTTCGCGTTTACCCAATGCAGCGTGCCCTTCACCTTGCGCTCACATTCGCCGCTTCTGGTATCGGGGTCATATGTGCAGTATACCGTTGTAACGCGGCCGTTTTCGTCGGCGTCATAGCGGGTGCATTTTACTATATAGGCGCCCTTGAGTCTTACCTCGCCGTCCGGCTTGAGCCTGAAGTACTTCTTTGGCGGGTCGTAGGAGAAATCGTCCCTTTCTATATACAGCTCGCGTCCGAACGCCACGCCGCGCTTTCCGGCGGCGTCGCAGGCGGGCAGGTTTTCAAGCTCTACAATCTCCTCCCTGTCCTCAGGCCAGTTTTCTATAACGAGCTTTATCGGGTCAAGCACGGCGCACATGCGGTAGGCCTTAGCGTTAAGGTCCTCCCTGAGGCAATGCTCCAGCATGGCGCTGTCCACTATGGAATCCGCCTTGGCTACGCCTATGCGCACAAGGAAGTCCTTTATTGCCTCCGGCGTGTAGCCGCGCCTTCTCAATGCGCAAAGGGTAGGCATGCGCGGGTCGTCCCAGCCGGAGACGTAATGCTCCTCAACAAGCCGCCTTAAATAGCGCTTGCTCATTATGGTGTTTGTCAAATTGAGCCTTGCAAACTCTATCTGCCTGGGCTTATGCTCAAATTCGCACTGCTCTATGACCCAGTTATAAAGCGGCCTGTGCGCCTCGTACTCAAGCGAGCAGAGGGAGTGCGTAACGCCCTCTATGGCGTCCTGTATGGGGTGGGCAAAATCATACATGGGATATATGCACCACTTTGTGCCGGTGTGGTGGTGCGCAACGTGCTTTATCCTGTATATTGCCGGGTCGCGCATATTTATGTTGGGGCTTGCCATGTCTATCTTTGCCCTCAGCGTCCTTGCGCCGTCCTCAAATTCGCCGTCCCTCATCCTGTAGAACAAATCAAGGTTTTCTTCAACGCTCCTGTCCCTGTAGGGCGAATTTTTGCCAGGCTCCGTAAGGGTACCCCTGTATTCGCGCATCTCGTCCTTGGACAGGTCGTCAACATAGGCGACGCCCTTTTTGATAAGCTTTACGGCAAGCTCAAAGCAGGCGTCAAAATAATCGCTGCCGTAGCAGAGCTTATCCCAATCAAAGCCGAGCCAGCGGATATCGTACTCTATAGCGTCGACAAATTCTTCCTTTTCCTTGGTCGGGTTGGTATCGTCAAAGCGCAGGTTGCACTTGCCGCCGAATTTTTCCGCCATGGAAAAGTCTATGTACAGCGCCTTAACGTGGCCTATGTGCAGGTAGCCGTTGGGCTCCGGCGGGAAACGGGTGCGGATATGGGATAGTCCCTGCTCCTGTATATCCTGCTCTATAAACTCCTCAATAAAGTTTTTGGGTGCAAGCTTGGCTTCTTCCATATCCTTTTCACGTCCTTTCAAAAATAAAAATAATATCGCCCCGTCATGCTTACGGCAGCGGTTCATTACATTATCTTTAATATGCCCCTTATTGTCAAGCTTCTTCGGGGCTTTGCGGCCTGACGATGCAAATTTTGTTGCCGGTTTTTGCCAGAAATCTGACTAGATCGTCAAGCTTTATCGCAAGCGAGGCGCTGGATACGCACGGGTGTACGCACACGGTATCCATGCTTAGTATATCCTCGTCTATTACAACGGTTATATCCTCTGTCCCCTTGTGCGCAAGCGCCATGGGCGTTACGCTGCCGGGCAGCAGGCCGAGCCTGTCCATAAGCTGCTCCTCGGTGCAGAAGCTCAGCCTTGATACGCCGAGCTGCTTTGATATGTCAGCCGTATGGAATTGCTTGCCGGCAGCTATCAGCAGAAGATAGTATTTTGTTTTTTGCCTGTTGCACAAAAACAGGTTCTTGAAGTGATGCGCGCCTATGTCCCTGCCTATATCCTCGCAATCGTGCATGGTCAAAGCCAAAGCATGCTCGTAGCGGACATAGCTTATGCCCATCTCGTCAAGCAGCCTCAGTGTAGGCAGCTCCCTTGCGTCGATAGCCATAGCCTGTTTATGCTCCTTCAATCCTGCTCGCCGCTCAGCCCGAGCTGCTTGCGTATGGCCTTTCCCGTAGGCGTGGCCGCACAGCCGCCCCTCGCTGTTTCGCGCAGGTCGGGACTCATAAGCGAGCCTACGGATTTCATTGCGGATACCGTTTCGTCAAAGGGTATAAGGCTTGGTATCCCAGCAAGCGCCATATCCGCGCATATCAGCGCGTTGCATGCGCCAAGCGCGTTCCTTTTAATGCAAGGACATTCCACAAGTCCGGCCACGGGGTCGCACACAAGGCCCATAACGTTTTTCAGCGCCATAGCCGCCGCATGCAGGCACTTTTCGGGGCTGCCGCCGTCAAGCTCGCACAGCGCTGCCGCAGCCATTGCCGCGGCGGAGCCGGTCTCCGCCTGGCAGCCATGCTCCGCGCCGCTTATGCTTGCGTTTGCGGCTATTATGC
>QXGG01318665.1_pt1 | contig 12327 bp, 10 predicted proteins | sample 1982491 | NCBI WGS metagenome assembly QXGG01 (sample SAMN09924614, study PRJNA488089) | Wastewater metagenome, whole genome shotgun sequencing project. | isolation source: South African research farm wastewater | place: South Africa: Irene, Agricultural Research Council, Animal Production... | reverse complement strand
GCGCAAGAGGCCGGAAAATGTGCACCCAAGAGTGCACCCAAAAACACAGCCGAACGCAGACAACCAGTAATGGCAAGGGTTATAGGCTGCATTCAACATATAGGTACAGAACCTGGAGTAATCGCGCGCCCTTGCCGCCCGACCCGCAACGGGCGTACGCGGTCCGCTGCTCGAGTCGTTCTGTGCCCGCAAGGGGCTCAGCGAGTCGAGCTTTCGGCGCTGGCGTAGCCTGCCGGGAGGTGAAGGGACTGTACTGGGACCGCACCGGATTTTGCGTGTGGGCCGAGCGGCTCGAGCGGGGTCGCTTCGTGTCGAACTGGGCGCAGGTCAGCACGCGGCAGATGGACTGGACCGAGCTCGACGCCCAGCACGTCGGCGTCGCCCGGAGCCCGATTGCGGCGTGCCAGCTGCACGCGGTCGATCCGTACGACTATCTTTGACGTACTGCAGCGCGTCGGCCAGCACCTGGCCGCCGACGTCGCACAGCTCACGCCTCGGCTGTGGAAGCAGCGCTTCGGCAAAGCGCCGCTACGCTCGGATATCTCGAGGCGCGCTGCGTAGCAACGACGCCGCTGGGTGAGCGCCCACGTCCCGACGGACAACTTGCGGGCAAGTGTCCGGGAACGTTGATGATAGCCGTCACGCCGATATCTTTCTCTGCCCTCCTCGCTCCGGTAAAGTTACACGTCATGCCAAATGGCAACAGAACAACGCTAAAACAACCTCCATGGCCCTCAAAAAATCCGAACTCTATTCCTCCCTCTGGAAATCCTGCGACGAACTGCGCGGTGGCATGGATGCCAGCCAGTACAAGGATTACGTCCTGGTGCTGCTCTTCGTCAAATACGTCTCCGACAAATACGCTGACGATCCCAATGCCTTGATCGACGTGCCACCTGGCGGCAGTTTTGCCGACATGGTGGCGGCCAAAGGCAGCAAGGAGATTGGCGACCGCTTCAACAAGATCATCGGCCGGCTGGCGGATGCCAACGACAGCCTGAAGGGCGCCATCAACGTCGCTGACTTCAACGACGAGGAAAAGCTCGGCAAGGGTCAGGCGATGGTGGATCGCCTGACCAAGCTGGTGGCCATCTTTGAGGGGCTGGATTTTGGTGGCAACCGTGCCGAAGGCGACGACCTGCTGGGGGACGCCTACGAATATCTGATGCGCCATTTCGCCACCGAATCCGGCAAGAGCAAGGGCCAGTTCTACACCCCGGCGGAAGTCTCCCGCGTCATGTCCATGGTCATCGACCTGGGCCGCGCCAGCCACGCCGGGCAGAGCATTTATGACCCGACCTGCGGTTCCGGCTCGCTGCTGCTCAAGGCGCACGACGAGGCCAAGGGCCGCACCGGGCTGGATCTGGCGCTCTACGGTCAGGAAATGGACAACGCCACCTCGGCGCTGGCGCGCATGAACATGGTGCTGCACGACTGCCCGACGGCAGAAATCTGGCAGGACAACACGCTCTCGCACCCGCATTTCAAGAACGCCGACGGCAGCCTGAAAACCTTCGATTTCATCGTCGCCAACCCCCCGTTCTCGGTCAAATCCTGGACCACCGGTTTCGACCCGGCCCACGACCTCTACGGCCGTTTCGAATACGGCACACCGCCGGAAAAGAATGGCGACTACGCCTTCCTGCTGCACATGCTCAAAAGCCTCAAGAGCACCGGCAAGGCGGCCGTCATCCTGCCGCATGGCGTGCTGTTCCGGGGCGGGGCCGAGGCCGGCATCCGCACCCGCCTCATCCGGCAGGGGGTCATCAAGGGCATCATCGGCCTGCCGGCCAACCTGTTCTACGGCACCGGCATCCCCGCCTGCATCATCGTGCTGGACAAGGAAGGCGCCGTTGGCCGCAGCGGTATCTTCATGGTCGACGCCAGCAAGGGCTACATCAAGGACGGCAACAAGAATCGCCTGCGGGCTCAGGACATCCACAAGATCGTCGACACCTTCACCCGCCAGCTGGAAACCGCCCGCTATTCACGCCTCGTGCCGCTGGCCGAAATCGAGGCCAACGACTTCAACCTCAACCTGCCGCGCTACATCGACAGCACCGAGCCGGAAGACCAGCAGGACATCGAGGCCCACCTCAAGGGCGGCATCCCCAACGCCGACATCGACGGCCTGGCCCCCTACTGGCAGGTCTTCCCCGGTGTGCGCGAGGCGCTGTTTGCCCCGGCGGATCGCCCCGGCTACAGCCAGCCCAGGGTGGAGGCCAGCCAAATCAAGGCCACCATCTTCGCCCACCCGGAATTCACCGCCTTCAACCAGACAGTGACCACCCTGTTCGCGAGCTGGAAAGCCGCCAGCACGCCGCTGCTCACCGGCATACAACCCGGCGACCGGCCCAAGGCGTTGATCGAAACCCTCGCTGAAGCCCTGCTCGACACCTTCCGCAACGGCGGCGCCATCGCCACGCTGATCGACCCCTACAACGTCTATCAGCACCTGATGGACTACTGGGCCGAGACGATGCAGGACGATGTGTGGATGATCGCCAGCGACGGCTGGAATGCCACGGTCGACGGCAAAAACAACACCGATTTGCTCCCGCCCGCGCTGATCATCCAGCGTTATTTCGCTGATGAACAAGCCACCATCGAACAACGCGAAGCCGAACGCGACGCCATCAGCCGCCAGATGGAAGAAATGGACGAAGAACATGGCGGCGAAGACGGGCTTCTGGCCGACGCCAGAACGGAGAAAGGCAAGCTGACCAAAGTCAGCGTCAAAACCCGATTGACCGCAATAAAACACGATAAGGAGGCGCAGGAAGAACGCACACTGCTGACCGCCTATGCCGCCCTGATCGACCAGGAAGCCGCCGCCAGCAAAACCGTCAAGGATGCGCAAAAAGCCCTCGACGCCAAGGTGGCCGCCCATTACGCCAGGCTCACCGAGGCCGAGATCAAAACGCTGGTGGTCGAAGACAAGTGGCTCGCCGCCCTCTCCTCCCAGGTGCAGGGCGAACTCGATCGCGTCAGCCAGACGCTGACCAGCCGCATCCGCCAACTCGCCGAACGCTACGCCACCCCGCTGCCCAAGCTGGAGGAAGAAGTGGAAGCGCTGGCGGCGCGGGTCAATACGCATCTGAAAATGATGGGATTTCAGCCATGAGTGATTACGTTGATTTCCTGAAAACCACACAATCGCTTGCCCGCGAGATGCAGTCACTGCATGCGCTTGCTGTTACCCAATACACGCCACTGGTAGAGTATCTGATCACCAACGGCAGTTGCGATGTCCAGCTAATCGAACAAACGCTCGATGGCCTGCTGGGTTTCTGTTGCGATAAACAGGCGCTCGAACTTTTCCGTAGCCTGTGCCGCCACTATTTCACCATTGATCCAGTAGCCACAGCGAGTTACATCAATAGCTACCGTGAAATGTGGGATTCCGATGAGGTGGAAAAGTGAGCGCGATTCCAGCGGGCTACAAGCAGACCGAGGTGGGGGTGATTCCGGAGGATTGGGAAGCAAAGCCAATGGGGGCGCTGACTTCACTGATGACCAATGGCTTCGTAGGTACCGTGACGAACGACTATGTGGAGTCCGAGGACGGGGTGCTTTACGTACAAGGTTATAACATCGAAGAGAATGGCTTTAATTTTCACGGGATCAAGAGAGTATCAAGCGCATTTCACGCCAAGAACCAGAAGTCATGCTTGAGGGCGGGCGATGTCCTCACTATACAAACCGGCGACATTGGGGTAACAACGGTTGTTCCTCCTTCGCTCGCTGGGGCGAATTGCCATGCGCTTGTAATCTCTCGCTTCGACCAGCGAGCATCCGATCCGCGCTTTTATTGCCAGTACTTCAATTCGGAACGAGGGCGTGCTTCTTTCAAGGAAATCGAAACAGGCTCGACCATGAAGCACCTGAATGTCGGCGACATGGTGAAGCTCGTGGTGCCGGCTCCCCCCCTCCCCGAACAACGCGCCATCGCCGCCGCGCTGTCGGATGTGGATGCCCTGCTGGCCAAGCTCGACCAGCTCATCGCCAAAAAGCGCGACCTCAAACAGGCCACCATGCAGCAACTCCTCACCGGCCAAACCCGCCTGCCGGGCTTCAGCGGGGCGTGGGAGGAAACATCCTTCGCAAGCGTTGTCCGTCACCACGCAGGAAACTCGACTCTGATCAAAGGCAAGCTCTCACCAGTCGAAACCGCTGGATCGTTTCCTGCTTACAGCGCATCGGGTCAAGACGTTTGGTGCGATCACTTCGAGCATGAAGGCGCTGCTATTGTCGTCTCTGCCGTTGGCTCAAGATGCGGAAAGGCATTTATGGCGAACAATAAGTGGTGCGCGATTGCGAATACCCATGTCGTTTGGCCTGATGTACACAAAATAGATATGGGATTTCTCGGCTTTTTCTTGAACGATGAAGAGTTCTGGCTCAAGAGTGGTAGTGGTCAGCCATTCGTTCTGTTCAAACAGTCTTTTGCGCGACCACTTCGGTTGCCAAGTATGAGAGAACAAACCGCCGTCGCCACCGCCCTCTCCGACGTGGACGCCGAGCTCGCCGCCCTCGAAGCTCGCCGCGATAAAACCCGTGCCTTGAAGCAGGGCATGATGCAGGAACTGCTGACCGGCAGAATTCGACTAAATTAAAGAGCCCAAAATGGATAGGTCAATTTTTTTGGATGCGTATGCACGCAGTGTATTTAGAGATGAAGCTGACGCAGACTATATAGCGGCACGATCAAATTTCAAACTTCAACTTCGCCAACAATTTCTTTGGTCCGCACAACAAGCGCTAGAGAAATATTTAAAAGCCATATTGCTTTTTAACGGGAAAAGCTCTCGATACATTGATATTGAAAAAGCAAAGGCATCTCCCAACGATCGGACCAACCAACACGGTCATGACTTGCGCCGGCTTATAAAATCCGTTAGGGAGGTTCAGGTATTTGATTTTGATGTAGGTGAGGCTGCTAATGATCAGTTTTTGGAATACTTGGCGACTCAAGGGCCAAATCGCTATATCAGCAAGTCAGCTTACACAACTCTGGATGCACTAGAGCGCTTGGACAGCACGGTCTGGCACATACGCCGTTATTGTCAAAGTTTTGAGATTTCAAACCCGAAATTATCTGCTGAAGTACAGGAAAAAGCTCGACAGGTATCCATTTCAAGAGCTCTTGACCACATAAATGCTCTCAATCCTCATTTGTTTCGGCTTTCGCCGGGACAAAGCGGCTATTTGGAAAAGGTTCTTCTCTCAAAGCGAAAAGATCATCCTGCCCGGAAGGCGCTAGTATGGGCGAACAGGTTTTATGGAACAAAGAAGCGAGGGCGAATTCAGTATCGCGCATTTAGCGCTTGTGCCATACCTCCTCACGAGCGAGAGGGTTGGAGTGAAGTAGATTGGAATGAGATTGGTTTTTTTATTCAATTGTAAAAACTTGTCAAATGAAAATCAACAAGATAAGCCTTTGCGAAGATATGCTGCTTGCGTCAGCAAGATTTTACAAAAATGGAACTTGTGACGTGGATTTCGCAACTTCAGTCTTGCTGTCCGGTGCTGTAAATGAAATAACAGAACCCCTGTTGAGAGAGCTTGATATAAAAACAAAAAGAGGCCGTTTTTCAGAGCTTGCCGCCAAGCTTTCCAAGTCAGAAAAAACCATAAAAGAAAAAGAGAAAATTCATTACACATTAACAAAATCAATTTACAACTCGATCAAGCATGCCGGTGACCAGAATGGAAAAGTCAAACCATCCGAGGACTTGGAAATATTTTCCAACCTAAAAGATGAGGCAGAATGGAGCCTCTCATTTGCGCTCGACAACTTCCTTGCGCTACCTGCTCCCTATGTGACACAACAGAAAATAAATAATATCTACTCCGACGAGTTTCTCGATCTTTTTCAAGTTTTAAGATACGAAATTGGGTAAAGGAACGTCATGCTCCACCGTCTCTACATCCACAACTTCCGCTGCCTGGAAAACTTCGAGTTCAAGCCGGGCGATGCCTCCTCGGCCTTGCTGATCGGCAAGAACGGTTCGGGTAAATCCACCCTGGTGCAGGCGCTCAAGGTGTTTCAGGCCATTGGCCGGGGTAGCAACCGCGTGGGGCAGTTGCTCAAGGTCAGCGACTTCACGCTGGGCCGTACCGAGGTGCCGATGCGGCTGGAGCTGGAGGTTCGCCTCGGCGGGCGGGCTTTCCAATACACCCTGGCATTCGATTTGCCCGAGCGCTTCAAGGAACTGCGGGTGCTGGAAGAAGCCCTGGTGGTGGATGGCGAGCCGCTGTATACGCGTGACTTGGCGCAGGTCACCCTGCAACGGCAAAACGCCAGCCAGCCAGAGGTGCGCTTCAACATCGACTGGCATCTGGTGGCCTTGCCGGTCATTCAGGACCCCTCCACCACCAATGCGCTGGGCGTCTTCCGCGAATGGCTGGCGCGCATGGTGCTGCTGGCCCCCATGCCCCGTTTGATGCAGGGTGAAACGGTAGGCGAAACGCTGGAGCCGCAGGAATCCGCCAGCAACCTGGCGGACTGGTTGTCTGGCGTGCTGGCCCAGTACCCGGCGGCTTACGCGCCGTTGAGCCAGTACCTGCAACAGGTCATGCCCGATTTGCTGGATTTCCGCTTTGAGCGGGCCGGCAAGGAAGCCAAGGCCCTGCTGGTGCGTTTCAAGGCAGGCAACGCCCAACATGAGCTGGATTTTGATGCGCTGTCTGATGGCGAAAAGTGCTTCTTCCTCTGTAGCGTGGTGCTGGCCGCCCACCAAAGCTACGGCCCCTTGTTTGCGTTTTGGGACGAGCCGGACAATTACCTGTCGCTCAGCGAGGTCAGCCATTTTGTGATGGCCTTGCGCCGGGGCTTTCACCAAGGCGGCGGACAAATCTGGATGACATCGCACAATGAAGAAGCCGTGCGCCGCTTTTCGCACGACAACACCTGGGTGCTGGGCCGCAAGAGCCATCTGGAGCCCACGCTGATTCGCCCCCTGGCCGAGCTTGGCGTTGAAAGTGATGTGATTCAGGCGCTGATTTGTGGGGAGCTGGAACCATGAGCGTGAATGTTTTCCAGCCTCACCTCATGGTGCTGCCCGAAGACGATGCCAACCGGCAGATCGTCAACGGCTTTTTGCTGGACCCGTCGCTTAACCAGCGCGCCATTCAGCCGCTGCCGATTGCCGGTGGCTGGAGCAAGGTGCGTGAAGATTTGTCAGTCTCCCAGGCGGCCCAGCTGCGCAAATATCCCAAACGGCATCTGGTGCTGCTGATTGACTTTGATGGTCAAGTCGCCGAGCGCACACACAGTTTTCAAGAGGCCATTCCCGACGATGTGCGCGACAGGGTGTACGTTCTGGGCACCCAGGATGAGCCTGAGCCACTGCGCAAAGCCTGCGGCGTTTCGCTGGAAAAGATCGGGGAGCAACTGGCACATGCCTGCGCCCACGGTGAGGCCGGTCTTTGGGACCATCCCATGCTGCAGCACAACCGTGCCGAGGTGGCGCGCTTGATTCAGAACGTCAGACCGTTTCTGTTCAGGTCATAGGTGACCACGCTGCCTGAAACCGTGCTGAGCGCAGAACCAAGGGACATTGAATGACAGGCACTGTCGGCCAGATCGAAAAGAAAACCCAGGCCCGCGTCGTCACGCTGTTCCGCGACCGCCTCTGCTACGACTACCTGGGCGATCGCAGCGATCTCGATAACCGCAACATCGAGGAAACGCTGCTGCGCGCCTGGCTGGTGGAGCGCGGTGTGGATGAGACGCTCATCAATCGCGCCCTGCACGAACTGAATCGGGCGGCCGGCGACACCAGCAAAAGCCTCTACGACCGCAACAAGGAGGTTTACGAACTGCTGCGTTACGGGGTCAAGGTGAAGCCGGGCGCCGGAGAAAATCACGTCACGGTCTGGCTGATCGATTGGAAACACCCGGAGAACAACCACTTCGCGATTGCCGAGGAGGTCACGGTCAAAGGGGCCGATCTGGCCAATGCCGCCAAGGCCAGTACCAAGCGCCCGGATGTGGTGATCTACGTGAATGGCATCGCGCTCGGCGTGCTGGAGCTGAAGCGCTCCACGGTATCGGTCGCCGAGGGCATCCGTCAGAATCTGGACAACCAGAAAAAGGAATTCATCCAGCCTTTTTTCAGCACGATGCAGTGGGTGATGGCCGGCAACGACAGCGAGGGCCTGCGCTACGCAACCATCGAGACGCCGGAGAAATACTGGCTGAAATGGACGGAAGACACCGGCCCCTATGCCAGTGAGCCAAATTTTCTCGACCAGCATCTGTTACAGGTGTGCCGCAAGGCGCGCTTTCTGGAACTGATCCACGACTTCATCGTGTTCGATGCCGGCACCAAGAAGCTGTGCCGCCAGAACCAGTATTTCGGCGTGACCGCGGCACAGGATTTCATCCGCCGTCGCGAGGGCGGCATCATCTGGCACACCCAGGGCAGCGGCAAGTCGCTGACCATGGTCTGGCTGGCCAAGTGGATTCGTGAGAACCGCGAAGGTTCGCGGGTGCTGATCATCACCGACCGCACCGAACTGGACGAGCAGATCGAGAAGGTTTTCAAGGGCGTGCATGAGCACATCTACCGCACCAAGAGCGGTGCCGATCTGATCGAGAAGCTGAACGGCACCGAGGAATCGCTGCTGTGCTCGCTGGTGCATAAGTTCGGCCGCCAGGGCGACGAGGTCGCCGACGAAGGTGCCAGGGAATTCATTGCGGCCATCCAGAGGTTGCCGGCGGACTTCAAGGCCAAGGGCGACATTCATGTTTTCGTCGATGAGTGCCACCGAACCCAGTCGGGCGACCTGCACAAGGCGATGAAGGCGCTGCTGCCGAACGCGATCTTCATCGGCTTCACTGGCACGCCACTGCTGAAGGCCGACAAGCAGAAGAGCATCGAGGTCTTTGGCCGCTACATCCACACCTACAAGTTCGACCAGGCAGTGCGCGAGGGCGTGGTGCTTGACCTGCGCTACGAGGCGCGGGACATCGACCAAAGGCTGACCAACAAGGCCAAGATCGACCAGTGGTTCGAGGCCAAAACGCAGGGTCTGAACGACATCGCCCGGGCGCAGCTGAAGCAGAAGTGGGGAACGATGCAGCGCGTGCTGTCCAGCCAGGACCGGCTGGAAAAGATCGTTGCCGACATCCTGCTCGACATGAGCACCAAGCCACGGCTGATGGAGGGTCACGGCAATGCCATGCTGGTGGCCGGCAGCATCTACGAGGCTTGCAAGTTCTACGAGCTGTTCAGCAAGACCGAACTCAAGGGCAAGTGCGCCGTTGTCAGCAGCTATGCCCCGAACGTGGCCGACAGCAAGGGGGAAACGACCGGTTCCGGTGAAACGGACAACCTGACCAAGTACGCCGTGTATGGGCAAATGCTCGCCGACTGGTTCAACGAACCAGTGGACAAGGCGATCGGCAAGGTCGAGAAGTTCGAGCAGGCGGTGAAGAAGAAATTCATCGACGAACCGGGTCAGATGAAGCTGCTGATCGTGGTGGACAAACTGCTGACGGGCTTCGATGCGCCCTCGGCAACCTACCTCTACATCGACAAGCAGATGCGCGACCACGGCCTGTTCCAGGCAATCTGTCGGGTCAATCGGCTCGACGGCGACGACAAGGAATACGGCTACATCATCGATTACAAGGATTTGTTCAAGAGTCTGGAAGGTGCAGTCCAGGACTACACCAGCGGCGCCTTGGACGGTTACGACAAGGCCGACGTGGCCGGCCTGCTGGAAAACCGGCTGGAGAAGGCACGGGAAGACCTTGACGAGGCCCTTGAAGCGGTCAGGGCCCTATGCGAGCCGGTGGCCGCCCCCAAGGATTCGGCTGCATACCTGCACTATTTCTGTGCCAGCGAGTCCGGCAACGCGGTCCAGCTCAAGGACAACGAGCCGAAACGCCTGAAGCTCTACAAGTTTGTGGCCGCGCTGATCCGCGCTTACGCCAGCATCGCGAGCGAGCTCACTCAGGCGGGTTACACGCCCCAAGCAATCACGACGATCAAGGCCGAGGTCGATCACTACACCAAGGTGCGCGATGAGGTGAAGCTCGCCAGCGGCGACTACATCGACCTCAAGGCGTATGAGCCGGCCATGCGCTACCTGATCGATGCCTATATCCGCGCCGAGGACAGCGAGAAGATTTCGGCCTTTGACGACCTGAGCCTGATCCAGTTGATCGTCGAACGTGGTGCCGCTGCCGTAGCAGAGAAGGTCAAAGGTGTCGTCAAGACCGATGAAGCCGTCGCCGAGACCATCGAGAACAACGTCCGCAAGCTGATCATCAACGAGTCACCCGTCGATCCGGCCTACTACGACAAGATGTCCACGCTGCTCGATGCGCTGATCGAGCAGCGGCGCAAGGGCGTGCTCAGCTACACGGAATATCTGGAAAAGATTGCCAAGCTGACCAAAGACGCAACGACACCAGGGGGTGTGCCGGTCGGCTATCCGGCCAGCGTGAAGACGGCGGCGCAGCGAGCGCTCTACAACAACCTGGACAAGGACGAGGCGTTGGCCCTGGCCGTGGATACGGCGATTCAGTCCGCCCGTATGGATGGCTGGCGGGACAACACCATGAAGACCAAGAAGGTGCGGCTTGCCATCCATGCGGCACTGAAATCGCGCGCAACCACTACGCCCCACGAAGCCCACCAGTTGAGAGAGAAACTAGCGCACGCCGACTATGCTGCCGAAGCACTCACGCAACGGCTTCTTGATCTGGCAAAGCATCAGCATGACTACTGAAACCCGCCATTTCACCGTCAGTGGCATCAAGGTGGAGGTGGTACGCAAGGACATCAAGAACCTGCATCTGGGTGTTTATCCACCCCAGGGCCGCGTCAGGGTTGCGGTACCGCTGTTAATCAGCGATGAGGCGGTACGGCTGGCAATCATCGAAAAACTGGGCTGGATCAGACGGCAGCAGGCGCAGTTCGCCGCACAACCGCGCCAATCTCAACGCGAGATGGTGAATGGCGAAAGCCATTACTTCCTGGGCAAACGTTACCGCCTGCGGGTGCATGAACATGATGCGCCGCCCCGCGTGGCCGTGCGCGGCATGGCCAACCTCGACCTGTACGTCCGCCCCAGTGCGGATGCCGGGCAGCGCGAAGCTGTGCTATTGCGCTGGTATCGGCAACAACTCAAGGTGCTGATTCCGCCTCTGCTCGACAAATGGCAATCCACACTTGGCGTTGAGGTGGCCGACTGGGGTGTCAAGAAGATGAAGACCAAGTGGGGAAGCTGCAATCCGGCTTCTCGTCGCGTCTGGTTCAACCTGGAACTGGCCAAGAAGCCGGCGCCGTGCCTGGAATACATTGTGGTGCATGAATTGGCGCACCTGCTGGAGCGGCACCACGACGACCGCTTTACGGCGCTGCTCGATACGCACCTGCCGCAGTGGCGGCAGCATCGGGAGATGCTGAGCGCGTTGCCGCTGGGGCATGAGGATTGGAATTGTTGAGTGCTGTGGTCGGTGCGAAGTCGGAGGGTGAGGCGGGGGGCGGGGATGCGGCGATGGCACTGGCCACCGCGGTCGACCTGGGCAGGCGAATGCGCGTGCACGCGCCCCCCTCGGGCACGTTCTCCAGCTCGAGCTCGCCCTTCAGGGTGCTGACGATCTGGCGTGAAACCGCCAGCCCGAGGCCGAGTCGGCCGGGCTTGGTGGTGAAGAAGGGGGTGCCGGCGCGCGCGCGCGCTTCGGCGTCGAGGCCGGCGCCCTGATCGCGGATCTCCAGCACCACCGTGTCGCACTCGACGCCGAGGCGCAGTTGCACCCTGTGGGTGCCCTGCGCAGCACAGGCGTCGACCGCGTTGAGCAGGGCGTGCATCAGGACCTGGGAGAGCTGGACCGGGTCGCCACTGACCGTTGCGGGTTCGGCGGGCAGATCCAGCGTGAGCTGGATGCGCTGCTTGAGCAGGTCCTGGCGCAGCAGCTGCAACACCTCGTGCACCGTCTGTCCAAGATCGACCAACTCGTGACGTGTCACCGTGGGGCGCACGAAGCGGCGGATCTGTTCGATGACCTGGCTGGTGCGGCGGATGTTGAGGACGATCTTTTCCAGCTGCTCGGATAGCGCGGCCGCGTCGATCACGCCCGTACGCAGCCTGCGCTGGGCGATCTGGGTGATGATCTGGATCGCGGTCAGCGGCTGGCTGAGCTCGTGGCTGAGCGAGGAGGTCATGGCGCCGAGGCTGCGGCGCCGGTCGAGGGCGGCCAGCTCGCTGCTGCGCTGGCGCGCGGCCTCGACGCGGGCGTTTTCCATGGCGAGCGCGGCGCGATTGTGACGGGTGCGTTCCAGCACCAGGCCGACATAGCTGAAGTGG
>QXGG01291433.1_pt1 | contig 12328 bp, 30 predicted proteins | sample 1982491 | NCBI WGS metagenome assembly QXGG01 (sample SAMN09924614, study PRJNA488089) | Wastewater metagenome, whole genome shotgun sequencing project. | isolation source: South African research farm wastewater | place: South Africa: Irene, Agricultural Research Council, Animal Production... | reverse complement strand
GGCTCAACCGCTTCAAGAAATGCAAAAAAGTCTGCATCTGAAACTTCTTCAACCACATCTTCAACGATAGTTTCTTCAAAGATGACAGTTTCGCCAGTGCGGGTATTTTCAAGTGTAATCATGGTTATCTCCTTTTCTTGGAATTATATAACATGATTCGCCACCGCTGTCAACGCCATCCGAAGTCTTGATGTGTTCCAATATCAATTAAAGTTAAATTTCCCGCAATGACATCAAACATTAAACCAATCTTTTGACCTTTTAGATGACACCATACCTTGCCTGAATGTGGCCCTTTTACGATATTATGAACATATAATTCAGGTGGGTAGTCATGGCTTGAGGGCTTCAATGAAGCTGTATGATCAGTAACAAACTTTATAAGTTTCAACAGTGAAGCATTCACTACCGTATCACGTGAATATGTTCTAAAGTTCTTTTTAAATTTATTATCAACGGTGACTTTCCAACCATTGCGCCCGTTCTGAAAAATATAAATAAGTTCGGTTAGATTTGGATCAATTGCCTCGCGAAGATACATATAAAAATCTTCATCAACTTTTCGTTTTTTAACTTTACCAAATGGTATGGCAACAGTGGCGATGCTGGCAGATGATGTTTCAGTTTCAAATAATTCACTGATCTTCATGGTTTACTCTCATATTTGGCACGAACTTTACGCATCTGTCGCATAAACTTGTTGGTATCTTTATTCCGTATCGCAAGATGTATGCGCTTATTCAAATCCTACTTTTCCTCATTGCTAATTTTCAAACCATCAACCATTTCCAACAGATTGATAACCGAATTAAGAACATGATCAGCACGACTTTCGCAAATTTCAAGTGATGTATCTTTCTGATTTTCAAAAAGGTCGCGAAGAATTGAATGGGTTTGTTTACGCATTTTTACAACTATCCCCTATTATTACTATAGTATTTAACTCAAAATCCCGAATCATCGGACATATTGTGGCGAATGATTTCAACCAACATGTCAATTGCATTTTTCAATTTATCGTTACCATTTTGGATTTCAGTAACGGATACTGATAACTTGGTAATATCTTGCAGTATGTTACCAACTTCTATGGTAGAAAAACGAATTTCTTTGGAACCACTATTCAATGCACGATTATAGCGTTCCATCATCATGTCAAGATTTGGATAGGAGTTCATAGTTCATCCGATTTAATTCTGCCTGACATTCAAACTTATCCTTGAATGGTCCCACAGATGTCTCATTGATCGTAGAGTGTTTTGGTGATAGTGAAATGCGAAGAACAGAATCAGTCTTAATGACCCACCAGCCTGCACAAAATTGGACACTGGAGCCTTCCCGCGTAGTGTAAGTTATAGTTGGCTTAGTGTTAACAACTATGTCGGTGACATTGTAATATGCATCATGCTTGATGGGATACCCATTGATATTGGAAATCACCGCTTGTTCAACTGGAAGTTCAGTGAATACACATTTTTCTTTCAGTTTTTTGGCAATAGTTTCTATCATCGGATAAAGCTGATTATCATGTGTAAAACGCCACGCATCATCTTCTTTGAATACCAACCCAAGACGGTTCCCATATGAATCGATGATAAGATATGATTTTTCAGTTAATTTTTTTGCTTCCATTTAATTCACTTTTTTGATTTTGCCAACATATCAACCACTGGTTTTGAATTCTGAGCTAACGTCACCAGTTGATACTTGCCACAAAATTTTATGAACTTGATTCCGATCTGTGGGACGGACTTTACTTCAACACTATTTATCGTGGTGGAAATCGTGTCTTGTATGTGGTCTGGTTGTGCATTAAGATCAATTAGTAGGGTATTGTGAATGAAATGGTCTTGAACTTTTTGGTCAACACCGTATTCATCTGTCCAAGTAGAATTCATAAAGGTATTCCATGCATAACCCTTATGGTGGCGATCCATGAAGGCTTCTACAATACCCACCTTATTCTTTGATCCTTGTTTGCGAACACCGGGATATGATGGTCGGATGTTGTCTGATGTATCACCACGGACAATCTTTTCAAATAGATAATATTCTGGATCATCGGGAACGACAATATTGCCTTTTTTATCTACCTTTGGTTTACCCTTTTCGTCAACAATAGAGGTCAATGTCGTGGTAGTTTTATCAATCCCATTGTAAATTGACACATTGTTTGCAAGAAGTTGTTGAAAATCACTGTCAGATGATAGGATAACATGATTGTCATTTGGGTGATGTTTGATCCAACCACTGATAAGATCATCGGCTTCAAGAATATCGTTGAACAGGACAGTAGAATTTGTAGAGTGTTCAAGAAAATTCCGAAGATCGGCCTGCATATCAAACAGCATCTTTGTGAATTCTTGGTCGTTTTCAGTTTTTGCCATTTCGGTGATCTTGCGATTTAGTTTATACCGTGTATCATAACTTTTTCGCCATGATCTACCATCATATGCAAAAACCACATGATCAATGTCAAACTTCTTTGCACATGATGGAAGTGAATTTAGGAGGATATGTGCTGCAAGACCCGTGCGGGTATAGTTATCACCACGGGTAACATGTGCTGCCCGCCACATTAGGTTCATTACGTCAACGAGTAGATAGTTCATGTATTCTCCTTGCACCACTTGTCAAAGTGTTCTTTATATTTTTTACCATATCGGTGTTTGAAAGCGGCTTCCGCAACGTCTACCTTATTGAAGTTTTCAAAGATGTGTGCCTTTGGATCATGTTCACTGAGAACTTCGTGGATTTTCGTTCCATCAATCCAGAATGACACTGTTACCAGTTTTTCATTCATGGTTGCAGTCTGGTAGACGTTGAATTTGCCGATTTGCATTAGAAATGCTCCGTTTTTCCTGATTTTTTAGTTATTCTGCGAATATCGTCAGGATCAGTAATGATTACCTTATCTGACTGTGCAGCAACCATTGTTGAGAATGATGTGAACCACTGGTCTACTATATCCTGATCTGATTGTCCAGTGAAACCATTATCTTTTAATTCTTGGATAAAATATTCGTTCCAGTCAAATTCCATACCAATTTGTCCCGGCTCAATGGTGACATTGGTGATTGTGATGTATGGTTCTTTGTGAATAGTTTTCACACCTTTGGTATATTCTTCCTTGGTGATTTGACTACGTTCAAGTTTCAGGTCTAATTCCGCAATTTGCCGTTCATTACCATCAAGTATCTTTACCCATTTATCTGGATCAAGATGTCGTATTTGTTCAGCATATTGTTCTTTGGAAATTACGCCACTGTTGTATTGTTGTGTAAGTTTAATAACTTCCCGGTCTTTTTGTGGAATATTCTTGAACCATTCGTCATAGTCAAGATCATGGAGTCTGGAAAGATACTCTTCCTGATCTATAGAGCCAAGAATGCGCAATTGACGAAGATCATCAATTGCGCGTTGCTTTTTCTATTTGAAAAAATTAAACACGTTCAATCACCTTGACATCAATTACTGAATCCAGACGGAAACGACGCCATTCATTCAGATCAACATCCACAACAGTTTGAACATCTGGATTAGAAGTTCCACCCGTACCATTGGTTGGGATAATGAAACTTTCATTTGTGGTTGCCTTCATCTTGCGAACTTCGCCATTCGCTTTTTGGAAGGTGACTTCAACGATATTTTCTTTCAGAAGTTGGGAAAGGTTTGCAGTATTCATATGGATATCTCCTTTGATTGTTTACTTAATATATCACGATTCCGATGGTCGTTCAACATAAATCGTCTTTGGCTCGTATGGAAACTCAATAAAAACCTTTGAATCGTTACTTGTATAGTATGATTTGAATTTGCGACCATCTTCGTCTTCCATCCATTCATAAAAAACGATACCATCAATATCATAAGCCCGGTTATCGCTTGCATTTTTGAAAACCCGTGACAGACGACGATTTTGAAAAATACCATCATCAACTTCAATCCATTCTGAATCTTCACCTGTTAGCGGTGTAAGAGGTTCAAATTTCATAAGTTTGGTCAATGCAGAAATTGCATATGATGCAGAAAATCCACTATGCCCCTGTTCTTCAAAAATTTCAATTATTTCAAGAACCGATTTACGAATTTCTTGGTCATATTCATCTGATCCTAAAACACGATCAAGTTCGCTTTCGGCATATGATTTAAGACTCATTTGGTGTTACCTCATCAAATGGATAGAAGTCCATACCATCAAATTTGATAGGAACCGTATCATATTGTTCTTCGGTGTGGTTCCAGTTTAGAACAAACAATGTATGAATTGACCCATCAAGGTTATATCCCAATAGTTCCAGAACACCATTACCATCAAAAATTGCAGACTTATAATCATCATATGTTGCTGCCGATGGTAGCTCAATTCTTGGGCGTTTGTTTTCGGAATCGTCTTCTTCATTGTCAAAAATAGTAATCATGAACCGATATGGTCCATTTTCTTCTGGTTCTTGGATGGCTTTCAAGAACACATTATATGTGTCAAAAATAATGACTTCATCTGGACTCATATACTTATCTCCTTTATATGGTCAAATTCTTCTAAAGTGGGTGGTTCATAAATTGATTTGAAGAAATCAATTGTGTCTTGTGAAATGGTTTTGCCGGGGCGATCAAGATTAATGATATTTGGGAACACAATTGCAATTTTGGTATATGATTTTGGTAATTGGGCCAATGTAGATTTTCTTGATTTTACATTCATGTTTGTGCGATCAATCACAATATCATGTCTTTTGGAAATGTGATATTGAACATCATTTCTGAACAATATTCCAGCCTGCACACGATACAGTGGATATGCATCATTATATGTAATACCAAATAAATCAGCATAATCATCAATGTACCCATCCGAAGAAAGATGGGTGTGATTGGGATAATGTTTTTTGGCGTATGTGCTTTTTCCAGAACCGGGAAGTCCAATCATCATGATAATTTCTGGCATACTTACCTCCATGTATGATGAAGTATAGACGAATGTGACAAAAATGTCAAGTGTGTTTCGTGACCCTACCAAGCTTTTCCAATGACTTTTCAATGGGAATAAATGTAAAATCATCAGCCGTTATGGTATCAATGAAGTAAGCATTGAAAAGTTTTATGAATTTGTAATTGGCTTGTGGTAATGCGATACGTTCTGCACTGTTGATCATTTCCATAAGAATGAAACGCGCTTCAAATTCACTATCTGCATCAATTGTTGATACTACCTGCTCATCCCCATCTTCGTAAAACACGGTTATCATTATATTTCCTCAAATGTGAAATCATCAATTGTGGTGTCGCCCAAAAAGCACATTTCTTGAAGATATATAAATTCAGACACATATGCACCAGCACCAATTGTTTTCTTTGGGGCATGGTTCAACATTTCCATAAGAATGAAACGTGCTTCAAGATCGCTTCCGGCATTAATGTTCAATGGTGGAACCAAACTATCCACATAATATGCTTTAAACATTTTATATCTCTTGGTAAAAGATTGGTTTTGGTTTGTCTTTGGATTTAATCTTATTGATAGTTTCACGAATCAGTCGAGCATCATTATTAGATGCACGTTTGGCAAGTTCTTCAAGTTCGTCAATCAAGTTCATCTTTTATATCCCTCAAAGTTTTCAAATACTCATTAAGTGGCATATATTTGTAGTCATTTGCACTGTCATTCAACCGCATCACATCTTTTCCACCACCTAATGATATTAGCGACTGCTGACCATGGCGATTAATGATTTGCTGCATAATGAAATGCGCTTCAACCACTGAGCCTGCATCTATTTTCATTGGTGTTGCATACTGTCTGTGAAGGTCCATAACAATGATCATGTTTACTATCCTTATGTGTTGTGGTTCATAGTTATTTACACTAGTCACAGCACACGGTATGCACCCCCATACACCTTAACATCATCAAATGTCAAATTTTCTTTGTTTCCATGTGGGCAGGTATACCGCTGACCTTCATAATCGATATAGTAGTATCTTTCGCCAGTGTTACTAACCGTATACCCGCGTTCACCATGCATTAGCAGCGAATAAACATACAGTTTGGCTTCAAAAGGTGACATATCAAATTGGCCAACCACCGTACCATATACCCATACCCTTACCATCGTTCACGGTCCAATTCATCACGTGTAAATTGACCACCAGACCTATCAGGATTTACTTCCCATGACAAATCGATATTCCGTTTTTCCAATCGTTGAATATACTCAATCGCCCGCAACAAAAGGATTGACAATTCTGGATCATCTGTTATATATGCTTTCAATTCTTCGATCATGACATTTTTCCTTGTAAATTTTCATTGAGTATACAAAAGGACGATGAGTATGTCAACCATAAAAAACGCAGCCAATTATATTCAATATACACTTGGCTCACATATAATGCAAAAAATTATGGACCATCCAGATTATGCTATCCTTCGGTTTGAAGTAGAATGTAAAGCACCTACTCATAGTTATGCGTATATTTTATATGACGTTCTTAGAAAAATGGTGGAAGACCATAATGACCTCTTGACATTGAAAGCATTGATGATATACATGAAGGATGAGCCAGAAACATTGCTTGGCGATGCTAATGGTATGTTTCACGAAGTTTATCATAACCTTGCAACCAAGATTGAACATCTACGGAAAATGGAGAAACCATGAAAGAAGTTTTTGATATCGTCAAAGAAAAAGTTAAAGTACGTGAAGACTTTCAAGTTGTCTATTTCGAATTGTCGTGTGGCAATGATGAGGGATGGCTTAAAATGTGGTTTGAAGAGCTTCGCAATGTTCGTAATGATTTTGCATCGGACGGGCTTATGGAAACAGTTGCGGTAATCGATAAATGGTTTAATGATTTTGCCAGTGATAAATCTAAAGAAAAATATGGTGACTGGTTCAAATGAAGTATATGGTCACACTTGATGGTAAACATTCAGTATTTGGTAGCTACCAAGGCGACTATGATGTTATTGACCGTATTTTCATGGTTGAGGTTTCATGTGAAGAAGAACTAAAGTTTTTACTCCAAATGGCACAAAATACTTATGACCGGAAATATTTTTGTTTCCCCGGTCATAAACCATTTCTATTTAATATTGGACGCTCGTATGATTTGGTGGTCACATATCAAACTATTGACGAATGGTGTAATGATTTCGCATTGCAACCATTACAATCCTGAATGAACATATCGTGCAATTGGCATTGGTCCACGTGTTTGTGGGGCACTGGTATCGGATGCAAACGTTATTCTTACAATAGAAGACGTTGATATATTTGCAGTATTTCTTCCACCAGTTAACCACATATCAGTTGTATTTCCAGTTGACGCATTACCATATACCGAAAGTGGTGATGGATTTCGCACAAGAGCAATACTTGTATCACTTGAGAACGTTATCCTTTCTATAGTTGAAACTTCAACATTGGACAAATTTTCTCCATTTGCAACCCACATGTCAGACGAATTCCCAGACTATGATCCATACTATCTGGCAGAAGTCAAATTACCACGCACGGTGGAAAATTCGGTATCATTTGCAAAAATTATACGTTCAACAAACGAAACTGTTACTGTGGAAGATGCACCAGTTGACAAATTGTCCCCACCTGCAAGCCAACCATCTGTAGAATTACTACTCCCCATCATAATTTCTCTGGGGTTAGTAAGTCGCTGACGGGTTGTTGCATTTATTAAATCATTTTCAAATATCACACGCTCCACGATAGCTCGTATGGTTATATTAACTGAATCGGTAATATTGCGACCACCACAAATCCAAGCATCTGTTGCATTCCCAATTGCCTCCTACAATTCAGTGCCACGAAGGGTAGCACCACGTGGTTGAGCAAATGCAGTATCATTAATAAAGTTTATTCGATCAACAACGGTGACATATACGCGATTTTCATCAGTTGGTCCATTTGCCCCACCAAAAATCCACCCAGAAGTAGTATTACCATGTGCCGATGGTGCAATCCTTGGATTATTAATTGGTCCACGTGTAAAAGCAGTTAGGGTGTCATTTGAAAATAAAATTCGGTTAACCTATGTATTTTCAGATAAAGTCGTAGATGCACCCACCAACCCCTATATTATCCAACCATTTGTAAGATTCCCTTGGGCAGCATTTCTTTGCTCAATTTCAAATAAAGCTTCATCTTGGCGAATAGCAGCATATGATCCAATATCATTTATCTATCTTCCAGTGCGGGTATAGTTACGATTACGCATTAAATTTCTCCAAAATCATGAACTAGAATGGCTTCTAATTGGAACCGATGTACTACCACGTACCGTAGTTGATGCAGTATCATTCGCAAATGTAAGTCTGTCCATATTTGAGCGAATTTCCTGTGATACGGGGTCCCTACCACCAAAAGACCACATGTCAGTTGAGTTCCCGCCAGCGGATGTAAGTGTAATATTTGTAGGTACATTTGCGCGGATTGATGTTAGTGCGGTATCATTAGAGAATATTATTCGTTCAATAGATGTTATCCCCGTTGTTCCAGTGATAATACCATGCATAATCCACTGGTCGGTGGTGTTTGATGAAGATACACTTTGCTCTCTTGTTGTTGATAGCTACTATCTTACCTGTGACTATGCCAAGTCAGTTGCATATGTGTAGCGCGATATAGATGTTACCGGATCACCTGTACCACGACCACCTGCGAGCCATGTATCAGTTGAATTACCAGATGCACTGTACCTAAATCCCTACAAAATTCCCACATTTGCACGTGCCAATGCGGTAACAGTATCGTTATTATGTTGAATTCGTTCGGCGGTTTCGGTAAATTCGGTATCAGAATAAAGTCGTGGTAATATCCATGTTTGTGATATATTTCCCTAAGAACCACCAAATACGGATGACCTGAGCACATTTGCTTTTGGTAACGCTGCATTTGTATCAGATGCAAAAATTATTCTATCGACATTAGTATAATACACCGCAAGATCAAGAACAAAATCGTTTCCATACACCGTCCATGCATCAGTAGTGTTGCCATTTGTAGTATGACTCTAAACTGGAAGTGTTAGACTTCCACGGGTAGTAGAAGTGCTGGTATCCTATGCAAAAATAACCCTCTGTACAGTAGATATACGGGTAAGATCGGCAATTGCCCCACCAGTAATCCATGAATCTGTTAAATTACCTTGACCAGAATTAACGGTCTCATTGATAAAGCTACGATTATCTTGCCGAAAGGTATACAAACTTTGCAACTACCATGGCCTGCGCCCATCATTACCAGAATCACTATAGATCATTAGTATCTCCATACATAGTATACTAATATTTAAGTAAAAGTCTTACCTATTACGTTTATCTTACAGCATATATAAATCATGGACCACTGTGTGTCAATAAATAAGTGCCCATAAAGGACACTTATTTTGGTTCAAATGACACGCCATTACTATTACACGGGATATATTTTGGATAAAGATCATCATACTGAGATGAACGAATATGTTTGCAAAATGCTTGCGTACCATCCGCAAGAGATAGACCACATTGTGCATATCTATAATAGTGATCGTTCTTGCATAGCCCCCATAATGTTATTATGTCCCTTACTGGTCTAAAATGTTTGCAGTTACGACAAGAATTCATGTATATCCCCAATCTTATTCTAATGTTGTAAATTCAGTTAATCGTAGTGTATCATCTAAACGACTTTGTGCAGTTTTGAAATAAGTCGTATCTTTTTCAATTCCAATAAATTTGCGACCATGTTTCAATGCTGCAACACCTGTAGTACCACTTCCCATACAAAAGTCAAGAACCGTATCACCAACATTGGAATAACTGTTCACCAACCATTCCATCAAATCTTCTGGTTTCTGTGTTGGGTGTTTGGGATTATGCACATTCCCAAATTTCAAAACACTACCGGGATAATTACCAACCGTCTGCTGATATCCTTCAATTTCAGCCTTACGTTGAAATCCATGTGGATCATCAACTTTTCGGCGTTTCTTTATACTATTAACTGTAATTGTTCCTTGCGGATTATATGTCATTCTTTTGGTAGTTTGTGTGATATGTCCAACAACACCATCTGAAAAAACAATAATATCCTCATGTTTACGCAATGGCATATTAGGGGCCTGTTGAAAATTCGCAGATTTAGTTTTTTCCCAAACCAAACAATACTTAAATTCATCTATATTTGAATTTATAAGATGGGTGGTAAATGGCTGACATGCAAAGAGGATAATCGGTGCGTATTTTTTGCGAACCCTTTTCAATTCTGGCCACAATACATCAAATGGGATAATGGAATCCCATTTGATGGAAGTAGTACCATATGGTGGGTCACAAATGATAGTATCAACGCTGTTGTCAGGTATACTCATTAACGCATCAATACAATCATCATTAAACAAGGTAATCATTGTCATTACTTACCTGTTACAATCTTATAAAGTGATCTGGATAGAAATATAGGCCAAAATGCACCAGCAGTGAAAATACCAAGTATGACAATGGAGTTTTTATGCTTCATGAAGTATTCAGCATCAGATGGATGGTTTTTACCAAGCTCATCAAATGTTTCATCAATGATGGTATTACCTTTCACAGTGTTACTTTTCCAAAGCAGACTAAGGATAATGAATGCCCCAACAATGATATAAAAATATACATATTCCATTCAACAATCCTCTTTCAACGGTCCATGATCTTCTTCCAGTCCAACCATTTTCCAAAGTTGCGCAACAGTTGGCTTTTTTGCCGTTCTACAAAGTTTAGAAAAACTATCTTCATCTTGGAATATAAAAGTCGCACTACCATTACTGAATTTAACACGGGTGTCAATATTGGATGTTGATTTAAGCTTATCGTTATAATTTGGATGTGCCAACCGTGTAAATGACATGGATAGTGGTTTCAGATTTTCATCAAAATTGGCACCATGATGAAGATGTGAAAAACGAAACTCAAATGTAGTCGGTTCTTCCCCAAAAAATTTTGGATACTTCGGTGACATTGGTCTAAGGTTTCCCCATTTTTCATGATAGAATGTAGAAGATGGAAGAGATTTAACTCCCTTCTTTACAATTTCTGCAACAACGTCATTATGGTAGATGGCATAGTTAAACTTTTCTCTTCCAACTTTACGATGATGAACTATACTGTAATCCGATGATAGTGGATATACATATGTCTCATACTCGGTGACAATTTCGTATTTATGATAGGTCATAGTTTTCCATAGTCCTTTTTAAGTCCAGAAATTTCCCACGCACGAAAGAAATCAAAACGCCTACTTCTACACAATGCACCAATGTTTTCATTTGTACCAAAGTCAAGATACAACTGCGAACCATAAAATCGTACACGTGTGTCAATTTTTGAAATGTCTACCAACCGTTCTTTGGAACCATACAAATTACTATAAATTGGGACAAATGTAGATTTCGGTTCCAGTGTTTTTGGATCAAATTGAATACCACCATTGTACAGAAAAATGTCATTTGGGTCGTACAGTTTACCATACTCATAGCCCAACATATATGTGTTATGCTGGATTTGAAGATACCCATATTTTTTTGTCTTAACCATGTTAGATGGTGGACGATCACCGATTTTATCAATCGCGGTTTGGATCATGGTATTATGGTAAATTTTACCAATCATTGCCGATGGTTTGTCTTCTGGGCAAGTATACAAAATGGTGAAATAATCACCAACCGGAACATCATCCCAACTGATCTTTTTACGAATAACGATTTCTTTGGTTTTCATATCAATAATCATCTTCCATATCAAAAATATGTGTATCATCATAGTGCAAATCACACATGTATTCAATCCCATCCGGGGAATCTTCATTGATGAAGTTGGTTCTAATTGCATATGTTGCAGGACAACCACATTTATAGCAGAATTTTCCTCGAAGACGATTGCCAGAAATTCCAGAAAACTTGGATTTGGCATACTTACCATTTTGCATCTGCACGACTTTCATCGAGGATGCACGGTAATCAGGGCCAGCAATGCCAGTCAATTTTGTTTGACGCTTTGCCTTACATGATTTTGAACAATAATTTCCCCAACCACGTTTGTGATCAGCAACACGAACAAGTATCTCATTTTTACATGACAAACACTTTTTGGTTATCATCTGTGCCATTTTCACTGTCCTTAATCTGAAATTTCACGAAGTGTGTAGAAGTCTGCATATTCTGACAATGGTATGACACCAAAATCATCAATGGTCAAGTTATTTTTTGTGACAGTAAGTGCGGCTCCACCATCAACGGTCATATATCCAGTTGTCACAAATTTTTTTGGAACTGACCGATGATAATC
>QXGG01277907.1_pt1 | contig 12329 bp, 10 predicted proteins | sample 1982491 | NCBI WGS metagenome assembly QXGG01 (sample SAMN09924614, study PRJNA488089) | Wastewater metagenome, whole genome shotgun sequencing project. | isolation source: South African research farm wastewater | place: South Africa: Irene, Agricultural Research Council, Animal Production... | reverse complement strand
TGGGATTTTCACGCCGACTGAGGCCTCTGTTGTCGCGGTGTTTTATGCGCTCCTTGTTGGGATGGTGATTCACCGTGAGCTCAAGATCAGCGAACTGCTGGAGGTGTTTAAAAAATCCGTGATCTCCAGCGCCGTGATCATGTTCATCATCGCCTGCGCAGGCTTGTTTGCCTTTTTGCTCACGCGTGCTGGCATTCCGGATGCAATCGGCAACTGGCTCAAAGCGGTGTTGACCTCGCCCATGCTGTTTCTCCTGGGGGTCAATGCGGCCTTGTTTGTGATCGGGATGTTCATTGAAACCTCTGCTGCGATCATCGTGCTGGCTCCGATCCTGACGCCGGTTGCCATGCACTTTGGCGTGGATCCGGTGCATTTTGGAATGATCATGGTGGTGAACCTGGCGCTTGGCATGATTACGCCGCCATTTGGCGTCAACCTCTTCGCAGCCTGCACGGTGGCCAAGATTTCGCTAGACCAGATCATCAAGCATCTGGTGCCGTTTGTGGCAGTTGTGGTGGGCTGTCTGATGCTGATTTCCTACATCCCCATGATCAGCCTGGGTTTGCGCGACATTGTCTATCCCCAGAATAAAGAGGCGGTGGTGGCACCATCGATCGGGCCCTCAGTCGCCCCATCGATCGGACCCTCTGTTGGTCCTTCAGTGGGTCCTTCGGTTGCACCTTCTGTTGGTCCCTCTTCTGCGCCTGCGATCGGACCCAGTCCAGTCCCTTCGATTGGTCCCTCACCGGTTCAGCCCTCGATTGGCCCGCAATCGACTGACTCTTCACCCAAAATCGGGCCGCAGTAAGCGCGAATGGTCTATTCGGTGGCGATCGGCTTACCGTCCGGTCGCCTGACCACCACGGTGGCGGACTGAGGTCTTGCCTTGCTGTCGGCCTGAGTCTGTGACTCGGGCCAATGGCTGGTCATGTTGTTGAGTGTGCCACCGAGACCCGGGTGCTCGATGTTGACAAACATAGTCTTGCAGTCAGGGGTCATGTCAACGCCGGTAATCTGGCTGCCCGCTGGACCTGTCATGAATCGTTTCAGAACCGAGGACTCAGGTTGTTTGCCCTTTTTCCCCGTGACGCCGTGAACAGTGACAGTCTCGGCGCCATCCCCAACTTGTCCAGGCAGGGCAGCCAGCATCATGCTGTGCGAAGAGTCTTGATAGGCTGACTCATCTGTTTGAATCCACAGGATGCCACGCGGATCGCTCCATAGTCCATTCGGAATGTGGAAATCGTTGGATGCAGAGAGTCCTCCTGCGAGAGGCTGCCTAGATGCATCATTACTGCGTCCACCAAACAGATAAACATCCCAGCGAAATGACATCGCATCCGGCTGACCATCCGTTTCGCGCCAACGGATGATGTGCCCGTGTGGTTTGTCTTTTTGTGAGGTGTCGTAAGTCATTGTGATGTAAACATCGCCAGTCTGGGCATGCGTCACCGCCCAGCCGGGTCGATCGAGCTTGGTGGCCCCCACAGCATCAGCGGCAAGTCGTGTGTTGACCAGCAGATCAGCCTGGTCAGCAAAAGGGTAGAGCTTGTTTTTTTTGTCGAGCCCGTTTTTGCCGTAGTCGAGCGACATCCATTCGCCATGCCCTTCCTGGCGAAACCTGGCAACGTAAAGATGTCCCTGATCCAGGTATTTTGCCCCGGCTCGAAGCCCATGGCTCGCATCAGCAGGATCCCAGAGCGCATCTGAAACGAATTTGTAAACGTATTCCCTTGGGCCGTCATCCGTCAGGTAAATGACAATCGGTTTGCCTTCGCGTGTGGGGGCCACCCAGGCATCACGATGCGAAATTCGGCCAAGTGCCGATCGTTTCACGGCGCGAACATGTGGCTTGAAGGGATCGGTTTCCACCACAAAGCCTTGGGTGTTGGCCTCGTTGCGAAAGTCATCACGACCAACCTCGTCGTATCCCGTGACGGAGATGTCCCAGCGGTCAAATCGGGGTTCGTCGTTTTTATGCCAGTCAAAGGTGGTAGGTTGCCCAGGAATGATGCCGACACGTGCAAGTGCGGCATTGGCAGCCACGGTGCGTTTTTTCATGTCGCCAGGCGCACGGTAAAAATAGCTGGGCCAATTGCCTTCGCCTGTTAGCACCGTCCCCCACGGAGTGACAGTCATCCCGTTGTTGCCGAGCGTTCCCCGCACTTGAGTGCCTGATGGTGAGGCGGCTGTCCTGACGTAAGGGGTGCCTTTGACGGGTCCGGATAGGTCAATCACCGTATCTGCTGTGATGCGGCGGTTGAATTCAGAGTCCAGTACCATCTGGACAATCCCTTTTTCATCACGCCTGACTTCTGTCAGGCTGAATCCGTGCGCGTACATTTCCTTGACGATCTGACTGGCGGGACGGTTGCCCGTGCGTGGCAGTCGCATCATGCCGCTGGGGTGCAGGTACTGGGGGTTGGTGCTGCGATGGCTGACGCACAGCATGCCACGGCTTGACTCGCTGGGATCCCAGGCGTGTTGTTCTGACATCCCCATGAATTTGATGCCGTTGTGAAAATCGCCGATGCGCTTGGCCATGGATTCGGCGCGATCGCTGCCATCGTTGGCCCAGGGCTCAATGCCCTCAGACAAGCTGGTGCCAGTCGGCAGCAGCACATCCACAACGTAACCATCTGGCACGATGACGCGATCTGCCGTGGACTGCAGCACAGATTGGAAATCCAGGCTCTGCGCCTGGACATAAGTGGGTGCAGCGGGAACAGGTGGCGTAGCTGCTACCGCTTTTCGTTTGAAGGAAATGGCTTCTGCAAGTCCAGGCGTTAATCCAAGCAAAGAGGCGGCAAGAGCGCTGCCTGAAAGTTGAATCCATTGGCGCCGCGACAGCCGTGCCTCGATGAGTTCGGAAAGTAAATTGGAACTGGCTGCAGGCAGATTCTTGGGGTCAGCCATTTCAGGATGTGACGAGTTGTGACAAAGTTGACCCCTGAATTATGTGCATAGACTGGTTTTTTGACAATCTTTAAAACCTGCTATAATTCTTGTCTTTGCAGCGCCCGTAGCTCAGTTGGATAGAGTACTTGGCTACGAACCAAGGGGTCGTGGGTTCGAATCCTGCCGGGCGCGCCATATTATGAGGGCTTACAAACGTTTCAGTTTGTAAGCCCTTTTCAATGTTGGCCTGCTCAATTGGCCTACTCAATGCAGTGTGGCTGGATTAGCGACTGGTGCCGCTGGCACTTGCTCAGATGATTCAACCGTATTTCTGTTCCATCCTGCTGCTGTCACAAGCTCATCAAGCAGCAGTCGGATGGAGTTCAACATTTCCCGTGAAATCGTCATCCCCAGGTTCATCTTGTTTTCCAGTTGAAAGCTCAGGTTGACTTGGCTGTTATCGGACTGATCGACAGCCTTGAGCGTGATCCCGGTGACCAGAATCGGCAACTCGCCGAGCGGCAGTTTCTGACTGGGTGAATAGGCAGTGCTGAAGTCGGCTTTTTGCTTGAGGGCCTGCTGCTCAAACTCATCCATGTCCTTGACGATGGCTGGACTATGCTTGGTGCTGAGCTGCTTGAGCGCAAACTGCTCGCAAAAATGCACCAGATGTAGCGTCAACCGGCGGGTCAGCCACAACTTGAACTCCTCATCGTTGGGCGTGTTGAGCCTGACCTGCAGCCGGTCCTCGCGCGGGTGATAGGTGCCATTGAATTGCTTGATGCTCATTTGTGGAGTCTGGCGATGCCAATAAAGCCTGAATTTTTATACAACCTGATGTATTTTATGAACCTACACAAACCATAACATCAAAGGGACAGGATGACGCAGGGATCGCAGCGAGCAGAGCGGGGCGGCATGCTCGCGCCGTTTCAAGTGCGAAGCTTTCGATTCCAGTGGCCAGCAGACCTCGCGGCATCGTGGGCGTTCGAGATGGAGGCGCTCATCCTGGGCTGGTATGTCCTGGTTGAGTCCGGCTCGGTCATGCTGCTGGTGGTGTTTGGTGCGATTCAGTACTCCGGGTCATTGCTGTCGCCATTTTTTGGGGTGGCGGCCGACAGGATTGGTTATCGGGTGCTGTTTGTCCTGACACGCACCATCTATGCGCTCGTGGCCCTGCTGTTGTTGTTGCTGACTTACCTCGACATGCTGAGTCCCATCTTGGTGATTCTCATTTCTTTGTTTGCCGGGTTGATCCGACCATCCGACAACATGATGCGATACGCACTGGTGGGTCAGACGATGCCGCCAGCACTCCTCACGGGGGGCTTGGGAGTATCCCGGCTGACTGCAGATTCGGCCAAAATCGCTGGTGCCCTGGCCGGAGTGGGTGTGGTCGCGCAGTTTGGCATGGTGACTGCCTACATCACGGTGACCGCGCTTTATGTAATCAGCTTGTTGTTTTCCTTGGGGGTCAATCCCGTTGCATCCAAAGGGCAGCAGCGTGCATCGATCAAGCAGGACTTTGTCACCATGTTTCCCTACGTCTGGAACAAGCCCGAGTTGCTGGGCGCCATGTGCCTGGCCTTTTTGGTCAATCTGTTGGCATTTCCGTTTTTTCTGGGCTTGTTGCCGTATGTGGCCAAAAATATCTATGCCACGGATCAGGCAGGCTTGGGGCTGATGGGTGCGAGTTTTGCGCTAGGCGCATTGTTGGGGTCGCTGGTGCTGGGTTTGAACCGTTTTTCGTTTGGCAATGCGAGAGCCATGATTCTGGCTGCAGGGGCCTGGTTTTTGGTTGACCTGACCTTTGGCCTGGTGACAAACATGTGGGTGGGCCTGATCTTGCTGGTCGCGGCAGGGTTTGCGCAAAGCGTTTGCCTGACCCCCCTGGCGGCGGTGATGTTGCGCGCATCAGGCCAAGAGTTCAGGGGGCGCGTCATGGGCATGAGGATCCTCGCGATCTGGGGCTTGCCGGCAGGGCTGTTGATTTCAGGGCCACTCATCGGAAACATGGGCTTCGTCGCAACGTCTACACTATACGCATTGGTCGGATTGGCCTTGACGGTTGCGATGACGGTGTACTGGCGTCATGCGCTCTGGAGTCGCCAGGCGACATCCAATGCGCACTGAGTGAGGCGCATTGTGTGCGACCCTGCATCCAGCAGTCGGTCGGCCGTGTGTGCAGGATTCAGTGATGAGACGAATGTTCAAAAAAATATCGGTTGGTTTGTTGTGGATGGCTGGCGCTGTCTGTGCCTATGCTTCGCCCACAGATGACGCGATCAGTGCCTTCAACCAAAAAGACTATGTTCGGGCCACAGAAGCGTTTCGAGGATTGGGGCAGTCTGGAGACCCTGTCGCGCAATACTACATGGGACTGATCTTTGAAAAGGGGCTGGGTTTTCCCGCCAACCCATCCATCGCTGCTCAGTGGTATGAGCGTGCTGCCGAGCAAGGTCATGCCGACAGCCAAAACAATCTGGGCCTGATGTATCTCAATGGACCAAAGTCGTTTCAAAACCCGGAGAAAGCACTGGAGTGGCTGGAAAAGTCAGCAGACCAGGGCAATCTGGCAGCGCAAAGAAATCTCGCCTATGCCTACCTCAATGGAGTGGGTCTTCAGGCCAGTCACGTGGATGCGCTGAAATGGTATTCCAAGGCCGCCAATCTGGACGACGCTGTCTCCATGAACATGCTGGGTGTCATGCATGAGAAGGGTCAGGGTGTGCCTGCCAGCATCGCTGAGGCACGCAAGTGGTATGACATGGCGGCCAAGCGAGGACTTCCTGCGGCGATGTACAACTTGGGCTTGGCCCACGCAATGGCACGCGGTGTTCCTCAGGATTATGCAAAAGCCTATTTCTGGTTTCGCCTGGCCCAGCAGGCAGGTTTTGAGGCAGCAGGTAGCGCAGTGTCGTTTGTCGGACAGTACCTGAATGAAAAGCAAAAGTCCTCGCTTCAATCCAGGGTGGATGCTTGCCAGCTCCAGAACAATTTCAAAAACTGTGAAATGAATTAAACTGTTGCGCATATTGGATATCGCTTTGACATCCATCCCCAGTTTGCATTAGATTCACTTAACATTCATATTTCATTCGCAGGCAGCATCATGACCAAACAAACCAAGCATTCTCTGGCCTACCTGAGATTCCTCAATTTAATGGAAGCCATCCGCGGATTGCCGACGCATCCTACGCTTGATCCGGTGGAAGAGCGGCTGTTGAACCTGCTCGCTGCCTCCTGGCATGCAGGCAAGCAGGTGAGTGTGCTCGAGGCAATGGGGATGTCCAAGGACATGTCCGCCACGACGGCACACCGTCGTCTCAAGACCCTGCGCAGCAAGGGCATGATTTCACTCGACAACGACAAGATCGACAGTCGTATTAAGTACGTCGTGCCCACCCCGATGGCCACTGAGTATTTCAGCGCGCTTGGCAAGTGTTTGGACCAGGCAAATCAGCACGCTTGACTGCGTCCGACCTCACATCGTGGTACGGCTAACTTTTACCCTTCGCTTCTAGACACCCGATGACATCGGCCATGCACTCCCACGCCCGCTCCTTTGCAGTGCAGGATGTGCTGGTTTACGGCACAGGTGTGGCCGTTGCCTGGTATTTGCTTTACCACCTCAACCAATGGATGTTCGCATCGCTCAGTCTTTCCCCGCAGGTGAGCTGGGTGTTTCTCCCTGCAGCCATCCGCATGCTGGCAGTGGTGCTGTTTGGCTGGGCTGGTGTGCTGGGTCTTTTTTTGGGAGCCCTGTTCACCAACCAGCTTTTCGGTGAAGTTCCAACTATGGCGGCGGTGACGGTCTCTGTATTGTCTGCGCTGGGTCCATGGCTCGCCTTCAGGACCTGTACGCAGTGGCTCAATCTTCCGGATGACTTGTCAGGGCTCAAGCCCAGCCACCTGTTGATTCTGTCGGCGGTGGGGGCCTTTTTCATCTGTGTGCCGCACTGCATTTTTTTCTATCTTTCAGGCATTTCCCTAAGTCTTTGGACTGACTTGATTCCCATGTTCACGGGCGATCTCGTGGGTACCTTGATGGTGCTGTATGCGGCCTCACTGCTGATCAAGTGTCTGATCCCGAGAAAAGGCTAGCTTAGATCGACATTCGACCACTATCGTGACGCTGAAGTCCAGTTGGTCAACGTCACACCTGCAATCACGATGATGCCTCCGATCACCATCGACCACAGTACCGGCTCATCCAGTACCAGAAATCCCAACAACACGCCGAATACCGGCACCAGGTTAGTAAATGCCACGGTGCGTGAGGCACCGATTTGTTTGACACCCTCCGAGTACCAGATAAAGGCAATCGCCGAGCCCAGTGCGCCCAGGTAGAACACGATCACACCATTGCGCCAAGTCAGCATCTGTATCGATAGTGCATCGATCTCAAACAGGACACCCACCAGAATCAGCAGGGTCCCAAATAGCATCGCATAAGTTGTCGTGGCAATGGGGCTCAATCCCTTGAGAGCAAAACGACTGATGACGGTGTAAATCGCCCAGCTAAGAATCGCTCCGAGCATGAACAGCTCGCCCCAGCCAAACGTGTCTCCAATCGACTCCATCGCATGAAACACATCACCTTTGGTGACGATGATAGTCACTCCTGCGAAGCCAAGTGCAATGCCGCCCCATCGGCGCCATCCCAGTCTTTCGCCAATGATCAGGGCGGCAAGGATCGACGTGATGATGGGGCTGAGAGAAACCAGCAACGCTGTTCGGCCAGCGGGTACACGCTCGAGCGCCGCCAGAAAAAACAGGTTGTATAAAAAGACACCTGTCACGCCCAGCGCAAAGGTCGCAAAGAACTGGCGCAGGTTGAGTCTTGGCAACCCCCCCTCCATCTGTTTGGCCATGGCGAGCAAGATGACAGTGGCAATGAGAAAGCGCAAAAACGCAATCGTCATATGCGGCATGTCCTGAGCGATCATCCGACCGGCCACGAATGTGCCGCCCCAGAACAGCGTCACCAGGACAAGCTTGACATAGGCCCATGGGTCAAGACGGGCTGTAGCATGGGGCACGGGCATCAATGACGATGTCAGCTGACCACATTGACTGGCTTGCCAGCGTAAAACGCCTCCAGGTTTCCAAGAATCCCCTGGATTAGCCTACCCACGCCATCCTCGCTTGCCCAGGTGATGTGGGGCGTGATGATGAGGTTGGGATGGTTGCAGCGCATGAGCGGGTGATCCTCGTCAGGGGGCTCCTTGGCGAGCACATCTAGCGCAGCGCCTCCCAGATGACCACTTTGCAAACCGTCGAGCAGGGCATCCTCGTTGACCAGGGGACCGCGTGCCGTGTTGATCAGCATGGCGCCTGGCTTCATCTTGGAGATTTCGGCGTGGCCAATCATGCCTCGTGTGGCCTCGGTCAGTGGGCAGTGCAGGGAAATGACATCACTTTGCGCCAGCAGCGTTTCAAAGCGGACATAGTCAGGACGGATCTCCGGGCGGTTGCGATGCTCACCGTAAATGACCTGCATGCCGATGGCGCGCGCCAGCTCACCCACCTGGTTGCCGATGGCGCCCCGGCCAAAAATGCCCAGCGTGGCGCCCTTGACGTTCAGCACGGGGGTGCCATGCACACAAAAATGGGGAGATTGCGTCCAGGCCTGGCGGCCGATGTATTGATAGTAGGGGAGCGCACGTCTCAGCGCGAAGATAAATCCGATGACGCCCTCGGCCACACTCTGGCGGGAGTAACCAGGGACATTGGAGACCACCACGCCATGCTCGCGGCAGGCCTGGAGATCCACACAGTCATAGCCTGTGGCGGCCACGCAGACGAACTTGAGCCTGGGCAGGCGCTGCAGGATGGCTGAGGTGATCCGGATCTTGTTGGTGATGCAGATATCGGCATTTGCCAGAGCGTCAACCACCGCATCCGTCTCCTGTGCAGTGGCGGGACGGTTTTCCCAGCCGGTTGCCCATTCAGGCACGGCCATGGGGACAGGAATGGTGTCACTATCTAGAAAAACGATCTGCATGGTTAAACTTTTGCCAAGAAATGGGATCTATGCGGTAATTGAAGCAATTTAAATACGGACTGTGCAACATTAAATCATGTCGAACAAACAAATGGGGACGCTCGCCCGCCAAGTGACGGGTATCCTGAAAACTGCCGGTTTGCCCAAGCAGTTTGCCCTGGTGATCGGCTTGCTGGTGGCGCTGGCCATTGGCTGGCAGTCTGCTGCCAAGCCTCCAGTCTCTGCCCCCAAGGTCTCGCATACCTTGTCAGGGAAAGTGGTTCAGGTCTCGGACGGGGACACCATCAATATCCGCACGGACAGCGAGACCATCCGAATCCGCCTGGCCAGCATTGATGCGCCTGAAACCAGCCACGGGAGTGACCAGCCGGGCCAGCCGTTTGGCGAGGCATCGCGCAAATTTCTGGCGGGTCTGGTGGCTGGCAAGACCATCCAGGCGCAATGTTTTGAAAAGGACCGCTTCGGTCGCCATATTTGTGACATCCGGGTGGACGATACGACGGCCAATCGTTTGTCGGTCAAAAACGGCATGTCCTGGGCGAACCAGCAGGGCAAGGGCAAGTATCTACGTGATCCCTCGCTGCCCGAGCTCGAAAAGCAGGCACGCGCCGCCAAGCTGGGCCTGTGGTCCGAGGCGGGTGCAGTGGCACCCTGGGTGTGGCGCCATGATTGCTGGAAAGAGAAAAAGTGCAAATAAATAGGCATGTCATCGAAGGTGATGAACAGGGATCGCGTGACATGAGTCGCATGCCAGCCCCGAGCGTTGTTTGCTCTCCGTCTTTAGCGCTCGATTTCCACGTTCAGGGGACTGTGTTGGCCAACAGCGTCAAGCGCGTCTTGTTGCTTGCCTGGATGTTGATGTCTCTGGTGGCCTTGGCAGGTTGTGATTTCAAGTGGGCAGACAGTCCGATCAACAGCCCCTATCAGTCTGGGGCGGCCGCGACCAACACACTGTTCACGGCGTTTACCCAGCGCTCGCCCAAATACCTCGACCCGGCACGCTCCTACTCCACGGATGAGACGCCCTACACCTACAACATTTATGAACCCTTGTTTGGTTATCACTACCTCAAGCGGCCTTATGAGCTGGTGGCACGTGCTGCCTCCAGCGTGGTGGAGCCAGTTTTTCTTGACAAGTCTGGGCAACCCTTGTCAGCAGGGGCGCCAGCAAGTGAGATCGCCGAAAGTGTCTATGACATTCCGATTCGCAAAGGCATTTTGTTTGCGCCACATCCCGTGTTTGCGCGTGAAGCGGACGGGCGTTACACCTACTTTCCCCTCGGTCCGGATGGCCTCAAGGACAAATACGCCATCCCGGATTTTTCCAGTAACGGAACACGCGAACTGACCGCACATGATTATGTCTACGGGATTCGCAGACTGGCGAGTCCGCGAGTGTCTTCGCCGATTTTTTCCACCCTGGCTACGCATGTCGTGGGCATGGATGAGTATGGCAAGCGCTTGAGGGAAATCGACACCGAGTTGAGAAAAGGTCTTCCCCCCGGCTCTCGCGACTTGCCATGGCTCGACTTGCGACAGCATGGATTTGCCGGCGTGGAGGCACTTGACCCCTACACCCTGCGTATTCGTGTCAAGGGCTTGTACCCACAGTTCAAATATTGGCTGGCGATGACCTTCATGGCACCGATCCCCTGGGAGGCTGATCGTTTTTACAGCCAGCCTGGCATGGCCCAACGCAACCTGTCACTGAACACCTGGCCAGTTGGCACGGGGCCATACATGCTGTCGGAGTCGATTCAAAACCGTCGTCACGTGTTGACTCGCAACCCCAATTTTCGCGGTGAACCTTACCCTTGTGAGGGTGAGCCCGGTGACAAGCAGGCGGGTCTATTGAAAGACTGCGGCAAGATGACGCCCTTTATCGACCGGGTGGTATTCAGTATCGAAAAGGAAAGCATCCCGCTGCAGGGCAAGTTTTTGCAGGGCTATTACGATATCCCGCAGCTGGAGCGTGGGGACCACGCGGTGGCCATGCTGGTGGCAGCAGGTGACTCGGTACAAAAATCCGAGCAGTACACCAAGCTGGGCATCCAGCTGCCCACCACGGTCGAGGCGTCCAACCAGTATTTTGGATTCAACTGGAAAGACCCGGTGGTGGGGCGTGGTGACACCCCAGAGCAGATGGAAAAAAACCGCAAGCTGCGCCTGGCGTTGAGCATTGCGTTTAACTGGGAAGAGTACATTGCGATTTTCCAGGCGGACCAGGCGCAAGCGGCATACGCTCCCGTGCCCCCCGGGATTCTGGGCTATCAGGCCCCTCCTGGCGGCATCAACCCCTACATTTACGACGTCAAGGATGGCAAGCCGGTGCGCAAGTCGCTCGATGTGGCGCGCCAGTTGTTGGCTGAGGCGGGATATCCCAACGGCCGGCATGAAAAGACCGGTGAACCGCTGGTGATTTATTTTGACTCCACGGCGGGGGCGGGAGGATCATCTCCCACCCTCGATTGGATGCGCCAACAGTTTGCGCATATTGGCGTTCAGCTCGACATCCGCGGCACGGACTACAACCGCTTTCAGGAAAAAATGGCGCGCGGTGTGGCGCAGACGTTCATGTGGGGTTGGGTGGCAGACTATCCTGACGCCGAGAACTTCCTCTTTCTGCTGTATGGCCCCAACGCCAAAGCAGGCAAGGGCGGGGAAAACGCCTCCAACTATGAAAACCCTGAGTACGATCGCTTGTTCGAAAAAATGCGTGACCTGCCGGATGGCCCAGAAAAAGAGGCGGTGATAGCCGAGATGAACCGCATCCTGCAGCACGATGCACCCTGGATGTTTGGATTGAACCCCAAGTCGGGCGGTGCCTATCAACAGTGGGTCGGCAATGCCAAGCCCACCCAGATGGTGCGCAACACCTTGCAGTACCTCAAGATTGACTCGGCATTGCGCGCACAAAAAATTGCCGAGTGGAACAAGCCTGTCTGGTGGCCACTCGGGCTAGTGGCATTGTTGTTGGCGCTGATAGTGTGGCCCGCCTGGCGTGCCGTACGGCGACAGGAAAAACAAACTGCCTTTGGTGATGTGCAATCATCAGGAGGACGGACATGATTGGTTATGTGTTTCGTCGTCTGTTGTACGGGGTGCTGATCCTGATTGGGGTCAATGTCTTTACCTTTGTGCTCTTTTTTGCGGTCAACACGCCGGACGACATGGCGCGCCTGTCTATCGGTGGCCAGCGTGTCAGCGCGGACGCGATTGAAAAATGGAAGGCCGAGCGCGGTTATGACAAGCCTCTGATGGTCAACACAGCCAAGGATGGCATGGAGCGCTATACCGACACCATTTTTTATCAACGATCCTTGCCGCTGCTGCGGTTTGACTTTGGTGCGTCAGACAGTGGGTTGGACATCAGTCGTGAGATCAGCCAGCGAATGTGGCCCAGCCTGGCGCTAGCCATTCCGAC
>QXGG01129909.1_pt1 | contig 12335 bp, 9 predicted proteins | sample 1982491 | NCBI WGS metagenome assembly QXGG01 (sample SAMN09924614, study PRJNA488089) | Wastewater metagenome, whole genome shotgun sequencing project. | isolation source: South African research farm wastewater | place: South Africa: Irene, Agricultural Research Council, Animal Production Institute... | reverse complement strand
GACTGCTTGCGCGCGGCCGTTGCACTGTATCAGGACGGTAAACACGCACATTGGCATAGCCTTCATGCAACAGATGATGCGCGTGTAATTTGCTCATTATACCCTGATCGCAGTAGAGCAGATATTGGCGATTAGGGGCTAAATCTTTAAAGCGGCTATTAATGGCATAAAAAGGCACAGCAACCTGCTCAATACTTGCGAGCTGCAGCGGCTGATCATCCACCTCGTTCGGGTGACGGATATCAATCACCACTTGTCCGGGTAATGCCTGCGTCACTTCTTCCACGTTAATATCTTTACCGAGCTCATCCAAGACTTTGTCCATAGTGACATAGGTGGCTCGCGCCACTGCTCGCTGTACAAGGTCTTCGTCTAACCGGCTCTCTTCATGCTCAACCCGGCCTAACTTGGCGCGAGTTTTGGGGTTCACAGAAATAACACCGCAGTATTCAGGCATGTTTTCTGCAAACGCCGCTGTGCCAATTTCAACAGCCGTATGAATAATATCTTGTTTGTGTTCAGTGATCAGCGGTCGCACTACGAGCTTACTGGTAGCTTTATCAATCACTGCCAGATTAGCTAATGTTTGACTGGCGACTTGCGAAATCGCTTCACCGGTCACCAAAGTGTCTAACTCAAGCTGATCCGCAATCTGCTCAGAGGCTTTTAGCATCATACGTTTAAGCACAACACCCATATGCCCACTGTCGACGTTTTCTAAAATATCGCCCAGCACTTCTTCAAAGGGTACGCTGACAAATAACACGCGGTGGGAACTGCCATACTTTTTCCACAAGTAGTGGGCCACTTCTTTTACGCCCAACTCGTGCGCGCGCCCGCCTAAATTGAAAAAGCAAAAATGTGTCATAAGACCACGGCGGATCATTTGATACGCCGCCACGGTTGAATCATAACCGCCCGACATCAGCACCAGCGCTTGCCCAACACTGCCCAGCGGATAGCCGCCAATCCCTTGGTGACGCGCATACTCAACAAAGAGGCGTTGGCCGCGTATTGCGCAACGTACTTCAACCTCTGGAGTGCGCAAATTAATTCCGGAGGCAGCGCACTGCTGACGCAGTTGACTACCAACATAACGCTCAACATCCACCGATGAAAAAACATGCTGGCCGGTACGCTTACAACGCACGGCAAAGGTGCGATCTTTAAGTAAGTCGCCGTAATGGTCTTTGCAGCGCGCGGTAATATCGTCTAAATCACCGAGCGGATATTCCAACACTTGGAAAAAATGTGAAATACCTGGCGTGCAGCATAAACGCGCACATAACTCTTGGAGTAAGGCGGGGTCTTCTAAGGCGGTAAATAACTCTAAGCTGCCCCAATCACCGGTCAGTTTAACCTTGGGATCAATATCACGTAGCACCGCACGAATATTTTTACCCAGCTGTCGTAAAAACTGCCGACGCACAGGCTGGCTTTTAACAGTGATTTCAGCAAAGAATTTTAGTATTAACTTCATGGTGCAAAATAGGCCGCTCAGATGGGTTACCAGAGCAACCACAAAAACAAGGGCGAAATTGTAGCAGCTTTCTCAATCCAATGCTCCAAAAACCAACAAGGCGCAGCTGCTTGAGTCAGCAGATGCGCCTGTTGGTTGTTAGGCCGTGTCACTTAGCAGCTGTAGTACAACTCATACTCAAGCGGGTGTACAAAAGTACGCACGCGCAATTCTTCTTCCGCTTTAACCGCAATAAAAGCATCTAAGAACTCGTTGCTGAATACACCGCCACGCAACAAGAAATCACGGTCAGCGTCTAAAGATTCCAGCGCTTCTTTTAAGCTGCCGCACACCTGAGGAATTTCTTTTGACTCTTCTGGCGGCAAGTCGTAGAGGTTTTTATCTGCTGCATCACCGGGGTGAATACGGTTTTGAATTCCGTCTAAACCGGCCATTAACAGTGCAGCAAAAGCCAAATAGGGGTTAGCTGATGGATCAGGGAAGCGCGCCTCAATACGACGGGCTTTGGGGCTGGTCACATAAGGAATACGAATTGACGCTGAACGGTTACGCGCAGAGTAGGCCAACATCACTGGCGCTTCAAAACCTGGCACTAAACGCTTGTAGGAGTTGGTTGACGGGTTGGTCAGCGCATTCAGGGCTTTACCGTGCTTAATGATACCGCCAACAAAATACAGGGCGATATCTGATAAACCGGCATAACCTTCACCGGAGAAGACGTTTTTCCCAGCTGAACCAATCGACATATGCACATGCATACCTGAGCCGTTATCACCGTATAGAGGCTTGGGCATAAAAGTCGCGGTGCGGCCATAAGCGTCGGCAACATTATGCACCACGTACTTGAGCGCCTGCACTTCATCGGCCTTGGCCACCAGCGTATTAAAACGTGTACCAATTTCGTTTTGACCGGCTGTAGCGACTTCGTGGTGGTGCACTTCCACGAACTGCCCCATTTCCTCTAAGGCATTGCACATGGCGGTACGGATTTCATGATCGTAATCGCTCGGTGGTGTTGGCATATAACCGCCTTTAACGCCAACACGGTGACCTTTGTTGCCGCCCTCAATATCAGCATCACTGTTCCAAGACGCTTGCTCAGAATAGATTTTGAACATCGAGCCCGAAATATCAGACTTGAATTTAACCTGATCAAAAATAAAGAACTCAGGCTCAGGACCGACAAAGACTGTATCGCCGATCCCCGTGGACTTTAAATATTCCTCAGCACGCGAAGCAATCGCGCGCGGGTCACGATCGTAGCCTTGCATGGTCGAAGGCTCAATCACGTCGCAGACTAAAATCAAAGTTGGCTCTTGGGTGAACGGATCTAACACAGCCGTACTGTCGTCAGGCAATAAAATCATGTCCGATGCTTCAATGCCTTTCCAGCCGGCCATTGACGAGCCATCAAACATTTTGCCTTGCTCAAAAAAATCATCATCCGCATCACGTGCAGGCATAGTGATATGGTGCTGTTGCCCACCAATATCGGTAAAGCGCAAATCAATCCACTTAACGTTATGGGTTTGTATCAGTTCGAGCGACTTTGACATCATGGTCTCCAAGACTTCATAAACAAGATGCCCACCCAGCAACAGGCTTATGGGCTGCGCGCTCACCACATCTCTGTCTCGGCAAAACAAGGAGCGTGTGAAAACCGAAGGCAAAGCGCATTATATAATTAAGGTGCTATTTTGACTGCTGACCGTTGATAGCGCTAGCCCCTAACAGGCGCTACTCAGCATAAATCTGATTCAATCAGCCGTCTTTTAAACTTTTCTAACGCACCAAAGCGTTTGAATGAATAGTGTACGCGGCACTGCAGAACAATTCAGTGTTTATTTGTGGTCATAGTCCGCACTTTTATCGCGCTCAGTAGTGAACTGCTTGCCTAACGCTGTCGAGCATGCAACGCTTAGCGCATCATTAAAAGGAGTGAGTTATGCGCTTTTTATTCGCAGCTCTAATACTGGCAACAACCCTACCCGCCAGTGCGCAAATTTATCAATATGTCGACGACAAAGGTAACCGCGTGTTTACCGATCAACCGCCGCTTGGTGTGGACGCCAGCAGTGTTGAATTACCCAATATAAATAGCGTGCCGATGCAAAACAGCTCACAGTCATCAAGCCCTGAAGCCAGCACGACCAACGAACCACAAACGGCGGATTACTACAGCCAACTGCTTATCAGCAACCTACCCGATGATGCTGCTTTGCGTGCCAATAACGGCAGTTTTACCGTACAGGTGCAAATCAACCCAAAGTTAGCCAGCACGCATCGTTTGCAATTATTAGTGGATGGCCAACCTTATGGCAGCGCCAGTTCATCCACCCGCCTAAGTGTGCAGAATTTAGACCGCGGCGAGCACAGCATTGCCGTGCAGGTGATTGACGGTGACACTGTTATTCAAACCAGCCCTGCGGACACTCTGACGGTCCAACGTGTGCATTTAGGTAATCGAACGCCGTGACCACGACTCTAATCAAACAGCTGTTATGTGCGTGCTATTTACTGTGCTGCTCTGCGATGGCATCAGCGGCGGTATACACCTATATCGACGCTAACGGCGAGCGTGTTTACACTGATAAACCACCGACAAACCAGCGCACCGAAACCCTTGATATTGCCCCGACCAATCAATTCCCAAAAATTGAAACAGCGCCGGTAATCAAGCCGCCACCTGTGTATGAAAATAACGCCGCACCCACGGCGCTGCCGTATCAAATCTTACGGATTTTAACCCCTGAACCCAATGCCACAATTCGCGCCAATGATCGCCAGATGATTGTCACTATTACCAGCGAACCCTCCTTAGCAGAAGGACACCGCTATCGTTTAATCATTGACGGCCAACCCTTTGCACAAGCCAGTCGCAGCCCAGTGGTACAAGTTAAAGACATTGATCGCGGCTCTCATCTACTGGCGGTAGAAATCATCGATGAACAAGACGCTATACTCGAGCGCACCCCGGCACAGCCTTTCCATTTGCGACAAACCACCCTCAATGACAAGCGCCGCGTACGCCCGTGTGAAAAAGATGATTATGGGGTGCGGCCTGAATGTTTGCTCCAAGATAAGCCTGAAGAAAAGCGCTCTATATTACCTTTCTTCAAACCCTAATCCTCGCTGTCGCAGCTTAAATACGGCGCACCGCAAACCTGTATTTGCTGCGCTGTTGTGGATCTTGTTAGAGTTCGCAGCATTTCTTAAAGAGTAAACCCATGCACGACCACCATTTTGACGAACTGGCCATTCGTTTTGCGCAAAAAATTTACGGCAGCAATAAAGGCGCAATTCGTTTAGCCGTGCTGCAGGCTGATCTCAATGAGGTGTTGCCCCAGCGCCCGCTGCGCGTACTTGATATTGGTGCAGGCCTAGGGCATATGGCGCTGTGGCTGGCAGAACAAGGTCATCAGGTCACTTTAGTTGAACCTGCATTATCAATGCTCGAAACCGCTCAGCAACGTTTCAGTGACGCGCAGTGCAGTGCCACTTTTATTCATGCGGACTGGCAAAGCTTTGCCGAGCAAGAACACCCGCCCTACGACTTAGTGCTGTGCCATGCGGTGCTGGAATGGCTGGCCGAACCCAGTGCTATTTTGGCGGCCTTGCAACGCCTCACTGCAGTCGACGGCTGGCTCTCGTTGGCGTTTTACAACAAAGATGGACTGATTTTGCAAAACCTGATTAAAGGTAATTTACGCAAACTCAGTCAGCAGCGTTTTATCGGTGATGCAGGCGGCCTAACCCCGCAGCAGCCCTTGGATCCTCGCGAACTTGCCAGCCAAGTCGAGCCGCTGTGGCATATTCGCCAGCGCAGTGGTATTCGTGTGTTTCATGATTATATGCCGCCACAGTTCCGACAAAAAATCGCCGCTGAAGAACTGATCAGCACTGAACTGAGCTACCGTCGCCACCCGGCTTTAGCAGGTTTAGGCCGTTACTTACATTGGCTTTGTCAGCCACGCGCTGACTCAGTAGACTGATCACAATCTGAACATTTTGGAGGCTGATATGCGCCCTATCCTATTCGTCAGTGCTGCAGTTGTAGTGTTGAGCGGCTGTCATGCCGGCAACCCTTATCAAGCTGAAAGTTTACCGCTACCGCCAGCACCTGTTGCTGCAGCCACACATTTTGATCGCAGTGCTTATCCGGCACTGCGCCAAGATAAAAACTATGATTACTGGTGCTGGGTTCAGCCGCAAGCAGCCTCTGGAGTCATGGCCACAGCCGATCAGGTCGAGCAACGCGTATTAGCCGAACAACTTGAGCAATACGGTTTACGCCCGGCACAATCGACAGAGCAATGCCAACTGCAAGTGCAACTGCGCAGCCAACACGGCCAGCGCGAACGCCGCAGTTATGATGATTATCCTTCAGCGCATTATGGCGTGGGCTATGGCCGCAGCCGTGGTTACCACGACCGTTACCGTCACTCTGGGATTGGCGTTGATTTCCCCATTACTCCGCGCAGCTATACGGAACATTTTCAGCAACTGACCTTAACCTTTACTGATGTGCAAACGCAGCAACTGATCTGGCGCACGCAAAGCACCGCGGTAGCCGACAGCAGCGGACGCACCTCAGAAGAAGCGCTACGCAAGACCATTGACTCGATGCTGCAAGATTACCGCTAAGAAATCTCAGGGGCTGCTGCAGATAACAGCAGTCCTTACTTAACCACCAACACATCACAAGGTGGGCTGCCAAGGAAGTGTTGCGCGAGACTACCCAGCAGTGCATCGGCCAAAATACCGCGACCATGCTTACCCAAAGCTAAAACGTGCGGCTGCTGTTCAGCGATCACTTGGGCTAAACAATTATGTAATTCACCTTGGCGTAATTCATGACTGATCTGCGGCCCCGCTTCAGGCAACTTGGCGCGCTCATCCTGCACCAACTGATCAAACAAAGAAGTCTGCCAACTGATCTCAGAATCATCGCCGTTACCACTGCCATGCACCTCAGCCATTTCCAACACATGCAACGCATGAATCGTGGCCTTGTCTGGCAACAACTTAAAGACATGCTGCAACGCATGGCAAGCACATAAAGAAAAATCCAACGGCACTAAAGCGCGCTCATACGCTTGCATTTGCGTTTCCACAGCCAACAAGACCGGCACCGCACTGCGCTGTAAGACACGCTCCAAAGTTGTTCCAGAGAAATATTCAGGTGAGTCTTGGTGATGATCACCCATCACCAGAAAGTCCACACTGTGCGCTTGCTGCGCGGCAACAATGGCTTGTGCTGGACGCCCCATCTTAATTAAAATGTGCGCATCTTCAGCCTGACACTCCAGCAGTTGTTGACTGATTAAAGTATCGGCCACCAACATTTGCTTTTCGAGCACAACCTTCGGCAAGTGATCTTCTAAAACATACAGAACACTTAAACGTGCTTGATGCTGCCGAGCTAATTGCACGCCACGCTGCAAAGCAATCTTGGCCTTATCGCTGAGGTCGTGAGCCACCATAATGTGTTTCATAGAGGTTCCATCCGATGTAAAGACCTAAAGAGCGCGCTGTCACTGCAATGACAACGCGCAAGAGTGTTACTTGGCAGCAGCCAGCGCTTGAGTGATATCGGCTAAAATATCATCAATGTGCTCAATACCAATCGACAAGCGAATCAGGTCTTTACTCACACCCACCTTTTCCATTTCATCAGCATTAAGCTGGCGGTGCGTGGTGGTGGCTGGGTGGCACGCCAAGGATTTAGCATCACCAATATTGACTAAACGGTAGAGCAATTGCAGCGCATCAATAAACTTAACCGCTGCGGCCTCACCGCCCTTTACGCCAAAGGACATAATGGCCGAGGCTTTACCGCCCATATATTTTTGCGCCATGGCGTGATCGGGGTGGCTCGGTAAGCCGGCAAAGTTAACCCATGCCACTTGCTCGTGCGCCTCTAAAAACTCCGCCACTTTCTGTGCGTTTTCACAATGACGCTCCATACGCAGCGATAATGTTTCCATACCCTGCATAATCAAAAACGCATTAAAAGGTGATAACGCAGCACCCATATTACGCAGCGGCACAACACGGCAACGGGCGATAAAGGCTGCAGGACCAAAATCTTTGGTGTACACCACACCGTGATAGGACACATCCGGCGTATTGAGCAGTGGGAAGCGATCCGCATGCTCTGCCCAAGGGAATTTACCTGAATCAATAATAGCGCCAGCAATGGTGGTGCCGTGACCGCCCATATATTTAGTCAGTGCTTGAATGACAATATCCGCACCGTGCTCAATCGGACGGCATAAAGCAGGACTTGGCACTGTGTTATCGACGATTAAAGGCACGCCATGACGGTGCGCAATATCAGCCAAGGCTTGGATATCGACAACGTTACCCGCTGGGTTACCGATACTTTCACAGAATACGGCTTTAGTTTTGCTATCAATCAGCGCTTCGAGAGCGGCTAAGTTATTGTAGGGTCCAAAGCGTACTTCTAACCCTTGGCGCGGCAGCGTGTGCGCAAACAGGTTATAGGTGCCGCCATACAAGGAGGCTACCGACACAATATTATCGCCCACTTCAGCAATGGTCTGGATCGCTGCGGTAATCGCCGCCATGCCCGAGGCCATCGCTAAAGCGGCCACACCGCCCTCAAGCGCTGCGACACGTTTTTCTAAAATATCGTTGGTGGGGTTGGTGATACGCGTATAAATATTGCCTGGCACTTTCAGGTCAAATAAATCAGCGCCGTGCTGCGTATCATCAAAGGTATATGAAGTGGTTTGATAAATCGGCACAGCGGCAGATTTAGTTGTAGGGTCTGATTTGTAGCCAACGTGCAGTGCAATCGTTTCTGGTTTCATCACTATTACTCAAAGATAAGGTTAAAATGTGCTGCAAAGCATGCCCAGCCAATAGACCAGGGTCAAGCGTCACACCGCGCGACATCTCTACAAGGCTGCTGGTATAGAATCCACCTACATACGACGCAACCTTCGAGAACTCGCATGACTTGGCGCTATCTTATCAAGCAATTGGCTTTTCCACCCAGCAGCTTGCTGCTATTACTGCTCATTGCTTTTGTACTGCGCAAACGCTGGCCAAAAACTGCACTGGCCAGCTTTATGATCAGCATTGGCGGCCTTTATCTCATCAGCCTACCCATCACTGTTGAATATGTCGCGCGCGCACTGGAAACAGAAACAGTGCTGCCGTCCGAGCAATGGCCAGATTTAGAGCAACGCGCAGAGGCTATTGTAATTTTCGGCGGTGGCCGCGAGAGCAATGACCCCGCGTGGCAAACCGATCAACCCTCACTGATGGCGATGCAGCGCATTCGTTATGGCGCACGTTTAGCGAAAGCGTCGAATTTACCTATTTTAGTCACAGGCGGACTGCACTTTGGTCAGCCGCCCAGCGAAGCACAGATTATGGCCGACAGCCTGCAGCAAGACTTTGCCGTCACAGCGCGCTGGCTGGAAGGCGACAGCCGCACCACTTGGGAAAATGCTGAATTCAGCGCCAAGATTCTGCAGGCGCAAGGTATTAAACGTGTCGTGCTGGTCACTAATGCTTGGCATATGCCGCGCTCACGCTGGAGTTTTGAGCAGTTTGGTTTTGCAGTGATCAGCGCGCCCGTCGGTTTTTTAAGCGGTGCTAACGGCCGCCCGTTTAATGGCTGGCTACCGGAGAGCAAAGCGATGTGGCATAACACAGCATTACTCAACGAGGCGATTGGCGCGGTGTTATACCGTTTAACTTATAAGGCTAAAGCGCAGAGACCTTAACAACACTCACTATGCCAAGTGCTGACGTTTTAACGCCCATTTCTCAGGTAAATGCTGCTGTAAGAACTCAATAAACATTCTGATGGAATACGATGTATTGTGCTGAGGTACATAGGCTGAAAACACTAAGGGCTCTACGCGCCAATCAGGCAAACACGCTTGGAGCTCATTACAGCGACCATAGCGCTTGCACTCAGCCACCCAGCACGGCAATAAGCCAATACCATAGCCTTGCACCACAGCATCGGTGAGCATACTCAGCGACTCCACTCGTAAACGCGCACCATGCTGCACAAGATAACGCTCTGCAGTCTGCTGATGTACTAAGCAGACCGTATCAGGATCACCTGTTTTTACGATCCAAGGCATCTGCTCCAGCTGTTCAATATTTATATGACTCACACAAGCTTGCGGCTGTTGACGGCCTTGATACAGTTTACGCTCCCATGCACCAAGCTCAATAGCACGAAACCCCTCAATATCTTCCTGCTGACCACAGCTCAACAGCACATCATAGCGCTCAGAAAAAGCCGTTACAGTACCAGCACGATTTATACTCAGCCGGATACTTGGATAACTTTGTACAAACTCATTTAAGACTGTCACGATCCAGCCACGGGTTAAATCAGCACACAACTGCACTTTAATTTCACCACTCACCTCATGGGAAAAACGCTGTAAAGCGGTCTGACTCTCTCGGGCTAAATTTAATATTTTACGCGCATAACCCACATAACACAGACCGGCTTTGGATAAACTTAAGCGGCCTTTATCTTCAAAAGTTAAACGCGCGCAAAGCAACTCCTCCAGCTTAGAAATACGCCGACTTAAAGTTGACTTGGGGAGATTCAAAAACTCAGCCGATGCCGTCAAACTTCCATGTTCTTGCAAAGCGATTAACGCATGCAGCGCTTCAAATTGACTCATAACCATTCCATTTTATGCAACCTGATGTCTACTTAACGCACCTAGACCAAACTATTTAAAAAGCAATAATGATAATACCTCTCATTACCCTATGTTTATTAGCGAGCATTCTCAATGTCGATACACCTAAAACACGCCTTTGTATTTGGATTAACCGCATTACCCCTCGGTTTATCCCTCTCGGTATCAGCCGATGAAAACCACCTCACCTTGCCGCAAGGGCAAATTATCGGCGTTGCAGAACAAAGCCAACCTGAGCATCTAAAACGCAATTTAGCCGCCACTATGCAAGATATTTTCCGCCATAACACTGAAGTCAGTGTGGGCGGCGGCACCACAAACGCACAGCGTATTTATTTAAACGGCGTCGAAGGCAGCAACCTTAATATCACCATCGATGGCGCACGCCAGGGGCGTAATTTATTTCAACACCGTGGTGGCATGTCATACGCTGACCCCACATTACTTAAACGCGTTGATGTGCAGGCAGGAGCCGGCGCTGATAATGGCCCTGGAGCTTTAGGCGGTAGTATTAAATTTGTTACTGTCGATGCGCAGGATTTATTACGTAATGACGAGCAAGTTGGCGCACGTGTACGGACTGGCTATCAAAGTGCCAGCAAGGCAAAGCTCGGCGGCCTCACCGCTTACGCACTGCCCTCTGAGCATCTTGGTGTCTTAGCCAATGTTTCAGCAATCAACCGCGATGATTACCGTATTGGTGGAGGTGATCGCGTGCAGCGTTCCGCCGGCCAAGACCGTGACTACATGCTTAAACTCAGCTTGCTTGAGGTGGCGGGACACAGCTTACGTGTGGGTGCTAATCGCCATACCGACTCAGGCATCTATGCTCGCGGCAGCAATGGCAGTGATGCGGGATATATACCAGAAAACCCAAGCGGTCCTTCTATACCTGTGCGCCAAATCTCTGAACGCGACACCTATACAATGGAGCATCGCTATCAAGCACAAAGCCCTTTATTAAACTGGACCTTAAATGCTTACCGCAATGAAAATGAATTTAGATACCCCGGCTCGACATTGCGACCTATATCAACTAAAGAGCATGGTTTTACTGCTAAAAACACCGCAACCTTTGCTTTAGGTGCAACCGAGCATACATTAACCACTGGGCTAGATTGGTTCAAAGAAGACAGCAGCACACAGCAACTCAAGAACCCCAATCCAGCTTTAGGCCTAACAGGAAGAGTTATTGATATTACTAACAAGAACCTAGGTCTTTTTATCAATGATCGTGTGCAGATTGATCGATTCACCGTATCTGTCGGATTACGTTTCGATGATTTCAAATCAGACTATGGCCCTTTAAAACTAGACAGCAATGAGGTTTCACCCAATATATTCACCGAGTATCAATTGCATGATAATTGGGCGGTTTTTGCTGGCTATAAAGAGTCAGTCAGCGCGGCAGGTACAATTCCAATCGGCTTTTTGGGACGCATCAATAATAAAACGCAAGTGTCGACAGGATCACTGAAAGCGGAATCTTCGGTACAAAAAGAAGCTGGATTACGTTTCAATGCCAACAGCTTTCTTGCAGCCAATGATCAGGCTCAATTCGGTTTAAAATACTATCAAACGCGCTTAAATAATCTGATTGAAATGCCAGGACAAGGGGGTGCGCCAGCACTGTGTATCGGGCCGGGCGCAGGTAGTATTGCAGCCAATAGCAACCCCGCAAACTGCTTAGCAGCAGGTAGCGCGGCAAAGCCTATTATTATTAAAGGCTGGGCAATCAATGCAAGCTGGGCACTTAATACCTATAGCACCCATCTCAATCTTGCGATCAATGACACCAAGCGCAATGGTAAAGCAATAGGCACAGTGCGCCGTTCAGCCGCATCGCAAGGTGATCAACTGGTGTGGGATAACCAATGGCAAGCGAGCGATGAGTTCGGTTTTGGCTACACAATGACTGCGGTCAAACGCTTAACAAATGTACCAAAAAACCAACCTGAGCGTGCGGGCTATATGGTGCACAGCCTGCAGTCAGATTGGCAGCCCATTGCTGTACCTAACCTCACTTTAAACCTAGCTGTGCATAATTTACTGGATAAAAAACACTCGGATCACACCACATTAAGTGGTGCTACTGGTATCGTTGCAGAAACAGGGCGTGACCTGCGCCTAACCGCAACCTATCAATT
>QXGG01248238.1_pt1 | contig 12339 bp, 10 predicted proteins | sample 1982491 | NCBI WGS metagenome assembly QXGG01 (sample SAMN09924614, study PRJNA488089) | Wastewater metagenome, whole genome shotgun sequencing project. | isolation source: South African research farm wastewater | place: South Africa: Irene, Agricultural Research Council, Animal Production... | reverse complement strand
GCCGTAGCCGGCCGAGAACAGCATCGCGAACCAGGCCGGGAAGCTGTACTGCGGGGTGGCGTGGTCGGGGCCGAGCTTGATGTTGCCCCAGCGCGAGAAGCCGATGGCGACGACGAAGACGAGGAAGATCGCCACCGCCAGCATGTAGAACCAGCCGAAGGTTTGCGTGATCCAGGCCAGCGTGGACGAGAAGATCTCGCCGGCCAGAGTCGGGTTGCTGATGGTGCCGACCACCAGCAGGAAGGTGACGATGACCGCGGGTGCGAACACCGGGATCAGGATGGTGGAGTTGCCTTTGTTGTTTGCTTTACTCATCGGGTCTCCGGGGTGAGCGGGAACGAGCCATCTGCACAAGTCATGCTGCTTGCGGAAAACAAAATTTGTGCAAATGGAAAGGCCGGGAGTATAGCACGTTGAAAAATCAGCTCATTTTCACGGCTGCGCTGCGGATCGCCTGCATCGCCGGGTGCGACAGCCGGCGCTCGGTCGTGATCGCATAGACCTGGCTCCCGACCTCGGTGATCTCGCCGACGGCCTGCAGCCCGTACTGGCGGTGAATGTGGTCGGCGATCGAAGTCGGCGCGGCGAAGGCGCCGGCGCCGCCCTGGCCGAAGGCTTTCATCAGGGCGCTGTCGTCCAGCTCGGCGACGATCGAGGGCTGCACCCGCTGCGTTTCGAACCACTGCAGCAGCGCGCCGCGGTGGGCGACATCCTCGCCCGGCAGCAGGAAAGGGGCGCCGTCGAGCGTGGCCGGAAAGCCCTCCGCCAGGCGTGCCGCGAGTGCAGATGCAGCGAATACGGTGAGCGTGCTCTCGCCCAGCAGGGTGCTGTAGCCACGCACGCTGATGTTGGCCGGAATGGGCCGGTCGGCGATCACCAGATCGAGGCGGTGCACCGCGAGCTCGGCGAGCAGCTCGGCAAGCGGGGCCTCGCGGCACACCAGGCGGCCGGGGCGTTCCACATGCAGCGCGGGCTCGATCAGGCGGTGGATGACGGATTTCGGCATCGAATCCGGGAAACCGATGCGAAACGGCAGGCTGCGGCGCAGGCTGTCGTCGCGCAGGGTCTCCACGATCTGGTCGCCGAGCGCGAAGATCTCCTCGGCTTGGCCAAGGATGCGTTCGCCCGCTTCGGTCAGCGCCAGGCGGCGGCCGCTGCGGCGGAACAGGGTGACGCCGAGTGCGCCTTCGAAGGTGGCGAGCTGGGCGCTGATCGAGTGCGGCGCCAGCCCGAGCAGCCGCCCGGCCTCGGCGATGGTTCCCACGCGCGCCACCGTCCAGAAGTAGCGCAGATGCTTGAAATTGAGTTCGGTCACGTTTCGGCTCCGGCGTTCCGTCGAAAACATCGATTGTATAACGATCAATAATCGACTTTTTATGTGTTGTCTTCTCCTTTAGTCTGCACCTGTCTGCAGCGGCACCGAGGTCTTCCCACCCGGCCGGCCCGACCCCTGCAGCGCCCCCGACACAACAAGGAGACCGCATCATGCGCCACTACGAAACCGACAGCCGCCCCGCCGCCACCCGCCTGCTCGCCCTCACCGTGCTTGCCGACGGCGGTCTCGACCGCAACGAGGTCGACGCCCTGATGGAGGCCGACCTCGCCCGCCGCCTGGGCCTCGGCAGCGCGGAGTTCGAGCGCATCCTGCGCGAATATTGCGACGATCTGCTGCTGAGCGCGCACTACCTCGACGGCATGCGCCTGAAGGTCGCCGACGAGGTGCTCGACCTGCTGCTCGAGGACATCGCCGACCCGGCGCTGCAGCGCGCCCTGCTGCGCACCATGCAGGACATCGTCAGCGCGGACGGCGTGGAGACCACCGCCGAAGTCGAGGTGCTGGCGCGTGCGCTGGAGAAGTGGGGCGCGCGTGTCGCGTCGAGCAGTCTGAACTGACTGCGATCGCGGCGCCGGGCCACCGCCCCGGCGCCGCGAGGTGTGCTGACTGATGCGGAACCCGGGAGGACGACATGAACATCACGAGGATCGCGCGCCCGCCGGAACACGACAACCACCTCGGCGATCGTGTCGACGACCCCTTGATCGACCGCCTGCACTGGGTCATCCGCCAGGCGATCCGCGTGCTCGCGGTGCTGATGGTGGCGGTGATCCTGTGGACGGTGGCCGACGTCGTCCTCGTGCTCTACGAGAAGCTGTCCGATCCGCCCTTCCTGCTGCTCGACCTCAACGACATCTTCGTGGTCTTCGCCGCCTTCCTGGCGGTGCTGATCGCGATCGAGATCTTCGTCAACATCACGCTCTACCTGCGCGACGATGTCATCCACGTCAAGCTGGTGATCGCCACCGCGCTGATGGCGATCGCGCGCAAGGTGATCGTGCTCGACCTGACCACGCTCGCGCCGATGTATCTGTTCGCGATCGGCGTGATCGTGCTCGCGCTCGGTGTGACCTACTGGCTGGTGTCGGCGCGCCCCGGGGACTGAGGACTGCGCCGGCGGCTTGCGTCACTCGAACAGCGCGCCCACGCTCTGCCCGCTGTGGATGCGCTCGATCGCCGCGGCAAACAAGGGCGCGACGTTGAGCACCGTGAGCTTGTCGAGGCGCTTCTCGGCCGGCAGGCCGACGGTGTTGGTGACCACCACCGAGTCGATCGCCGCATCGCGCAGGCGCGCGATCGCCGGGCCGCACAGCACGCCGTGGGTGGCGGCGGCGTGGATGCTGCGCGCGCCGGCGGCCTTGAGCGTATCCACCGACGACACCAGGGTGCCGGCGGTGGCGATCTCGTCCTCGAAGATCACCACGTCGCGCCCGGCGACCTCGCCGACCACCGCGCCCTGCTTGACCGCGGTGTCCGACACGCGGCGCTTGTCGATGATCGCCATCGGGATGCCGAGCTTCTCGGAAAAGCGCCCGGTGCGCTTGGCGCCGCCGGCGTCGGTGGCCACCGCGACCATGTTCGACAGGTCGTAGTGGTTGCGGAAGTGTTCGGCAATGAGGGAGACGGCGGTCAGGTGGTCCACCGGCACGCTGAAGAAGCCATGCACCTGGTCGGCATGCAGGTCCATCGTCAGCACGCGGTCGGCGCCGGCGGTGTGCAGCAGGTCGGCGATCAGGCGCCCGGTGATCGAGATGCGCGGCGCGTCCTTCTTGTCCGAGCGCGCGTACGAGTAGTACGGGATCACCGCGGTGATGCGCTGCGCCGAGGCGCTGCGCAGGGCGTCGAGCGTGATCAGCAACTCCATGATGTGCTCGCTCACCGGCTCGGTGAAGGACTGCAGCACGAAGACGTCGCGTTCGCGTACGTTGTCCTGGATCTGCACCCGCAGGTTGTCGTTGGAAAAGCGCGAGATCTCGAGCTGCCCCGGGCGCATGCCCAGGCGCTGGCTGACGTCGCAGGCAAGATCGCGGCTGGCGTTGCAGGCGAAGATCTGAAGGCCGTGCTTGATCATCGGTCGAAGACTCCTGTGGTGGATTGACCCCGCACGCGATCGGTCGTGCGACGGGCGGCGCCGGTTTGATGCACCGGCCCGGCATGCATGTGCGGGGCGCAGGCGCAATGCTACGGTAAGACGGCGTTCGAGGGCAGCGCGGGGGGCTTGCGGGCGGCCGTTTTTTCCCACATCGTTGCCCAAAACAAGGCGGCCGGGGATAGCCACCGTCAACCCGTCCGAACCGCCCGGACGCGTGCTTTCATTCGAGGCGCTCATGATTGCGCATGGCTCGCCGCTCGGGCGTCTGCAGGGGGATTTTTTCGGCGGGCTCACCGCGGGGGTCGTCGCCCTGCCGCTGGCGCTCGCCTTCGGCGTGGCCTCCGGGGCGGGCGCGGCGGCCGGGCTGTATGGCGCGATCGTGCTCGGCCTTGTGGCCGCGCTGCTCGGCGGCACGCGCATGCAGATCTCGGGGCCGACCGGGCCGATGACGGTGGTGTTCGCCTCGGCGCTCGCCGTGGTGGGCGGTGACGTGGCGGTGGCGATGGCCGCGGTGATGATCGGCGGGCTGGTGCAGATCGGCCTTGGCCTGCTGCGCGCCGGCGGGCTGGTGCGCTTCATCCCCTACCCGGTGGTGTCGGGCTTCATGAGCGGCATCGGCGTCATCATCATCCTGCTGCAGAGCGCGCCGCTCGTCGGTGCGCCGACTTCGTCCTCGCCGCTGGCCGCGGTGATCGGGCTGCCCGGCGTGCTCGCGCAGGTCAATGGCGAGGCGCTGCTGCTCGGCTTCTTCACCCTGCTGATCGTGTTCCGCACGCCGATGGCGGTGAGCCGGATCGTGCCGGCGCCGCTGGTGGCGCTGGTCGCCATGACCGCGCTCGCGGTCGCCGCCGGCTTCTCGGTGCCGGTGATCGGCGACATCCCGCGTGGGCTGCCCGCCCTCGTGCTGCCCGTATTCACGCTCGAAACCTGGACCACCGTGCTGCTGCTCGGCATCACGCTCGGCCTGCTCGGCAGCATCGACAGCCTGCTGACTTCGCTGGTGGCGGATTCGATCACCCGCACCCGTCACCACTCCAACCGCGAACTCATCGGCCAGGGCATCGGCAACCTGCTGTGCGCCTTCGTCGGCGGGCTGCCGGGGGCGGGCGCGACCATGCGCACGGTGATCAACATCAAGTCCGGCGGTAGCGGGCGGACGTCGGGCGTGGTCCATGCGCTGTTCCTGCTCGCGCTGCTGCTCGGGCTGGGCCCGCTGGCCGAGCGCATCCCGCTCGCGGTGCTGGCCGGCATCCTGATCAAGGTCGGCGTGGACATCCTCGACTACCGCATGCTGCGCCTGGTGCGCAACGCGCCGCGCGCCGACGTCGCGGTGATGGCGGCGGTGTTCGTGCTCACCGTGCTGGTGGACCTGATCGTGGCGGTGGGTGCCGGGGTGGTGCTGTCGATGATGCTGATCATCCACCGCCTCGCGCGCCAGGCGAGCTTTCGCGTGCGTCCGCTGCATCGGGACCCGGCGGAGGACGGCGGCCGCCTCGGCGCGGACCTGGAGAGCGGGATTCGCGTCATCGAGATCGACGGCGCCTTCTTCTTCGGTTCGGCGAGCCGGTTGCTCGACCGCGTGGACCAGGTGATCGGCACCCGGGTGGCGGTGTTCGACTGCAGCCGGGTGCCGTTCATGGACTTGTCGGCGCAGTTCGCGCTCGAGGAGATGATCGAGCGCCTCAAGGCGCAGTCGATCGCGGCCCTGGTCGTGGTGCCGCCGGCGATCCACGCGCAGTTGCTGCGCCTGCGCGCGCCGCATCTGCCCGCGGGCATCCTGCGCGACGATCTGGAGCTCGCACTCGCCGAGGCGCGAAACCTGGTGGCTCAGCCCGGGTAGCGCAGGAAGGGGCGGCGCGTGTCGAGCCAGGCGGCTTCGTCCGGACAGGCCAGCGCGTCGAGGTCGGCAGGCGTCGCATTCGCGTCATCCACCCATTCGCGCAGCAGCGGTGAGCCGTTGATCAGGTCGATCGCCAGGCGCTCGTGCTCGTACTCGTAGCCGAAGTCGCGCCACAGCGGGTAGTCCGGCTGCAGGCGGCGCAGGGCCTTGAAGGCGAGCGCCTGCACGCGCCACGGGCGAAACGCCGCGTGCTGGTAGTGCGCGGGGTCCTCGACATGGATGTGCACGCCGTTGCACAGCGTGCCGGCGTGCTTGTGGAAGGTGGGCTCGAACCAGCATTCGCGCAGCACGCAGCCGGCGAGCCAGTCGGGTGCCAGCGCGCGCATCGTGGCGATGAGCGCGCGCGCATCGAGCCCGGGCGCGCCGAAGAGCTCCAGCGGCCGGGTGGTGCCGCGGCCTTCCGACAGCGTCGTACCTTCCAGCATCACGGTGCCGGCGTAGGCGCGCGCCATCCACAGGTTGGGGGCGTTGGGGCTGGGGTTGATCCAGGTGCGCTCGCCCAGCGGCCAGCCGTAGCCGGGGGCGGCGTCGGGCTGCCAGCCGTCCATGTCGATCACGCGCAGGTCCACGTCGAGCTTCAGCGTGGCGACGAACCAGTCGGCGAGCTCGCCCATGGTCAGGCCGTGGCGCATCGGCAGCGCGCCGGCGCCGACGAAGCTCTCCCAGCCGTCGCGCAGCAGCGTGCCCTCGACCGGCCGGCCGGCCGGGTTGGGGCGATCGAGCACCCACACCGTCTTGCCGTGCTTCGCCGCTTCCTCGAGCACGTAGCGCAGCGTGGTGATGAAGGTGTAGATGCGGCAGCCGAGGTCCTGCAGGTCCACCAGCAGCACGTCGAACGTGTCCATCATCGCCGCGGTCGGGCGGCGCACCTCGCCGTACAGGCTGAACACCGGGATGCCGAGCAGCGGGTCGGTGTAGTCGGGCGACTCCACCATGTTGTCCTGCTTGTCGCCGCGCAGGCCGTGCTGGGGGCCGAAGGCGGCCGACAGGGTGAGGTCGGGCAGGGCGGCGAGCGCGTCGAGCGAGTGGGTGAGCTCGCGCGTCACCGAGGCCGGGTGGGCGAGCAGGGCGACGCGGCGGCCGGCGAGCGGGCGGCGCAGCGCGGGGTCGGCGAGCAGGCGGTCGAGGCCGAAGCGGACGGGGTGCGCCATGGCTTCAGTCCGCCTTGTGGGTCGCGGTGGCCAGGGTCAGCACGAAGGTGTCGCGGGCGTGGAAGTCCGGTTGCGCGGCGACGTGGCGCAGCGTCCAGTGTTCGAGCTGCCCGTCCTTGCGCTCGATGACCGCAGACAGGTTCACCTGCAGGTCGGTGCCGGCCGGCACCGTGGGCAGCAGTTCGGGTGGGAGGTAGGCCTCGAGCACCAGCGTGCCGTCTTCCTGCGTGCAGGTGATGTCGGGCGCGGCGGCAGGGGCGAAATCCTCGTCGCGCTCGCGCCAGGCGCGAAAGCCATACACCGCCCACTGCCCCGAGGGTGAGAAGTTGTACTCGCGGTACTGCGGTTCGCCGGGGACGCCGAGAAAGACCTCGAAGCAGGTGTGCTGCCACAGCCCGTCAACCGTGCCGGATCGCTGCGCTTCGGGGACGGACGCGGGGATGGCGAGCTTGCCGAGGCGGCTGTCCTCGAGGCGGAACTCGAATACCGCACCGCCTTCGGGCGGCGCGAACATGGTCGCCAGCAGCCGGCCCACCGGCCCGGCGCCGGGCGCGCCGGCATCGGGGCTGGTGGGGTGGGGGCGCAGGCCGACGGTGATGATGGGGACGCGCGGGCGTTCGGGGCGGGGCGAGGTCACGATGGGCGGGGTTGATCAGTGTGGTGAGGGACAGTCCGCCGGCGCCCGGGCGCATGCCGCGGTGGGCGGATGAGAGCCGCAATGGTAGCCGCTTCGGGCGTCGGCACCCAAGGACAGGCGGGCGGCCTTGGCGCGTTGCGCCGGGGCCGTCGCAGGTCCTCGTGCGAGCTTGCTCGCGAATACTGCGTTCGCGGCCGGTGTTCTTGCGGGCGGCCTCACGCCCACAGCGCTTCGCCCCGACTGCCCGGACGTATCGCCTCCTTCAGGGACTGCGACAAGGGATTCCCCCGCTTGAGCACCTGCGCCCGCCGCCGCACACTGCCACGCCATGCGCTCCTACCCCCTCGCGGTCATCGTCATCGCTCAGCTCTTCGGCACCTCGCTGTGGTTCTCCGCCAACAGCGCGGGGGACGACCTGATGCGCTCGTGGGCGCTGCAGACGGCCGACATCGGCCGGCTGACGATCGCGGTGCAGCTCGGCTTCATCCTCGGTACGCTCGGGTTTTCGCTCAGCGGCCTCGCCGACCGCTTTGCGGCGAGCCGGATCTTCGCCGTGTGCGCGGTGCTCGGCGCCGCGGCCAACGCCGGCTTTGCGCTCCTCGCGCACGGGCTGGGCGAAGGCCTGGCGTGGCGCTTCGTGGTCGGGCTGGCGCTCGCCGGCGTCTACCCGCTGGGCATGAAGCTGGTGGTGAGCTGGGTGCCGCAGCACGCGGGCGCGGCGCTCGCCTGGCTGGTCGGCATGCTCACCCTGGGCACCGCGCTGCCGCACGGGGTGCGCGCGCTCGACGTCGGCTGGGGCTGGCAGGCGACGCTGCTGGTGTCCTCGGTGCTGGCGCTGCTGGCGGCGGTGATGATCTTCGCGCTCGGCGACGGGCCGCATCTCGCCCGCCGCGCCGGCGCGCCGCGGCTGCGCCTGGGCGAAGGCCTGTATGCGCTGCGCGATCCGCGCTTCCGCGCCTCGGCCTTCGGCTACTTCGGCCATCAGTGGGAGCTGTACGCGTTCTGGACGCTGGTGCCGCTGCTGGTGACCGCGGCGCGCGGGGCCGCGGCGGGCTCGCCGTCGGGGCCGGCGTTCGCGGTGATCGGCATCGGCGCCGCCGGCTGCGTGCTCGGCGGGGTGCTCAGCCGGCGCATCGGCAGCGCGCGGGTGGCGGCGGTTGCGCTCGCGGTGTCGGCCTTGTGCTGCGCGATCTACCCCTTCGCCACCGACTGGCCGCCGCTGTTGCTCGCCGCGCTGATGCTGGTGTGGGGCGCGAGCGTGGTCGCCGATTCGCCGCACTTCTCCGCCCTGTCCGCGCGCGCCTGCGCGCCCGAGAGCGTGGGCAGCGCGCTGGCCTTCCAGAACGCGATCGGCTTCGCGATCACGATGGCCTCGATCGAGCTCACCACCCGCCTGTGGCCGCTGATCGGCGACCGTGTGGCGTGGGTGCTGCTGCCCGGGCCGGTGCTGGGGCTGATTGCGCTACGGCCGCTGTGGCGAGCGTCGTGAGCGCGCGCGCCGGGGTGTGCATGATCACACGCTGCGCCGGCCATATTTATTGCCCAAATTGAGCGGTTGCTGCAGCATGCAGGACGCACCCGACGGTCTGGCGTCGCGCGTGATCCATTTCCCGAAAGGCGAGCATGAAACGCAGGCTGCCGATGTCGCTCAATCTCCGGCTGTGGGCCGTCGTGCTGGTCGCCGTGCTGCCGATCTTCACGATCGTGGTCCTGGACTACCAGGCGCAGCGGCGCGAACTGGCGAGCGAGCTCGAGGCCGATGTGCTGCGCATGCTGTCGGTGTCCGAACAGCAGGAAGCGCTCGCGCTGGAGTCGGTGCAGGGCACGCTCCAGGTGATGTCGCGCGCGAACGACCTGCAGGATCTCGAGCCGCGCGCCTGCTCGGCGCTGGCGGCGCGGATGCTGGCCACCCTGGGCGAGTACAACAACCTCGGTGCGGCCTTGCCCGACGGGCGGGTTTTCTGCAGCGGCCGAGGCGCCGTCAGCGCGACCTCGGTGCAGGATCGAAAGTGGTTTGCCGACGCGAGCGCGGCCACGGCGCTGACGCAGGGTGAGTTCGTCATCGGCCGCATCACCGGCCAGCCGGGCCTGGTGTTCGGCTACCCGGTGCGGGACGACGCTGGCACGCTGCGCGCGACCGTGTTTGCGTCGATCGGCTTTCGCTGGTTCGATCGTCTGATCGTCGGCTACGGACTGCCGGCGGGCTGGGAAGCCAACCTGATCTCGCGCACCGGCCTTCTGCTGGCGGGCTCGTCGATGGGCGAGCAGGGCCAGTCGCTGCCGCCCGAGCGCGTGGCTGCGCTGCTGGACATCTCGAATACGCCGGACCAACCGGCCGAGGTGAGCGACGCTGCCGGCAACGTCCGGCTTTATGGCGCGCGCGCGGTCAGCTTTGCCGGCGACGACATCCTGGTTGCGATCGGCGCGCCGCTCGGTGCCACCCTCGGCGAGATCCACCGCGACTTTCACTTCCGCGTCGGGGTGCTCGCCCTGGTCACGCTGGTCTCGGCCGTGCTCGCGCACCTCGTCGTCCATGGCCTGATCTGGCGCTGGGCGCGGCGCATCCGTGACGTGGTCGAGGCGATCGGCGCGGGGCGCCTGGATGCGCGGGTCAGGGTTGTTTCGCCGGTGAGCGAGCTGCGTGCGCTCGAGCAGGGCATCAATGCGCTGGCGGCCGGGCTCGAGCGCCGCGAGGCGGCGCTGGCCGAGCGCGATCACGAGCTTCGCCGCCTGTCGATGGCGATCGAGCAGAGCCCCGAGAGCATCGTCATCACCGACACCGCGGGGAGTATCGAGTACGTCAATGATGCCTTCGCCCGCAACACCGGCTTCGCCCGCGAGGAGCTGATCGGTCGCAATCCGCGCATCCTCAACAATGGCGCCACCCCGCGCGCCACCTACGAGGACCTGTGGGCGACGCTGCTGCGCGGCGAGGTCTGGCGCGGCGAATTCCACAACACGCGCAAGGACGGCACGCCCTTCATCGAGCTGGCCACCCTGGCGCCGATTCGCGATGCCCACGGCGTCGTGACCCACTACGTGGGCGTCAAGGAAGACATCACCCTGCGCCGGCGCTCCGAAGCGCTGCTGCATCGCCTGGCGTACTACGACCCGCTCACCGAGCTCCCCAACCGCGCCATGCTGCGCGACCGCCTGCAGCAGGCGATCCTGGCCAGCGCCAACAGCGGCCAGATCGGCATGTTGCTGCTGCTCGACATCGACCGTTTCAAGCAGCTCAACGATACGCGCGGTCATGCGCTCGGCGACGAGCTGCTGCGCGCCATCGCGCACCGGCTACGCCTGGTCGTGGACGAGGCGGCCACCATTGCCCGCCAGGGCGACGACGACTTCGGCGTCATCGTCGAGGACCTGGGCGAACGTGTTGAGGATGCGCTGCTGCGCGCGGAGGCGCTGGCACGCGAGATCCACGACAAGCTCAACGAGCCCTACGCACTCGACGGCTCCGCCAACCTGAGCTACGTCACCCAAAGCATCGGCATCACCTTGTTCAAGGGCCGGCAGTGGTCGCAGGAGAACCTCTTCAAGCAGGCCGAGGTCGCGTTGTTCACCGCCAAGGACGAGGGGCGCAACACCATCCGCTTCTTCAGCCCGCAGATGCAGTCGATGGTGGATGCGCATGCGGCGGTGGAAAACGGCCTGCGCGCGGCGCTCGCGAACGCCGCGTTCCGCCTCTTCTATCAGCCCCAGGTCGACGCCGGCGGGCGGGTCACGGGGGCGGAGGCCCTGATCCGCTGGGTCGATGAGGACGGGCGCTTCGTGTCGCCGGCGGCGTTCATCCCGGTCGCCGAGGAGACCGGCCTCATCGTGCCGATCGGGCAGTGGGTGCTGGACACCGCCTGCGCCCAGCTCGCGGCCTGGCAGGCGCAGCCGGAAACGCGGGCGCTGAGCATCTCGGTCAACGTCAGCGCGCGCCAGTTCCACCAGCCCGACTTCGTCGATCAGGTGCTCGCCTGCGTCGAGCGCCACGGCGTCGATCCGGCGGGCCTCAAGCTCGAACTGACCGAGAGCGTTATCCTCGGCGACCGCGACGAGGCGGTCGCGCGCATGGCGTACCTGAAGGCGCGCGGCCTGCGCTTCGCGCTCGACGACTTCGGCACCGGGTATTCGTCGCTATCCTATCTCAAGCGCATGCCGCTGGATCAGCTCAAGATCGATCAGTCCTTCGTGCGCGACATGCTCGACGACGCGAGCAGCGAAACCATCGTCCGCGCCATCCTCGGCATGAGCACATCGCTCGCGATCGAGGTCGTCGCCGAGGGGGTGGAGACGGTCGAACAGGCGGCTTTCCTGAAGGCGCAGGGTTGCACCGGCTTCCAGGGCTATCTCTTCGGGCGGCCGCAGCCGGTGGAGGCGTGGCCGCCGGCGTGGCTGGGGGCAACTGAGGTTTGAGCGAGCCAACTTGCCCGGGGGCGGCCGTGCGGCAACAATTCGGGTGCCCGACTTGGGTGCTGACGTGATAGGCCCTTCATGAACATCCGCTCTGGAAATCGCTGCGTGTGCCTCGTGGCGTTCGTCCTGCTCGTACCCGCTGGTTCGGCGTCGGCCCAAGCGGCGGCTGGCGATGAGCCCGCGCTGCGCCTCGAGTGCGGCGGCATCGGCCTCGAGGAGTCGCAGCGCATGCGCGCCGAGGTTGCGATGCATGCGCTGACGCTGTTCTTCTCGACCACCGAGGGCGGCTTCGTGACCGACGTGGCGACGCGGGTGGATGATCCGCTCGGTGACCGTCGGGTGGAGGCGTCATGCGGGCCGATCGGCCAGCTCGACGTGGCCGAGGCCGGGCGCTACCGCGTCACCGCGACCTACGCCGGGCAGACGCAGGAACACTGGCTCGACCTGAGCCCGGGCGGCGGCGCGCGGCTGGCGCTGCGTTGGCAGGAGTAAGCGCCACCGATCCGCCGGGAAACGCCCTGGATGGGGCCTTCCCCGTGAGCGGCTTGTCCGCGAAGGCGGGGGCCGGGAACGCACCGTTCGCGGGCAAGCCCGCTTGCACGGGAGTTGCGCCGTGCTCCCACAGCAGCCGCGCCTCGCCCCGATTGGCGAATGCGCGCGAACTGCCTTATCCGCACGCGCCGAAGCCGTTAAACTCGCGGTCTTTGTCCAGCTTTCGCCGGAGCGATCCATGACTGTCCAGCGCGTCCTCACCGGGATCACCACCTCGGGCACGCCCCACCTCGGCAACTACGCCGGCGCCATCCGTCCGGC